>Ga0187849_1000054_pt1 | contig 160341 bp, 166 predicted proteins | sample June2016WEW_4_10_2_FD_132412 | JGI IMG/M metagenome (GOLD analysis project Ga0187849, IMG submission 132412) | Peatland microbial communities from SPRUCE experiment site at the Marcell Experimental Forest, Minnesota, USA - June2016WEW_4_100 | ecosystem: Environmental > Terrestrial > Soil >... | reverse complement strand
TGGGTCCACCTCGCAGCCGATCTCCTTGGCCTTATTAATTGTATCATCAAGCTCGACGAATGCCCCGACCTCGGAAAGCATCCTGTACGAGGTTGCGTCGATGGCCTCCATCATATCTCTTGTAAGTAGGCGCCACATCTGCTCTTGGTGCGGTTGTTTGATACCCTCTCTGACCAATCGAAACACCTTTTTTTATTTAAAGTAAGTCCTTACTTGCATATATATTTTTGTAAGTAGTTACTTACAGTGATTCATTCATAATCTTGGGACTCGCTAACAGCGTTGGCTGATCTGGTTATAGGGAAGAAGAGCCAAAGCGAAAGACGCAGAAGAAGCGACGAAGCTTGTTGAGGCGGGCTTTTGAATTTGTTTGCACAACTCCTGAGAAATTTATGATCTTTCGAAAGAGAAAGTAAATAAAAAGTGTATGGAGCTTGTTGAAAAATGGATCGGACCGTATTCATGCCCAAACGGGTATGAGCACGCAGTTTTTTATAAGGAAACATCCTGAAGAATTCGTTCTATACAAATGTGGAGAACAAAAAGATATATCGTTCCAAAATGCTTTTATAATACGTTCATTTATTTTAGAACGAGGAATATAAAATGAACGACCGAAATGTTCAACGGGTAATGGAGATCAGGGATTTAGCCAAGAAAACCACGGCACTTGCCGATGAACTCATAGCAGCCATGGGGGGAAAAGAACCTGCCGAATGGGCCAGAGATAGCATAGAATTAATTTGCCGCGTATACAATAAGGGCAGCACTCTCTCGTGGGAGGACGTGAAGGCTATTTGGGCAGACATGGGGAAGCAACCTCAAGGAGTGGCCGCCTTCCTTCGTGGAGACGCAAAGATCTTTGCGAGAATGGTAGATGGCAAACTTAGCTTGACTATGTACGCTAGCGAGCTCGTTCAAGAAGAGACCGGGCTGCCACTTGAGGAATATGCTAAAAAAATTAAATCATAAACCATCTCTTTGCGGAGCGATGTAAATGATGTACACGAAATATTTCGACGATGACGATTCCTACATGGATTGGGTTCGGAAAAAAACCTTAGGAAATAGTGCTAAAACATCTTCATTTTATTTCATTCTTTTTATCGATCATGAATTGATGAGGGATAATGGTTAAAGTTCTTTATTGCATGTTGGCATGGATAGTGGCACTAAGAAGTGGAGAAGATACTACTTAAAAAGTGAATAGGACGGGATTCCAGGATTGCGGAGATGTTAACTAGTAAGCCATTCACCCTAGCCTCAAGACGGCTCCAAATATTAAATATATCCAGACTTAAAATTAACTCCGTTGGATTCAGTAAGAGTTGAACTAGGTATGGCTAATAATTCGATAAACCAAACAAGAATAGAACTCATTAAAGGCATTATTGCAAATTTGGCCAGAAGGGCTGAGGTCCAAATACCTGAGGTCAAAATAAAAAATGTTACACTCGGCATAGCACACGCAAACATTAAGGATGAAATTGAGATAAGTCCTGAGTTAATTACAAAATGGGAAAGTGGTTTTTACACTAACAGTGACATTGAAGTAGTATTGGCCCATGAACTAGGCCACATTATTGATGGTAAAAAGGGCTTTAAAAAATGGTTCTATTTGGGGCTTGCTACATTATGCATTTATGTTATGAGTATTTTACCGATAATTTTCTTACTTAGAGATATTTTTTTAATTCAGATATGCGCATTCATTATATGGGCTTTCTTTTTGCCTGTATTGTTCAAATGGCTCCAAAATAGATCAGAATTACGCGCAGATAAGTATGCTTTGGAATTAACTACAAAAGAAAATTTTGCTCATTATGTGGTCAACAGGCTTAGGGGAAAACACCAGCCGCTCAATCCTTTGAAAATATGGCAAATTTACTATAGTCTTGCTAGTCATCCTGGTCTATCGGAGCGACTATCACTATTAGAAAACGAAGTTGATGATATTGAAGTTAAGTTAAAGGAGCCGGCGAGTCAACAATAATTTTAGTGTCTGATCCCCGAAACTGATTTTCCATGTTTATTAATCATCATTCTAACATCACTTTGATGGTCCCGAAGCGAAAATTAGGCGAAAGTGACAGATAATCCGATGGCGATCGGTATGGAACATCCCAAAACCATCATCTATGGCGAGCTTTATTCAGGTCAAAGGAAGAAGCGACGAGCGAGGTCTAGAATTAAGCAACATCCTGATCAACTATCGCTCCTTAGTTGGGATGGCTGATGGGATACACCACCAAATGGGGGGGGAACCCGGGCTTTTTCTATGATCCTCTTTGGTTCAAGTTCGGATGGGCTCACGAAGAATATGGGAAGTAGTATCTATCATTCGATTTTGCACAGGTCTAGAAAATTCTCACTACTTTACCTTACGCAATCCTTTCACAATAAGGTATGTCGCTCCGACTCCGAAACTCAATAAAAGTTCATCCCAACTTAAAAGATAAGTGCCTATAATCAAATATCCGAGGAGCCACCCCGCTAGATACCCTATTGACCAGTAATTCATGTTTCGAGCCAATTCGATAGTAGCAATTAGCGCCATGACGGCCAACAATGCTGTGAGGTAGCCGCCTGCCGGACCAAGACTCCCCTCGATCGCTCCCAATAGAAGGAAGGTAATGTAACCTGACACAATACTGACAAAGGCAGTAGCCAGCCCATTCTCCCAGCTAGGCATGTGTGTCTTCTCCTCTCATCGCCATCCTACCTCCTCTGGCGCCAACTTGCTCGGACATAGCAATAAGGACCACCTGTTCGTCCAGAAACGCCAACTTTGAAGCCAGCGCTCCTAGGAAGAGCCCTTCGCCACCTTGCCATTCAGCTGTCACCTCCCAGTAGACCGATGAAAAATGTGCATATCCCAGCAATATCGGCAAGAGCTAGAGCCAATATTCCCACCCCCAAGGCGAGATTGCCAGCATTCTGAAATGCTGGCGAAACCATATTCCACGGAAGTGAGGCATGGAACATAACTAGTGTGATTATCAAGAGCGGGGTTGTGATCCCGCTCACAAACAACCCAACGACTGACGCTCCCGACGACATAAATGGGACCCCAGATCTTTTACGCCAACTCTGCTTAAAAGATTTTGGTCTGGATAGCGAAATAGCATTTTAGTTTTCAGATGAAAGTTAGTCCTTTGGTTTGAAACAATTACGAAACATCATTACCTTCCACTTCGAGGTTTATGCCAAATGGGTAGCCTTTTTTAGTATGAAATATAATTATGAGGTAGGGATTACAAATGAATGCAGAGGTTGATCTCTTCAACTTAGTTCCAGAGGAACTGCTGAAGCAGCTCCGTTCGTTGCAACCAGTTTTGTTTAACGCTGATAGGTTATCCATTCTTCTGGACAGTTATCCAGGCACACAACAATTCACCCAACTAATGGCAGACCTAGGTCTCACGTCGGGTGCTCTTGCCACGCATCTGAAGGCGCTTTCAGAAGCTGGTCTGGTCAAGACCTTCAAAGAGTCACAGGGCACGAAGGAGAAGACGGCTGTAATTATCACGCCAGACGGATACAAAGCAGCTGAGCGCTTTTTTAATGTCATTTGTCGAATAAGGAGTGATTTCCTACGTCTAAATTCGTGAAAGTCGTATCATATCTCAAGGCGCTTGGGTTTTCCAATGACTTGAGTTCGTTTTCTGAACGCAAGCGCATTCAAAAAATAGCATATTTGCTAAAGCAATTTGACCCGAGCGATGCCGACCTCCGATTTGGTTTCAACTGGTACCTTCATGGCCCATATAGCCCCCAGTTGGCAAGCGTATTATTCAATGCCACTCCTGAAGATGTGGCTTCTGTGATTCCAGAAGCTGATCTCAGCGTTATAAACAAAATAAGAAATTTCCTAGCAGAAGACTTGTACTCTGTTGATTCCCTCGAGCTTGTAGTGTCGGTGATATATCTAATAAAGCATGGGCAAGAACGGGACCTTGGCTCAAGAAAGCAGATTGAAGAATTCCTGCTTGCCAAAAAACCCCAATTTTGCCATGATGAATTTGAGCGGTCTTGGCTCAAGATTGTATCTTCGCACATGTGGGATAAAGAATTGAGCAAATTGCACAATTAAAGTCCAACAATCACACTATACGAATTGTCATCAGTAATGGAGGAATCGGAGGCCGGACTTGAACCAGGGACAGTTGGAAACACAGCCCCGCATATTCCTTTTTTTATGATCTTTGACTATCCAAGCAACAGCCCATTGATTAACGAGAGCGTGGCTGCTCTGACATCCTTTGCCGCATAAATCGATCTGCCAACTATTGCATGCCAGTTTTCACCCATCACCTTCGCACATTGCTGGATGTCTCCGCCCTGGGCTCCGAGCCCCGGAAGGAAGTATGTGGATGAAGGGGCCATCTTCTCTAGCCTATGCATGTAATCTAAGGCAACGTCAGGTTTGTTACCCGGCAGAACGAAGTCCTTGACACCATGCGATGTGGCTATATCAAAGATCCTCGATGTTGAGCCCTCATCTATATGGCCGCCATCCTTTTTCAGAAAGTCTGGGATGGTCATGACTGCACCGACTATGGGGACTATGCCTTTCTTGAGCAGGGCTTCTATCCATGCTATCTCCGTTGAGGGGCCTGAGAATGGAAAAAGAATGGCATAATCTGCCTTGGCCTCCGCCATGATCTCGGCGAAGATCGCTCCGGTGTGCGGGACATCAGTACCCCCCTTTTGGTGGTCATAGATCACGGGCTTATTCGTGTACCTTCTTATGGAGTCGACGATGGATGGAAGTCCGTACTTAAGCGCCAGCCCGAAACCGATTTTATAGCCTCCCACACCGTTGAGGTCAAAGGTCTTGCTCACAACCTGCTCTAGGTTGCTCATGGATGTGAAGTCGCACGCCACAACTATACTTTTCTTGGCGCCTATTTTCATGCTCTTTTACCCCCAAAGATCTTCAGATACCCATTAATTGAGTTGATTGCGTCCTCGGCGATTAGACCGCCTCTGAGAGCCCTCTCTGCAACCTCCTCTATGGTCACTATCGCCTTGACTGGGATGCCATAACCCTTCTCAAATTCCGATGTAGCCATTAGGTCCGTTTCCCCCTTCTCAAGTCGGTCCACTGCTATCAGGATATACGCGATCTTAACCTTAGCTGAGGACCGGATGACTGAGATGACCTCTTCCTTGGTCTTGCCCGTGGTCATGACGTCGTCAAGGAGACCCACTCTATCCCCATCATCCAGGCTGCCACCTACTATTAGCCCTCCCTCACCGTGGTCCTTGACCTCTTTCCTGTTGAAGGCGAAGCGCTTGGAGGTGCCAAAAAGGTTGGACAGGGCAACAGCAGTTGAGACGACTATGGGTATTCCCTTGTAGGAGGGTCCGAAGAAGACGTCAGTCTCCTGAAGCAGACCATACCCGACGATGGCTCTGGCATAAAACTCTCCAAGCTTTGATATGGGGGAGCCCTCACCTATGGACCCTATATTGATGAAGTATGGAGAGATCCTACCGCTCTTCAGCTTGAACGTCCCGAACTTTATCGCTCCGTTCCTCAATAGGAAGTCGGAAAATTCATCCTTGATTTTCTGAATGTCCTCATGCATTTAGTGGAACCCTCCTTCCGCTAACCCTTCTCTTAAACCTACCAAAATCACTTCCATTCCTCAGGATGCTATATGGAAAGACAGGACCGTCCACACAAATCCTAAACCCATCCATGGCACAGCTGCCACATAGCCCAATCCCACATTTGGTGTACCTCTCCACGGCACAATAAATCCTACTGGCGTCTACGACGGTGCATTCCATCTCCGCTACCCTAACCAGCATGAGCTCTGGGCCACAATTGAAGAATTCCTTGACCCCAAGATGATTTGGATCAAGGATGTCGGTCACCAAGCCCTTCGCCCCTAGTGACCCATCCTCGGTTGTTGCTCTTGTCTCCACGTGACTGCGGAGATTGTCGTACAACGGCAGCTCGAGGCTATTTCTGCCTCCGATCAAGGCAGCCTCTACCATTTCTCCAAACTCGCTGGCTATGAAGTGAATAGGGGCAACACCTGAGCCTCCTCCCACTAGACCGACCTTGCCGGAGGGCCTGTAGCCGTTCCCATATGGACCCCTAATAAAAATAGTACTACCCTCCTCCAGAGAGGCGAGGGCCGAGCTCACCACCCCCAAGCTTTTGATAAGGACCATGATCGGTGATCTGGATGCCAGCGAGAAGGGCTTCTCCCCTATGCCGGGCAGCCACAGGAATATGAACTGCCCCGGCACGGCATCCATAACCCCGTCCAAGACAAGGACCCTCATGGCTGAGTTCCCCCAAGTCTCCCTCACCTGGAGAGTCTGGTATCCCAACGGGGGCATCACCAGGGCTCTCTCGCCCGAAGGATCGCTTGACGAGAGCGCCCTGAAGTACGCCCCAATCGCTTCCGTATTCATACCAGCAAGGGCAGTTCCGATGCCGAATAAGGAGGCTCCGGCAGACCTGAAGGCATCTATATCTGCATGGGTGCAGATGCCGCCCATCCCTATTATGGGCACGGTTACCCTCTCCCTGACCTCCCTCACGCATCTTATGGCAATCTCCTTTAGTGCAATGCCAGATAGACCTCCCAGAACGTTCGAGAGTAGTGGTCTTCCGGTGGTTTCATCCAAAAAGGCTACTGGCCCCAAGGTGTTCACTGCGGTTATGCCATTGGCCCCCTTGTCCACGGCTCTCTTTGCCATCAGGCCAGCGCATCCCTGGCTGGGGATTACCTTGACGAAGATGGGGAGATCCGTTGAGCCTCGCACTGCAAGAACGACCTCTGCCACAAGATCCAGGTGGTTGCCTATGGCTGCGCCATAACCCTCCGCATGGGGGCAGGAGAGATTCAGCTCGATCCAGTCGGTGTGCTTCTCCACCCTTTCCGCCAGCTCCGCGAACTCCTTGGGGGTGCCTCCGAATATGGAGGTCATCAGGACCTTCTTGAGCGGGTATGTAGACTTTATCTCCTCAAGGTAGGCATCAACGCCTGGGTTCGCAAGGCCGACAGCGTTCACCAGCGATGCCGCTACACCAGCTATTATGGGTTCCTTGTACCCGTCCCTCTCGGACAACCCTATACTCTTGGTGGTTATTACACCAAGGCCCTCCACATCTGCCAACCTCCTTATGACATCGGCAGTCGAGGCGACCGTCCCCGAGGGAATCACCAGCTGCTCTTTGGGCAGTTCAAGGCGCATAGCTGACCTCCTCCCCCCGCACCGGGTAAAAGTCCCCATCCCGGTATGCAACTCTTCCCCCCAGTATTGTTGCCACCGGCCACCCCTTTAGCAGCATGCCCTCATATGGCGTCCAGCCGCACTTGTAATGCAGTTCATCCCCCCTCACCCTGTGGTCTTTCTTGGGATCGACTATTGTTACATCGCCATCCATCCCAGACTCCAACGCGCCTTTTCTTGCTATCCGGAAGATCCTTGAGGGGTTGTAGCACATCAGCTCTACTACTTTCTCCAGTGTTATCAGCCCCTCGAGAGAGGCGTTGATCATCAACGGGAGCGAAGTCTCCACGCCAGGTACGCCCGAGGGCGCAACCTCGCGCTCCTTGGCCTCCCTGAGGTGGGGAGCATGATCGGACCCTATGGTGTCTATCATGCCACTGTCGAGTGCACGCCAGAGGGATGCACGGTCGGCCTCATCTCTGATGGGTGGGTTGACCTTGGCGTAGCTACCCAGTCTTGATGTCGACGATGTGCTAAGGAAGAGGTGGTGGGGCGTTGCCTCTCTGTGAAAGGGCGAGGCAAGGGCAGCCTCCTCCCATGAGGTCACATGGAGGACATAGACCCTGCCCGGCACCCCCACGGCTAGGAGCTTCCTTATGGCGCTGAGCGCTGCAGATTTTGGCCTTCTTGAGCTGTGATCCGGTTCCCCTGTGTGTTCTTTGATGACCGCCTCGTCCTCGGCGTGGACGGTGACGAGCCTTGACGTGTGGATGATCCGCTCGAGAACCTTCAGATCAGTGAGGAGGAGGTCACCTGTGGAGCTGCCCATAAACACCTTAACCGAGGCCGCCATGGGCAGTTCGGGAATGGAGCCCAGATCCATCACCTTCCAGATCTCTTCCATGTTGCCACTTGTGGCCCCAAAGTGAAAGCCGTAGTTGACACAAGGGCCGCTGCCTACGGATTCCAATACCAGCCGCCTCTTCTCCTCAAGCCTCTCGGCATCTGTGGTTGGTGGCTTAGTGTTAGGCATGTCCAGCACTGTTGTGACGCCACCGGCTAGGGCAGACCTTGAGCCACTTTTCCAGTCCTCGGAGTCCATGCCTGGCTGCCTAAAGTGGACATGTGGATCTATGACGCCGGGCATCACCAGAAGCCCCTCTGCATCTATCACCTCCTCAGCGCTTGGCTCGGTTACAGTGATGGACTCAACCTTCCCCTCCTGGAGCAGGATGTTCGCCTTAGCTCGCCAGCTATGGGTAACCAGCGTGCCATTCTTTATGAGAAGGGACATAGGAATCGCCACCCACTCACCTCTCTACCTCCCACCTGCCCCCTTCAGCTTCAGCTCCTCGCCTTTTGACTCGAAGTTGCAGTAGTGGCATACCATTACCAGGGGATCCCGGCTGACCGTGTAGAGTCGGGATGGCACATGCTCCTTGTTTGAGATGCAGTTGGCATTGGCGCAGAAGGCTACCTCCTCCAGGACATCAGGAACAGTCACCTTCCTTTTCTCATTGATTTCAAAATTCCTGATCATGTTAACCGTGGCGTTGGGCGCTATCAGGGCTATCTTGTTGTACTCCTCACCTGTGAGGTAGCGGTTCTCCACCTTTATCAGATCCTTCAAGACATACTTGGTGCTCCTGAGGTTCTGCCCTATTATTACAACATATCCCGGTTGGAGGAGGTTGAGGATTTCAGCTATCTTGATTGCCTTGCCGGGAGGGATGTGGTCTATCACCGTGCCGTTCTCGATTGGGCTTACCATCAGACCCTTCTTGGCCTCTGCAGGTTTCTTCATGCCCATTCCTCCCATCATTCCACAGCCCCCATTATCAGTGCCAGTAGCGTTGCCCTTACCGGTACGCCATTTCCGGCCTGCTGGAAGTAGTAGGACCTCTGGTCATCATCAGCGTCCACTGCTATCTCATCCACCCGTGGCAGGGGATGCATCAGGCGCATTGTTGGCTTTGCCCTTGACAGTAGACTTTTATCTATCCTGAATACCCCCTTGACTTTGTTGTACTCATTCTCGTCCGGAAACCTCTCCTTCTGAATCCTGGTCATGTATATGACATCCGCGGTTTCTATGACGTCTTCTATTCTGGAGTACTTGGTCTGGGCGATTCCCTTTTGCTTCAGGAAGGACACCACATGCGCAGGTATCTGAAGGGCCTCTGGCGCCACGTAGTCTATCCTGGTGTCGAACATGGAGAGGGCGTATGAGAGTGAGTGGGTTGTCCTACCATATTTCAAGTCACCAACTAGAGCCACCTCAAGCCCATCGATCCCGCCCTGCGTCTTTTGTACGCTGTAGAGATCAAGCATTGTCTGGGTGGGGTGCTCATTCTTGCCATCCCCGCCGTTGACAATTGGCACTTTCTTGAGCCCTTGCTTTGCCCTCTTGGTTGTAACGTCTGCCGCCCACCTGGCAGAACCATCAAACGGGTGGCGCATTACTATAACGTCCACGTAATTCGCCACTGTCTCTATGGTGTCCTTGAGCGTCTCGCCCTTCATCACCGATGTGCCCTCGACCCCGGCGAACCATATTGTATCGGCTCCTAAGGTCTGGGCGGCTGTGTCAAAGCTCATCCTCGTTCTTGTGCTTGGCTCGTAGAAGAGAAGCCCGACCCTTTTACCCTTCAGGGTCGATCTGCTATACCCTTTTTCTTCTATTTCTTTCGCTTTTTCAAAAATATATTCTAACTCAGGTCTTGTAAAGTCCTTTATGGATACTATATCTCTATTCACAAATTCCAATTTATTTCTCCCCCTGGGAGGAGGGGAGTACGGGAGGCGAATGCACATTATAATTGTTCAAAAGAAGGTTTCGCACTAGGGAGGCAAACGCACTGTTCAGAAGAAGCTTCTGTTCTTTGGTTTTAGGAATTGACCCGTCACCAGTTTAGAAGACAAGGGGTATTTAAGGTTTTTTTAATAGATTTTATTATGTTGTAGATGTCTGAGAACTATTGATTTTTCGCGCATACCTGATGAAGGGCTGAAGGTCTTTGCACCTGATTGAGGGCAATTGCCTTAAGGAGTCAAAATTTAATCCCAAACCCAAAGCCTTTAATGAAGATAATCCATAGAAAATACCCAAATTCTGAAACGTGCCCTTCGCCTTACCAAGAGCCACTTGAAACCGTTCAACAAATAAGTTATAAGGTAAAATTCGCAATGATCCAGAAGGTAGTATTATGCCCCTCGCTTTTGTATTGTTAAATGTCGAGACTGGTGCGGAGAAGGAAGTTCTGGAGAACATAGAGAAGATCCCCGAAGTCAAAGCTTCTTACGTGGTCTATGGAGTCTATGACATAATCGTCATGTTGGAATCAGACACGCTTGAAAAGCTTCGAGAGATGGTTACAAAAAAGATCCGGCAGCTCGATAAGGTAAGATCTACCATGACCATGATTGTTATGGGAGACTAGCCCCGAGGGCTCGCTAGACAACTACAAAGTGAAGTAAGACTAACTCCCCCCACTCGTCTCCTCCTGCAACCTAATCTGTGAGGTTTCGGAGAATTTTTAATGAGGGATAGGAACGTTGTAACTATAGTCCTTACTAAAAAAAGCCGTAGTCCTTAGGACTTTTTATTTTTCTTTCCTAGGTAGTTTTACTCTGATCTTGGTTATGTCATCTTTTAGCTCTACATCCTTGTGCAGATTCATGAAGATCTCCTCCAAGAAGACCCGTACAAACTTTTTTACAGCTTCGTTGCCGAATATCAGGGTCAGCCCATCCCCAGACCTTCCTATCCTGAAGAGGTTGCAGGCCTCAAGCCTCCTTAATATATGCTCAACATCCAAATTGCGAAATTCCTCAGCATGATTTCTGGCAATCATCTTGTGATCCTCCCAAAAGACATCCCTCATTGGCAGCTCATCGATTATTTTGAGAAATAGCGCAAGGTGGTCAAGATCCAAGATGACATGCTCGCCTCCGGATAGCATCTCAGCATCCACTTTTAGGTTGTTAATATCCTTCCCATCAAAGTCTTTAAATTCATTATAAAGCCTGAGGGCCTTCCTCACCACATCGCTTTGGGAAGAGCCGGGGCTCCTTAGACTTTCCAGAATCTCGGCCGTTTTCTCGTCAAGCGCGATGGTTGTGCGAATGGACATTTTCATACCCGAAGAATGTATTGCCCCAGAATAAATATCTTACTACTTTTTCATACTTTTTGTGAAAGTTTGTTAGACAAAACAGGTTTTTCTTAACAACTTTTTTATAATGTCATGGCAGAACCTGAGCGAGTGGTTAATATGGATTCGGGCAGTACCGCATGGGTTCTGGCGTCCACGGCTCTGGTCATGATTATGATACCAGGTGTTGGTCTATTCTATTCAGGGATGGTCAGGAAGAAGAATGCCGTTGCAATGATAGCACTGTCATTCGCAGCATTGGCTATTGTCAGCATTCAATGGGTTCTTTTTGGATATTCACTTTCCTTCGGTTCAGATTTGAACGGGATTATTGGCTCGCTTAACTTTGTAGGTCTAACGGGCTTGCTCACCGGGGAAATTGGCGGAATACCAACTCTAGCATTCGTCGCCTTCCAGCTGATGTTTGCTGCCATATCCTTGGCAATTGTAACCTCTGCCATAGCGGAGAGGGTAAAGCTGGGCTCTTTCATCATTTTCGGGCTACTGTGGACGACATTGGTGTATGATCCTTTGGCCCATTGGGTATGGGGCGGAGGCTGGCTCTCCCAGCTTGGAGCCATTGACTTCGCTGGTGGCACCGTGGTCCACATTAGCTCAGGCTTCTCAGCATTGGCTTTAGCAATGGTGATTGGTAAGAGGAGGGGGTTTGGCGAGCATTCCCTGGAACCACACAACATCCCACTGACACTCGTGGGCGCTGCACTCCTCTGGTTCGGGTGGTTTGGGTTTAACGGAGGAAGCGCTCTCGCCGCCAATGGGCTCGCTGCAAACGCCTTCCTGGTAACGGGCATCGCAGCGGCGGCAGGCGCATTAGCCTGGATGGGCGCGAGCTGGATCAATGGCAAGCCTAGCTCACTCGGTTTGGTAAGCGGTGCCATCGCGGGGCTCGTGGCGATAACCCCGGCCGCGGGGTTCGTTGATCCGCTATCCGCAATAGTCATAGGGCTAGTGGCCGGCTTTATATGCTATAGGGCGCTTACCTTCAGGCTGAAAAAAGGGCTTGATGAGAGCCTTGATGCATGGGCCATCCACGGCACAGGCGGCATATGGGGTGCAATCGCTACGGGCATCTTTGCCACACTGGCCGTGAACAAATATAGTGGCTTGCTCTATGGCAACATTGCCCAGTTCGGGGCTCAGCTACTGGCTGCCTCGGTCGCGGTGGTGTATGCCTTCACAGTGACCTTCGTACTTGCCAAGGTGGTAGACCGGTTCCTCGGTCTAAGAGTAACCGAGGAGGAGGAATACGTCGGGCTTGACATATCCCAGCACGGTGAGAGGGCCTACAATTGAGGTGACTGGCTTGAAGAAAATAGAGGCAATAATAAGGCAGGAGCGGCTCGAGAAAGTCAAATCGGCACTGGATATTGCAGGCTTTGCCCCCATGACCCTCTACGACGTAATGGGTAGGGGTGAACAGAGGGGGGTAACCCTGCAGTTCAGGGGTAGAAGCATTCAGGTGGATCTCCTTCCCAAAGTCAAGGTTGAAATCGTTGTCGAGGATGAAAACGTGGATAGGGTGATCGAGACTATCGTGACTGCAGGGAGGACAGGGAAGGTTGGAGACGGCAAGATCTTCGTGATCCCCGTTGAGAGGTGCCTGAGCGTCAGAACAGCGAACATCGCAGAGGAAAAGCAAAAACAATATTAATTTTTTTATTTTCGAAATCGTTGGCAATAAGGATCTGGCCTTTCACATCACTCAATGAATATGGCATTGTCTGACCAGTCTTCTTTAATTTTCCCCATGGCCATGTTGACCATGAAAATGTAATTGTGGAATATCCTGATGGGATCACCTAACCTTATGGTCTTCACATTCGTTATCGCATCCTCGCCATGGTTCTTCTTCAGCGAGGGTATTATCTTGGAGTTGAAGGCTTCGTTTACTTCCTCATCATTGCGCCCCTCCACGAGCATGATCAGCGCCGTATGCCCGTCTATCTCAGCAATGTGGGATTCGTAGATGTGGTCGGTAAAGATTGTCCTGACGTTGGGCTCCTCTTTTATCTCATTGACCAGCCTAGACTGCGGGAAGCCAAGCCTGAACTCGATTAGGTACAAGTGTCTTGCGGAAAATCTACCTGTTCCGGTTCGCCCCATATTTACATTCACATGATAGCTGATGATCTGGCTGTCCTCAAGTGACTTCCTTCTCCTATTGACAGTCTTTATGGGGATTCCTGTATTCTTGGCGATCTGGTTATCTGAGATCGTAGGGTCTCTGATGAGCCTCTTTATGATTGCCCTATCCTTGTCATCAGGCGAAAAAGCTCGACCATTTTTTTTGACCAATCAATGCACTTCCAAAAAAAATATGACATATTTGTGTCATTTTATTTATAGAAATATATATAAATCTTTCATATTCATAAAGGAAATGCTATAATTCCTTTAAGGAACATGGCAGAAAAGTAAAAACTTCTAAAAAAGGACAGATTGAATGAGTTGAAAAGATTGGAAATTTCAAAAATATTCCTCAATTTTGCCAGCTCCATTTTCCATAAAAGAAAGGAGGGCTTTTGAAATGTGTGGAATAGCTGGAGTGATGCTTGAGGACAGTGGCGAGGTTGGAAATCTGCTCATGTCGATGCTCAAAGGTCTTCAGCATAGGGGGCTGGACTCAACGGGCGTTGCACTCTACAAAAGTGAAATCCCGCCCGAGGATGAATACCTCATAAGGGTTTTCACGAAGGACGTAGTGGGCGCACTTGGCAAGGTGGCCACGGCTATAGCTCAGACTGGTGGCGACATCCGCAGCATTAAGATAAATGCCGCGAAGGGGTATGGATTTGACACCTATCTGATCAAATCGGATCCAGCATCACTGCCGAGGATTGTAGAGGGAATAAACTCAACTGGTCTTTCGAAGGTTCTCAGCCTTGGCAGGAAAATGGAGATAATCAAGGATACAACGACAGCCGATGAGCTGGAAAGGCGCTTTAAAATAAGCAGCTGCTTGGGAAGCCATGCCATAGGTCATGTAAGGTTCTCCACAGAGTCTTGCGTTGACATTCTCCACGCCCACCCATTCCAATCCTTTAGCTACCTCGACGTGGCGTTGGTCCACAATGGCCAGATCACCAACTATTGGAAATGCAGGGAGCGTCTTGAGCGGAAAGGGGTGTCCTTCCAGACGGAGAACGACTCGGAGCTGATTGTCCACTACCTGATTGAAAGGCTTAGGGAGGGTATAAGCCTCGCAGACGCGCTCAGAAGCTCAGTGAACGATCTCGACGGACCGTTCTCCTATGTCTTCTCAACCGGCGAGGAGGTTGGGATGGTGAGGGACAAGCTTGGACTCCGTCCGCTCGTCATAAGCGAGGGAAGGAACATCCGTGCACTGGCCTCCGAGGAGAGCGCCCTTCGGATCGTTGGAGGGAGCGGCAAAATAAGAAACCTCAGACCCGGGGAGGTGCTGGTATGGCGATCGAATTGAGCCTCATTGACGCATGTAAGATGGAGACGAGAGATCTGAACAGGGCGCTGAGGAGGATCTCAGCCTCCTCTTTCAGAAAGATCTCCGTTGAAAATCCCCGAGGGATCCACCACATTGCGGCTGGCCTGCAGGGAAATCTCGAGATTGATGTGGAAGGGTCTGTGGGCTATTTTGCAGGGACGATGATCAACGGGCCTAGTATCAGCATAAACGGTAACGCAGGGTGGTTCTTAGGAGACAACATGACTGCTGGATTCATTTCTGTAAACGGCCATGCAGGAAACGGCGTTGGCCAAGGGATCTATGGAGGCAGCATAGTTGTGAAGGAGGATGCAGGAGACAGGGCGGGAGCGCTCATGAAGTCTGGTCATGTCATAATCGGAGGGGATGCCGGGATCATGACAGGCCTCTACATGATGGGAGGCGATGTGTTAATCCTAGGCAAGCTTGGCGATTCAGCCGGGGAGTCGATGATTGGGGGAAAGATCTTTTTCTCTGGCTCTGAACCCCTACTTGGCAAAAATGCCAAGATAGAGGAGATCAATGAGGAGGAGGCTAATCTAATCGACACCCTTCTCATAGGCTCCAACATATCGCCTCCCAACAGACTGCGGAAGATAGTTGCGGAAAACCCCCGCTACTTTGTGAAGTCTGCAAAAGGAGTGTGGGATGTCAGGAGGGAGAGGGCACGGTACAGGGTAATACTGGATCATGCTATCTGCACTGCGTGTGGAATATGCCAAACGGTCTGTCCACAGCAGGTTTTCATGAAGGTCAAGGACAATTACGTATCTCCCATAAATGATATGAAATGCGTGGGGTGCGAGGTATGCGTGGAGTACTGCAAATCACATGCTATAAGAATTTATCCCGTTCCCGAGGTACAGAGGGCAACATGGAGTAGACAGGAGATCGATGAGATCCAGATCAAAGCTGCAAATGGGCACCCTTCAGTTAGGGGTATGGGCGCATGGGGTAGCTTTCCACACTTCGATGATCTCGTAGTGCTCTGCGCCCAGACCTCCCGACCACCTATAGACCACTATCGGGAACCGTGCAATACAGAGGTTGTCCTGGGGGGGAGATATGCGGCGAAGCCCATCAGGCTAAAGACGCCCATACTCATAGGTGCGATGTCATTTGGCGCCATAAGCAAAGAGGCAAAACTTGCCATTGCAAGGGCCGCCTCCCGATTAGGTATTGCAGTAAGCACAGGAGAGGGTGGCATGATAAAAGAGGAGCGGGAGCTCGCACCCATACTCATAGCTCAGTATGCCTCAGGCCGGTTCGGGGTCTCTGCAGACTATCTGCAGTCAGCGGATGCCGTGGAGATAAAGATTGGGCAGGGTGCAAAGGGGGGGCAGGGCGGTCTGCTTATGGGCGAAAAGGTCAACGAGGAGGTTGCTAAGGTGAGGGGCATTCCCGTAGGTTCCGATGCCGTCAGTCCTGCGCGCCACTTGGACATCGTTGGGCCAGAGGACCTGAAGATGAAGATCGAGCAGCTGCGGGAGATTACAGATTGGAAGGTCCCAATAATCGTTAAGTACGCCGCGGGGAGGGTCGGCGACGATGTGAAAATTGCCGCGAAGGCGGGAGCGGACATAATCGTTATCGACGGGAAACAGGGAGGCACGGGCGCTGCACCTGATATGATAATCGAGCACGCAGGTCTGCCTACGCTTCCCGCCTTGGTGGAGGCGGAGAGGGCCTTAAAGGAGGCTGGAGTAAGGGATGAGGTCAATCTCATAATTTCGGGCGGAATACGGAATGGCGCCGATGTGGCGAAGGCAATGGCTCTGGGGGCAGATGCAGTTGCCATAGCAACAAGCGTGATGATTGCGATGGGCTGCAGAGCTTGCGGGCTCTGCGCTACAGGAAGATGCCCTAGAGGTATAACTACTCAGGACCCTCAACTAAGGAGACGGTTAAGGATCGACGAAGCTGCATCCCTTATTGAAAACTACGTGAGAGCAACAACGGAGGAGCTTGAGATGTTTGCTCAGCTCGCAGGAAAGACTGATGTTCGGAATATGGAAAGGGACGACCTGAGGGCACTCAACTCGGACTGCTCGCTGATAACTGGCGTAAAACTCGTAGGGAGTTGCTGATTCCTCTCGGTTATCCTTACAGGTTCCACCTGCGGCATGGAAAAATGGGTAATAATGGAGGAGTCCATGCCCAAGAGGACGACCGTCATCTTGGTCAAGGAAAGGATTGGCGGGTAACCTATGGGGGCTGTTTGGCGCTTCTACCACGAAGGAACCAATCCTTTTATATTGTAGGCGTCTGAGAAATCTAGACGTTTCGCGTATACTTGATGGTGAACAGGACCGTACTCATACCCAAACGGGTATGAGTACGGTGGAAAAAAGTGGAGCCCGTGAAATGCTGCGCATGAAGAGTTATTGGTGCCCAATGCCATCTGCAAGAATTCATAATATATAGATTCGGCTTAAGATATACGTCTGATGTATTATGAGCAATGAGGATGCTGGAAAAATACAGCCAATCCAACCGCTTGCACCTGAGCAGATAGCTGATTTAGAACGGCTTTTAAAGGATTTTGAAGGCAAGAAAAAATACTTCAGAGATATGGTTGTAAAGGTAGCTATTGGAACTGTTGATAATTCCAAAGAGTTGAAGTACGCACGTATTTCCTTTACCCCAAAGTTAAATGAATCGGCATCTCTATTAATACAGGATTACGGCAAACTCGTTTTGGAAGAAATCCATGAGCAACCTGAGCATTTCATTAACATTATAGAATGTATTAAGAAAGGGGTAGTCCCAAAAATAGGTGACTTTGAGATTCCATCGAAATTCAAATTAATCTACCAAAAAGATCGCTTCATTAGTAGTAGGAAAGGTATGGGGTACATTGCAATAGATTGGCCTTATAATTATTATAATTTCTATAATCCACAAAATCTATCCTTTGATAACGGACCATTTCTAAAACCGGGTCTACCTCCACATCCTGATCTTCAGGAAGCTCTTCTTTCGTTTTTTGATTATTCAGCTGCTCAAGGATTTGACAGAATAGAGATCATTCTCCCTGACTATAGAGCAAGGATCTTAAATTTGCGTGTAGATGGACGCAAGTTACAGGTCGCTTTTGAGGGTCTTGGGACCAAGGATCTTTCAGTACAGATCGTCACTCGTAATGCGGATGGGCGATCATCTTATTCTGATACAATTCTGCTTGGCTCATCTCCAGTTGAGTATAATTCAACGAATGAGGTCTCACAGGTTGTAGCCTATATTATTGACGAGAGCGGAGATCGGATCGACGAAAGGCAAGTCAACTTGGCTTATGCCAACATTCCTGAAGGTGTTGAAATAATAGGTGAAGCTGAAAACCTTGAAGAAATAATAAAAAGAGGTGAAAGTGAGACCGTTGAGTTCAAGGAAACTTATGATAAGGATAAAGTATTGCGCACTGCTATCGCATTCGCGAATACTAGAGGTGGCATTATTTTAATAGGAGTTACTGATGATGGCGAAGTCAAAGGCTTCGAGGACGATAAAGAAAATGTCAAGAATAGTCTCACCAATATTTTTTCAAAGAATTGTGAGCCGGCAATAAAATGGACACTCACAAAGACAACAATTCGCGAAAAACCTATACTCATTATTAGGGTGCCGGAAGGCGATAATAAGCCATACGTTTTATTTGATCATGGAATCTATGTTCGTAGTACAGGTTCAAGCCGAATAGTCCTAAGAAGAGAGTTGGATGAAATGTATCAAAAGAAATCAGATTCAAATACTATGAAGTGGAGATAAAAATAAATTTCATAATCTTATATTTGATGGATTAATAAATAGAGAATGCGTATTTCCTTCCGCATAACTTATTATCTCCCTCATGGAATTTCTGTCTATGATAGTTAGATTATCTCTTTGCGCGATTAAAGCTGCACCAGCTTCTACTGTTCGAAGGGAACCATTAAAACAACCCTGCAAATGTTGGAATGCATTTTTATTGTCATGCTGGTTAAATTTGAGGACAGAAGCTAATGACAAAAAAGGTCTACTACATAATAAAGAGATATAGTCACGGAATAAATTCGTAGCACCATCATCCATTCCTATATCAAGATATTTTGGTTTAAGTTCGATATGCTCAATTTCATTAATGTCATCAAATCGTCTAATTGAAATTTTATTACCCTTTGTTTTTGCACAATATATATGATGAGATGTAAATTTGGTCGCGATGTAGAAACCTTCAGTCATTTTAAATGCCCCTATTGCTGGAATTTCTAATCTCTCGCCATATATACTAGAGAAAAAATTTGTGAGAAAAGGAAACGATATTTTTTGATTAAAAAAATTTTGAATATCCTTTTTAAAATCATTCCATTTTAAATTAATATGTTGTTCCTGATTAGAATCTAACATTATTATCTTGTAAATACGTCTTAAGGTGTTGACAGTCCCAATAAAATTATAATTTTCGAAGATGTTATGAATGATTTTTTCATCTATTTCTGGTTCACTAATGCAGCCGGGACACTCTAGCGAAGGAGAAATAATGAACTTCCCTAATTCATAACCTAGCAAGAATGGGTATACTCTACAACTTGTTGGTCTCATATCATATTTTTTGCAAGTCTTATTTTTTAGATCAACCCAAGCACATAATCCTCGATTAAAATTACTATTTTTGGTTTTAGGTGCTGTATCAGGAACTTGTGTGATGCAGCAAAGCCCACATTTTCCAGGTTCGCAACTGAAACCTTTTGCCCATGGTGTGGAAACATAAGAGACCTGAAAATTGTCAGATGATGTCTCGATAGCGATGTCCTTCGTGAAGGAAGTATTTCCCATAAGATTGAGATATTGAAAGGAAGCTTTTTAATTTGTGGAGCGGACAAAAGCTTCAGATCAAGGGAGAATCTCAACCCAATTGAGGCATTGTCAAGGATTTATTAGCAAAGATTGGACGTGATACACCACCAAATGGGTATGCAACCGCATATATTATCACTTATCTTGCAGATGCCCAAAACTTTTATTTTATGATTGCTCTTCAAAGCGCTCAATGGATCACCTTGAAAAAAAAATTCACTTGAAAGTATCCAATGAATATATTAGATCTTCTTAACTATTTCTTTACAATGGTTTTGACTATAAATTCCAAGTCTCGATACCATTGCTGTTGAGAATGTTGTCAAATCTCAAATGTTACTTTTCACATGATTTAAAACGAGGCACAATTTGCTTACAATGTAGAAGAACATTTTGCCCTAACGACATTTCTACGGGCAAATGTCCCATATGTGATGGGCAAACTGTTAATGTAGAGTTAAGAACCGAGAATTTGTTAGGAACAACAATTTATTGGGTAAAAAGAGAAGGGGATCAAGCTGAATTCGGGCTCGTGGGTTTCGACACATTACCTCGATTTCTACTTGATATTTTCAATTTAAATTTGATGGATAAGCACTGCCGATTGATTTTTTCACCTACTAAACAAGCAAGTTGGAAACTCCAAACTGCTGTTGGTAAAAAGTTAGATCAGAAACAATGGGACATATATGATCCAGAAATTGAGAAATCTAGGTATTTAATCTTCGTCAACCCAGAGGATGGACTTCATTATCTGCTTATAAACTACCAAGCAATCCCCACTCATCTTATACAAGCAACTGTATTTTTTATGGAAAAATCTATCGAATATTTCCTTGCACTTAAGAATCCGGACACAAGTAAATTTGTGACGATGTTGTGCGAAACCCAGTTTAATTACATGAACAAAATAGGAATCCCCTTTATCTTCTATGAGAAGGGAAACATTAATTTGGTTAATACATTCCCAAAAAACCTCTTAAAATCCTATGCAGAACTCCAAGCAAGTATATTGTTACTTGAAAGTGATCTAAGTAATGCTATCGATTTAATACTGCAAAAGCTGGAAATTCTTTTATGGACTATTCAAAGTTTACCTTCGCTACTATTGGATTCCGTTTACATGTATCTTTATCAGTTCATGGAAGCTGCTCTATTAGCCACGTATACTTCTAAATATCAACAGATAGGATTAGTCATTAGTGATAAATTCGATAAGGAATATGCAAAGCTCAAAGAACGAATGAGTAGCTATCCTGACCTACTAAAAGCCTTCGAGACTATCAGTTTTTATGTAAATAGTAAAGGCACAATCCAATCCTTTGAGGCGTTTCAAGATGCAATTATTGTAAGTTTTAAAAATGCCTTTGAAAAACTTGAGACCCGCTACATAAGACTAAATGAATTGGAATCCCTTATGGTTGCGGCAGAAGATTATGAAAAATTAATTTTATCTGATGGCCATCCATATCTTAAGAAATTAGGCACAGACGACGACTTCATTTCCCGATTTTCAATAGTAATGGACAAGCAGGATAATCCAATTGAAATGCGACTTTTTATGGGCGAGATACTTCTTCGTGTAATGACCGCGAAGATGATCAGGACCGATAACTTTTTAGTACTTTTTAGAGGTAGAGAACTGGCAATTCGGTTCGCTGAGCTACTAGATTCAAGCCTTGAGCAAGTTGATGAACACCTTAGAAAATGGAACCGCACGAATAAATTATGGGATTACAGCAGAGTTGTTGAGATATTATATGAGTATAGTCAAATTGAATTTCAAAAAAGAGACTTTAAAAGCCATCAAGTGCTTAAAGAGAAAGCAATAAAAGTTGCTGACAAAAGGCAAATTATCCCATATCTTGTGATCTTCGCTTGGAATGATTACTTGCTTACACAAGATGGTTCATGCTTAACAAAAATTGATAGACTATTTCAAAAGCTGAAATGGGACCTGATTCCGGATCTTTCTCCATTCTTAAAGTTAATTGAATGCTTGGTCACCTCATTCTTAGATCGTAGAGATAAAGGATTATTCAAAGAAGCTGAAAAGGCGGCAATCGATGTGGTTACTATTCCCTCACCTCTGGACTTGGGATCTGAACATATTGAAATAAGCGCTGCTATGTTTCATGCTGTTCATATTTTTAAACAAATGTATCTTGCCAGAAAGTCGAGTACGCGGGGAAAATACAAAAAGTGCCTCAAGAGTGCTGTTACGCATTCACGCATGATGAAGGAAAAATTGGTCGTTTATGAGCCATTATACCATATTGCTAGACGTACAGAAGCACTTTATGCAATAACAATGGAAGATTTTAATCAGGCCAAGAAAATATGCCAAGAGGATAACTCTGTGTTGCCTCCAAGAGTAATATCGAAATTTAATCAAGCAGTTGAAGAATGGTGCAATAATGCACCGCTTTTTAAGGGAAGATTATTTTCACTCGTTCCAATCGTAGATTACGATGATAATGAACCGTGGATGTATCTGCTTAAGAAGGAGATACTACGGCGCATGAATATTGATTTGGAGAAGCATATTGTTGGTTCTAGGGCCGTTGTTTTTACCGAAGGGTCATTTGATGATGTGATTTTGGAGAAATTAACTAATAAACTATACCCTAAAGAACGAATAACTTTCATGAATGCCGGAGGATATTCAAACATACCCTATTTTGCAGAAGCCAGAGTCGCAGCTACTCTTAGGATGCCTATTTATCTATTATTCGATGGTGACGTGGCAAATGACCAAAAAACCCGCAGCAAGTACATTGAAATAAAGAAGTCATTAGAATTGCCTGAGAACCATATTAAGGTGTTGCCTGAGAGATCAATCGAAGCATATTTCCTTGTTCCGGCGCTCTTTAGAAGAGCATTCTCTGAAAACAAGCGATCCTTAGAGGAAATCAAGAAATTTATCGCGAGTAAGAGGACAAAACAAAATAAAAAAACGGTATTGGAAGAATTACTATCATTTTGTGGTTTACCCAAATACAATATAGAAATCGCAGGCAAATTAGCATCTAATTTAATGGTAGACGAGATTGAGTTATCACTTATTTCCATAATAAAAGATTTTTGCGAAGGATAACCTATACTTCTAAATGACGACCTTTATTATCTTAAACATTCATCAAATATCATCAATATCTAAGGGGTCGATACAGTAAAAAGAGTGGAACATCGGGTATTAACCCTAAATGAGTATGAAACCTTATAGAAATAGGCAGACTTTATATAACGTTATTTAATAAAACTTAAATTCTGTTTGTTTTTTCGTGGGATCAGCCCCATTTCAACGAATGGCTCTATGATTGTTATTGTTGTATTTTCAACGGAGATTCTTTCACCTATATAGTATTTTTCTCTTGTACTGCAAATAGTTTTAACTCCTTCTTCAGGCTTAAAACCATTATCAATCTTATATTTTTGAAAAGCTTGAAAGTCAGCATCTTGCTCAAATAATTCTTGATTGAAAATTTCTTTAAATTTTTCCTTATCCCAATACATGCCTTTGCAAAGTCCTGGACAAGGATTTTTATCTACGGTTATTTTGTACTCCTCGTCAATAGTTTTACAGGGAATGAAAGGATAAGCCTTACAAATGAAAGGTCTTACGGGATAAATATAACAAGTAAAATCAGATAAATTCTGAAAAGGGCATACCCCCGTTTCTTTTGATGCCCAAATTACATAAGAAAATATAAGGCTAATTCCCCCTTTCTTTCGTAAGCCTTGCAGTGGGAGATACCATAGTTCTTCAACTCTTTTTTTCATTTTATTAATTTCATCATCGTTAGTTGGAATAAGCTCGCTTCGAACCTTAACCGTGTTTATCAGAAAATTTTGAAAAATTTTCTGAGGACTTTTTTCGATATAGTCATTTATCCTTTTTATATCAGCCGTGGTTAAATGTATCAATTCATAACTACAACATTTCCCGCAATTTTTCTGGCATTCAAACTTTATGTTTTCCACATCATAAAAATCAAATTTCATGGTGTAACTCTTACTTCTGTAAAGCGTATAAAGGATTTGATGTTTGAAAAATAAAACCTGCATATCATCAAAATATAGGGAGAATTGGTATCGAACTCATGTGGATCTCTTTTAAGAGACTTTGAATGTATTTTAACTATGAAAGATAATTTCGAGTTCATATTAAGTGGCCAAATGTATAAGATAAATGGCTTAAATAGAGAGATGAACGATCAATTTTTGAAACTTCATGAGGCCTATTTTTCTAACACTGGTTTTGATTTTGACGTTTTTAAAGAGGTCTCTTTGAAATTCTTTGATGATAAAAAAGGGGATTATATCATACAAGACAAGTTTTTCAATAACTTTACCATCATTTGGCAGAATTTTTTAGCGATGCAGCTTTTTGATAGGGCAGAACAACTCTGGAATGATGTATTGAACATAGTTTATATCTGGGAGAACAGGAATCAAGATGCGAGAATCCATAAAGGAACGCCATACTATTTCCTTGGTGTAACTTCTATCCTTCACAGAGATTTGGATAAAGGGTTCTCATTGATGCATCAAGCACTGGAAGAGGATAAGATAACGCATAACACTCAGGCTCCTAAAACCCCAGCTTACTCTTTTGTTATCCTCGACTATGAAGAGCAAAGTCAGTTCTTCCGACAGAAGGTTCTCGAAATTGCAAGGTTCATGGAAGCACGACTGGACTTCTATCAGTTAGATGGGAGAGGCATTTTAAATATTAACAACTTCAAATCGAAATTTTTGGCACAAGTGAGTTTACAAGAATCAGTCTTCTATTTTGTGTACACGATATTTCGACTTACAAAACTAATTGTAGAAACTGACCAAAAGCTTTCTCAAAGTGTTTTCAGCTCTCTATTGCAAGCTAACATGATATTTGACCTTTGTCTTGTTGTAGATGCGACAATCAAAAATAAGAATCCTAGTCAGTGGAAGTTTCGTGATCATTTACTATTCCTTTCTTCCAAAGCTTCCTTGGCGTTCAATAAAGACAAGCTAAACAAAATAAATGACGATTTTATAAATGACTTTTCAAACACATTACAAAAATTATTGAGCTCAAAATACAGTTTTCAAGATGGGACGTTACCACAGCTTATTGAGAGGGATTTGGCCATAACATATGGTTTTCGCAATTTCGGTGCCCACAAGATTGAGGATCAGCCCATAATTTACAAAAATTTCCAACCAATATGTCAGAGTATTTTGAATTCGTTGTTCTTCTCCATTGAAAAGCTATTTTGAATGGACGGGATACACCACTAAATGGGTATGAAACTCATAGAAATATCATACCCGGAGGTTTCTGCATCTAATTAGGTTCAAGTACTATCCAAAAATGAAGTCCATGAAATCAGAAACCAAATGTGTGAGGAACCAAAGACTTGTTAAGGTAATGGTCCCAATTTCCTTTATCCAATAACAACGTCTTTAATGAAATTAAGTTACTTCTTAAGGTATTTTAGGTTAGAGGACTCAGTATGGCTTATGGCACCTAAGCTTCTGTTCGACGAGATGTACGATGGTCTTGAAGATTATTTTGAGCTTAAATATGAGGTCAAGACCGTCAAGAAGGAGAAACTGAGGGAAGGCGCCGGAAATAAGTTGGAAAAGGACAATCGCGTCGTTGACCATGCCATGAAGAACGACCTAATCTTTGTGACTCAAGACGGGGGTGCTGCCAAAATAGCCAAATTCCACAAAGTAAAATGTATCCTTGTGGAGATGTGCGATATAGCAGAAATTGTAAATAAAAAATTGATAGATTATGCAGATGCTCATCCCGTATTATGAGATGACACTTTTCAATGAAATCATTATGTTATGTCGTGAAGTTAGAATATTTTAAAGGAAAGAAAGAATGTAAAAGCAATTATGGTAAAAAAAGGACTTCATTATTATTGATGTTACTGCGCTGTATTTTACTAAAATGGTGATTTAATTGGATTTGCCAATAGACACTTTGTATTATATGGCACCAAAAATGAATATGCCTTCAATACTCGATAAAGGTATATTGTGCCATAACAAAGCTCAAGGAATAGAACATATTGATTTCTCGTTATATGGCGTTCAGAAAAGAAGATTGCCATACCATGATTATGTTCCACTTTATTTTAATACTCATACTCCAATGCAATATGTATTGACGCATGATGTAAAAGGAAGAAAAGCAGTAATCGAACAAAGTGATTTAGTGTTTATATTGTTCAAGGCGCAAACAATTTTTAGCATTCCTAATGTTCAATTTACTGATGGAAACGCTGCTGATAGAGAATCAACTTTGTATAAAGAGATGACAGATCTAGGAAAACTAGATTGGCCTGTAATTTTAGAAAAAAATCGTTGTTATAACTCTGAACTAAAACGAAAAAAAGCAGCAGAGGTATTAGTTCCTTCGCGTATTCCTCCTGAATACTTCCAGAAAATTGCCTGTTACGATGGTGATGCAATAGATTATATTAAAGAAAATGTAGAAAAAAATAATATTCAAACTCTGCAAAGACATAACATCCCGATAATCATTGACAGTGTTCTTTATTATAACGACTAATCAATACCTAAACTATTATAACGCGAATAATGATTATATTTCGGCACTGCTTCTCAGAAATAGATAAAACGATTAGTGTTTATAGACAATCGTGATGAACATAGAGGGAGCCAATGTTCCTAGAGGATAATTAAAATGGTAATTCGTCCTCCGAAAGTGAAAGAAATAAGAGAACTTTATTACATTACTCACAAAGATAATTTAAATTCAATACTTCGATATGGAATCCTTTCTCATAGCGAGATAGAAAAAAGACAAATTAAATTCACGCCTATTTATGATGAGGCAATTGTTAGCAATAGGGCTGGAAAAATGGTGCCAAATGGCAAGAGCCTTTGGGAGTATGCTAATATTTTCTTCCAACCTCGGAATCCAATGATGTACCGTGTAAAAATAGAAAAAACAATTGATGATATAGTAATTATTGGAATAAAAAAGGAAATTCTCAAACGTGAAGATTTGTATTTCACCAATGGGAATGCAGCATGTGGAGAGACGCAGATATTTCCAATAAGGCAATTCCCCGAGCATCAGCTTGAAATTAAAAAGCAAATTGATATGGAATATTGGAATAATGCCGATGGATCCAAAAGAAGAATCATGGCAGAGTGCCTTGTTCCAAAAGTAATTGAGCCAAATTATTTAGAAGAAATTTACGTTACAAATTACCAAATAGCAGATAATGTTAGGGATATGCTTTATTCAGATATTGCTGGTACTCCAGTATTATCTAGCCCTGAACTTTTTTTTGAGCCCCAAAGAAGAAGTGAAATTACAAATAATTTGTCTATAGTGGATGGAGATATGTTTTTTTCCCGAATGCAAACACTTACTGTGAGTGTCAATTGCGTAGGGATAATGGGGAAAGGATTGGCATCAAGGGCTAAACGTCAATTTCCAGATGTATACGTTGAATATCAAGATGCATGTCGGAGTCGGGCTTTGAAAATGGGAAAGCCCTATCTTTACAAACGTGAAGCATCTTTTGATAATGAAATAGCTGATGAACCATGTTCACTTACTAAGGCCAATGCTGAAACATGGTTTTTACTCTTCGCTACAAAACGAAAGTGGTGGGATATTGCAGATTTCAAAGGCATCGAAGAAGGATTGAAATGGATTAAAGATAATTATCATGAATTGGGCATAAAGTCTTTGGCACTACCCGCTCTTGGTTGCGGATTAGGTAGGCTCAATTGGAAGGATGTTGGCCCCCTTCTTTGTAAATATCTCTCAACGCTGGGCATCCCAGTACAAATATATTTACCGGCTGAAAAGTCAATACCAGATAAACTGATGTCAAAAGAATTTCTATTAGGATTGAAATGATACATTTCTATGTGACCTAAATGTGTACGAAACCCACGATTCGGGGGGCAACACCCGCAAGCGCAAATGACAGAGGTCGAGGGTTCGGTAAAGAATGGACCGAGTGGGATTTGAGCCCGAATGGGTGTGGAAACCAAGGCTATGGGGTTACACCCACGATCTCCCTTCCATACTGGCTTTTTGTTAATCTTTCAAAGTTATTTCTACTTCACCAGGGCCCGTAAGGACATTGTAAAGATCGATGTGGTCAATTTTGCCAGCCATTAAGTTAGGAGTTTTTCTTATTTAATCCTGTTTTACGCACCAAAGAAAAAAGGGCTTATTCTACATCACTTAATCTTGAGAGGAGCGGACCTAAAGGTCTTTGCACTCAATTAGGTGCAAGTACTAAAGTGAACGGACTGTATTCAGACCCAAATGGGGGCGGAACCCACAGCTATGGGGGGTTACATCTGCCATCCCCTTTTTTATCCACCTGTAGATGGTCTATCTGTCAAGATAAAATGAAATCTCTAGATACTTTCTAATCTGCTGACTGACTTAAAATTTCAATTATAGCAATCTATATTACAATTTTTAACTTAATTCTTTCTGTTGGAAATAAATTGAGGACTCATTGCCAATATCAAAATCTGATCATGCTTAAAATAAACTCAGCCATAGAATAAGTGAGACGTATGGTTCAAAAAGTGGATGTTAGCTTTATCGAGAAGGCTTTACAGGCCTTCAAGAAAATAAACAGTGAAATAGGCATCGATACACTTGAACACGATTTCAGTCCAAGATTCGCCAAGTATTTCGTTGAGGAGGTCCTTGGCTACTCGGGAAACGAATACGCATTTGAGCGCGGTAGGACTGATGTAACGCTTCTTGATGAAAACAAAAACCGCATAGTGGTTATTGAAACGAAGCGCCCAATAGAAGATCTAAGCGTTGAGAAATGGCAAAACCAAGCAGGGCAATATGCTGATGCCTCAACTCGTTTTGTAGGTCTTACAAATGGCTATCGCTTCATTCTTTGGGAGGTCACTCATCAAGGAAGAGTACTCAGAGTAGATTTTGATTTCAAAGCGCTCATTGACGCTAGAGGGGCAAATGTGGAAAAACTTTCAACAACGGAAACAGAACAAATATTGTATCTTGGTAACATATCCAAGCAACAAATCTGGAGCGAGGATAAATATGATAGATTCGATGAATACTATGCCAAGATTGACGTTTTTGAAGAGGATGGCTTCACCAAACTTATTGAGCAACTGAACTATATCTCAAATAATTTGTTAAGGCAATATACCTATTCAGCATTTGATGAGTATTATGCAGGCTACATGCAATATATTCAGGCTAAAGGCGAGATTGAGGAAATAAAGAAAGCAAACCGAAACAATACCCACCAAGCCGCAGAAATTGCCCGCTATGAAATGAAAACCGAAGGCAAATATAAGAAATATGCGGACTTTTCAGGCTTCTTCATTTGGAGGACACTCTCAAATCGGGATGACAAAAATGAGGAGGAAAACAAGCAGGCATTCTGTAGGGAATCCGTCTATTTGCTTCTCAACAGACTTCTTTTCATAAGGATTTGCGAAGATAAGGGCTTACTCAGCAAAAAAATCTCCAATGGAGGAATAGAAAGGTTAAGGGAGCAACTTGCTGAGCCCATACTTGGCGACACTGGTGTTTTCAAGCAGATAGTCCAGTTTTCCTATGGTGGGGCAAAGAATATCTACAATCATTTTTATGAGAAAGAAAACCCACTTGATTGGTACGAGAGTGGTAATGGCGAGCTTGATCGGGTTTTGAATCGAGTTCTCTGGACACTCAACCAGTTCAATTTTACAAGGGTTGATCGCGATATATTGGGCAGGCTATATGAAAAATACTTGCCCAGAGAGGAACGTAAGAATCTTGGAGAGTTCTATACACCAGATGAAGTGATTGATTATATCCTTGATTCTGTAGAATACATCCCTTCAAAGGCGATAGAAAGTAAGGATTTGATAGACCCAGCCTGCGGCTCAGGTGGCTTTCTTGTGCGGGCTACACGTAGACTAATAGCTCGCAATGCAGTAAAGTTCGAAAAAGCGACACCAAAAGAGGCTCTCGATAATAAGCGATGGTCAGAGGTCTATAGCAGACTGACCCCTAAGGAATGTGAGGAGATTGTAAATTCAATTGCTATGCACATTCACGGTTTTGACATAAACCCATTTGCAGTAAGTATAAGCGAGATGAACTTGCTATTCCAAGTTATTGATCTCTATTCCAAGGCAGTAAAAGAAAACCAATCATTCAAGATTCCAAGGTTTAAGATTTATGAGACCGATTCACTTGAATTACCCACTGATCAGACTAACTTGGTTCAGTTCTATAGTGCAACAGGAAAGAGTCTTGCAAAAGATAAAGATTCGATAGATGTTCTAAAAAAGAAGAAGTACGATTTTGTGATTGGAAACCCTCCATGGCTCGGAATATTGAAGATGGAGAAGCAAACTCTAGCAATGTACTCCCAATATCTATCTGCAAAGGGGAAATTCGACATATACGTTCTCTTTATAGAACTAGGAGTGAAAATGTTAAACCAACACGGAAAATTAGGTTATATCACTCAAAATCGTTTTCTTAAAGTAGGTTATGCAGAGGCATTGCGTGACTACATCGCTAAAAATGTTGCGATTCGGCAGATCGTAGACTTTGGAGATATAAAAATATTTACAGATGCAACGAATTATCCATGTATTCTTATCTTAGAGAACAATTCCCCAGATAGTTTTATCAATGTTGAATTTAAGGCAAAAGCCGAGAGTGTAGCCCCCGAAGAACTGCTTTCTAAGGTTGAAAAACAATGGTCAACAATGAAATATGATGATGAATATTTCAAATTTAGCACTGTCAAACAAGAAACTTTGAAAAGTTCTGGCTGGAACTTAAGCTCGACCGGTAAAGGGTTCTTAGTAACTAGACTCTCTGGGTTAGAAACGCTCGCTGATTACACAGTAAAAATAATGCAGGGTGTCACTTGTGGTGGAAAAGGTTCTGACGATATTTTTTATGTGACGAAACAAAAAATTGATACTTTTAAAATTGAGGAACGCATACTAAAAAAAGTTATCCGAGGAAAAAACATTCGAAAATACTCAGCTGTGCCTTCTAGCGAGGATTTATTATTCCCTTATGAAGCAGACATCAAACCAATTGACTTGCATCTTTATCCAGGTGCTTCCAAATATCTCAACCAATTTAAGGAAAAGTTAAGTGGGAGAATGCTAGATGGCAAGAATGTAACTCAATGGAATAAAGAATGGTTTGAACTTTGGCGGGCCAGAGAACCAGAATTTTTTGAGAGGAATAAAATAGTTTGCCCTCGCATAGCCGAAAAGAATAGATTTGCCTATGATGACACGGGAGCTTATCTCTCAGACTCCGTAGTTGCCATTATTCCAAAGAAGATTAACATCTATTTTCTCTTAGGTCTTCTAAACTCTAAATTATTAGAAGCGTATATCACCGCAATATCGCCATATGTTCAAGGCAAATATTACAATTATAGTAAGAGTTACATTGAAAAATTGCCAATAAAAATTCCAGCTAATAAAAATGAAGAAGTGTCAGCTGAGAAAATACAAGAAAAAGTAAAGGAAATTCTTAGGCTGAAGAAGAAAGATAAAAACACAGATACCAATAGTATTGAAAAAGAGATAGATGATCTTGTTTATGATCTCTATGGGCTCACATTAGAAGAGCGTAAGGTTATTGTGATCTAAAAGGTTTACTTAATTTTAAACGCGTCTACGCCTTTTCTCGAGATCGGATAGTTTCCTGCACCCCCCCCACTCCTACCTTCCATACCTTATTGCATTTCATTGCATCTTCAATTTTGCCCAATTTAATCAAAGCGCACCCTCCCGTGCCATGCATCTGCGATATGGTATTGCAGGAACAAGTCTTAAATTGATTTCAAGACAACAAGGTGGTAAGCCTATTGGGAGACTAATGGTATGAAGGTTCTCCATACTGCGGACATTCACTTACGAACTTACGCTGACGATAGATGGGCAACCCTTAAAAAAATTCTTGAGGTTGGGAAAGAAGAGAAAATTGATGTTTTAGCCATAAGTGGAGATCTTTTTGACGCGTCAGTTTCCGCGGAAAATTTGAGGCCGAAGATCCCATCCTTTCAAGCGAGGCCCTACTCAATGGAGGGATTAAGTGCCTGAAATGCGGTAAATGGTGTCGCTCCTGGCATGGCTTCAGAATCCATTACAGCAAGAAACACATCAAGCGCCCCAATAAGCCTAAACAAGAGCCCAAACCCATCACGCTGTGGGATCTGCGGTATGGCGGAAAGAAATTGAATCTATGAAATTAGAAATGTAAGTTCCAAGTGGAGCGTCTCACGCCTTCTTCCTTGCCTGAATCACATGATCTGTAATCGATACTGCCAGTGTGTCCCCAGCTTTAAGCTCAAGGGCTTCGGCTATCTGAATGGGTATCGTCATCCAGAGCGAGTTCTTCATCTTTCCTACCTTAACTTTAAACTCAACGGGCATCATTCCACCTAGTTTAAACCTAGACTTAGCAAATATTTAAATACTGGTTCAATATAGTCTATATCTAACCTAGATTAAACCTAGATTTAAGGTGATAAAAAATGACCTCAATCCCTGAAAAAGGCGCATACGACCGGGGCGCATTAGAAGCCGATCTTGAGGAATTGCGCGGGCATTTGGATGAAACCTGCGCTAAAATCGCCGCCCGCTTCGACCTGTATTTTGTCGACGGCAATCCAAGAAAGGCCACAATAATAGAAGTGCTAGCCAAGTCGGACTGCATCTCTTGCATTCGCCGCAAGTTTGAGTTGCCCTCCAAGGTTAAAGGCATTGACTCGTTCTACAGTGAAAACCATTCACTCGTAGTAAGTATTTTGACTGAAGAACTCTACTCGGCTTTGGCTCAGATGGGCTACAGAGTCTCTCTAGCAACCGAAGCCCAGTCGGGGTATGGCAAGGTCGACGTCCTGCTTGAGACTACCCTAGCGGGGTTAAGCCTGAAAAGCAATGGGAACAAAATTATCGTCGAAGCAAAAACGGGGGGTTCTATGTCATGGTCCCAAATTTTTCGATATATGCTTGAAGGGGAATGCGATTCTGTAATACTGTGGAGGGTCAAGAACAAACAGGTTCTCAGCATAAGCAGACAAGATGCGTTGCCGCTTCTCAGTAAATTCGTTAGGGCAGTTACCTTGCGGGGCAATAGGGTCCTTTCAGAGGATAGCCCAAAGCTTTGCGATCATGAAATCTATAGCGCATTTAAACCCACGGCGGAGGATCTCGAGAGCACATTTCGAGACCTCTCTGCGGCGGTTGACGAAACCCTTCCAGACGTAATAAAAACTTGCATTGAAAAGCTGGACCTTAAAGGCTCATCGCAAGTTCCGCTCAACGAGGCGATTCCACATTGACCAGCGGGCAACAGTCGAAGAAGTCCATTGCAGCCATATTACCAGGACTTCTTTCACCATATTGTGGTTTTGCCTCTGGCTGGACGAACAGGTCGACTGATGTTGCGGGATTGGAGGAACAAAAATGCCTAAGGTAGGTAGATTGGAATTTTGCAAGAAAAAAAGGTGCCCCAGCTGTGGCTGCTCGGTTTTCACAAAATTCGCCGCAAATGATGCGGTCTGCGTGGGATGCGGCTGGGTTTTGAAAAAGGGAGACATCTGTAAGCCATACGATCTGACCCATAAAACGAAACAAAGGAAGATGGGACCTGATGACCGAAAAACGTGAGATTAAAGCAATCCAATTATTGCTAAAGGGCAATAATGTCAAGCAGTTGAGCCGCTCCAACTTCCGAGTTCGATCGCAGTCTAATCCCAAAAAATGGTATCGCATAATCTCTGCTGGAGGGCGATGGAGTTGCGATTGCAAAGACCATTTGGAAAGAAAAGGCAAATGCAAGCATCTTTGCGCAGTATCATACTTCCTTACCCTAAGAGAAGTTGCGACGGGAGTAAGGAGCTTCGAAAGCAACACAATATGCCCAAAATGCCTTTCAAACAGAGACCTAGTGAAGAGTGGCTACAGGTATAATCAGAGCGGAACTGTTCCGAGGCTCTACTGCAAAAAATGCAAACATTGGTTAACTGAAAGGCCTGGGTTCGAGAAGATGAAGAACCATGCAACGGTCGTAGTCGCTGGTCTCGACTTATATTTCCGCGGGATAAGTTTAAAACAGGTCGCTGAGCACCTGCAGTCGTCCTATGGCATTACAGTTTCCTATGGCACAATCTATAACTGGATTAGGAAATATGTCGAACTTGTTAGCCAATACACGGAAGGCCTGAAGCCAAACACATCTGAACGCTGGCATGCGGACGAGACTATGGTCAGGCTCAGCGGAAGGCAGATCGTTATGTGGGCTTTGCTCGACTCGGAGACTCGCTATTTGATTGCAATGCACGTGAGCAGGAGAAGGGACGCCCACGAAGCAATAGCCTTTCTCAAGAAAGGCGTGGCATCGGCTAACAATCGCCCATTAGAACTAGTAACGGACGGAAATCCCTCATATGAAGGGGCCATTGAGGAGCTCAATAAAGGTTCTGAAACAGATGAGGGAAAGATACTCCATATCAAAGGCCCCTTAGTCGGGAAGATAAATAACAACAAAATCGAGCGGTTCAATGGAACATTGAAGGGGCGCATCAGGGCAATGGGGCAACTGAATAGCATGAGAGGCGCCCTTACTTTTACGAAAGGCTTTCCCATATATTACGACATGATACGATCGAATGAAGCACTTAAAGGAAGGACACCTGGACAGGCTGCAGGCATCATGAAAAGAAAAATGAATTGGTTTCAACTGATTCGGGATGCCTCAAATCATAAACCTAAGTGACTATTATTTTCATTATCTTTTGACTCTTCGACAAAATCTACAAGGGCATCCGCGAACTCCAACAACCCAATGAAAGAATTATGTTTGATTTCAGGTGGCAGTCTTAACCCAAGAGACTCGGCCGGAGTCTTGCCACTCTCCTTATAGGGGTTCAGGTAATTCCTATAGAAACGCCAAATATTGGCGGCTAATTCAAACGTTTCTACTTTCCTATAACTGCATTCATGTTTCCGAAAACATTTTACGAATTGCGACCACATGCCTTCGATTATATTATTGCGTGCGTAATTGCCAGGTTCTTGCTTGTTAATCCGGGTAATTCTTTCCTCAGGCAACAAGGCCTTAGCAGCAATGTAGAGGGCACTGTCGTAATCGATCTTCAGCTCTTTTGGTAGAGTCCCTGCGCGTTGGATTGCTAACCCAAGCGTCTTCTCAGCAAGATGATGATCCTGTTGAAGCGATACGCAACATGAGAGAATGTAACCCGACTCTTCGTCTATGACTGCTGCAACATACATATGCGGATGCCCACCGCTTTTTTCTAGCTTTCCATTCACGCGTTTGTAGGGCAGGTCTTGGTAATGCGTGTCCATCGCCCAGACCCGTTCCAAAGGAAAAATTGAAAGCCCCTGTAAAGCGAACATCTCGAAACTATATAATAATTTAAGGCACTTTTTTTCTATGCCATAAACCGCAGCTATAGAGATCTCGTGTTTACTATTGTTCATTATCCGTTGAACCATCTTATCGTTGCTATCGCCAAGCGCTTTTGAAAGTAGGACTTCATTTACAATCTCACTTCTCATATGGCCGTTGCGATTGACATCAAATATGCAATATTTGCCACAATCGCGACAGCGATACCGTGGAGTGTCGCCTCTCAGGTTCTTGCGGATATTGTAGTAGTGGACGGGGCCACCGCATTTTTTGCACTTTTTTACATAAAAATCTAATGGAAAGCCCCCCAACCTCATCGCGTATAAACGAAAGCGTATATCGTCCGTAGAGATGCTTTTTTGTGTTTCAAAGTCATCTAATTTACTTTGGAGGGGTGGGGTTGCCGTCATATATTACCCCCCTGGTTCAAAAGCTGGACCTGCGGCTGATATATGCTGAAAAATAAATAATGAGAGGAACTGCCGAGAACTAAAGGGCGCCTCAACAGGTGGCCTTGAGTTGTCGGCATGTTTTTCATCACCACAAAAACCTATTAAGAAATCGGCAGTGGTATGATTCTGCAAGGCAGAGCGCATCATACTTAAACTATAAACCCTTCGAAAGGAGGAAAATGAGTTCAATCCGAAACCCATCATGATTCCTCCTTCTCCTTCAGGTTTCGCTGCAGCTTCTCTAGATTATCCTGAAAAGTTGCTAGCTGGCTCTGAAGTTCTAACAGAAATTCGAGGTCAATACTCCTCAGGAGTCTTCTTTGAAGACTTTTTTCACCAGCCATCTGTCAACCCTAGTGAATCGACAGTAACCCTTTTTAAATCAGCGAAGTGGTCATTTCTGCAAGGAAAATGAGTAGGTTCATAAAACGACTTGGTGGAATTTATGGGGGATGAAGGCGTTGGTAGGAAAAAGAAGGCAGAAATAAACAGCCGATTATTGCAAGTGCTCACGAGAATTGCCTATCGTGAAGTCATGCCTGAAGAAGATGGAAAGCCAAACTCCGTTTATTCTTTAGGGACTCATTTCATAACAAGTTGGCCACGATCTTCAACAGAAAAGTATGTCGATATGTTCAAAAAATGGAAGATCATCGAGACATGGCAATTGCCAGGCGACAGGGAAACGAAGGCTTATAGATTGACCACATATGGAATGTTGCTCTGCCACAAATTGGCAATCTTCGCCAATGATGCTACTCTCAATGACCAGTGCTTTTTATGGAGTGCTTCTTACTACGATCCTCTATTTCGCAAACTGTTAAGCGCATTCATCGGCGCTAGCGACTTTTCAGCATATTTCTCTGTCGCATTACCCCTCCCACTTTCCAAATTAATACGTGGGAAAACTATCTTCAAAGATCCACTTTATAGGCATTCTGATAAAGATTTTGGGATAAATCCCAAGAAGAGGGCCAAGAAAGAGGAAGATAAGCTGGCAAAAGTGCGACAGCTTATCTTCAACTCACAGATCCCTTCTTTCGCCTTAAATGACAAGGGGTTTTGGCAAGAAGAGTTCGATGAATTAATTCTGAACCTTTCAATCGAGGTCTATATTTTACTATCCCAAGAAAAACGTAACAGCATACTGTCTCTAAGCCCCGCTGAGCAAAAATGGATACACAACGGAATAATGAAGCGAATAGAATTTCTACAATTGGTATGTCGTGAAAGCAATGAAACAATGAATAAGCTTCAAAGAGAAGCCTTTGAGCTACAGCAACTTATTTCTTCTCAATTATCTATACTTTAAATCTGTGTGTCTAAACGACTCCTATTTTTCTGGGGCAGAAAGCAGCCTATTATTTTTGCTTCAATCTTTATGACTTCTTCAGCATTTCATTGTCTTCGTTTGAGACTTCTTTTATCTTCGCAGCGACTAAACGCTGAATCTCCTTGAAGTTTATAGTCAGCTCACTGACCTCTTGCCGCACATCCTCGAACTGGCTCTTCAGCGAAGCGTTTTCTGCTATCATGGCTGTCAATCTGTTCTCCAAATCTGCATTTTTCAGCGCTAAAGTGGCCATCCCTTCGTTCAGCGTCTTGCTCTTCTCACTAACAATAACATCAACCTTCTTTTGGAGTTCGCCGTTTGACATCGCAGCGAAGGGACTTAGAAGATGTTCTCTCTCTGTAAACATCTTCTTGACGCTCTCAGCCTGGATCCCTTTGTAAGCCTCCGCCATCTGGCCTATGCTGTGGCCCAGCCAGAAATCGACTATCGTATCCGGGACCCCCGAGTTTATCATAAGCGAACCGAATGATTCCCTGAGTGCGTGCGGTCCATAGGGGTTAAAGAACCTGGGGTTTCCACTCTCTTCTTTTGAAATAAACCCTGCCTTTATTGCCGCATCCCTCAGCATATTCTGTACGTTATGCGTTTCAATGGGCTCCCTCCCTCGTTCGGTGAGGAAGAGTGCTGTATCCTTTGTGAGCTTTATCCCTCTGGATTCGCAATCCTTCAGGTAGGTCTTGATCGCTTCGACCGCATCCTTCCCCAAGAAGGTGAAATATTCGACGCAGGTCTTTGGCCTGTAAAGGTCCAGCCTCAAGGGCAGATCGTCAGCCTTCAAACCAGCTGCAATATCGCCATACTTCAGCGAACAGAGCGTGCTGACATCCATGCCCGATTGGAAGAGGGTGAGGATTATGGCCTTATCACGAGGAGTGCGCGTATGGTCCGCAAGCTGCCGGACCTGCTCTGCGTTGATCCTGATTCTCTTATTGGTGACTCTCCCCCTGGGGAGCGCATGGCGACCCTTCATCTTGACAGAAATCCCGAAGGTGTCATAGAATGACCTTACAACATTTGCATAGGTCCCGGCTACCTTGTCGCTGACCCCTTTTCCCACGACAACGTGCTCCCCTTTCCCCCTGCTCCTCACATTGTACTCGGTCTTGAGCCAGTTGTAAAAATCGACAAGGCTCCTCATAACCACGTCCTGCTTTTTCCTGGGCTCCCTCTTTGAGTCCTTAAGGGCCTCATCAATGAGTTTTGATGGCGTTTTCCCCGTGAAGCTGATATAGATTCTGAAAGCTGATTTGTAATAACTCTGGGTGCTTGCCCTTGTGATGCCGCCTATCCAGCGTTTGACAACTGGATCTTCCCAATTAACCGGGTCCTTTTTGCTCCGCATACTTCAATATTTTATGGTTTTATCTATAAAAAGTTATGCTACACTTTAACGATATGATTATAAAATAATCCTGCTTTTTTAAAGTTTGCTTTACTTCCTAGTGCGAAATGCGTATAAGACCCTTCCTCCACGCCTTCATTCTGAAATGTGCAAGGAAACACCCAGCAATAGGTCGGATTGAGCCGATGTCCCAACCTTCGAAGGATCGCAGTAAGAGCGAATCAAACGGGAGATCGCAATGCTTAAGCAACGAAGAACTGCTACAACTTCCTACAGACGAGCTCCTCTCCAAACTGAACACCTCGGTTTCTGGCCTGACATGCGAGACTTCTAAAAAGGCCCTCGAGATCTATGGCCCAAATGAGATAGTGAAGCGCGAAAGGGGAAGGAGAGTCAAGCGCCTTCTCGCGCAACTTCTCAACCCGCTTATACTAATACTCCTTTTTGCTGGCACGATTGCTGGCTTCCTCGGCGATTTTAACGCCACCGTCATAATCTATGCGATCGTCTCGCTGAGCATCGTCCTCACCTTCTATCAAGAGACGAAGGCAGAGAATGCTGCGGAAGCGCTTAAAGAGCGGGTAACCACAACAGCAACTGTGCTGAGGGACGGCACCAAGCAGGAGATTAAGCTCTCAGAAGTTGTGCCGGGGGACATAATCTTCCTCGTTGGCGGAGACCTAATTCCTGCTGATGCCAGGGTACTCATGGCCAAAGATTTCTTCGTTGATCAGTCTTCATTGACCGGCGAATCCTTCCCCGTGGAGAAGACTGCTGCTCCCCTAAAAGGGGTAGATGTTCCTGCGGTGACGGAATGGACAGATTACCTCTTCATGGGCACATCCATAGTTAGCGGGTCTGCATCAGCAGTAGTTGTAAAGACGGGCAGTTCGACCGAGTATGGGAAGATCGCCAAGAGCATCACCCAAAGTGGTCCTGCTACGGAGTTTGAGCGTGGGCTCAAAAGGTTCGGTTTACTGCTCATGGAGGTGACATTTCTGCTCGTTGTAGTTGTGTTCGCCGTGCTCGCCCTTTACCAGCGCAGTATCCTTGAGTCATTGCTCTTCGCTGTGGCCTTAGCAGTAGGCTTGACTCCCGAGCTCCTTCCGATGATACTCACGGTCAATCTCTCCAGGGGTGCCGAGGCCATGTCCAAGAAGAAGGTCATAGTCAAGCGCCTGTCATCAATCCAGAACTTCGGCAACATGGATTTGCTCTGCACGGACAAGACCGGGACTCTCACCGAGAACAAGGTCTCTCTAATCCTCCACATTGACATGGACGGCAACGACAGCCAGAAGGTCCTACTGTACTCCTACCTCAATAGCTACCACCAGACAGGTCTCAAGAGTCCTCTTGACGAGGCGATCCTAGGATTCGGCACGCTTGACGTTTCCGAGTACAAGAAGGTCGACGAGGTTCCATTCGACTTCACTAGGAAGCGCGTCTCTGTTGTTGTGGACAGACAGGGTGAGAGGTTCTTTATTACGAAGGGCGCTCCCGAAGAGATCAGCAAGGTCTGCACGTATTATGATCACGACGGGCAGATCCTCGATTTGGATGCTGAGGTAATAAAAAAGATCCACCAGAAGTATCTCGAGCTGAGCGAGCAGGGTTTCAGAGTCTTGGGAATATCATATAGGAAGCTCAAGGAAGCCAAGCCACTTTACAAGGTTAGCGATGAAATAGACATGGTCTTCCTGGGCTTCGTCGCGTTCATAGACCCTCCCAAGGAGACTGCAAAGCAGTCACTCCAATTCCTGAAGAGCACTGGCATAGAGATGAAGATAATCACGGGCGACAACGAGCTGGTAACAAGGAACGTATGTCAGCAGCTCGGCTTTGAGGTGAAGGGAGTCGTTCTCGGGGAGCAGATCTTTCAAATGAATGATGATGCATTGGCCAGGGTGGTGGAATCTGCCAATATCTTTGCGAGGGTGAACCCCGCCCAGAAGAATAGGATCATAAACGCACTCAAAAGCAATAAGCATGTTGTGGGCTTCCTCGGCGACGGCATCAACGATGCACCCTCCATGAAGGTCGCTGACGTGAGCATCTCTGTCAACAATGCGGTCGATGTTGCGAAGGAATCTGCAGACATCATCCTGCTTCAGAAAGACCTCTCGGTCCTTGGGGAGGGTGTAATTGAGGGGCGGAAGACCTTTGGCAATACGATGAAGTATGTCCTGATGGCAATCAGCTCCAACTTCGGGAACATGTTCAGTGCAGCTGGTGCATCATTATTCCTGCCATTCCTTCCGATGCTTCCTATCCAGATCCTTCTGAACAACTTCCTTTACGATCTGTCCGAGCTTTCGATAACGACTGACAACGTAGACAAGGAGTACGTTGAGAAGCCGAAACGGCTGGACATATCCTATATAAGGCGCTTCATGATCCTTTTCGGCCCAATCAGCTCGATCTTCGACTTCGCCACATTCTTCATAATGCTATTCATATTCAACGCATGGAACAACCCCCCCCTCTTCCAGACTGCATGGTTCACGGAGTCGCTCTGTACACAGACTCTCGTGATATTCGTCATAAGGACGAGGAAGACGCCATTCTGGAAGAGCAGGCCGAGCAAGCCTTTGGTCCTGAGCAGCTTAGTGGTGGTTGCATTAGCTATCTTGATTCCCTTCACGCTGATAGGCAAATGGTTCCAAATGATACTGCTGCCGCTAAGTTTCTATCTCATCCTACTAGGCTTCATAGTCATCTACTTGTTCCTTGTGGAACTGATGAAAAGATGGTTCTACAAGCGTTACTCAAAAGCAATAGAGAAGTATGCTTGACCGATAGCGATTAACAAAATCGTCAAATTTATTAAAACTCAAAGCGAAGTGTTAGTGGGCTATGATGAATGCTGGTATTACGGATTTACTAAGGATGAAGAGTGACATCAGAACAGAGCCCAAAACTTAACATAAGGAAATGGAAAAAAGGTGAAGGTTTAACCCTTCACTATCCTTGTGCCAGTCCTTCCCTCTAGGGCATCTACGGCCTTATCCAGCGAGGTGATTATGGCCTCATGGCCTCCCCACTCGAGGAACCTAATACATGCCTTGACCTTTGGTCCCATGCTGCCAGCCAGGAAGTGCCCCTCTGCGAGGTATTTCTTTGCTTCGGTGACCGTCATCCTGTCAATGGCCTTCTCGTCCGGCTTGCCAAAGTTGAGCTTTGCCTTCTCGATGTCGGTAAGTACGAGGAAGGTGTCTGCCTCAACAACTTCTGCAAGCCTCTCGCCCGCAAGGTCCTTGTCGATTACTGCCTCAACGCCAACTAGCTTGCCATTGTCGTTCACGACGGGTATCCCTCCTCCACCAGAAGCGACGACTACGGCTCCCGCATTGACAAGGATCTTTATGGCCTGCGCCTCAACGTTGGCTATCGGATCAGGGGACGGGACGACTCTTCTCCAGGGCTTGGGGGCTGTGGGCTTAACCTTCTTTACTATCCAGCCCTTCTCCGCTTTCATCTTCATGGCTTCCTCCTCGGTAAGGAAGTTACCGACTGGCTTAGAAGCATTCTCGCCCACAAACTCTGGGTCTTTCCTGTCCACTAGTACTTGGTTCACTAAGGAGACAATTGGGGTTTTCATTCCCTTGGCATTCATTATGTTCTCCATTGTGTTCTGGAACATGTATCCTATCTGCCCTTGAGTCATGGCGCCAACGACGTCCAGCGGCTGCGCCGGTATCTCTGCCTTTGCTAGATCTTGCTGCAGGGCAAGATTGCCAGACTGCGGTCCGTTGCCATGCGTAATTATCAGCCTGTCTTCATTGCCAAGCTTCTCTATCATGTGCACAATGTGCTCTGCTGTTATAGCCACGTTCTTGAACTGCTCGTCGGCTGTGCCTTTTTCGTGAGCTTGCTTTATTGCGTTGCCTCCCAAGGCAACTAGAATCCTTTTCCCATTTTTTGCCATAGGACTGTCCTCCAAAAACAATAACTTTGAAAGAACTATTGGTGTTATTATACCTTTCTTTCAAGAATCCTCCCTGGGAAAAGATGGTGCAAGAGCGATATTTCATGAAAAAATCAAGATACTGGGCTCTCCACCGCAGATCCCCACAGGTAGTCAAAGTAAGTCCTGGATACATGGACGAGACCGACGTTGTTGGACCATATGGCCATGTTGATCGAGCTGCCATCGCTCCCTATGAATAGGAGCGCTTCCCTGTCGTCCACGATTATCCCGCCCCCGAACATCTTGTCCCTGAACCTTATCTCTGCGAGGGCTGTTAGCTTCCCGAGCTTCCCCTCCTGTAGGTCATGGGAGAGAAGTAGCTTGAGGGCGACCTCCTCTGATCTGAGCCTCGTCACGATCGGAACAAGAACTGGGATTGCCCAGTCTGGCGCTACCGGCAGAGCCACCTTCACCTCATTCTTGGCACCGTTAAGGGATTGGTAGGCTTTCCTAAGTATGTCCTCCTGATTCTTTATTATCCAGATGTCCGACTTCTCAGATTCGCCTTCCGCAACCGTCTCGAGTAACGTTGCTTCCGCACTCTTGAGGTCAGCGTCGAGCCTCTCCACCATTGACCGCCTGTACTCCGCGAGCCCCTCCGCAGCTCCCTTAGCCTCATAGGTTGCAGGTCTTCCTGTCTTCTCCATTACTAGGGACTTGCGGATCAGCTTGGACAACACAGTATGGATTTTGGAGTACGGCACCCCCGTTTTTTGGCTTAGCCTCTTGGCGTCTGAACTTCCCCTAAGCAGGGCAATGTACAGCCTAGCCTCTGTCTCCGTAAGGCCGAGCGCCTTCAACTTCTCCACGGCAGCAGATTCTGACAAACTTCACACCGTATGAATTGTATGAAAACATTCAAATATAAATGAGTGTTCATTAGGCGTCGGTGTGATGATGCAGACCCTGAAGACGACGAAAAGCCTGTGCCCAGAATGCATGAAAGTGCTTGACGCCGAGATATATGAGGATGGCGGCGTCGTTTACATTGGCAAGACCTGCAAAGAGCATGGCAGGTTTGATGACGTTTACTGGAGTGACTATGAACTCTTCAAGAGGGCAGAGCAGTACGAGTGCATTGGAGATGGCATAAGCAATCCTAGAACGCAGACTGCAAAGGGGTGCCCGTATGACTGCGGCTTATGCCCGCAGCACAAGTCGCACACCGTTCTCTCAATTATTGACGTCACCAATAGGTGCAACCTCCGTTGCCCGATCTGCTTCGCGAATGCGGCCACCGCAGGCTACACCTACGAGCCGACCCAGGACCAGATACAGGGGATGCTGAAGAACCTGCGCGAGAACTTGCCAGTCCCGCCCAACTCGCTCCAGTTCTCTGGTGGCGAGCCGACGGTAAGGGACGATCTCCCTGAGCTGATCGCCATGGCGAAGAAAGCCGGCTTTGACCATGTGGAGGTCAATACGAACGGCATCAGGATTGCGAAGGATCCTGCCTTCCTCAAGAAACTCATTGACTCCGGCATCAGCACGCTCTACCTGCAGTTCGATGGCTTGACGCCAGGACCGTACATCGCTGCGAGGGGTCTGGACCTCTTGGACACGAAGCTTAAAGCTCTCGATAACTGCAGGGCTGCCGGTATCCTTGGCGTTGTCCTCGTCCCGACTCTTGTGAGGGGCGTCAACGACGACCAGGTTGGCGATATAATCAGGTTCGCAGCCAAGAACTTCGACGTGGTGAGGGGCGTCAATTTCCAGCCAGTTTCAATGGCCGGAAGGATCGACAAGCAGAAGTTGAGGGAGATGAGGATCACCATCCCCGACTTCCTCAAGCTCGCTGAAGCGCAGACAAACGGGCAGATAAAGACCACCGACTTCTACCCCATACCGATTGTTGTGCCTATATCGAAAGCCGTCGGCGCCCTCAAGGGGAAGCGGTATCAGGAGTTCACTAATCACCAGCATTGCGGCATGGCTACAATCATTTTTCCGGAAGGCGACAAGCTGGTGCCAATCACGAGATACGCCGATGTAGACAAGTTCATGTCCGCAATGGACAAGGTATACGACGCCGCCTCTAAAGGCTCTACCCTGAAGGCAAAGATGTATCTGGCGGGCACTGCAAGGCATGTGAAATTCGGTCTCATGAGGGAACTCGTATCGTCGGTACTCCTCAAAGGGGACTACAGCTCACTTGGCGACTTCATGAAGAAGGTCATTCTGATAGGTTGCATGCACTTCATGGATCCGTACAACTTCGACCTTGAACGGGTACAACGCTGCACTATACACTACGCATTTCCAGATGGCAAGATCATACCCTTCTGCACAATGAACTCCATACACAGGACCAGCTTGGAGAAGATCTACAGTTGCCCCGCATAATCCTACCACCCATATTTTTCCTCTCTCTTTCATCCGGCAGTTGTGCAACCGTCCCCTATTAGAAAAAACAAGCTTTCAAATATAACACGTCGGAAATATACTCAGGGGAGTAGAGAACAGTGGATATTTTGGATACTCTGATTATATTCATCATTGCTGTCGCTATACTAGCAGCACTTTACAAAAGCTTCGTGATCATCAGACCGACTTCCAGAGGCCTTGTTGAGAGGCTGGGCAGGTATAACCGCCTAGTCGGCCAGGGCTTCCACCCCGTCATACCGCTTGTGGAGAAAGTCGTCAGGGTAAACATCACCGAACAGCTGGTCACCGCCGAGCCCCAGCAGATAATCACCAAGGACAAACTAAACGCCACAGTCGATGCGCAGATATATTTCAAGGTAAAAGACGACGAGGAATCAATCAAGGCATCGCAGTACAACGTCTTCAACTACACCATACAGATCGTACAGCTCGCGAGGACGACGCTCCGGAACATCATTGGCACGCTGACCCTGACCGAGGCAAACTCGCAGAGGGACAGGATCAACCTTGAGCTCATGAACACTTTGGCCACCGAGACAAAGAATTGGGGCATCAACGTCGTCAGGACTGAGCTGAAGGAGATCGATCCTCCGAAGGACGTGCAGCAGACAATGAACGAAGTCGTAAAGGCAGAGAACACGAAGATTGCGGCAATAGACTTCGCGACCGCCAGGGAGACCGAAGCCGACGGTATGAGGAGGGCGGCAATAAAGAAAGCTGAAGGAGAGAGAGCAGCCGCGATCCTCTCGGCTGAAGGAGAGCGGCAGGCAAAGATACTCAAGGCCGAGGGCGATGCCCAAGCCATAAAACTCGTCAACCAAGCTGCACAGCAGTACTTTGTCGGCGCCGCGCAGGACCTGAGGAAGATCCAGGCAGCAGAGACGTCATTCGGTAGCGGCACGATGAAACTCGTAGTTCCAGAGGGCGCCCCCCTGGTTAATGTCTTCTCGGAGGCCGCAGGTGTAACTCCAGTGATCCTGAAGCCCGAAATGCTCGAGAAGAAGAAATCGGAAGACAAGAACGTGTAAAGGGAGTGGAGCACCCCATAGCAGAGGGTGCCCTCCATAACTCCTCCAACTTTTTTTTGCAATTGATTCTAAGTTTCCACACCACAACCTTTTTATTTCGACCGTCTTTACCATCTCGCTATAGGTGTTGATTATGGGAGGAGCAAAGAAGACAGCGCCGAAGAAGAGAAGGGACCTTAGGGAAGCTCCAAAGAAAGAGGAGCCAAAGAAGGAGATCACGAAGTCAATCGCAACCTCAGTCGTTGAGCCGAAGGTACTCGAGCAGATAAAGAAAGATGTCCCGAAGATGAAGTATGTAACACCCTACCAGCTATACTCCAAATACAATCTTAGGTACAGCGTCTCCAAGGACATTCTCGAGTCCCTTGCAAAGCAGGGAATCCTCAAGCTCATGAAGAGCACGCGCCGCGTCGACGTTTACGTTGCAGCATAAGCGCGAGGCATTTGTTTGAGTAATGCACTGCTCGAAAAATTCTCCATAAAAATTACTTTTCAGAGCCTCGAAGCGACTGGTGAGTTCGTAAGGATCCTATCACCGCGCACCATAGAGTCCCTTGTTAAGGTGCTGCCTTTTTCATCAAGCACTTTTCTGTGGCAGGATGAGGTCTACTTTGAGACACCTGTCTCAGTTGGTCCCGAACGCCCAAAGGCCAATGTTAGGACAGGCGACATAGCATACTGGCCGCCAGGCAAGGCCTTCTGTATATTCTTTGGCAAAACCCAACCCTACAGCCCGGTCAACATCATAGGAAAAGTTACCTCCGATTGGACAGCCCTCAAAAAGGTTAAGCGGGGCGAGTTCGTCAAGGTCAGCTTGGCTGACTAAAACTCGATGAAACTCGGCTTCTTCTTTAGGTGTATTATCGGAACCGCTATCCAGCCTGGCCTAATCCCATCGCCGAAGGCAAATTCTTCCCTTTCATCCATCTTTACAAGGATATACTTATCCATCCGTGGCTGGTCCGTCGAGAAGTAGTAAAATAGGGGCATGCCCTGCTTTTCATAATAGTGGTTGTAGACTCCCAGGACGCCAAAATAAAATTTCTTGTTATGCTCGAAGTTGACTACGTAGATGGGCTGTCCCATGGAAACTGTGGAAGCCACTAACCTAGCCAGGTCCCTTATCTCAGCAACCTCTACGTTTACAGGAACCTGCATTTCTCTTTTCACCAATGATCCCTTCCCTCCTTTGCGTATTTTTGCCTTACCTGCAAGATTACCTCGTCGCCTACATCCTTTAAGCTCATCTCTTCGCTGAGAGCTATTGCCTTGAGATCCTCATACTCTGGCTTAATCCTCTTCCTCCCCTCCCCGCTCATCTTGATGCGGACAGGGTAGTATCTCTCGCGGATTCTCACATTTTCTGACGTCATTTCCCGTTTTTCCCTGTACCTCTGGCAGTCGAAGATCTTTACCCCAAGAGTGCCCGTCTCCCTAACCATCGCCTTTATTGCCTCCTCCACCCCCTCTGGCTTGACCACGACCCTGACGGAAAATCCGGGCCTGTTCTTCTTGGTAGTCATTGGGAAGACCGTTATGTCCTCGACACTGCCCTGCAACCTCTCAATGAACCATCCTAATACCTCGCCGCTCACGTCATCAAGATTCGTCTCGAGGACCTTTACCCTCTCGTAGCCATACTGTATATCGCCCAACAGCACCCTTGCAATGTTTGGTATCTTCAGGACCCTGCTGCCGATTCCAGTTCCCTCGCCCTCCACCGCAAAAGGGGGTGCGTCCTGCTTCCCTCCTGTGAACGCTGCCACAAGCGCGGCACCGGTGGGGGTCGTGAGCTCGCCTAACTGGCTCGTTGCGGTTATTGCGATGCCGTGCTTCTGGAGTATCTTCAGGGTAGCTGGGGCTGGCACTGGCAGTGTCCCGTGCCTGCTTACCACCGAGCCGCAGCCGACCGCAACGGGCGTCGTGTAGAACTCCGCTCTCTCCAACCCCATGAGCTCTGCAGCATCCGCTGTGCCGATCAAGTCGACCACAGTATCTACCTCCCCCAGCTCGTGGAGGTGCGCGCTTCCATGGATCTCTATCTCCGCTCCAACGAGCTCATCTAGAGCCTTTTTGGCGACTTCCCTACCCCATGCACTCAAGCCGATTGCCCTGCTCGCGATTTCAACAGCCTTCACAACCTCCTCCGCTCCCATTGTCCTCGTCCCTAGATCTGCAATCATCCTTGTTCCTTGAATTCCACAACTCTCTGCTTTTTGGAACTTCACACCTCCCGCCTTGACGCCGATAGAGCGCAATGCCTTTGAGATATCCTCCTCAATTCTCCTTGCATTGGCTCCCGCCCCTACAAACGCCGAGAGCATCTTGTCCCCAGATACTCCTGCCATGGAGCCATCGATAAACACTACCTTCAAATACTTGCACCAAATTCCACTATTACTGCTGTTGATATATCAGTTACTCGTGCGGTGTCTCTGTTGGACCTCAAGGAATTGCTCAATTCGGTCCGGGATGGAAAATTACCGGTGGATGAAGCCGTGAAGATGCTGAGGCTTCAGGCAGTAAAAGAGGTGGAGGATGCATGCCTCGATGTCTCCCGCGAGCTGAGGAAGGGTGTCCCGGAAATAATATTCGCCGAGGGCAAGTCTATCGAAGAGCTCTCGAGGATAAGCATGGCATTCCTCGAAGAGGAAGGAAGAGTCATAATAACCAGAATAAGTGAACCCCAGGTCACAGCTCTCGGGAAAATGCTCAAGGGCAAAGCCAAGATCACCCGCAACATGAAGGCGGGTTCGATGGTTTTGAAGACTAAGTCTAAGGCTGAATTGCTCAAGCACGGTAAAGTGGCAATCATAACGGCAGGCACAGCTGACGTCATGGTTGCAGAGGAGGCGAGGACTGTGCTGGCAGAGATGGGTTGCCACGTCCTGACATTCTATGACATTGGTATTGCTGGAATACATCGGCTCTTCCCCGCTATCAAGAGATGCCTAGAGGAGGATGTCGACTGCATAATAGTAGTGGCGGGGATGGAAGGGGCTCTCCCATCGGTAGTAAGCGCACTGGTGTCCATGCCCGTGATTGGGGTTCCGTCTTCTTCAGGATACGGCGCAGGAGGGAAAGGCGAAGGTGCCCTCATATCCATGCTCCAGTCCTGCAGCCCTGGCCTCGTGGTTGTCAATATCGATAATGGCGTTGGCGCAGCTGTGGCGGCTGCGTTGATTTCAAAGAGGGTCGAGGCGAAAAAATAACCGGAGATGCCTTCGCGGCGCAGCTCCGATAAGGAAAAATGATATATAGAAGTGCATCTTGTCTTTTGCAAGACAATAATAGTGTTACATTTTAGGTGATTTGAACCATGGCAGCGACCCAAAGTCTACCGGTTTTAGTTTTGAAAGAGGGCACCGCCCGAACTACAGGAAGGGATGCCCAGAAAGCCAATATAATGGCTGCTGTGACCCTTGCGGAGACAATCAGATCTTCCCTAGGTCCCAAAGGCATGGACAAGATGCTTGTCAGCAGCTTTGGCGACGTCACTATAAGCAACGACGGCGCCACCATCGTCAAGGAGATGGACGTTCAGCACCCCGCCGCAAAGATGCTGGTCGAGGTCGCTAAGACACAGGACGCCGAGGTGGGCGATGGAACAACCACTGCGGTGATCCTCGCCGGCTCTATGCTGAAGAAGGCGGAGGACCTGCTTGATCAGGACATCCACCCTACTGTCATTATCGAGGGCTACAAGAAGTCCATGGAAAAGGCTATTGAGATAATCGACAAGATGGCCACTAAAGTTGACCCGATGGACGAGAAGAAACTCAAGGAAGCCGCAATCACATCGCTGAGCGGAAAGAGCGTCGTTTCTGGCCACTACGAGAGGCTCGCAGGACTCATCGTCGAGGCTGTGATGCAGGTGGCAGAGAAGGTTGGCGACAAGTACGTGGTCGATCTCGACAACATCAAGTTAGAAAAGAAGAAGGGCGAGACCCTTGATGACACACAGCTTGTTAGGGGCGTCGTACTTGACAAGGAAGTAGTCCACCCTGGAATGCCTAAAAGGGTCGAGAACGCCAAGATAGCCATACTCGATTGCGCACTCGAGATCGAGAAGACCGAGATGACCGCAAAGATCAACATCACATCGCCTGATCAGATGAAGAGCTTCCTCGACGAAGAGTCCTCAATGCTCAAGGGCATGGTCGACTACATCGTCAATTCTGGCGCCAACGTCTTGGTGATCCAGAAGGGAGTAGACGACATAGCCCAGCATTACCTCGCAAAGAAGGGTGTGATGGCAATGCGGAGAGCGAAGAGGTCGGACATAGAAAACCTGGCCAAGGCTAGCGGCGCAAGGATCATCACAACCGTAGATGATCTCAGTGCCAAAGACCTCGGCTACGCCAAGCTGGTTGAGGAAAGGAGGATCGGCAAGGACAAGATGGTCTTCGTCGAGGGCTGCAAGAACCCCAAGTCGGTCACCATACTCATTAGGGGTGGAACCGACAGGATGGTCGACGAGGCTGAGCGCTCACTGCACGATGCAAAATGCATCGTCCGGAACGTTGTGCAGGACCCGTGGCTTGTTCCAGGCGGAGGCGCCCCCGAAGAGGAGGTCGCATCCAAGCTGAGGGACTTTGCAAGGTCCTTCAGCGGAAGGGAACAGTTGGCGGTCCTTAAGTTCGCAGAGGCAATGGAGGAAGTGCCACTTACGCTAGCAGAGAACTCCGGCCTTGACCCCGTAGATATTCTAGTCGAGCTGAGGTCAAGCCATGCAAAGGGCCAGAAATCAGTGGGCGTCGATGTAACCGAAGGCAAGGTTCGCGACATGTCCAAGACAAGTGTGCTGGAGCCGGCAAGCGTAAAGAAGCAGGCGATAAAATCTGCAACTGAAGCTGCTATAACCTTGCTGAAGATCGACGATGTCATAGCAGCTACCGCGCCAAAGGGCGGAGGTCCGCCAGAGCACGGCCACGAAGGCATGCCTCCGGGTATGGGTGGTATGGGCGGCATGGGCGGCATGTAAGTTGACCCAGGAGAAAGAAAAAGAAATCAGGCAGATCCTTGGCCCGTCGGTGCTGACAAGGTTTGAGAAAGCCCGTATCCTCGGCGCAAGGGCTCTACAGATATCCATGGGTGCCCCGCCGCTGATCGAGAGCAAGGCTGTTACGCCTCTCGAGATAGCTGACGAAGAGCTCAAGGAGGGCGTACTGCCTATCACCATTAGGCGCAGGCTGCCGGACGGCAGGCACCAGGATATACCGCTGAAGTGGCTCATCAAGAACCAGGCCGCTTAATCCTTCTTTATTTTTATCTTCCAATGGATTGAATTTTTAAAGGCCAAATAAGCCTCATTTTGTTTTCCTGATTATTATGTGCCAGACGTTTCCCTTCTCGCTTATCGATACCACATCCTGGCCAGCCTCCTTCATTCCAGCCGGTATCTCTTCCTTAGAAAGGGGGAAGTCTCCGAAGACCTCAAGAGTTTTGCCGACTTCCATCCTTCTGAGCCTCTTAAAGGTCTCCAGCAGGGGCTCTGGACAGACCATGCCCATGCAGTCAAGGGTCTCGTCAGCCACAGCAGCCACTTCAAAAAACCATTATCTGATCCGCTTCCTTAAATATTCCCATTAAGAATTTAGGAAAATGAGAGGACTTGAATGAAGCTAGCTATCGTAGGAAGCAGGCGTACCAAGTTCACTGACCCAAAAGCCATTGAAACCATCTACAAATTCTTTGATGAGAACCTGAAACCTGGCACCGAAGTAATATTGGCAGGGTGCCCAATGACAAGGGACTCCTGGATAAGGGATTACCTGATAAGCCATCAGATCAAGTTCGAGGAGTTCAATCCTCCAGGGCCATTGGGTATAAGCAGCCGTAATAGGAGGGTCGTTGAGGAAAGCGATGAGCTGTGGGCTTTCTGGACAGGTGAGGTTTCGGGTTCGGGGACCATGGACATAGTCCATATATCCCAGGGCTCAGGCAAGTCATTGCGGTTCTTCGCTGTGAAGGACGACAAAATGGAAGAAGAAAAAACCATACCTTAATTTTTTGATTGAAAAGCTTTCTTGCACAGTTGCAAACTGCATTTCTTTAGCAGCCACTTCAAAAAACCATTATCTGATCCCCTTTGTCCAATAGGAGATCAGTCACATTCTTAGAGTCTAGAACTTCAAGCCCCTCTATCAGCTCAGCGCTGAATATGCCCCGTGACGACAACGACTGCTCTTCGACAACCACCCTTCCGCCTAGCTCCATGAAGTCCCGGACCTGCTGCTCAGTCGACGGGAGATCTATGTTGCCTTGGGGATCAACTTGGCCCTTCAAACCGACGTACACCCCCTCACCTGCAAGGACAACAGTCACTTTAACCCCCAATGATACTGACGCTGATCCGACGAAGAGCGCCGCGTAGGTGTTCTCTCGCCCGAAAGGGGGATGCGTCAGTTCCATTATAACGCTCTTCATAGATCAAGAACTCCCGAACATCATGAGCCTGTCCGCTCTCTTTATCATGCTTACGAACCCCTGCACAGTCACGAATTTTACGAAGGGCAACGTTATGGGTGAATTGTAAACTTTCTTGGCTTCATCAAACTCCCTCATATAGCCCCGAGCGATTGCGCAGATCAGACAGCTGTAAATGGTGGCTCCCTTATCCCCTAGACGCGTAAGAGCCTCGCCAATGTTGAAAAAGTTCTTTGGCTTCTGCTCGATCAGATGTGAATGGATCGCGTCGCCGTAGAGGAAGATTTCGACGGAGTACCCCTTTCCAAGGGCTCTCTCCGCTACGCGGCACATGTGATCCGCATACTGGTTTCCGTAGGGTGCAGAGAAGAGCACTAGTGCAAGCGTTTGCTTCAAACCAGTTTCAGCTACCATGAAATCACCTGGGTCGATGGCATCATTGCATCATCCACGAGCTCACCCTCCAGATCCCCTACCACTTCGATGCGGCTCTCCATCAGGTCTAGTCTGATCGCCCTAGCCAATAGATCCTTCTTACTTGCCCTCACTTTTCCCCCTGACTCAAGAACCTTGCCAAGGTGCTTTCTTGGCATCAGACCCTTCGACCATAGGACCCCCTCCCCAAGGAGGTAAATCACAGCCTCCGACCCCCTCTCCAGGGCGCGGAAAGTAACGCTCAAGATCCTCTCCGCCTCCTCCTCGGACGCGGGTAACCTCATAAGCAGCAAGATTATCCGGGTCATCTGTACCATCCATGTCATTTGCTTTCGGTGCGATATATGATTTGAGCGTGGTCACCCTTTTATATTGGGTTGTGAAGTCTGTGACTATGGCAATCAGCGAGCTCAAAAGCGCCATTGCGGCAACTGCGCTCATGGGAATAATAGCTGCAGTGCCAGTTGGCTTGAGGCTCGCGGGAACGCCGTTCTTCCAGCTTCAGTTTGAGGCATTTCTCTTCTACCTGCCGCTCGCCCTACTTGTCGGATACTCCTTCTATACGTGGCGGAAAGGGAAATCCTCGGCAGTTATATCGAAAAGTCCTTCACCATAACGTAGGCATTTTCCCCGTCGCGGTAATATGCATCCGAGACCCTGTTTATTTTGAAGCCAAGCTTCTTGTACAGCCCTACCGCGATGGTATTGCTGACCCTGACCTCCAGGTAAATCTCAGCTGCCCCACCTTCCTTTACACCTGCCAACCCGCGCTCCATTAACGCTTTCCCGATGCCCAGTCCTCTGTACTCTGGCATGACCGCTACTGAGATAACGTGCCCCTTCTTCGCGAAGGCAGTCCTCACGTTAGATACGCCAAACTCTATCCTGCACATGTTGTAGCCAACGACCTTCCCCTCCGCCTCTGCCACCAGGAAGATCTTCGGGTTCTCATAATAGTGCTCGAGGAAGAAGGAGGGGGAGTAATTCTCGGGGAGGCATGCCCTATTAATCAGGGCCACTGTATCCAAATCCTCAGGCCTGAACTCCCTTATTTCGAATCTTGTTGTCAAGGCTTAGCCCTTCTTTATACACTCTTGTTTTTCAGTTCGAGCTTTTTATCCCTTTACACGATTATCCTGCCCTGCTCCCAGTAGCGAAGCCAGTATGAAATGAACTTCTCCGCCTCCTCCACGCCATCTGCAGCCAAAACGGCATCATGCTGCTTTAATGGGAAGCCCTCGGACTCTGCCACCCCGAAGTACCTCTCCCCGGATTTCCAGACCAAGGCGGATATCCCTTTGCCTGAGACGACTTTAAGCCCGAAGGCTCCTGATTTGAGAACGTCCATGAGATGGGGCAGGTTCTTCTCGGCGGAGCCCAGCTTTGACTCGAGTCTCCTCACGCCTGTCTCTAGCTTCTGTCTCTTCGACTGGTCCGACTCCTCCTTTACCAGCGCTCGCAGCCCCTCCACCGTCTCCCTTACAGAGAAGTTGGATTCGAGCCCAGCAAATACCAGGGGACCCTCTGCAGGGTCCAGCCATCTGGGCATCCTTCTGATCACCGAGAAGTTCAGGCACCCTGCGTGATCGGACACCCATTCGCCCTTGGAGCGATCGAAGACCAGCTCCACTTCCTTATTGCATAATGGGCAGATAAATGCAAGCTTGGGTTCAAAGCCCACCTGTACCAATAAAATTCCCCATAAAGGCGTTTGTATCAACTATTATTAATCTTATTTGATGTGAATTATCCATGGCTCCTTTATTAGGACGCCCTGGAAATGATCTGCGCAAGTTCCTCTATTCTGAAGACTCCTTCCTTGGTAAGAATCTCCGCCAACCTCTTGCGGTGGAAGTGATCTATCTTAACCTCTCTCTCTTCGAGTTCCTTGCTCAGCCTCTCACTCATCTTCGTACCCTCCTTGTCAAAGTCCAAAAGCACTGCTACTGTTGAACCTCGATAGCTCTCTACTATCCCGTCGACAAAAGCGAAGACAGGTAGCCCACAGTTGCAGAACTGAACCACCGGAGATTTTAGGCCGATCTTCCTTAATGCATCCTCGTCGTGCTTTCCCTCGACCACAACTAGGGAAGTTCCGTAGTTCATCTCTTCTATCGCCGCTTTCAGCTCTGCCTCGAGCTGCAGGTAATACTTGATCCCCTTCCTAGGCCTTGCCATCCGAAAACCACCGCGCTAATACAGTTTTATCTGATTGTATATATGAAAATCGGATAAAAATCATGAGAAAATGGTAGTTCCAAAATAGAAACCGCAGTTAAGTGCGAATCTCAGGGAGAACCCCGGTTCAGGAATCGGTCCATGGGTCGACTCCATCTTCCGTTGTTCCCATGCTATGACTTGCCTTTGGCCGTGGCGTCCGATTTTATCCTGACGCCCTGGATCGTCCCATCACGCATCCTGCTCTTTGCGCCTGACAGTGCTTCCGGGCTTTCCTTCCCCGCTAAGGGTTGTTCCACCCGTAGTTTCCCGCCATTTGCTGTTGCAGGCCCTCTTCGCCTTAACTGCGGCAATCAGATAATAGACAGAGGCTTTACTTAACTTGTCATATTCGCGTTTGAATCAAAATCCCATGTTGCTGTTGGGTATGGTACTTGATGTAAACGCGGGAAAAGTTCTGTCTGTTCGTTAATAAACTGAAACCTCTAAACAAATTAGTTGATATTTATGAATCAACTTTTCATGGTCTATTGAAAAGCCAAAAAACTGTTGTAGAGACCTAATATTTTTCGGGATTCCTCTAATATTTTCGAGTTAGTATATGAGTGAGGCTCATATGGTAAGACCTGTTGCAACGTCAAGGGCCGATGCTATGCAAAGATCTATGCTCTCCTGTGTCTTTGAGATCTCCAGGACCCTATCATCCTCCCCATAGATCTTTCCAGTTGCAGCGAGGATCGCGCCTGCCCTATACCCGCGCAGGATACCTATGGCGAAAGTGACTGAGCATTCCATCTCAAAGCTGAGCACTCCTTTTGCCGCCCAGGTCTGCGCATCCTTCTCCTCCTCTAAGTAAAACGTGTCGCTGGTACAAATTCTGCCCACGTGGAACCTAGCACCGCTTTTCCCAAGCCTCTCCTTCAAAGCTTGCACTATTCCGGGGTCTGCCCTAGGTACTCCCCCGATCTTCATGTATGCCTGGGTTGCCCCGTCCAAAGGGATGGCTTCCGTGGGTATGATTATGTCGCCAAGAATAATGCCACTAGCTATCGCGCCCGTCGTCCCGACCCTAATCAAGGCTTTCGCCCCCAGCATGGCAAGCTCCTCGCTGACTATCGCTGCAGAGGGTGCGCCCATTCCTGTGGTTGCTGCAGTGACTGCCTCGCCTTTGTACTGGCCGGTGTACACAAGGAGCCCTCGGTTGCTGTTCACCAGCTTTGCCCCTTCGAGCATCCCTGCTATCTTGGAGACCCTGCCTGGATCCCCACAGGTCAGGACTCTCTTTGCGATATCATCCTTCGAGCACTTAAGGTGGTACACTTTCGAGCACCTAGGTGGTGACCTCGGTGAGCTTTCCATTCTGTGCAGCTTCTCTTATCTCCCTCGCGATCCTCCTGCCCATGCTCATCGGCTCTGCGTACAGTAGGTCGCTGTATGGCGAGCCATTGACGAAGAGGTTCGTTCCCGCGACTATCCTGCCAGAGAACTCAAATGTAAAGAGCCTGCCCTCCTCGTCGCATACCATCTCGAGGCAGAACGGACCGATTATCCCCGGCTTCACAAGCTTCTTTGAGGCTTTGACAAATCCCTCCCCCGCCTGAAAGACCTCCATCAGTATAGATTCCCTCAAGACAATGGGGATGTTCCCGACTACCCTGAAAGTCGGCACTAGATCAAGCTCTAGCTGATCCTTGGCTCCGATCCTGCCCATCCCGTCAACGTTCGTCTCGTACCGCCTGTCGCATCCAAGCAGCTCTACCTTGCTATTGAGAGGCGAGTAGAAGTAGTGCGGGTAAACCGTAACCCCAACTATGTACTCCTGGACGAAGATCTCCTCATCCTCACCTCTCTTCAGGAGCCCCTTCTGGGAGAAGCTCTTAAGCTTCCTCTCCAGGTCCTTAGAGTCCCTGGCAACGAAGTAACCCCTACCTCCCTCAGCGCCTGGGAGCTTTACGATCACGGGCCGGTCAATACTGTCGCTGGGTGAGAACCTCTGCGGGATCCTTATCCCAGCTTCCTTCAGGATCCTATCCTTGAGTTCCCGGTCGTACTCCCACTTGAATATGAAGCGGTTCCCGAATACCTTCGGCCTGAAATGCTTCTCGAACTCATCCAGCTTCCCGCCCGAGATCAGCGTGCCGTGCGGGACAATGATGGCGTCTTCATCGAGAAGCTTCTCCTGGATCTTGGGATCGAGAAGGTCTTCAACATTTTTTATCGTAATCATGCTATCAGCCAGCCCGAACCTTTCGTAGAGCTCCTCCCTCCCTTTGATGCAGAGAAGAAGCGTCCGCAGGCCCTCATCCTTGGCACCCTTGAGTATCTGCAAGGCAGAATGCGACCCTATCGTGGCAACCGTCGCCCTCATGTTACTACCTCCCTCAGGCTGTCCGTCTCTGCTGCCTCGCGGACCTCAACTGCGATCCTCCTCCCGACGCTCATCTGCTTGCCGTACGAATACTTCGTGTAAGGGCTCGTCGTCCCAATTACTGGGCTACCGGGCACCCTCGGGGACACATCGAATATCACGATCTCCTGCTCCTTGTTGACAGCCCCCTGCAGCGCGAAGGGACCGATCATCCCCGGTGAGTACTCCCTCTTCGCCACATCGGCGAACTTGATCCCGATCTCAAAAACCTGCTCCAGCATTGACTCCCTAACAGTCGCACCCATGTGGCCAATCTCAATGTTCTGCAGCACGACGTCCACTTCGAGTTGCTGCTTTGCGGGGAGCGCGACAAAGTCATGGAGGTTAGTCTGGAGTCTCCTGTCTATACCCATGAACTCCACCTCCTTCCTCAGTGGCGAGTAGAAGTAGTTGAAGTTGAAGTACGTCCCAATGACAAACTCCTCGATCACCGCCTTCTCTAAGTCCTCCCTCCTGATCAGGCCAGAGGCTATCCTCTTCTCGGCCTTCTCCCAGAAGTCCTTCTCGCCGGTGGCGTAGAAGAATGCTCTCTCGATCCTGCGCTTGGCTTCCTGAACCTTCACGATCGCAAGACGGTCAATATCAATAGGTGATCTGAATTTCTTTGGCTGCCTGATCCCCGCCTTCTCAAGTAGGTAGTACTGGTTCCTGCTTGCTGTCCTCTCCTCCGATTTGAGGATCTGCCTATTCCCGAACAATGGGATGAGAAACTTCCCCTCTATCTCGTCGTAGGGGACGTATGTCGTGAACGCCCTGTGGGGGACGAAGATCGTGCTCTTCCCCCTCAGGGCAGACTGGACGTCGTCCTTAGTTATCTGGCTGAACTTCTCAAGGACTATTGCCTCGTCCACGATCCTTCGATACATCCTGTATGGGAGTTCCCTCCCCTCCTGGCACACGACCACGGTCCTGAATCCCTCGTCCTTGGCGCCGTCGACGATGTCAAGGGCCGAGTGGCTGCCAAGGGTGCCGATGGTCAGGTGCTCCTTGTCATAGGTTCCTAGAATCCCAAGGACGTCATCCCTACTGATCAAAAGATCTCAACCCATCTCATGATAAGGTTTTAAGAGTATTAAAAGCATATTTACGGTGGTGTTGCACTATGGACGAAGGCGTCTATTACCCGCTTCTGAAGAATTATTCATATTTCATGCCAACCAGAATTGTCTTTGGAGTGAATTCCATCAGCAGGCTTAAGGAAGAGCTAAAGCCCTTCGCATTCAAGCAGGCGCTCCTCCTCACTGGGAGGACAGTCTGCCACACAGAAGCCTGCGCAGCTGTCCGGGAGACCCTCTCCTCGCTGGGCAAGTCTGTGGAGTTTACGAGCATATCGCCCGAACCAGACGTTTCTCTTTTGGCAAATTTATCGGAGGAGGTCAGGAGGAACCCGCCCGACATCGTTGTGGGCCTGGGAGGCGGGAGCACAATGGACATGGCGAAAGTCGCTTCGCTCGTGGCCGCCAATGAGAAGGAGCCACTGAAGTACTTCAAGGGTGAACCCGTTGCCAGAAAGGGCCCGCCAATCGTCACCATACCCACCATTTCAGGCACCGGATCCGAAGTGACGCCAATCTCCATATTGGTCGAGAAGACCGCGAAGCTGGCCCTTCGCCACCATGCGCTCTACCCCTCTCTCGCGATCATCGACCCTACCCTCTCCGTCACCGCGCCGCCCACGGCAACCGCCTCTGCTGGGATGGACGCGCTCTGCCACGCGGTTGAATCAATAATGTCGGTCGACTCCAACCCGATCACCAGTTCGCTTGCCTTCGAGGCGATAGACCTCGTCGACGAGTGCTTGGAGAAGGCGTACTGCAACGGCTCGGACATAGAAGCCAGGAACGGGCTGGCACTCGCCTCCGCCCTTGCTGGCATGGCCTTTGCCAATGCGGGGCTCTGCATCGCCCACGGAATAGCCTACACCTATGCGATGAGGTGTGGCCTGCCGCACGGCACTTCCGTCTCGGTTGCGGAGCCATACGCCGTGGAGTTCAACGCGCCGGCGATCCCAGAGAAGATGAAGATCATAGCAGCTGGCCTTGGCATTGATACAGAAGGCCTGACGAGCAGCGAGGCTGGCGAGGCTGCAGCCATGAGGATGCTTGACATAACTGGGACGCTGGGGCTCCCCATGAGCCTAGAAGACCTTGAGCTGGGCGAGGAAGACCTGGAACCAATGGTCGACGACCTGCTGAAGAATTACAATCGTTTCATTGTAAAGAACCCAAGAAAACCGTCTAGGGAAGACCTCCTCTTCCTGTACAGAAATATGCTCGAAGGATACTAGGTGGCTCCATTGATCATCACATACGGGTCAGCAGGCGAGGACCTCGCGAAGTCCATCAGCAAGATCACTGGCCAGACCCTTGCTAAGACGAGCTGTAGGCGTTTCCCTGACGGGGAGCAGTATGTCAAAATAACGGGGGAATTATCTGGGGAGGACGTTGCCATTGTCCAATCCTTCGGGCTGAACCCTGACCAATTGTTCATGGAGTACGCCCTGATTGCCGACGCTGCAAGAGGGTCCGGCTGCGGATCCGTGACGGCTATTGTACCATACCTCGCATACACTCGCCAGGACCGCCGTTTCCAGAGTGGCGAAGCCCTCAGTGCAAAGCTCTTCCCGAGGCTCATTGAGGATGCTGGCACGGACCGCGTAATCACGGTGGACATGCACCTGCATCGTTTTAAGGAAATAGGTCAGGTATTCAGAATCCCCGCAGTCAACCTCTCAGCTATGCCTCTGCTGGCTGAATATTATGGAAAGAGACGTAGCTCGAGGAATGCTTTGGTCATCGGCCCGGATAAGGAGTCAGAACAGTGGGCAGAGTCGGTGGCTGAGAAGCTCTCTACCGACTACACCATACTCGAGAAGGAGCGGCTGGGCGACAGGGATGTGGAGGTCTCTGGGGATCTCTGCGTCAAAGGCCGGAGTGTAGTCCTTGTTGACGATATTATCAGCACTGGCAAGACCTTGATGGAAGTCATCTCGAGGTTAAAAGCCGAGGGAGCCAGCAGGATAGACGCCTTGGTGACTCACGCACTCCTTGTGGAGAATGCCCTGCCAAAGCTGAAACGCGCCGGGCTCTCTGAGCTGATTGCCACAGACACCGTGGCGAACCCTGCGGCAAAAGTTTCCGTTTCCCCCCTGATCACCGAAGCGCTGAAAAAGTGACGCAGGACTGTTGCTTATGGACCCACACTCTTGGAAAGTGACGCCCTCCCGCTGGAGAAAGATAGTTGTATTCTTCATAGTATTGCTAGCTGCTCTAGTGCTGACCGCGCTGGCAACACTCCAGCCAATGGATATGCAGACTGCTATCGCACTCAATAATCAGGTGAACCAGCTGGTCCAATCCTTCAAAGAGAATAACATGGTCCTCCTCGGCATATTCTGGAATAACCTCACAATAACAATCATCTCTTTTCTGCCATTCGTGGGGCCATTGTACTCTGGCTATGCCTTTTTTGGTACCGGCCGTGCTATAGCAGGCGAGGCAATTGCGCACAATCTCTCCCCCTCATCCGTTCTTTTCCAGCTTCTGCTGAGGCCATACGCATGGCTTGAGTTCGCTGCGTATTCAATAGCCATCACCAGCAGCCTCTGGCTTGCGTACGGCATTGCTAACCGCACAATTGGGCGCGAACTGAAAAACACGGCAAAGCTGATAATAGTCTCGGTTATTCTGCTCTTCGTTGCCGCTGCCGTTGAGACAGCCTACATATACGCCCTACTTTGACTCTGAGAAAACGGTTGCCAAAACACTAACCTTTTTAGCCGATCTTGCCGAGGACATAATAGTCAATTTTGGTGATATTCTTGGCTCCAAGAGACCTTACGAAACTCGCGAACGACATCAAGACCATGCGGATCAGGGGCGCAGCGGAGATCGGGCGGGCAGCTGTTGACGGGCTGGAAGTCTTTGCAACCAGCTCAAAAGCCGTGAAGCCGCAGGCCTACATGGACCAGTTCGAGGAGGTCTACCAGCTGCTTCTTGAGACCCGCCCCACTGCTGTCTCGCTGCCAAACGCACTGCGCTACGTCAAGCACCGCGTCGACCAGGCCTACAAGAGGGGCATGGACACGGATGAGCTGCGGGCGTTGACGATGAGGGCAGCCGAAGACTTCAAGAAATCCTCACTAGAAGCCGTGAAGAGGATTAGCGAGATGGGCTCCAAGAGGATCAAAGACGGCGACCTACTTATGACCCACTGCAACAGTTCCGTCGCGATCTCCACGCTCATCCAGGCAAAGAGATCCGGTAAGGAGTTCAGCGTAATGGTAACGGAGACTCGGCCAAGGTTCCAGGGTAGGCTCACGGCGAAAGCGCTCGCTGACGCTGGGATACCCACCACGCTGATAATCGATTCGGCAGCCAGGAACTACATGCCGAAGGTCGACAAGGTCTTCGTGGGAGCGGACGTGGTCACCGCAAACGGCGCTGTGGTCAACAAGATAGGTACTTCCCAGATCGCCTTGGTCGCGAAGGAGGCAAGGGTCAGAGTCTTCGTCTGCGCCGAGACCTACAAGTTCAGTCCGAGTACTGTCTTGGGCGAGCTGGTGGAGATCGAAGAGCGCTCACCGGAGGAGATCGTACCTAAGGAGGAGATGAAGAAAATGAACGGTGTTAAAATTCTTAACCCCGCGTTCGACGTGACTCCGCCGGAGCTGATCGACATGATCATTACGGAGAAGGGTCTGATCCCGCCGCAGGCAGCCATCCTTATCCTTATGGAAGAGTATGGGTGGACGATCGGCGAGGAGCATATCGGAAAGACGCTTGTTGAGGAGGAATAGAGAGTGAGCAAGAAAGAGACCCCCAAAACTGGCCTGTACATGGATGAGATCTTCGTTGCTGAGCCCGAGTCGATAGACCCGGAAAAATACATCACCGCGAAGTATTACGTGGAAAGCCCCATGGGGCTCAGGTCAACCGGGATAGCGATAGCAACTGAGGAGTCAATTGGTACCTGGACAGAGATAACCACCACAAACGACTGGGTGCGCAGCAGGCTCCCTGCCAAGGTATTCAAGACCGAGGGCAAAGGGGACACTGGCTTTGTGTATATAGCCTTTCCTTTGGACCTCTTTGACGTGGAGACCAGCGGGATTGCGAATATCCTGAGTATGGTCGCAGGGAACCTCTTCGGCCTGACTGCCATAACCAACATCCGCCTCATGGACGTCAACTTCCCCAAGGCGGTTGTAAAGCAGTTCATCGGTCCCCGATTCGGCATAGACGGGGTCAGGAAGCTTGTAGGCACCAACAAGAGGCCACGGCCGCACCTGGGAACAATAGTGAAACCCAAAGTCGGCTTGGACCCAGAACAGACCGCAAAAGTATGCTACGAGGCTGCGATGGGGGGCGTTGATTTCATAAAGGACGACGAGACCCTCGTGAACCAGAAATTCTGCCCCTTAGAGGCGCGAGTGTCGAAGGTGATGAGCGCGCTGGACAAGGCAAAGGCGGAGACTGGGAGGCCGGTCCTCTTTGCGGTGAATGTGACAGGGGCTCCGAACAGGATGGTCAAGCTGGCGGAGACCGCAATCAAGAATGGCGCCAACACACTAATGCTCGATATACTCATACTTGGGCTTCCGACCGTGGAGTGGTTCATAAAGGAATACGACTTCAAAGTCCCGTGGCACATGCATAGGGCGATGCATGCTGCCTTCACCAGAAACCCTAGGCACGGCATATCCATGCTCCCGATAGCGAAGATAGCCAGGATGCTCGGCGGCGATCAGCTCCACACTGGCTCAGGCGCCGGGAAGATGGGGAGCACCGAGGAGCGCACCCACGATCTTGGGCCAATCCTAGCGTCCCTGAAGCAGGAGTGGTACGGGCTCAGGAGAACATTCCCCGTCGCGTCGGGAGGCATTCACCCTGGCTTTGTCCCGGCAAACTTCAAAGTGTTCGGCATTGACTTTGTGATAAACGCAGGCGGAGGAATACATGGCCACCCGCAGGGGACAAGGGCTGGGGCTGCGGCGATGAAGCAGGCCATCGAGGCATGCATGGAAGGGGTTACCCTCGACGAGTATGCTAAGACCCACAAGGAGCTGGCGCAGGCACTAGCCAAGTGGGGTGAGAAGCCGCTGTCGGAGGATTGAAGAAGCAAGCGCCCTTGGCAGATTAACTGGCTTTTTCATCAAATTGAAGTCTGTGAGCTGCTGACAAGAGCAAAAACAGAATAACGAATAAATTGGGCTTCGAGATTTTTATTAATAAGCCGTTCCTATCTAACTACAGTGGTACTATGCCAACTTACAGCGCCAAGGTAATTGACATCAAAACGGGCGATAAGAGCGTCGTTATCAGCGAAATTGACGCCGATGAGCTCATGCTAAGAATAGGAGATCGTGTGAAGCTGACGAAGGGTGGCTATAATGTGATAGCCATGGTAGATATCTCGGACTCGATGGTTAGCAGGGGCCAACTCGGCGTCTACAAAGATCTCCTAACCGAGTTCCCAGCCGAAGATGGTGAGCTGGTGGACCTCTCGATTGCGCTCACACCGCCGTCGGTGGACTTCATAAGGAAGAAGATGAAGGGCGGTTCTTTGGAAAAGCCAGAGTTACTGAGCATAGTAAAAGACACTATTTCGCATTCACTAAGCGAGCTTGAGATAGCTGCCTTCCTGATGTCCGAGGAGTTCGTCGGGATGAACATGGACGAGGTGGAGGACCTTACCCGCGCGATGGTCGAGACCGGGAATACAATTGATTTTGGCGAGCCGATCGTTGACAAGCACTCCATCGGAGGGGTGCCAGGAAACAAGGTCACACTGCTGATCGTCCCGATCGTCGCTGCTGGGGGGCTCAAAATTCCCAAGACCAGCAGCCGGGCAATAACCAGCCCATCTGGCACGGCTGATACAATGGAGGTCTTGGCGCCGGTTGAGTTCTCCGTGGAGGAGCTGAAGCAGCTCCTACAGAAAGTCGGCGGATACATCACCTGGGGAGGGAGCCTGAACCTGGCGCCGGCCGATGACCTGTTCATACAAGTGGAGCATCCCCTGTCAATCGATCCAAAGTCCCAGATGCTCGCCTCTATAATGGCGAAGAAGCTAGCTGTCGGGACCAATGCTATGGTATTGGACCTGCCCACCGGAAAAGGAACCAAGGTGGAGAGCTTTGACGATGCCAGGAAGCTGGGCAACGAGTTCGTCGAGCTGGGCAGCCGCCTCGGGATCAGGGTGCGGTGTGGCATCACCTACGGAGGGCAGCCAATCGGCCACACCGTAGGATCAGCGCTCGAGGCAAGGGAGGCGCTTGAGACACTGATGGGAAACGGTCCCAACTCGCTCATAGAGAAGTCCACCGCGCTCGCGGGAATGCTCTTTGAGATGAACGGGGTGAGCGCCAAGGGAGAGGGGCAGCGCTTAGCGAAGGATATCTTGAGGAGCGGAAGGGCATATCAGAAGATGCAGGAGATAATTAAGCAGCAGGGCGGGAAACCCAACATCAAGCCAGAGGAGATACCCGTGGGCGACAAGAGATACACAATAACCTCGCCTGCCGATGGCTACATCAGTTCAATAAACAACAGCTCGATAAACGCCATAGCGAAAGCTGCAGGCTCGCCACGTTGCAAGGGAGCAGGGGTCAAGCTCTACGCAAAGATGGGCTATGCGGTTAAGAAGGGAGACCCAGTGATCGAGATCTTTGCCGAGAGGGAGTCAGACCTCAGAGAGGCGCAGGCAGTTATCGCTAGAAAACCACCATTTCTCATAGAGGGGATGCTGCTAGAGGAGATACCGGGCTACTGATCCGCCCGGGACCGCCCTATAATGATAAATAGTTTTTGCGGATAAGTGGAAGCAGAAAACAGCAGTCCTGATTATTGAAAACCTTTTTTAATGGGGAAAGTAGTTGACTGAAACCACCGCTGCGGTCGAGAGAGAGGAGGCAGAGGCGCCAAAGGTAGTGGCAAAAGGCAAGTCCGTAAAAGAGAGGCACAGAAGAAAGATCAGGCGGAGGAGAGTCGCGAAGCCAGAGAACGCGGAACCTGCCACTGTCGCAGAGGCCGAAGCCCGGAAGATGCGCACCGTCAACCCCGCCCAGTACTACCGGCAGAACCTCGGGCAGCTTGGATTCGGCGACCCCGAGCACGCCCTCGTCCAGACCATAAAGGAGCTGATGGACAACTCGCTCGACGCCTGCGAGCTAATGGGTGTACTCCCAGAAATTACAGTGAAGCTCACCGCTACGGCTAAGCAGTATGAAGTCGTCACGAACAAGACAAAGGAGGGGAGCGTCCGTACCTTCCCGATCTTCAGGGTCTCAGTCGAGGATAACGGGTGCGGGGTGGTCAGGGGGAAGGTTGCGAAGTGCTTCGGAAAGGTCCTGTATGGCTCGAAGTTCTTCTCCTTCAAGCAGTCCCGCGGTCAGCAGGGGCTGGGGGTCCATGCCGCAATAATTTACGCCCAGCTGACCTCACTGGAGCCTGTCACCATTGTTACAAAAACAGAGACTGACCTGATGGGGTACAAGGTCGTCCTCAAGATCGACACCGAGAAGAACGCACCAGTCGTGGTCTCCGCTGAGGAGGCCCCGTTCGAGAGGCTCCATGGGACGAGGATCGAGCTGATGGTCGCGGGTGCCTATACTGATAAGGTAGAAGCTTTCCTTAGAGAGGTCTCGCTCGCCAATCCGCACGCTGACCTCAAGTTCAAGGTAAAGGCCTCGACAACGAAGGACCAGAGGACGCTTCACCTGAAGAGAGCTACTGAAGTTCTCCCGCCCACGCCACGGGAGATCAAACCCCACCTTCTCTCAATGGAGCCCGGTGCCCTGCTGGAGATGAAGTCCAACGACGCCTGTTGCAAGAGCGCGAAACAATTCCTTACGAAGCACTTTGTCAGGATATCCGATGGTAAAGCCCTGCAGCTCCTGAAGACTGCAAAGTTGCCCCCGAACGCTTCCCCAAAGGAGATTGACGTAGAGGCCTTGCTAAAGGCTGCCCGGGGAGGCGACATCATGCGCCCGCCCCTCGATGTGCTGAGCCCCATAGGAGAGGGAGCACTGGAGGCATCACTGCGAAGGATCTTTCCAGACGCGGAGTTCATAGGAGCAACGGCCAGGGAACCATGGTCCTACCGGGGGGTGCCGTTCCAGGTCGAAGTCGGCTGCGCCTACGGCGGGCAGGCAGTCATAAACGACTGTGACAGTGTGAGGGAGGGGGTTTTCAAGTCTAGGGTCATAAGGCTAGGAAACAAGTGCCCACTCATTTACGACTCTAAGGACTGCCTGCTGTACAAGGTGGTCAAGGAGATCAATTGGAGAAACTACAAGCTTTCACAGGACGAGGGGAACCTCCCATACGCCCCGATCGTTATGGTGGTTTCGCTCATCTCCACCAAGGTCCCCTATATTGTCCCCGGAAAGTTCGCGGTTGCGTATCACGAAGAGATCAGGGAGCAGCTCAGACTTGCCCTGCAGACCTTAGGGCGAATGATCTACGCGTTTATTTCGCACAGGCAGAGGCAGGAGCACGAGATGCACAGGCAGAGCATCTTCCAGATATATGCGAAGGAGGTAGCCAAGGACCTATCAATCCTAGCTGGGAGGGACGAGCAGGTTCTGCTGGAGAGGCTGCTGGAGTCGGTGAAACACAAGAAACCCAAGAAAGCTGCAGAGCTGATTGCAAAACCTCCAATAATACTGGCTGTGCCGACGACTCCTTCACCGACAGTTCCAACGATCTCTGAGCCTCCTGCAATGCAAGCCGCCCCTGCCATTCAGATAGAAGCGGAAGTGGCTCCGCAGAAGAAGGCCGAGAAAAAGCCACAGCATACGCTCGACTCTTATTTAGGGCGATGATCATGAAGAAATCCAGAGATCCCTCAAAGGCACGGCAGCTCGAGACCTTTGACAGTGCCGAAAAGAAGCTGAAGCAGATATTCGTTGACCTCGCCGACAACGTCGTCAACGAGAAACCTCCCGTGATGCGCATCCCCCTCAGGACCGCTTCCAACACAATATTCGACGAGAAGCGCGACATGCTGACGCTAGGGGAGAGGGAGGGTGAGCGCAAGTTCAACGAAATAGGGGGTGTGCGATCCTTCATGCAGACTTGCCTCCTCGCCAGGGCGATCCATGAGGCATTAGTGCACGACGACCACCCCACGATAAGGGATCTCTACTACTACACGCTGCACACAATCGAGGGGACCGAAGTCGAGACCTTTAACAACCAGGACGAGTCAAACACGATCTTCCAAGATATAGAAGTCATGACCGGACTCCTAAGGGAGCAAATGGGTGTGGTGGCAGAGTCGAGGGGTGCGATGGTCGGGCAGGTCGTGCTCGAGTCGAAGGGGAACAAGATCGACTGCTCCAAATTTGGCATTGGAGCCTTCAATATCCCATCGCTCTGCGACCAAATACCAATACTCGACGTGGATGCTGATTACGTCTTGGTCGTGGAGAAAGACGCTATATTTCAGAGGCTTAACGATTATGAGTTCTGGAGAAAGAACAAGTGTCTCCTAATCACCGGCAAAGGGCAGGCCGACAGAGCGACCAGGCGTATGGTTAGAAGGCTCAACGAGGAGTGGGAGCTCCCGATCTATGTGCTGACAGATGCAGACCCCTTCGGGTGGTATATCTACTCCACCTATAGGGCGGGTAGCATTTCACTCTCATACGAGTCATTCAGGCTGGCATGCCCGTCCGCGAAGTTCTTGGGGATGACCATGACCGACCTGGAGAAGTACGAGATCCCCAAGGATCACCTGATCAAGGCCAACGATAGTGACATCAAGAGGGCAAAGGAGCTGCTTGCAATGGACGAGGTGACAGGTCAGCCTAGATACCCTTGGTTCCACAGCTCCAAACAGTGGCGGAAGGAGATCAAACTCTTCCTCACGAGACGCGTGAAGGCGGAGATAGAGGCGAAATCGTCCAAGGGCTTTCGCTTTCTCTCCGATGTGTACCTGCCGGAGAAGATAAGCAACAAGGAATGGATAAAGTAAAAGAACGGGCGGGCGAAATTGGGTCACATTGCTGAGTATGGCGAAGGTAAATACAGGATCTGGGCAGACATCATCGGTGCTGGGGACGATCTTATAGTGTATGTTGGCGGTGGAGACAAGCCTCACATTGGTTCTGCATCGATCTTCGAAAAAGGGGGCAAGCTACTCACGATCTCTATCCCCGGGCATGAAGACCATATTGTCTCAGATGAGGCTGCTGAAAGGATTACGGAGGCAACCGGACGCAGATGCATAGTGATAGTAGGCATCCATGTCAATAGCGCATCCAAGAGTGAAATTAAGACGCTCGTGGAGAATTCCACAAAGTGCGTAAAAATCCTTCTGGATAAGGTTTGAATAATATTAGTGGGCTAAAATTTGGAATGTTTAGATTGGCAACATGAACAAAATGCGCTCTATTTTTTATATGCCCGACAAATTGTAATAACACACCCCATATTAAGCCGCTAACTGTTCATAGAACAATCGATCTTATCTCTATGGGCTGTTACTAAAGGTGTGGTACTAAGGTGAGATTTTATGCCAGAAGCAGCAGGACATTGGAAAAAGAAATTTGACAGGAAACGAAGGATCTCGGGCGGGCCATTCAAAAAACCGCGAAGGAAAACCATGATGTGGGTCGGTGCGAGGAAGAAATAGAAGTCTGGCAATGTCTAGAGTGTTTAATTATTCAAAAAAAGGTTGCAAACTCGACATAACTAGTGGTAGAAGCATGACAAAATGGTGCATCTAGAGAGGTTCCGTGAATATCGCAATCCTCTTAAAACTTGATGAATCACTAAAATAAATTATGATACAATAATCATCTTAAATGGAATAAAGTTCCAAGTTGCTTCCTAACATAAAGATTTATAGTAGCTATAGACTTTCTGAAAGTAACCTGTATGAATATTATGACGGACATTGACTTTACCAAACTTCTTAATAATTCGCTGAGAATCTTCTACAAGGCTGCTGTGCGTACTGCTCTCACTAATCCCTCCCAGGCTCGTTTCTTCATCCGCACCTTGAACTGGCAAAACAAGGCCGCAAAGATAAGAGCCCGCTGGAAGATGCAAGGGATCCACGTCCCGCCGATCCTCGTCTTCAGTGTCACGAACCAGTGTAACCTCCACTGCCAAGGCTGCTACCACCGCGCCCTCCGCGATCCGCCGTCTACCGAAATAAGCGCCGACCGGATGTGCCAGTTGGTCGCCGAATCAAAGGAGCTTGGGATCTCGTTCATTGTCTTTGGCGGGGGTGAGCCGCTAATGCGTAAAGAGATACTTGACATAACCGAGAATTACCCAGAAATCCTCTTCCTGATGTTCACAAATGGCCTGCTGATCGATGAAGGGGTGATCAAGCGGCTGAAGAAACAAAAGAATTTCGTCCCGCTGATCAGCTTGGAAGGCTTCCAGGGGGAGACTGATGGGCGCAGGGGCGCTGGCGTATACAAGCAGCTGCAGAAGACCCTCGCGGACCTAAAGGCGAACGGAGTGTTCTGGGGGACCTCGCTCACCTTGACAAGGATAAACTTTTCCACGGCCACTGATGACAAGTTCATCAAAGGGTTAGTGAATCTGGGCTGCAAGCTCTTCATGCTTGTCGAATACACCCCCATAAAAGAAGGGACCAAAGATTGGGTCATCACGGAGCAGCAGAGGGCCAGCCTCCACACGCTCAGAGATTCATTCCGTTCCAAGTTTTCCGCCATGTTCATTACCCTTCCGGCCGACGAGGAAGAGATCGGCGGGTGCCTCTCTGCAGGAAGGGGCTTTGTCCACATCAGTGCTGAAGGGGACCTAGAGCCTTGCCCGTTCATCCCCTATTCTGACACCAACCTGAACCACGCCACGCTCAAGCAGGCACTACAGTCAAAATTCTTGGAGACAATCCGTAACAGCCACTCTCAACTCCATGAAACTGGGGGCGGGTGCGCACTCTGGGCGAGGCGCGAATGGGTTCAATCATTGACAAAGGGCGATCCATAGGATCTACTATCTGCTTGACCCTTCCCAGCGCTTGAACAGGTTGTGCTTAATCCCGAGTTGATCGAAGACTTTGCCGATAACATGGTCCACCAGCTCCTCCAATGTCTTTGGCTTATGGTAGAAACCCGGGCATGCCGGCAGAATCACCGCCCCTGCCTCGGCTGCCTTCTCCATATTCCGGATATCTACCAAGCTCAGAGGGGTCTCCCGGGTGACCAGCACCAGCTTCCTCTTCTCCTTCAGGGCCACTTCCGCAGTCCGGGCTATAAGCGTAGAGGAGATGCCATTCGCGATGCAGGCTAGGGTCTTCATGCTGCAGGGCGCTACTACCATGGCATCGAACTGGAAGCTTCCACTGGCAGTTGGCGCCATCATCTCACTATTCCCGTATACCCTCCCACACTTGGAAAGTTTCTCCTTCCCGATCCCTACCTCGTCCTTTAATATGGCAAGGGCCACGTCCGACACAATTATCAGGAGCTCGACCTTGGTCCCGTAGAGCCTCTCCACCAACCGGTAGCCATAGACTGCCCCGCTAGCCCCCGTGAGCCCTACTACGACCTTCATCTTGACCACACCCTGATCATTGACTCCCGGATTGATATCGATTCCGTTCAGGACGAGTTGATTAAGTATTATTAAGCCCTGCAACCAAGTGATCTACTGGGAACAGTCTTGACGGTGGTCATCGCCTACATCCTTCTCACAACCGAGACAGGCAAGGAGTACGAGGTGCTAGACCATATAAAGGATGTGAAGAGCGTCACGGAGAGCAGGATGGTCTATGGCGAGTTCGACGTCTTCCTCAGGTTCGAGGTGGGTGATCTGGCAATGATGGACGACATAGTTACCCAGATCAGGCGGATCCCTGGCGTCAGACAGACGACGACGCTTGTCGGTTCCCCTTAACTGCTTCTTCAAATGGCAGGTCGTCTACAATACCTGCGCGGGCCTATCCCTTAAGCATGAACTCATTTACCATTGCCTTTGCATCTGCCCTCTTCTTTTGGTGCTCCGTGAGGAAGATCTTGATCATCTCAGCGAGCCTGTTCTTGCAGGTGCCACACATGATCCCCCCCGACTTGCACTGGTTGTAGGTCTCCATTACGTTCTTGTCGTCCTCATCAAAGAGGCTGTAGAGGTAGGAGTATATCACGCAGACATCCGGGTTGCCGCCCTTCTCCTTCTGCTCCTTTATGGTAGGCTGCCCGCCAGTAAACGCGTTTTTGATCTTCTTCGCACCAGCCTCAGGCGAATCAGACAAGAATATGGCGGTCTCCGGAAGGCTTGCGCTCATCTTTCCACCGCTGCCCAGCCCAGGGATGAACTTGCTATAGACCCCAGCTGGCTTCCTGAAACCTAGCTTTGGTGCCACGTCCCTCGTCACCCTCCAGTATGGCTCCTGATCTATTGCACACGGAATCAGGATGTGCGCGTCCTTCCCGGTAAGCCTCTGAGGCAGGAAGCAGGGCGCTGCCTGGATCGCGGGGAAGAATATTATCCCTATGTTAGAGCTGTCGGTGAACCCGAAGGCAGCCTTCGCAGTCGAGAAAGTAACATGCTTCGCTACCCTCGCCGCTATCCCATAGAGTTCCTTGGTGTACTCCATGTCGCAGAATATCTTGGTCTTCTTGGGGTCGAACCCCACCGCTATTATGTCCAGCAGGTTGTCCTTTGTATAACCGGCTATCTCTTCCAGAGTTAGATCGGGGTTGACGTAGAACTTTTCATCGTCGGTGATCTGGAAGTAGAGCTCTGAGCCGAAAGCGTCCTGCAGGTACTTCGTGAATATCCACGGTATGAGGTGGCCCAAATGAGTGTTGCCTGACGGTCCCCTTCCCGTGTACAAGGCGGCGTTGACCCCTTTATCGTAGGAGGAGATCCAATCGCCGAGCTCCCTATGGGCGAAGAACATTCTCCTTCTAAGCAGGATGTGAAGGAAGCCAGCCTGCTTCTTCAGCCTTTCCAGTAGCACATCGTCAAGTGGCTCCACGCCGAACTGCTTGATGAGCGCGTCATAATCGACCTCGCCCTTTACCTCCCATGGGGTTACCGTGCTCTCGCCTTTCTCCATCTCAGGACACCGTACGTTAGCTAATTTCTACCACAAACCTATAAAGTCAACTCGTTTCTATTTCCATCATGCCGCGCAAGATCTGCGACTTCCACATGCACTCCCTTTTCAGCGACGGTGACCTCCTGCCCGCAGAGATCGTAAGGCGGACCTACGTTCTCGGGAACCGAGTCATCGCCATAACCGATCACGCTGACCCTTCAAACCTGGAGCACGTCATAAAGTCGCTCATCCGCGCCTCGGATTTCACTTCGAAGTACGTTGATGGCTTCAGGCTCATACCGGGTGTGGAGCTGACCCACATCCCGCCAAAGAGCATACCATACCTTGCAAGGGAAGCAAAGAAGCTAGGTGCAGAAGTAGTTGTCATCCATGGCGAGACTCCGGTGGAGCCAGTTCAGGAGGGCACAAACTTAGCCTCATGCAGTTGTGCTGATGTGGATATCCTGGCACACCCTGGCATGATAACAGAGGAGGCAGCCATGAAAGCAAAGGAGAACGGAATATTCCTTGAATTGTCCTACAGGGGTGGCCACTGCTTAGGGAACGGCCATGTGGCACAGCTCGCAAAGAAATGTGGTGCCCAACTCCTCGTCGACTCAGATGCCCACAACATCGGCGATCACCTTACGCCTAGAGCCGCCCTTGGGGTAGCGCAGGATTCGGGCCTTACAGGAGCGGAGTCTGAAAGGATCGTCTTCGAGAACCCCGACCTGCTTCTGAAGCGGATAAAAACCCGGTAGCTGGCTAGCTGATCTTCATACCGTACTTGCCTGCTATCTCGAAGAAGGCATCCTTTACGTATTTCACCTGCTCCCACGTCAGCCCGTACGTATTGAATTTGAAGTGCTTCGTAAGCCCGGGCTGTATCCCTACGATCTTCCTTGCCCTCAGCTCGTCATAGAGGAAGTATCCCTTCCTCTTATGGGTCTCGGAGACCTTATAGAACCCATCTGTCTCCATATGCGTTAGAGTGTGCATCTTAGGCTTCATCCCCCTCTGCGTTATGCCCTCGATCTTCTCTAGCTCGGTGACAAGGTACCTTACCTTCTCAACCTCCTCTCCCCACCTCTCGACACGCCTCACGACCTCAGGGAACGACGCCATCAGCGTGATTAGCGGCGCACCCATCACGGTGCACCCAAGCATTCCCAGTTCCTTCTGCCCAAACTTCCTTTTCGTAAGGTCCCCCTCTATCTTTGCCCTCGCCAAGAGCTTCTCCTCAAGGGATTTCTCAAGCGCCAGTATTCCCGTCGGAGCGCTGGCAGCCCAGCTCTTGTGCCCGCTGCTGGTGATGATGTCGGCACCAACCTCCCTGCCGTCAACTGGCATAACTCCAGCAGTGTAAGCGCAGTTCAGTATCAACGGAACGCCGTAATCCTTCGCGATCTTGCCCACGACCTTCGCTTCATTCAAATTTCCGTAGAGGTAGTCCACGTGGGTCAGCAGCAGCGCTGCCGGAAGTTTGCCTGTCTCCCTTTTCACCTCTTCGATCTTCTCTGCGTACGCATCAAGGTTCAGCCTGAACTCCGGGGCGCCACCATTAGGGACCTCCTTGACCTTCAGCTCTGCAAGGTCCGCTGCCAGATAGCTGGAATAGTGCGCAGTGCTGTCCAGCACAACATAATCGCCCGGCCTTCCCAGCATCCTGAACGCGATAAACTTAGCCTCCCTGCATCTGGTCACAACCCTTGCGATGTCCATTCCCAAGAATTCAGCAAGGTCCTGATAGAACTGCTGTATCGGCGGATCTGTTATCATGTCTAGCCTCGCAGTCTTAGGCGGGCACCAGTCGCAGGTCGAGTACCCGTCCCCAAACTCTAGTATCGCCCTCCTCGCCTCTTCAGTTAGAATCCCTCCCCTTTGGATTGGCTGGAGGTTGATGTACTCCTCCTCGGCAAAGTCCCTCTTCAAGCCTATATAGCGGTTGAGCCGGTCCTGCGGAATCTTCATGCCCTGCAAGCCTCCTCCCTCATTTCCTTGAGACTCTCCTCCGACTTGGAGATTGCATCGAGGACCATCCTCTTCTGCTCTTCGCTCATTCTGTGGAGGGGAGAGGTTGCCCTTAACTGCTGATCGATCTTAATCATCTGATTGATTACTTCGTCAACTTCCTGCGCGAGTGCCATTAAAATCACCATGAAGCTAGGGTAGGGATTCGAACCCCAGTGTAACGGGTCTGCAGCCCGTCGCCTAAACCGCTCAGCCACCCTAGCATACCATCAAAGTTTTCCTCTCCTCGCTATTTATTTCTTCTCTTTGCGGAATCGTTTTTTATATTGCGAGCAAGAGATGGTTCCCTGAGGACATAGAATGACTACTTCTGGAGGGCAGGACCGGTACAAACGGCAGATGATGCTGAGGGGGTTCGGTGCCGAAGGTCAGGAAAAGCTGAGGAAAGCAAGGGTTGCAGTTGCGGGGATAGGCGGCCTGGGCAGCCCTGCTTCCATTTACCTTGCCGCAGCGGGTGTAGGTTATCTCCGCCTCATAGACTTCGATATTGTTGAACTTTCGAACTTAAACAGGCAGATTGTCCACTTCACAACAGATCTTGGTAGGCCTAAGGTGGAATCAGCTGCTATGAAGCTTATGCAGCTCAACACCGAGATCAAGGTCGATCCTATTAACGAGAGGATAACGCAGGATACTGTCTCCAGTCTTCTGGACGGCATCGATCTCGTCGTCGACGGCCAGGACAACATTGCGACCAGGATGCTCATCAACATGGAATGCATGAAGAGGAGGATCCCCTACGTCTATGCTGCGATTTATGGCATGGAGGGCTACATGACTACCATAATCCCGCTATCGAGCCCGTGCCTCCGCTGCATTTATCCTGGCGAATGCCCGATGCCCGAAGAATTTCCCGTCTTGGGAACAACGTCGGGCGTTATGGGTTGCCTTGAGGCGACTGAGGCAATAAAATTGCTGACGGGCATAGGCAGGCCCGCAGTTGGGCGCTTGATAGTATATGACGGGGAGCGCATGTCATTTCAAGAGGTATCACTCAGGAGAAATGAAGCATGCCCTGTATGCGGCTCCAAACGCACGTGAAAAATAGTTTTTGCAAGAAAAAAAATTAAATGAGGTCAGGAATCATTCGATGAATTCTATCCCTTTCTTCTTCAGCAGCTTATTTTTCGCTATCCCGACTAGCGGCTCTTCTGCACTTGCCTCTTCCTCGATAGATTTCGACTGTCGGAATCCTTCCCTCTCCTCAAGTGCGCACGACCCATCGGGTAGCAGCGTTCGCCTCTCACAGAATGCGTAGTTGCACTTAGATACTACGCAGAAATCTCCTACCCAGTTGCAGTATGCCGAACCGTCGCGGAAGGTCCGCTGTTCGTACGGATTTCCCGTCTTATTGCCTTGCTGCTGGTACTGCTGCTGTTGCTGCTGCGGCGGATTCCTAGACCTAATAAACAGCGCTCTTTGTCCACATCTGAAATAAGAACACGTGGCAGTGCATGGTTGTTTGCCTTTCATCATAGAAGCTCACCTATGGCAATTGCACTTTGTATTCTCCTTCTATTGTCCAAAAGATCAGTAAAAACTGTTTGCAAGAAATAAATAAACCTTATGATCTACTGTTTGTACCCGATCTTCCTGAGGAACTCTTTCCTTTTAGATCTAGCCCTATCGTTTTCCACACCTTTGGGAGAACTTCCATCTATTACGCCCATTATCCCCCGCCCATCTTTCCCCTGGGCTACGATTACTTCGACTGGGTTGGCCGTTGCACAGAAAATGCTGCAGACCTCCTGCACAGATTTAAGTCCATTCAAGATGTTTATCGGGTATGCATCTCTCAATAAAATCACGAACGAGTGCCCCGCGCCAACGTCGAGGCAGGCCTGAACTGCAGCATCCTCGAGTGTCTTGTCGTTTCCCTCATGCCTCACCAAGCACTCCCCTGAGGCTTCGTTGAAGGCGAAGCCGAACTTGGCACATGGCACCGTCGTCACTATATTTTCGTAGATATCTTCCACGCTTTTTATGAAATGCGTCTGCCCAATGATAAGGTTAGCATCCCTAGGAACAGAGACCCTAACCGCCACTAGTTCCATATAGTTCCCGGCTTGATCTATTCAATAAGAAATATAAATCCTTGTGTTACTAAACTGACCTATTGCGTTACCATTGAAAAACAGGTGAGTTGGATGAAATTCTCGTATTACAATTTCAATTTGACTGTCCCAGATGACTGGAAACTCCTAACAGAGAAGAAATCTGAGCATGGAAAGGGTCAGGTCGCCTTTATGCCCCCAAAGGGGGGCATGTCTTTGGATCTTGTCTGGGAGAGCCTTGATATGCACAGGTTACAGGGAGCAACCGTTGAGGCCTTCATCGACAACTACTTTGAGAACCTACGGAAGAACAAGTCCTACATTAATGTCGAGACCTACAAAGGCGAGCTTGTAAAATATGCCGATCACGAGATGCTCCTGCATGAATTTAAGTACACTATTCTGCAGTTTCTCAGGAAGGGCAGCCCCCAAAGGGTGATCGGGATCGTGATGTATGATAACCATGCCAACAGGATTGCTTACCTTTACTGCAAGATCAACAAGGATAAGGAGGGTTATGAGAATACTGTCAGAGATATTCTTAAAACTTTCAAGTGCACTTGCAATGAAACTGCGGTTCACACTGATAGTACGGCTTAAAAATAACCAAACAAAGATGCTATACAATAAAAGAAAGCCAAACTCTAAAAACTCCGCTCTTACCATTTATGTTTAAGCGTAAAAATTCAACGCCTTATAATTGGGTGAAAGCATTGAGGATATCTTACCCGCTCATACTTGTAAATTTCAAAACCTATACCGAATCCCAAGGGAAAAGGGCAGTCGCTTTGGCAAAATCCGCAGAGAAAGTTGCGCACGAATATGGCATCTGCATCTCGGTTGCACCTCAGTTAGTAGACATCCGCGCTGTTGTTGGGAGTGCTGAAATCCCCGTATTCTCTCAGCATCTTGACCCTGAAATGCCTGGACCACACACGGGCTACATTTCACCCGAGTCCATCAAAGAAGCCGGGGCAAGCGGGACGATCCTCAACCATTCTGAGCACAGGCTCAGAACCGCAACCCTCGCAGAGGCAGTCCGAAGGTGCAGATCGGTAGGGCTACTCACTTGCGTGTGCTCAAAGACGGCTCACGCAGGGAAGGTACTATCGTCGCTTAACCCGGACATGGTTGCCGTGGAGCCTCCTGAACTGATAGGAAGCGGGATATCCGTCTCTAAGGCAAAACCTGAGGTCATAAGGGATTCTGTAAGGATGATAAAGGGCGCAAACCCGAAGATCCACATCCTCTGTGGCGCAGGTGTCACAACTGGCGAGGACGTGGCCACTGCGCTGAAGCTGGGAGCCGAGGGAATACTTGTGGCTTCAGGTGTCATTAAAGCCACAGACCCTGAATCGGTGCTCAGGGACTTCGCTGCACAAGCTATCCATATTTAAGTTTTTTTCCTCAATAAATATCTTGTACATATATGTACAATAATGCTTAAATATGAATATTGCAACCCTATTGTGTTCAATGGTGAATTGTATGGGTGACCGTTTTTGGCACGAACACGAGAGTCGACCTTCCGGTCGATGAAATTCCAAAGTTCTGGTATAACATAGTACCCGATCTGCCTGAGCCCTGCCCACCGCCTCTAAACCCGATAACAAAAGCCCCAGCAGGCCTGGAGGACCTATGGTTCTTCCCAAAGGGTCTCATCATGCAGGAGGTGTCTACCGAGCGCTTCATTCAGATCCCAGACGAGGTCCGCGAGATATTCATAAAGATGTCCCGCCCGACCCCATTGTTCAGGGCAAAGAGACTCGAGGATCACCTAAAGACCCCTGCCGAGATCTACTACAAGTATGAGGGTATCTCCCCGCTAGGCAGCCATAAGGGGAACACTGCAATCGCCCAGGCCTTCTACAACAAGAGGGAGGGCGTTGAGAGGCTCTGCACAGAGACTGGAGCAGGCCAATGGGGTACTGCCCTTGCCCTTGCCTGTGCGTTCTTCGATATGAAGTGCACCGTCTTCATGACCCGGGCGTCTCACGATCAGAAGCCGTACAGGCGCACTCTGATGGAGCTCTATGGCGCTGAGGTCCATGCTTCCCCCAGCACGAATACCGAATTCGGGAGGAAACTCCGAGCAGAGATGCCGAATCACCCTGGCAGCTTGGGGGTTGCCATCAGCGAAGCTATCGAGACGGTGAAGAACGACCCGCACTCAAAGTATTCGCTGGGGTCGGTGACAAACTTCGTTCTGCTCCACCAGACCGTTATTGGCCAGGAAGCCAGGAAGCAGATGGAGCTCATAGATAAGAAGCCTGACTACGTTATAGGATGCGTCGGAGGAGGGAGTAACTACGCCGGTCTCTGCTATCCTTTCATCTACGATAAGCTCAACAAAAAGTGCGATGCTGAGTTCATATGCGTCGAGCCCAAGGCCGTTCCATCATTCACGAGGGGTGTCTACACCTACGACTACGGTGATACCGCTGGCATGACGCCGCTTTTCCCAATGTACACTGTGGGCCACAACTTTGTAACCCCGCCCATCCATGCAGGCGGTCTTCGCTATCACGGAAAGGCTCCCACGATGAGTGTCCTCGTGAAAAATAAAAGGATTACACCAGTTGCGGTTGGTCAACGCGAGGTCTTTGACGCCGGGAGGATGTTCGCCCAGTGCGAAGGCATAGTCCCCGCGCCCGAGAGCGCTCACGCCATCTGCACAGTGATAGATCTCGCGAGGCAGTGCAAGGAGAGAAACGAGAAGAAGATCCTTCTCTTCAACCTGAGCGGGCACGGATTGCTCGATCTAGGCGGTTATGGAGAATACCTCGATGGAAGGCTTGTGAACAATAGCGAACCAAAGGAACTTTCGCTGAACGATCTGCCCTATAATGCTCGCATCTAGTGTTTTGGCCTAACTTCCCTTTTTTTATTTATCCCTTTGTAAAAATAGAAAAAGGTGCGACCCCATAGGTCGAATATAAGCCCCACTCGATCCTTGATTAGATCCTAAATCACCTTCCTGCTATTCTTTTTCTCTGACAGCCCTGAACTCTCAACTAATGGAAACCTTTGTCACCGTAGGAATGTTGAGAAGCTTGGATACTACCTCTCCCGGAACCCTTTTCTCGGTGATTATAAGGAGTTTTGGATCAGGGTTCAGGTCAGGGTCTTCGGCGAGGATCTGCCTTATTGAAAGGCCAGCTTCAGCTATTAACCCAGTGGCCTTAGCTATCACCCCAACCGCATCTGGGCGCGCCCTAATTTCGACAACAGCATAGCCAAGCGTTGGCGCAACATCTATTAGAAAACTCCCCGCGGGCTTAATACCGACAAATATCCTCTTCATCCTGGCATCTGCGAGTATGTCCTTTATGGTTTCCCTTACTACCCGCCTATCCGCATTGGTCGCACGGGCTATGCTCGAATCAGGGATCTCCACCTCTCCACAGCTAATCTTGCCTTCAGTATTTATGCTGAAACCGAGTTCCACCATGAGCCTCGCAACCTTAAGTTTCGAAGGGGAGGCTGAAAAAAACTTTACGATCTCTGTCCACATGGCAATTCAAGTATATCTCTGCACATGAATGCATATAAAAGACGGTTTTCCTAGTTAAAAAACTTCAAAAAAAGAATAAAAAGGGGGTTTTGTGCCCCATTTGTTTATGCTATGGTCGTTAGGTTCATGAAGAGTATGACGAAAGCTAGTAGGAAATTGATGACAACAATAGCCAGCAGAGGATAGCCGCCCTTCATCTTGCCAAGTACTGAGAACCCAGCAACAAGGCAAGCGACGCCAAACAAGAATACCATAGCGGCTGCAATGTACACTTCATTAAATGCCAGGTAGGTATGCCAGTATCCCACGAAAATGCCTAGGATTATCAATAGTATGCCGGTGAAGTTTACAACCCATGCCGTGACTGGCGCAGCTTCGGGCTTGAAGTAGAAGCCAGTAATCCCTACACAGACGAATGCGGCAGATGCCAAGCCAAGTATTATTGCGACAACCTGGACAGCATATAGGTTCTGGGCAACAGCGGCAAGGCTGGTGTTTGCACCTAATAGTGTTTGGACAATCGTTGGTAATAGGACGTTGTTTGCGGTTGTAAAGAAGTATGTAGCCATCATAAATCCGAAGATGCCTGGAACAATAGCAAACTTAAGCGAAGCCACCATGTCTGCCTTCCCTAACAACGCCAATGATAACGGGAAGAACCCGAAGACGAACATCAATAGAGGCCAAACTAGAAATACAAATAAACTCATTAATTCACCCCCATCCCTCTCATTACAGTACATAGTTTGTACTCTTGAATATAAGTACTATCCCCTTTATTCCAACAACTGTCTTACACAAAAGAGAAAAGTAAAGCTGAATAAATTATTTTATTCCATTACTACAGTTTATTCACTCAAAATATCAAAAAGGCGTAAAGAGAGGGCTAGTCCACGCCCACTATTATCGAACCAAGACGGCTGTCCTCTGTATTCTGCCCGAGCCTATTCTTCAGGTATAGGTCCGTGGGTGGTGACGGGCTGGCCACAACCGCGCCGCATGCGGTTAGCTCTGGTATTTGCATGGGCAGCATATGCACCATCATTCCCTCCCTCCGCTCCTTCAGAACCTTGATCTTGTTCCTGTAAAAAACTAAGTTGCCTGCAACTAGATTGCCTTCGCTCTTCATCTTCTCGAGTTCAGACTCGTCATATATGTCCTGGCCGATCACATCCTCGCCACAGACGAGCTTTATGTACGAGCTGCGGGGCCAGACCATGGTGTTGTCAGTAATACAGGCAAAGATATGCTTCTTCTTCAAGGCTTCAGCGATGCCAACGTTCGTCCCGGGGCAGAGCCCCATCATCACTTTGCCCTCCGCTTCCTGCTCCAGCCTCGAGAGCTCCTTCCTGTCCTCGTCGGTGAGAAGCTGGACCTTCAAGATCCCTTTGAGCGCCCTCATGGCTTCCTCCGCACGCGCGCATGCATCTTGCCCTTCCATTTTTCAAAACACTTTCCTAAACCGATCTTCGGACGTAGCGCCTTACATTCATTGGTCCTCTTATCCCCTTCACGGTCTCGGGGTACTCCTCGAGCCTGCTGTTTGGCATATACATTGCATTGATGTACTCCTCCTCGAATATCGGTTCAACTGCCAGCTCGATGTACTTCATCTTGTCGTTGATCTCTTGGGCTTCCCGTCTCTTGTCTAGCGACTTTAGACACATCCTCGCGCCCGAGCCAGCTGTGTTGCCGAGGAAGGATACCTTCTCCAGTGGTATCTCGGGTATCATGCCGATGGTCCTTGCGCTGGACGGGTCTATATAGTTCCCGAAGGCTCCGGCGATCACGATCTCGTTTAGATCATCCTTCTTAAAACCTGCCTTTCTCATAAGCGTCGCGTAGCCACCGTACATTGCGGCCTTGGCCTTCTGTATCTCCCTCACATCATCCTGTGTTAGCACAATATCCTCCTTCCCAGTCGAGGTCTCATCCTTGTATATCAGGATGAACTCCTTGGCAGCACCCTCCCCTTTGACCCTCTTGTGGCCTTGAAGGATAAACTTCCCAGAAGTGTCAATGACACCGCTTTTCAGTGCTTCCGCCACCGCGTCGATTATACCCGAGCCACAGATGCCGCGTGCTTTTTCATCCTCAATTGTCTTGTAGGTCACGTCGAACTCAGGCGTTATCTTTACCTTCTCCACAGCGCCAGTAGCTGCCCTCATGCCGCACTTTATGTGTGCTCCCTCGAATGCCGGACCAGAAGCCGTGGAGCAGGACCAGATGCCATCCCTGCTGCCGAGCATGACCTCGGTGTTGGTCCCGACGTCCATGAGCAGAGTAAGTTTCTCCTTCTCGTGAAGCCTCGACGCAAGGATATCAGCGATAGCGTCCGCCCCGACGAAGCCTGCCAGGTTCGGGAGCACGTGAACGTTGCCTGAAGGGTTGATCGCAATGTTCATCTCCCTGGATTTGATGTCATAGGCTCTTCCCAGGCCGGCAGGGTATGGGCAGAGGCCTAGGCTCTTGATCTGCATCCCCACAAACAGGTGGTGCATTGCGGTGTTTCCGACCGCAACTAGCTCATACAGGTCCTGCGCATCTATCGCCGTTTCTCCAACTCCCTTGCAAATGAGTTCGTTGATGCCACCGATGATCGTGCTCTGTATTTCCTTGAGCTCCTTCTCACCCTGCGTGGCGAAGTTGATCCTAGAGATGACGTCCTCACCGTACCTTATCTGAGGGTTCATCATACCATCTGCGAATATCAGGTTGCCATCAGTGAGATCAACTAGGAAGACGGCCAGCTTAGTGGTTCCAATATCTACTGCCACGCCAAAGTTCTGGGTCTTCGTGTCACCTGCCTGAATGTTAACTATTTCTTTCTTCCCAAGGATCGTTACAGTGGCTTTCCAGCCACTCTTCCGCAGCACCTTCGGTAGCTCTTTGGTTATTATGAAGTCCGCCTTCAGCCCGCCGTACCCCTTTTCTGCAAGTGCCCTGAGAAGGCGCTCGTCATCCGCCATTGGATCTTGGAGGGTTGGTGCAACCAGCTCCACATATACCTTCTCTACATTCTGTTTGAGCGTCACCGGCGGCTCCTTGCCCATTATGACGAGGCGCTGCCTACCCGCCCTGCTCTGGTCTGGCACCCTCACCACGACGTCACCTGCGATATGGGCTTGGCAGGCGAGCCTATAGCCCTTGGCCAGCTTCTCAGGCGGGATCCTCTTCTTCTCCTGATCAGTCAGCGGTGACAGCTCTCCATTCAGTACCTCCACAATGCACTTCCCGCAGTATCCCTTGCCGCTGCAGATATTGGAAAGGTCGACCCCGCTCTCTATCGCTGCAAACATTATTGTCGACCCCTCGGGCACCGTACTCCTCTTGCCCTCGGGGAGGAACCTGACTTCGCAGTCCATTCTAGGCACTCCCGTTGAAATGATTGATAACTTTTGAGGGGTCTCCCTCCATTATAACTTTTCCTTCAGCTATTAGGATGCACCTGTCCGCCACCTCCTCTACGAAATCGAGCTGGTGGCTGACGATGACTATCGCCGGCCTGAAGGATTTCTTGACCCTCTTCAGGGAGTTTGCGACCTTGCGCAGCGTAAGGGGATCCAAGTCACCAAAAGGCTCATCCAGTAACAGGACCTCGGGGTTGAATACGAGGGAAAGCGCTAAAGCCACTCTGATCTTCTCACCTCCCGAGAGCTCATAGACGTACCTATCTAGAATTCCCCTGTCCAGCCCCATTTCTTGGAGCGCTGCCAGGGCCACATCCTTCGCCTTCTCCGGATCCTTGCTCTTGAAGAGCTGCTTAAGGACCTCACGGTCTAGGCCTATCTCCCTCAGCCTCTCCTCCATCTCGCTCTCCGGAAGTTCGGCAGCCCTGCTGAGTGCGTCCACTACCTCATCTTTTATCCCAGCCTTCTCTCCCCTCCTGAGGGCAGCTTCCATCATCTTCGGGTCCTTCATCCCGAGGCGGGCAGCGAAGAGGTCAAGGACTCTCGCCCAATACGACAGATCGAACTCCTGGTGTAACATGCCAATATGGGTCCTGGCATGGAGGCTCTTCCTACCAAACTTACCCAATGCCACCCACTCTCCCTTGTGGAGAAGTTTGACCTCACCAGTGTCCGGGAGCTCCAACCCAGCCATCATCCTCAGTATAACTGTCTTGCCAGCGCTGGAGGGTCCAACTATGCCAACTATCTCCCCACGCCTGAACTCGAGGTTCGTGTCCAGGAGCTCAAATACTCTGCCATAGGAGAATAAGTCATAAATCTTCGAGACATGGACCATCTTCATGACTGTGGGCCCGGGGATTTTCTCCTTCTCCAGTGGCTTCTCCAGACCCGACAGGAACTCTTTCAGGACCTTCTCTGTCTTCCCGTCGTCCTTGATCCTCCCCTTCTCGAGGAGCAGGATCCTGTCCGCTAGAGCCCTATGCATCTGGGGGTTGTGCGATGCGAATACGATGCTAGTATTCAGTTCGTCCCTCACGCGCCTCAGAGTCTCCACGAGCGCTTTCCTGCTGGCAGGGTCTGTCATGGTCCCCGGCTCGTCAAGTAGCAGGAGCTTCGGCTTCCGCGCTATCTGCCTCGCCACTATGAGCCTCTGCTTCTCGCCCCCGCTGAGGACTTGTGACCATAGGTTCGCCTTCCCCTCCAGACCGACGACCTTCAGTATCTCCATCGCCTTTTTTCGATATTCTCTCACCTCACCCTCGTCGTCGGGGAAGCTCTCCTCACCGATGTCAACATAGCGTAATGCCCTGACAATATTGTCCTGGGCGCTCTCAGGCCAGAGCCCGAAGCTACGCTGTAGCTGTATCGCGGTCTTCCTCTGGAATTCCATCACGGCAGATTGGGGAGACGATGGTTCTATAACCATCCTATCGAAGCAGATCCTGCCGCTGTCGAAGGGTTCCGCGCCCCTCAGGATCCTAAGGAGCGTGGTCTTGCCCGCCCCACTCTCCCCGATGATGCCGACTATCTCTCCCGTCTTGACACTGAAGCTCACCGAATCAAGGGCGGTGACATTATCCGAACTGTACCGTTTGCTAAGTGACTCCACTCTTAAGACCATCTCAAATACCTCACTTGAACATTGACTCCGGCAGTACGCGGACAAGGATGTAGTCTCTCATGAGCGACTTGCTGATATTTGCGATGTCGCCAAGCCTTCTCCCCTCGACCTTGATCCCCTCGACCTTCTCATGGTACTCGTCGTATGGCAGCTTTATCCTAACCCCCTCGACCTTAAGTGTTATCGGGTTGGGGGAGAGACCCTCTTCAGCCTCCGGCACCTGCCTCTCCACTTCCTCCTTCACGACAATGGGGTTAACAATCAGTGGATCGAGGTCCAGCTCACGCCTCCTCTGCTCCACGACCTTCCCGGAGAGCTCTGAGACCGCATTCAGCCTCTCTATCAGATCGCCCGTCCTCGCTCTCTCCGGGAACCTGCCTATTCCCCCGACATAGCCCTGTGCTCCTGGCAGGCCGTTGAAATAAGGGCCGCCAGTGACGATTACAGGTATCGACAGGTCCTTGAAGAGCGGAAGCTTTGCTTCTTTTAGGCAATGCTCGAAGTTGCCAAGAGTAAAGACTGCCAGGTCGTGTTCCTCTATGAGCTCCTTCTCTCTCGTGGATCTATTGACAATCTTCTGGCCGACGCCCCTAGCCAGCCCGATGATATTGGTCTTCGCCCCATACCGCCTGAGGTTCTCCGCTACGTCGCATGACGGGTGTGGCAAGTGGTGGCGAGAGAGCGTCGGTGCGACCACAGCGACCTCCGTCCCTATGAGTGGGGCTTCCTTAAGCTTGCCTTTCAACCCTACAGCGATATCGTTCAGCCTCTGTACCTCCTCCTCAGGGACCGCAAGGTTCAGTATGAGATCTAGGCTCACGGAGACCCTCTGCACTATGAAGCCACCTATGTCCTCCAGGAACTCCTCCAGGATCTCGTGCTTGTATAGTCCCCCCTCAAATATTATGTACTTGAGCATTACTCGTCGACCTCCAGCTTCCGCCCCATATCCTTCCACTCCTCCCTCATTGGGTCCTCCGCAGCTATGAATGTCATGACCCCGGGCTCTCTGATTATGCTCCTGACCCTCAGACCCTCGGGTATGATTCTTGCTGCGAGTTCGTTTATCCTAGCTGGGACGTCAATTGCCTTGTCCCTTATCTTCAAATCCCGGAGGTCCTTTGGCGCAACGCCGGACACAATAATGTCCGTCCTCCCGGACTGCTCGACCTTGTCTCTCCCGAAGGTGCTCCACAGTGTCTTGAGGGCATCGCCAAGATCGATCTCACTTTCGAGGGTTATCTTGGATCCGTTCTCGCGTTCCTCGATATTGGCGAGACCGCCTAGTGCATTCTTACCCATAGCCTCCCTGAACTTGATCTTTATGATGAAGAGGGGTATCTCGGAGCGCATGCACATCTTGAGTCCAGTTACGCTGCCCCCAAGCGCCAGATCCTCAAGAGTCTTCTTGGCTATGTACTCGTACATCTGCCCACCGACGCTGTCCGTGGAAACTGCAACGATCCTAATCCTTCTTCCCTCCGTCTATCTTTCCCTTTTCCTCTCTCGGTTCTTCCTTCTCGATGATCTTCTTCAGTGAATCCACGTTCAGCTTCCCCTTCTTCTTCTCGGCATAGGTCGGCAGTTCGGAGCTGTCCAGCGCTTTGGAGACGTTCTTCAAGGCTTCCCTCTCGACGCCAAGCACGTGGTATCCAGGCCTTGGTCCACCTCCCCTCTTGGCCCTACAGATCCTTGCGTCCCCTATCTTGTAACCCCTTACCTTGAAGAAGATCCTGTTGGGATCCATCCTCCTGAGCTCATCCATGACCTTCTCGAGAGTCTCCTCCTCCCCCTCCAGCAGCAGGCCATAGCAAGTCTCCTTGTACTCCACCCCTCCAATGGTCGCTACCTTCTCTGCCAGCATGGAAGGCGTCAGGTTCGAGTCGGTCGAGAGCATCGCCAGATAAGTCTTGATCATCATTTTACCTCCGCGATGTATACCGTCTTCTTCCCGCCCAGCTTCTTCACTCCCTCCAGGTTAGCCACGACCTCCCCGATGATGTTTGTCCCCTCGAACTTCTCTGCCGTCGGGCCAAACTCGGCACTCTCAGTGAAGCGCACACCCACCATTCCCGCAAACTTCTTCACCGCGTTTGTCACCCCCAGAATGTTCGCGCCAACCTTCCTTTCGGGCACGTTCTCTGGCAGGAGTTCCTTTGCCATGACCTCGTCGCCCTTGAAGAGTATCATCTCAGACTTGGGCGTCGTAAAATAGACCGTCATCTTGCCCGTCTTCCTCAGTTCCAACCCGGTAAGTCGCCTGAAATACCTCACGGAATTAGGAGCCTCCTTGCCAAAGAGGCGGATGCCGATCAGCTCCGAGGGTTTTACCCCAAAGCACGTGGCCTCGCCCTTTGCCAAAAGCTCCAGGGTGGTCGGCGGGTCCTGCTCGACCACAATAGCACTGTCCGAAGAGTCACCGCTCCTTTTCTGCTTGATCCCGCGGCTCTTCAGCAACTCCCCTGAGTCTTTTTGCGTCCTGCCCAGTAGACTAAGCATTTGAGGAGATACCTTCACTGATATCCTATCGCCGTTCTCCGTGACGTCGGCAAGCTCCATGCCTTCCATCACCCTGCCAGCTATATTGTGCGCAAGGGTCAGAGCAGCCTCCTTCAAATAAACGTAAACCGAGCCCGAATTGGCTCCCGAATTCCTCACAGTAACGATCCCCCTGGACCTCCTTTCCTGCCTCTCGCTAGCCAGGGCACCCATGCTCATGCTGTCGCACGCTACGAACCTGCTTGTTATCCTGTCAATGGTCAGCATGTCGTTGCCTGTGACCTTATACACGAGCTCCCCACTCAAGGGCGATGCACCATCTAGCTCGATCCCGAGCTTCGTGAAGATCTGGACCGGCTCCTTGATCTGATAACCCCTGTCAGCCTTGAAGACCGCGCCTTCGCCGGTCTTTATCTCTATGACTGGCTCAACCTTGACAATCCTGTCTCCCATCTTCAGCTCGTCAACTAGATGCCTACCATATACGACTCTACCTAGCACCCCGCACCCCTTGGGCGGCGCGTATAAGCTACTGTGTAGCCTGCGGCCGAAGACAAGGTGAGTGTTATCGCTGCTATAGCCACCAAGGCTTAGGGTGATCTCGTACTGCCTGAGCTCAACTGATTCCCTGGAAGGCTCGAAGTCGCTGACGATGGGGCCAAAGACTACCGCATCCCTTGTGACCCACCTTATGCCTGTGCCTTCGAACTTCTTGAATGTCTTTCGCCAGCCGTCGAGGATCTTTTCGCACTCTATCCTGATTACCATCTTCCCTTTTGATGTGTAAACCTCGTACAGGTTGGTCTGGACCTTCTCGCCTTCGACTTCCTTCTTCACTGCCAATATGCAACCGGTTGCAAGTTCTATTCCTAGAGTCTTCGCCACAGAACCTATCGTTGTGCTGGGCTCGACCTCAACCTGCTTGCCGTCTATTGATACCCTCAACGACCTCTCACCGACATAGCATTAATTTAATAAAGGTTAATTAAATCTATACGCAAGGTAACATCTTATGCCTGATTATTCAGGAACTCCTGATATTGACATCTTGCCCCGAAGACTCATGGAACGGAAGAAATCCGACGAATTTGTCCAGATAATAAAGGACATGGAGGAGGTCTCCGACGTCGGCGTAAAGACACACAACTGGCGTGGCGGTGGTTTTCTCGTCGGTCACTTCATAGTTATCTTAAAAGAGGGCACCGACGCTGAAGCTATTGTTGCAAAGCTGAAACCTGTCATGGATCAGATGATGCCCTATGGCTATGACGTACGCTACGGGCGTTTCACAAAACCTAAACCTACGGTCAAGGATTACATAAGGGAGTACCAAAGGAATACCCGAAAGAAGCGTTAAAGGACTGTTTGTGCTATTAACACTGTCTCGAGGTAAGCGGATTGCAGGATGCCCTGGGTAGAAACGTCCAGATAGTCGATTGCAGGGAAGCCCAAGGTATGGGCGAGGGTGGAGGCCTCGCGCAGCGAGGCACTATCTCCGAGTCCGAGAAGTTCGAGGTGGTGGCGATCGCGATGTCCCCGGGCAAGAGGCACATCACAAAACCCGTCTGTGAGATCACATATGGACTCCGCGAACAGGGAATAAGGACCAGTGTCCTTGTGCTGGATTCCGGCTCAGGCATCCCGGCAGATTCGCCCTATAGTGGTGCACCCGGAGGTTCCATGGCAACAATAAACGAGAAGGAGATAATGCAGATCAGAAGGTTCAAACTTGGTCTGTTCCACCTGGGTGGCATAGGTGGGCACGTTGTACACAAGGCGAAGTCTTTCCTGCACTTCGTTGACATTCCGATTATTATTGTCTGTGAAGCTCCCGTCGACTATGAGGATTTCGCAAGGGTAGGTATAATAACGCGGCTGGTAAGGCCCCCTCCTGGGAAGGTCGAGTGCGCTGGCGAAATAGTCGACCTCATTACAGGCGTTGTGAGGGGGGTCAGCGCGCCCAGGGAGAAGCTCAATGAGATAGTGATAAAGACCAAGTTCTGGCTAGGCAAGATCGAAAGCGGAGAACTGCCTAGAGGAGGAGATGCGAGTGGCCAAGATATTCATATTCCCGCCCAATAGCCTAATACTCTACGATCTCGTAAAGAGGGAGGGTCATACCCCATTGGGGCTCGGTGAAGAGGTGTCAAAGAACCTGAACAAGCCCGAGCTCGACTCGCCTCCTATGAACATTACCCCTGACTTCCCGAGGCGGGGGCTCAAGTGGGTCGCCATAGAGGTTCCATCAGGAGTAAGGGGGCGACTGGCGCTCATGGCCCCGCTGGTCGAGGAGGCAGATGCCGCCATAATTGTGGAGGAGTCCGAGGCGCTGTTCGGGTGCGCCAGTTGTGCAAGGACTAACGAGTTCCTCATATACCTGATTACACAGAAGAAGATCCCGTTCATCAAAGTCCCCTATCCTGGCAACGAGGAGGAGGCCAAGGTAATGCTCTCAAAGATAAGAACGTTCCTCAAGACTCTAGGTGATAAAAATGGTAACACTCGTAATTCCTGAAGAGAAGCTGCTAGGCTTCGCAAATGCATACATGGACGAAGAACTAAGGGAAGTGATGTTCTTTCTGCAAGACGGGCCAATGACGCAAGAAAGCATGGCTGAGATCCTAAAAGTGAAGGAAGATGCCCTCATAAAGAGGCTTGACAGGCTCCGTGAGCTTGGGTTGGTAAGGAGAATAATCTCAACCGACAGCCGCTCCGATCTCTATGCACTCGAGTTATCCCTCGAGAGGTTCGGGGGGTACCCGAAGAGAAAGACCGTCAAAATGCTTTCGGATGCCATGAGCGAACCAATCGTGCCCTTCCTCGAGGCCAATTCTCAAGAAATCAGCGCACTGTGCGAAAACTACGGGATGTCCATTGGCAGGGCTATTGAGCAGCTGCTCTTGAGCTCTTTTTCCAGGATAATTGAGGACTACAAGGCTGAGATCGTCGAAGAGGACAAGAGGATCTCCGAGAAGTTCAAGGCCAAAAAGTGATTTTTTCCTATCCTACTCGAACCTTCTCATCGATTCCAAGATCTTCTTTGCGATGAACTCCCTGGCCTTTCCAAGGCCTTCCTTATCGCCCCGAAGAACCCATGCCTTGGGAACAATCTCGTCCCCCGCCGATCCTGGCAGAACAACTTCTTTCTCAACCAACTCTATGCCGAACTTGTTTACCGCCTGGGCAAGGATGGAGTAAGGGACACCAGCCGGTATAGGCATAATGAACTTTTCATTATCCGGCTCATCCTTTTTCTTATCGGGTTTGCTCATATTATCCAGAAATGAGAGAAGTTCGATTTATACCTATACCCGCGCTTAACCTGTTGGTCTTTCATTGGAGCTTTCTTATTATTCTCCTTAATCCCTCGCTGCTGATCCGCTCCAGGAGCTCGTTGAGTTCTTCCTTGCATCCCGATACTATGTCCTCCACATGGTAACCCCTATCCGAGTATGCTTTTGCCTGCCTGAGGGTGGAGAGCACGTCTGCTATCTTTGCCACTACTGCTTCAACGCTCTTCCCTCCCTCATACTCCTCGAAGATTTGCGCGAGCCTCTTGGACCCGCTTGCAGCGGAGAGTTCTTTCATTATCTTCATCTCTGCCTTGCTTTTTGTTTCCTTTCCCAACCTCTTGGTGAGTGACCTGGGTATATCCCCAGCCACCGCCTCCCCCCAGTCGTGAATAGTTCCCATTATCAGAAGCTTCTCCTTGTCAAGACCTCCCCCCGCTTCCATTGATATTACCGCGAGTATGGATGCCACTTCGAATGAGTGCTCAGCCACGGTCTCCGCTACAGAGAGCGGTATTCCGCGCTGAAGCCAGCCTGTCCTGGGTATATTCTTGAGTATCCTGGCGTTATCTGTCAGAATTTTCGGGTTCATTGACCACACCAAACATTACTATTTGTTAACTTCAAAATAAGGCGTGCTATCATATTTCGCAGAAGGAGGAACTTTGCAGTGGTAGATCACCTACCTTCCACGCATAGAGTAATGCGTCAAAATCCATCAGTAATTTTTTTGCGAAACTAAGAATGAGTCACTTCATGTGAGTCACCGGATATTACTTTCGTCTTGCTCCATGAGCGAACAGTCGACCTTATCATTATCGACTCCTACTAGGAAGCTGGAGTTGTGGTGAACTTATACCAGAATCAAGTTCACACTGGAAGCAGTAATCTTCCAGGAAACTAAGAATCTCAGAGTATCTATCAGAAACCTGAGAAGGAAGAATTGGTCTGGATCGGATCAAAGAAGAAATAGTAAAACAGAAAAAAGTGGAGAATGAAAAGAATTGAAAAGAGACGATTGGAGGATCAAAGATTATTGGTGGTGCGAGAGCAACAAGACAGTTCACATTGAAAAGCACTGTGAATCCTGCAGGCTGTTGGGATACAACGAAATTTTGAAGAAGATGCAAGAGCTTCGATGATTTTCCAATAGTTTGCAGCTTTATCTTGCTGGTCGTGGGTCAAACCCAGCCAAGCCAATTCCTAAAGTTCAATAACAATGCTTAAACTGTGAAATTGTAAGGGATCATCTTCTATATTCAACCTTTTGAGGCTTACAGTATAATTGCGCCTAGTTGGATTTTTTATTGGGAGAATGAAACTGTGACTGTCAGCACCATAGTTACTTATATTAAGGATCAGTGATAACAATAAATGCGATATATATGCGATGGCCATTTGGAAGTAAGAAAGATTTTAAATGTTCAGCTTGCAGTGCTTCTTTCAAGACTAAAGAAGAACTTGACGCTCATACGAAACAAGCTCACCCAATGCCTGCCGCGACTCCTGTCACGACGCGCGTCTATGATAGCTATGTCAAAACATGGTTCAATGTGGATCCAAAGACTGGTCAGAGAACTCTAGCAAAGTAAAAAACAATAATTTTTCTACATATTTCAATCATCCCCACCATCGGGCTTTGAGATCTGGGGAGCCCAAGTTTGCATTAGTCAATACTGAAATGGAGTGCACCAACTTCAGGACTTTCAACCTCATCATGAAAATGATGGGCTACGCGATCCTAACTCGAACCACGACATTCCTTAATTTGCTTTGAAGCCATTCTCAATCCAGCAATGACTTCCTTATCGCATCTTTCTTGCTCTTGTCAATATCGAGCTTGGCTAAGATGGCTTCAAAGATCTCCTCGCCGGTCTCCTTGCCTTCGTGTTTTTCGCCATTAATGAAGAACGTGGGCCCAACCTCCACTCCCATGTCCAATGCTGCCTCCCTTCCCTCCTCGTCGCCGAGGGTGTAATGCTTCAGCTTAACAATCTCATCCCCAACATAGCCATTTATTATGCCGGCCAAGCTCTGCATTATCGCCCAAGTGACGTCGCAAGAGTCGCAAATTCCTGCCTGAAACAGGATGATTTCAACTTTCTTCATTAAACTAACCTCTAGAATTTCTATCATTACCTCTCCTTTTTATTGAGCAATTCAATGAGCTCTTTCGCCCTCGTGACCTTGACATTTCTCTCTTTGGCGAGGATCTCTGCGATCTTGTCTATCTGGTCTCCAGTTGCGCCTGCTAGTATCGCAATGTTCCTTGCGTGGAGCTCCATGTGTCCTCTCTGTATCCCCTCAGTAACAAGCGCCCTAAGCGCGGCGAAGTTCTGGGCAAGCCCCACCGAACAAGCCACTTCCGCGAGCTCGGAAGCAGTTTTGACCCCGATAATCTTGAGGCAGACTTGCGCCACTGGGTGGGTCTTTGTCGCACCGCCCACTATCCCGTACGCCAAGGGCAGCTCCAGCTCGCCAACGAGGTTCCCACCCTCGTCCTTGGACCATCTTGATAGGGGCATGTATTTTCCGGATAAGGCCGCGTATGAATGAGCGCCTGCCTCGATCGCCCTCGTGTCGTTGCCGAGCGCCAGTGTGACTGCTGTAATCCCATTCATTATTCCTTTATTGTGGGTTGTCGCCCTATAGTGGTCGTAATAGGCGAACTTGTACGCATCGACTATCCTGCTGACCACCTCCTCGCCGCCAATGGCCTCCTTCCGGTAGACTACCTTTGCCTTGGCCAATCTCTCCGTCGCCAAATTCGAGATGATCTTGAGCAGCGCCTTCGCGCCCACCAGTTGCTCCACCTCCGGGGCCATACCCTCCACTATGGTGTTTATGGTATTGGCACCCATTGCGTCCCTGCAATCCACGAAGAACTCCACTACGAGCATCCCCTCCCTGGGGGGACCAATGATCCTTGCCGTGACGTCCAGCACGCCCCCGCCGATTGATGGGAGCATATCCGCGAAGCTGTTGGCCTTCTCCACGAGGTCTTTTCTATTTTCGCCGACCTTCCTCTTGCCCTCCTCCAGATCCCTAACCCCAACAACCTGCATCTGTCCCCTCATCACTGGCCTTGTGCTCGTGGCGGTGAATCCCTCAGGCAGGGAAAGCTTGGCTGCATGGCTGGCCGCTGCCACAACCGACGGCTCCTCAATCGCCATTGGGATGAGGTAGTCTCTGCCGTTGATCCTGAAGTTCATCGCAATTCCAACTGGAAGCTGGGTCATGCCGATGACATTCTCTACCATCCTGTTGGCCGTGCCCAGTTCGAGCCCGCACTTCAGAGTCCGTAGGTCAGAGTCCGATAGCCCTGCCTTTTCCTTGATGATGAGCAGCCTCTCGTCAATGCCCATCTTGTAGAAACCCGATACCTTCGATTCTGGTGCCATAGCCCTACATCTCTCCAAAGCTGTAGATTATCTTTCTGCTAGTTCAGAAGGCCAAAGCGCAAAATATATTAGTGCAACCGCGCGATGGGACTCTCGGACAGTGAAAATTCTTGGCCCACTATATATGTGAAAAATGCGGGAAGGTTATCGAGAGCAACGAGCTCGTCGGGCTGCCTGGCATAAGGTGCCCAACATGCGGTCACAGGATACTGTACAAGGCAAGATCACAGATAGTCCATGAGATCCGATCCCACTAGCCACCCGAGGACTTGATCATCGAACATATCTCGAATATTATTTTTGACCCGACCGCAGCTGTGCTCCCATTGTCATAGGGGGGAGATACCTCAACGAGGTCGAACCCCACAACGCGGCCATCAACCACCTCGTGCAGTAGGTCGAGCAACGCGGTGGTAGAGATCCCCTCTGGCTCTGGATTGCCGACTCCCGGGGCGTAGGCAGGATCGAGCACATCTATGTCGACTGACACGTAGAGCTTCTTGGCTCCCTTCAGCTTCTCGCGAAGCCACTTCCCCGCTGGCTGGGAACCAGAGCGGATTATGTCCAGCGACGAAAGGTAGCAGATCCCCTTCTTCCTTACGAAATCGACCTCATCCCTGTACGTCCCCCTTGGACCGACTATTACGATATTACCGGGCCCTACCTCCTCTGAGGACCTTCTCATGACTGAAGCATGCGAAAGCTTGTTCGACAGGTAATCATCTCTCAAATCGAAGTGGGCATCGAACGACACAACTGTCACGTCCTTGAACGCCTTCACAGCGCCAAGCGTCATGGAATGCTCGCCGCCCGCCATCACTGGTATTTTCTTTGATCCTATGATGTCCTCCACGGTCTCGCTAACTCTCCTTATGGTCTCTGCGGAGTCGCCATGGACTACCGCGACATCACCAAGGTCATGGAGCTTGATCCCCTCGAAGTCCATCCCCGTGCGCCAAGACCACGTCTCGAGGTTCGCGGAAACTTCCCTCAATGCCCTGGGACCGAACCTCGACCCAGGCCTGAAGCTCGAGGAGCTGTCGAATGGAACCCCGAAGAAGACAAAATCTGCCTTCGAGAAATCTGTCTGGAAACCGCCAAAACCTTTTGAAAGGCTGTCGATATAAAACGACTCTCTAACCATCACAACCACCAGAATAAGATATATCTGCCTCGTTCAATCTCTTGAATTTATCTGATTGGTGTGTCAGAATGGACAAATACGATAAGGTAATCGATCTTGCAAAGAGACGCGGTTTCTTCTGGCCGTCGAGCGAGATATACGGTGGAGTGGCTGGCTTTTTGGACTTTGGACCTATGGGAACCCTCCTCAAGAGGAACATAGAGCGCAGGTGGAGGGAGGTCTTCATTCGCAGGCATCACGGTTTGGTCTACGAGATAGAGACTCCAGTCATTACACCCTCAAGGATCTTCGAAGCATCGGGCCACGTTGACCACTTCACGGACGTGATTGTTGAGTGCACCGGCTGCAGGAAACGCTTCAGGGCGGATCACATAATCCTGGAGCAGATGGGCGAGGTGCAAGGGATTGAGGGCATGACGACCGAGGAGCTGGATGATGTAATTGCCAAAAGGGGGGTCAAGTGCACAGAATGCGGCGGAAAGCTAGGGAAGGTTGAGACCTTCAACTTGCTCTTCAAGACCTCCATTGGCCCTTATTCAGAGAACGTCGCCTACTTGCGGCCTGAAGCAGCCCAGGGTATGTTCACTAACTTCAAGAATATCTACACCTCAATGAGGGAGCGGCTTCCTGTTGGCCTGGCCCAGATTGGCAAGGTGATGCGGAACGAGATCTCCCCGCGCCAGGGTCCCATAAGGCTCAGGGAATTCACCATAATGGAGATCGAGTTCTTCTTCGATCCCGAGTCACCCCGGTCCGATCTCTTGGACCAAGTTGCGGGGAGGAAACTGAGGCTCCTGACCGAGGATCTCGTGAAGAAGGGGAGTATGGACCCTATCGAGGTCACGGTGGAGGAGGCTGTCAAGGAGAAGATGATACTGTCCGAGTGGATGGCATACTTCATGGCGCTTTCCGCGGACTTCATATCTGAGCTCGGTGCGCCGCACCAGTCCCAGATGTTCATGGCCAAGCTTGCGACCGAGAGGGCCCACTACTCAGCCCAGACCTTCGACCAGATGGTCCAGTTGGACAGGTGGGGGTGGGTCGAGGTCTCCGGGCACGCATATAGGACTGACTATGACGTCTCGAGGCACCAGCAGCATAGTGGGCAGGACCTCAGCGTCTTCAAGAAGTTCGATCTTCCGGTTAAGGAGAGAATTCTTATCGCGCACCCCGACGTTTCTGTGATAAGCCGCGAGTGCAAGAGTGACACAGGTAAGGTTCTTGCCGCCATAAAGTCCATCGATGCTAAAAGCCTGATGGAGAAACTGAAGTCCGGTTCGGCAGTGATGAACGGCGTGAACGTGAAGCCTGAGTACGTCAGGTTCGCTGAGGAGGAGCAGTCCATTGCAGGGAAGCGTTTCGTCCCGCATGTAGCCGAGCCATCCTTCGGCGCTGACAGACTCACCTACTTCGCCATGGAATCCGCTTACACCGAGAAGGAGGGTAGGGTAATCCTGAGCCTTCCACGGTCGATAGCACCAGTCCACGTGTCGGTCTTCCCGCTTGTTAACAAGGACGGCATCTGGGAGAAATCTATGGAGATCCACAACGACATCAGATCCGCAGGCTTCATCTCGGACTTTGACGATGGTGGATCAATAGGGAGGAGGTACGCCAGGTCAGACGAGATAGGCTCCCCTCTTGCCGTGACCGTTGACTACGAGACCCTGAAGGACGGAACCGTCACCGTAAGGGACAGGGATACCTGGCAGCAGTTCCGCATCGCTTCGAATGGACTAAGAGACTACCTTGAAGGCTATTATAAGCGGTAATTTTTTAAAAAGGGAGTAATGATAACATAGGCAGTGATACCATGTCGCAAAGACCACCAGAAAAGAGGCTTCGCCTGCGCAGAAGGGACGAGATCGACAAGGGCGTCGGCAAGCTCAATTCTAAAACGTCGAAGTTCCTACAAGTAGGCGGAAAGATAGAGATAGTGGTAGCGGGCAAGAAGAAGCTCGTGCTCAACGCGGTGTCCTTGTCAGACGTCCCGGAGAATGAGACCTGGATAAATTCTGACGAGATGAAGGTCCAGGGGCTATCCGACAACTCAATCGCAACGGTAAGGAAAGCTTAGGCTCCCTTTTTCCTTCGGAAAGCGCTAGCCTTTTACGAATGCCGATGCATTGATGCCGGCTGTGGATCCCTGGCCCACTGCCACTATGATCTGGTGGCTCTTCCCGGTGCAGTCCCCCGCAGCATACACGCCAGCCACGTTTGTTTTCATCTCGTCGTTAACGACTACGTAGTCACGTTCGTCGGTCTTTATGCCCGCAGACTTGAGTATCTCTGCAGTGGGCACCGTACCGACAGCGATGAAGATCCCGTCCGATTCGACGATGTCTTCTGCGCCTGTCTCGTCAATCACCTTCAGACCGCGCACCCTCTCGCCCCCGACCACTTCCGAAGCCCTGCGCCCCAAGATTGGCACTATCCCCTTCTCTTTCAGCGCCCTCAGGTAGCCCTCTTCAGCTGTAATCTCTGCGGCATTGGGCAGCCAAATCAGCTTTGCCGCCAGCGATGCAAGGTAAATCAGGTCGCTAGCAGCGTCGTCGCCAGCGCCGACCACAACCACCTTCTTACTCCTGAAGAAGAAGCCATCGCAGGTTGCGCAGTACGAGACCCCCCTGCCGACCAGCCTCTCCTCGCCGGGCAGGTTGAGCCTCTTCTGCTTCAGCCCGGTGGCAATCACGATCGACCTTGCGAGGCACTCCCCCGAATGCGTAGTTATCTTTTTCAATTCCCCAGAGAGGTCCAAGCCTATAACCATCTCACCGCTCCTCATGATCGTTCCGAACTTCTCCGCCTGCTTAACAAGCCTTGACGTCAATTCGTTGCCCGAGATCCCCTCAGGGAAGCCAGGGTAGTTGTCTATGGTGTGAGCATAGGTTGCCCTCCCGCCGACCACCGCCTCCTCAAAGACTGCAGTCCTGACCCCTGCCCTGGAGGCGTATATAGCTGCAGCAAGGCCGGCCGGGCCTGCGCCCAGTACCGCAACATCATAGCTCTCTGCCATAAAAAACCCCACCTTGATACTGGTCTCTCAATCTAAAAACCTTGATCATCCGTTCAATACGCAGGATGAGCACTTAGGATAAAAGGGCACTTGACGTATGATCATTTCCTCACCAAGAATCCGAAATTTCCTTAAGATTTTTTCGCTAAACCTTTATTAAACGCCTCCGTTTTTTGTTACGCAAACCTTGGAGGCATTGTTTTGACCTTGCCATCAGAAGAAGAAACAACTGAAATCGAGAACAATGTGTATCGGAAGTCCCTCGACCTCATATCGGACCACGTAAGAAAAGTTCAGGACTCCGTAAGGGTTTTAGTCAACGCATTTGACAGTTTCCTCGGATCCCAACTCTCTGACTTGGAGAGCGACTACCAGAAGATCGCAGTGCTAGAGGAGGAAGCTGACAGGATCAAGAGGGAGCTAATCGAGCAGCTCACAAAGGTTGCCCCGAGCCTACTGTACAGAGAAGACTTCCTCAGGCTCGTCGTTATGGTAGATGAGATCGCAGAATCCTCGCAGTCAATATCGCGCCTGATGGTCAGAATGGCCAAGAACAAATGGATACCGAATTCCTCGTTCGCCGAGGGCTTTAAGACGATGTCCCTTGAGGTGCTTTCCACCTTCGAAGCGCTCCGCGACGCCATCCTCGCGCTCCCTATGAACCCGAGGCGCGCGATACAGCTTGTGCCAAAAGTGCATGAGTACGAAGCGAAGGTCGATGAGATCTACCACGATCTGGACTTCAAGGCGCTGACCGAGGTTAAGCAGATAGAGAAGCTGCTAATCTTCCGCGACCTGTTAGGGCTGCTGGAGCACATGGCTGATAATATCGAAGATGCTTCAGACGACCTGAGGGTATTGGCGCTTCAAAGGGTAGCCTGATTCTCTCAGTCAATCGATCTGCTCTTTCCGGTGAGCATCCCCCTTATGCCCTGTAGGGAGGCAGCCACGCCGCTCAGGGCCAGCTCGAACCAGAAGAGCACGAGCCTCGTTAGGATGGTGACCGAAGCTGCAATGGTAGCTGGCACCCCAAAGCTCACGAAGAAGGCTGTCATCGAAATTTCTATTACGCCAACCATGCCCGGAATCCCAATTGGGATCAGCCCAACCATACTTACGAAAATGGCTACTGTGAGTACAACTATGTACGAGATCTGGTAGTGAAGTGACACAAACATGAGGTACGGTATAGTTGCTGTCAGGAGCCACCACAGTATCAAGATGAGGGCTGATGCCCCTATGCGGCTTCTCTTTAGCCCTGCGATGGACTCATCAAAGGACTCCGCTCCCTGCAGGATCTCCCCACTGATCTTACCAATGTCGTAATGCGGCCTGAAGAATACTATTGCCCTGCCGATCCTCTTGGCCCAGCTTTCGATCAGCCCGCGGAACCTCTTCGAGTTGAATGCTGCATACATCCCTATCGCACCTCCAATGAGGCAGGCTGCAGCTACGACTGCAAAGATCAGAAGCTGGACCAAGGGCATCTTCTCAGTCACTATCAATGCCGCAAGGCTGAAAGCTAGCACTATGCCAAAAGAGACCACCAACAACACCCTGTGGAGCAGGATGCTTGCGGTTATCTCACCGAGCGACATCTTCGTCCTCTTCTGAGTGAGGGAGATCCTCATGACCTCCATGGAGACTGAGCCAGTGGGTATCATGAGGTCCGCGAAAATGCTTACGAGAACGATCTCGAAGCAGTCCCTAAACTTCATGCCCTTCCTGATTAGGATCTTCCACGCGTATGTGTAAAGACCAACACATATCAGGTTAATGGCTATCGTGCTGAGCGCCAACCAGAGGTCGAGGCTTCTTATGATGTTTACAACATTCCAAAAGCCCACGAAGTACAGGTAAGCAACAAGGATTACCATGCCTATGATGAGCATAATGCTGGTGAGGCTTATGATAGGCTTCCTCAAATGGTGTCACTTTTCGAATAAGGCTTATGAATCAGGCTGGCTTTTAGTTTTTAGAAATAGATTCCCCTTTTATAGCTTGGGGTTTTATGATGCCTGAAGACACTGCGATAGTAGCCTCGGTGATAGGATCAAGGGTGCTGGTCTGGTCCAAGGACGATGGGGCCCATCTCTACAAGGCGGGCTTCTTTGGAAAGCCCCTTAACGTTAGCAAGCCGAAGGACGAGACCGAGGCAACCGCCTACTTGGAGCTTTCGCTCTTAGAAGCCAACTACCTGCTGGAGAAGGGCACGATACGCGTCTCTTCGGGCGGTAGACCGATCCAGCAGAAGAAGCTGGTAAGCTTGGCGAAGAAGCATTTCAAGCTCTTCGATGAGCTTTACACGGTCTACAAGGACCTTCGAAGCAAGGGGTACGTGGTTAGGCCAGCAATGAAGTTCGGAGCTGATTTCGCCGTATACCAGTACGGACCAGGCATAGACCACGCGCCTTTCATAGTCCATGTCCTACCGAGCTCAGCAGCCATTGACCCCATCGAGATGGTAAGAGCAGGCAGGCTCTCGCACACCGTCAGGAAGAAGTTCATCCTTGCGACTATTGACGAGGGGCAGAAAAAGGTACTTTACTACATGTTCATGTGGTGGAAGGCATAAGGCTGCCAAAATAGGACAAAAAATCAACTTTTTTTCGAGTTGTATGTAAAAAAGAATGCACCAAGAAATTGAAGGTAAGAACAGGGCATGACTTACCGAGAAATCTCCTCGCTGAAAAAAGTGGTGGACGAATACATGCATAGGGTTCCGGGGATTGATGTCATAACCAATCGTTGTCTCAGGACAGAGAGGTGGGGAGGGAGCGTAGTTTTGATGATCATAGACGCTGCCTTCACGTCCATTGGGCTCAATTACTTCACAGCGGTTATCCCAAAGGTAGAGGAGTTTGGCAGAAGATACGTAGACACGGGAAGCGTAGATTCTCTAGACAAGCTGTCGAATGCAGACTTGGATAAGTTGAGGGAAGTATGGAAGAACAGAAGATCATGGGCAGTGGCAAGGGGTGCCGCCTCCTCTGTTTTAAGGATGGATATGGGCAACGACAAGGAAGCCCTAAGGGCCTGGGCGAAGAATGCTAATCTTCGAGAGTGGGGGTTGGACCCCGTCGGTAGGATTATCGGAGTGGGCATTGTCACCTTCCAATATCTAAGGATGATGGGCGGTGTCGATACGGTCATGCCAGACAAGATTGTGAAACGGGTTCTAAATGAGATCCTGATCAAATCTGGAATTGACTTAGTGAAGGAGGATGTTGCATTTGTGGAGAGGGTCGAAGATCTTGCGAAGATCTGCGGTTACAGACCAATCGATTTATGTTGGATGACATGGCTCGTGCAACCCGAGGGAAAGATGATGAGGATGGCAAAGTATTCCGCCATCCTGTCGAAAATATGAGCGCTGACAAACGCTTCTTCTTCCCTTTCCCCGAGGCTATAGCGACTAAGCGTACTTCTCGCCATTCGCAGGGTCAGCTGCGTACTTCCGAAACTCAGAGCCTATCTTGAGGGTTACCATGCCTGGCTTGCCGTCTCCAATCTTCCTCCCGTTTACCTCGGTCACCGGTATTACCTCTGCGCCAGTGCCTGTGAAGAAGACTTCGTTGGCGTTGAACAATTCGTGTGCCGTTATCAGCCGTTCCTCCACCTTCAGACCTAGTTTATTGGCAACTTCGGTGACCGCTGTCTTGGTTATTCCTGGCAGTGCCCCCGTGTACGCCGGTGGGGACCACATGTCATTACCCATGATAACGAAGATGTTTTCGGCAGTACCCTCGCATAAATACCCCTGCGAAGTGAGGAATATGGCTTCATCCATGCCGTAGGTGTTAGCTTCTAGCTTCGCGAGTATGCTATTGAGGTAATTGAGCGACTTTACCTCGTGCGAGGTCCCGTCCACAGGGTCCCGCCTGACCCATGTAATCATGGTTTTGATCCCTTTCTCGGCGACCTCCTTGGGCACGACCGATATGCTCCCGACTATTATGAAGACAGTGGGCTTTGCGCATTTCTTGGGATCAACCCCTAGGTCGCCAACACCCCTCGTGACAACCAGCCTGATGTAGGCATCTTTCATGGAATTCCTCTTCAGCGTCTCTATTACTGCAGCCTTCATCTCATCCCTGGAGAGGGGGATCTTGAGCAGTAGGGAGTGCGCCGAGGCGTAAAGCCTGTCGAGGTGCTCCTTGAACTTGAAGATCGAGCCATTGTATGCCCTTATCCCTTCAAAGACTCCATCCCCGTAAAGCAAGCCATGGTCGAATACTGATATTGCCGCCTTTGACTTCGGTACGAACTCCCCGTCTATATAGACTAATGGTTCCTGCAAAGATTTCACCATCCGCAACCCTTAATGTAAGCTAGTGAAGTGAATAAAAGGCTTTTGTGTAAACTTCATTTGGTCTGCTTATGGATAAGTGAACCCTCATCAAACTGCTTGCCCTCATCGGCTTTGAGCTTGATTCTTGCCCTGAAGCCATATATTCTCATAGTAACTTCAGGGCTAAACTCAGGCTCAGATTGGGAATAAAAACCAATTTTCAGCCTATTTCGGAAAAGGGATAGGCACTTGAAACCTCATAATTATGATGCCATTTTCTTGAGTGAGTTTAACCCCCATAAGAATACAAGGATTGCGAGTACACCGATAACGACGAATCCTTCTGCAATATCGATGCTACTAAAGCTTCCAGCAAATAAAGCACGAGTGGCATAGACTGCGTAGGAGAACGGGTTAATCTTAGAAATGTCTTGAAGCCACACGGGCGCAAGTGCTAGAGGAAGAATTATGCCCGATAGCAGAGAAACGGGCAGTGCTATCGTGTTCAAAGTGGGAGCAAGCGGGTCCTCAATTTTGTAAATGAGAGCGAATCCGTATGAAAGGGATGCCATGGTAATCCCGATCAAAGCGTATAGCAATAGAGAAAGCAAAAATCCATAAATGTTTATGCTCAGCCCAAAAGGAATGGCAACTAGCGTAATCAAAATACATTGGAACAGAAGGATGATCGCATCTCTCAGAACCCTACCCAAAAGAATTGCAGAACGGTTCACAGGAGTCACTAAAAATCGTTCTATGACTCCAGTTCTGATATCGTCAATAAGTGAAAACCCAACAAAAGCTGTGCCGAAGAGCGCTTGCAGAACCAAAAGCCCTGGAATAAAAACATCTACCGTTTTCCCAGCAGGCAACCCAGGGACACCGCCAAGACCGTTCAGGAGCGGCATAAACAAGATCAAGTACATAAGGGGTTGAAACATGCTCACGAAAACAAAAACCGGGCTTCTGAGAGTGTGCTGCATGTTGCGTATGAACATTAGTCTTGTGTCGTGTAGAATTTTCATTTTCTTTCATCCTCCCTCAGTGAACGGCCTGTGTACTTGAGGAAAACATCATCAAGACTTGGCCGGGACAACATTACGCTTTGCGCCTCCAAGTTTTGTGCGTCGAGTGAACGCAATAGCTCAGGCATCATCTTCTCTCCATCTTTGATGGTTAAACGGACGGTGTTGTCTTTAGTTTGAATTCTCGCTCCCTGAACCTTCTCGGTCAAGAATGTTTCAGCCTTACGGGCGGTTTCTTCTGATTGAAAACTGAAAACTATTGTGTCTCCGCCAACGGAGCTTTTCAATTCCTCGGGTGTTCCTGTCACAACAATATTCCCGTTATCTATAATCGCTATTGTGTCACAGAGCTTGTCAGCCTCGTCCATGTATTGAGTGGTTAGAAAGATGGTGACACCATCAGCTTTGAGTTTTTTTATTTCGCCCCATAGGTAGGCTCTGCTTTGCGGGTCAAGACCTGCTGTCGGCTCGTCGAGAAGAAGTAGTTGTGGATGGTGAATCATTCCAAGCGCAATGTCTAGGCGGCGCTTTTGACCGCCGGAATAGGATTGAGCGGGTCGTTCTATGAATGAACTCATCTGTAAACGCTCCACGAATTCGGAGGCGTATTTCTTTGCAGTCAAAGCATCCACGCCATAAAGCTGAGCCATGAGGACTAGATTTTCAATTCCTGTGGAAGATAGGTCTGCGCCTCCTGCTTGACTGACGCATCCAACGTTCTGTCTAATCTGTTCCTGCTGCTCTGCTAGGTCATATCCAAGAACCTTAGCTTCTCCACCAGTTGGACATAGCAAAGTTGAAAGCATTTTCTGAGTTGTAGACTTGCCCGCGCCGTTTGGGCCGAGGAAACCGAAGATTTCCCCCCTCCTAACAGTCAGATCTATGCCCCTAACGGCCTCTACCTTTTTGTTTCCGCCTCTCCCTTTAGAAATGAAAGTCTTTCGAAGCCCTTTAGTTTCAATCACCAAATCTCCTATCATGCAGAGTCACCCAAGGAATACGCCTGTGATCGATATTCGATAAAATGATATTGATTATATGCTGATCTCAAATAAATGAGACTTTCTGCAAAATCTGGGGCTCAAAGAAATATTTGATTTAAAATAATGCATATCTATGAAGTTTCATTCGATCTTTGAGGAGAAGAAGATGTGGGTTTGGGGTTAAATTTTAATCCCCACACACACACTTTTATTCTACTACTTACTCTCTAGCTCCTGCTTCCTTACTCTTCTATTCTATATCTCTCTCCCTTACTGCGTATCACGTATAGCGTATATCACGTAAATCCTATTACCATCTTTTAACTCAAGGTTAGTTATGAATAAAATTGCGATAATCGCGCTTGTTGTTGTAATCGTGGTTGTGGCATTAGGTGTAGGCTATTATTTATCATTGCCACAAGGGATTAACCCCGACAAGTTTGCCTTGTTTACTGTAAGCGGAAGCCCGACTGAAGGGGTTTATACTTTCAAATTTGCGCTTTCTGATGCGGCACAAACCATAGGTCCTGCTGATGGCTCCGTTAGGATGACAATTAAGGATAGCCAAGGGAACATCCTCATGACCGTCACCTCTGCAATAAAGACCTCCTTTTTCAAAAAACTCACTGATCCGATCATCGGTGATTATGTTGGCTATGCCCAAGACATTTCAGCTAACAGTGTGGTCGCAGGCATCCCAGACGCGCTAGGGAACGGCGTTGCAGAAGTGACTTTCACCACAACTTCAGGAAACACTTTTTCAAAAACCTATTCGCTGGTCCAAATCCCGTCGATACCTGAGGTTCAAATAACAGACATTAATGTTACGTCAGATAATCCAAACATGCTTTACACGGCTCCCTTGTCTCTCGGCAGGCTTTTTGCGAATCAAATCATTAACCTGACGGTAGGATATGTTTACGTGCCGCCATTCACCATTTACAATTTATCCATATTGCCAGCATCATTTACCATATTATCGATTAGTCCGCTACTGCCAGCCTCGACGCAGGGGAGCAGTTTGACAGTTCAATTCCAGCTTGAGATCGGACTGCCCGACCAAGCGTATAATGGTCCACTTGAGATCCATGCAACAACTATTCCGCCCGCACCCCAACAAGGAGCCATGTCTATTGATACAGGAAATGTCATGTTCAATAATCCAGGGAGTACAATTACTGTCTACGTACGAAATACAGGAGCTCAATCAGAGACTCTAGGTTCGGTGTACGTGGATAACGTTCTACAGAACGGTGTTGGCACAACTACCATAACATTTAACCCCGCTAATGGAGTATTAGCTCCTGGTGATGTCTGCACAGTAACAGTTGTTTCGACTGCTACCAATTGGGCAGATGGTTCTGCGCACACCATAAAAGTCTTTGCCACTGACGGAACGCCAGTTGCATATCCAGTACACAGTTAAACAGTGAGATGCAAACAAATAATTTTTTTATTTTTTTTTGATTTCAGTACTAACATCATATCCGAACAATTCTAGGAATCCATCGTTCATTCTCATTTCTGAGATATTTCGCAAAGAGCATTGCTTCTTCATTGATCAACGTCTCGATAGTCTGCCTTTCGCCCACTTTTATTCTTTGTATTTGGCCGCTATTTTTTAGCTGACGTAGCTTGCATTTACTCGGTTCCCTCAGACCATCCTCTAACGTACTTTTCCTGCTCTTTTGTCATGCTGTCAATCCTGATGCCCATAGTTTCCAGTTTCAGTTGCGCGATTGCGGTATCGATCTCCTTTGGTACATCGTAGACCTTTGGTTCAAGCTCCCTCCCGAATTTCTGGATGTACTCCGCTGCCAGAGCTTGGTTGGCAAAGCTCATGTCCATCACCTCGCTTGGGTGCCCCTCGGCAGCTGCAAGGTTCACAAGCCTGCCGTCCGCAAGGAGATACGCCTTCCTCCCGTCCTTCAATGTATATTCGTCGACCGAGTCCCTTATCTTGATCTTTCCCTTTGACATCGACTCGAGATCCTTGATGTCGACCTCAACGTTGAAGTGCCCAGTATTGGCAAGGATGGCGCCATTCTTCATCCTCTTGTAATGGTCACCGCGTATCACGCTCTTGTTCCCCGTCGCGGTCACAAATATGTCCCCGACCTCAGCAGCTTTCAGCATCGGCATCACCTCGAAGCCATCCATCACTGCCTTCAGAGCTTTCATGGGATCCACTTCCGTAACAATCACGTGCGCGCCCATCCCCCTTGCCCTGTTCGCGAGCCCCCTCCCGCAGTGTCCGTACCCCGCCACCACGAACTCCTTGCCTGCGAGAAGGATGTTTGTTGCCCTCATTATCCCGTCCAGCGTGCTCTGCCCCGTGCCGTAGACATTGTCGAAGTCCCACTTCGTCTCGGCGTTGTTCACTGCTATTATTGGATATTTCAGAACCCCTCTCTCAGCCATCGCCTTGAGCCTCACAACTCCCGTGGTCGTCTCCTCCGTCCCGCCAAGAACCTTCGATACATCCCCTTTGCCGGAATGGAGCTCCGAGACCACATCTGCGCCGTCATCCATGGTTATGCTCGGCCCATGCTTCAGGGCCATCTTTATGCAGTCGTAATACTCGCTCTTGGTCTGCCCCTTCCAGGCATAGACATTCGCCCCTTCCTCCGCCAGAGCTGCCGCCACCTCATCCTGTGTGGAGAGCGGGTTGGAAGCCGCAAGCGCTACCTTCGCCCCTCCTGCCATGAGGGTCCTGATCAGGATACCTGTCTCCTTGGTCACATGCAGGCACGCTACGATCTGGACTCCCTTCAGGGGCTTCTCCTTGGTAAAACGGCTCCTGATGGTGATGAGGACCGGCATGTGATCCTCTGCCCACCTCATAAGATACATTCCCTTCCCAGCAAGCTCAACATCCTTAACTTTGTAATCCATGGAAACTTCCCCAGAACACTCTCGAATATCTTGCATGCAATTTAAAAACATATTCTGCTGCCGTCCCCCCGATGAACGATCAGACAGACTTGACCAGTATGTCCTCGCGCTTGAAGAGCCTGATGCCGATGTAGAAGACGGCGACATCGAGCAGGGCGAAACCTACTAACATCAGGATCAGCATGGTAAGTCCGAAGAAGAGCGCGCCACCAACCTGGGCTAATATTATGGCCAGTATCGGGAGGACCAGCAAGGCGCTCAGCTGCTGTGCTTCTCTGAATCCTTTTACCCTCAATGAGACTATTACCGTCACGCCTATACCCGCCAGGGCCACAGCGGGTGTCACCAGCAATATGAACGCGAGCCAAAGACCGTTCGGTAGGATGAACCTGCCGAAGAGACCCAGCGCACCAAAATCGACTACTACGGTGTAGACGACAAACGCTAGGAGGGTAACTAGCATCGCCGGTATGAATGATACGAGTATCTTGCCAAGGAGGAGGTCACCATCCGTAAGCGGTGTAGCCAGCAACGCTTCAAGGGTCTTCCGGTCCTTCTCCCCCGCAAAACTGTCCGCCGCGAGGACGCTGGAAGCCATCACCGGAATTATGAGGAAGAAAGGAGCGAAGAAGTACACCGCAAAGACGTAGGTGAGGCTCTGCACGGTGCTCATGCCTACCACCTGGGCCTGCACGTCCGCGGGTAAGCTCTGCAGGAGCGCAGCAGAGTTGCTAAAGCTCGAGCCAGGGATTGAGAGCATGGTGGGTACCAATATGACTATCAGCGGCAGCACAACAGAGATCACCAGAGGCACGATCACGATCGGCGCCACAATCTGCATGTTCCTGCTCATCTCACGCCAATCTTTCCTGAAGACAAGCATCGCATTCTCAAGGCTCATACCTTGATCCCTCCATTCACCAGGGCCAGATAGGCGTCTTCAAGCGAAGGTAGGACTGTGTGCACATCCACTATCATCGAACCTGAATCCACAAGCACCTTCACAATGTATGGCGCGACCGCCTGAACGCCCTCTGCCTCGACCACCATGCGCCCCGTAACATCGTCCACCTCAACGCTCTCAACGGATTTAATGCTGCGGACCTTCACCACGCCTTCGGGGGCAATCTTCGTCATGACGATCTCCAGTTTGGGGTGCCCAGCCATCCGGCTGCGTAGCTCGTTAACGGTCCCGATTACCTTGCTGGACCCTCTATTGATGATCATTACCCTATTACAAAGCTTCTGCGCGTCCTCAAGGCGATGCGTTGAAAGCAGGATCGTGCGTCTCTCATACCTGCCGAGCTTCTCTACGAGCTCGCGTATCAGCTTTGAAGACTCAGGGTCCAATCCCGAGGTCGGCTCATCCAGGAACAGCAGAGGCGGGTCGTGAACCAGCGCCCTGGCTATGGCAAGCTTCTGCTTCATTCCCTTCGAGTAGACAGCAACCCTCTCTCTCCTCCTGTCCCAGAGCTGGAAGAATTCCAGCAGCTCTTTGATCCTGTCTGAGATGGCCACTTGATCCCTCATTCCGTAGGCCCTGGCAAAGAAATCGAGGTTCTCCACCGCTGTCATCTTCTCGTACAGGCTTGGGTTCTCCGTGAGGATGCCGACATTCCTGCGGATCTGCTGAGGCTCCTTCAGCAAGTCATGCCCTCCCACGTTGGCAGTGCCAGAGGTTGGACTGATGACGCAGGCAAGCATCCTTATGGTGGTCGTCTTGCCAGCACCATTCGGTCCAAGTAGACCGAAGATCTCACCCTCCTCGACAGAAAAGCTCAGCTTGTCCACAGCTGTGATGTTGCTGAACTTTTTTGTAAGCGAGTCTGTTTCGATGGCCAGCATAGTTAGATCCATCGTATCATTTGCTCTTGGCTTTGCTCAAACGTATTATGCTTTGATCCAGCGGAATCTTGGAGACCTCGAGGATTGGAATGCTTATTCCGCTCTCGTCAGCCGAGATCTGCCTCACCGGAAGCTGTGCGTCTATCCACCTGCTCTTCACGTCAGCTTCCAGCGCCTTGTCGGAGATAACTGGGTTGAAGTTCACCTTGATCAGGTTCACGAGCCCTGCGTCCGTTAACCACTCCTCTGGTACCACTATATGCGTGTCGTCATAAGCCATGTGGACCTCTGGCGAGTCAAGCCTTTCGCCGGAGAGGGTGCTAAAAGCCTTCTTGCTCAGGATTATTGTGATGAAGACATAATGGAGGAACTCGTGCGCTAGGCACGCTTTGAGAGTGTCCTCGCCAGCATAAAGAAGGAAAGGCAGCGACACCTGCACATACAGCTGGTAAGTCCCATCCAGCTTCTCTATACCGGTGGAGGCGTAGATGATAGTCTCCGAGAACGTCGTTGGATACTTCAGCAACATAAGCGTTGGATCGAAGACTATCATAGGGTAGGGGAGCCCGGAGGCATTCTCGACCGCGGTCACTGCCCTCTCAAGCAATGGCAGCCTGTCGTAGAAACTCTTGAGGATCTCATCGCTTATCCTCCCCTTTTCGTGCGACTCGTTAATCCTCTCCATGTACAGGTTTCGCATTAGGGACATTTGGGACACTCTAGAATGGTAATTTGCTCTCCATCATCTTTGCGAGCAGCTTCACTCCGCTGTCAAGGTCCTTCTTGGACACAACCTCGCTGAAGCTGTGGACGTATCTGGACGGGATCGAGATGCATCCTGCTGGGACTCCCTCATGGGCAAGCTGCATTGCTGTCGCGTCGGTGGTCCCGCCCTCGAGGACCTCGAGCTGGTAAGGTATCTTTGACTTGTCTGCAAGATCCATTATCCAGCCCCTGATTATGGGATTTGCTATCAGCCCACCGCCAAGAGAGTCCCTCCTGCCGTCTGCAGCCAGTATGACAGGGCCGTAGCCAAGCTTCACCGGGGCCTCGCTCTCCCCAATCTCGGGGTGATCCCCGGCTATGGTTGTGTCGATCGCGATGCCGATGTCAGGCTTGACAGCGAATGCACTCATGGTCGCTCCCCTCAACCCAACCTCCTCTTGGACTGTGAAGACGCCGACAACCTTGTTTGCAGGTTTTGCGATCTTGAGCGCCTCGATCAGCATGTAGCATCCCGCCCTGTCGTCCATTGCCTTCGCGACTACCAAGTCGCCTTTCAGTTCGGTCAACCCTCTCTCCATCGTTATGGGTGTTCCGACACTGACACCCATCTTGGAGAGCTGATCCTTCGTGGCGCCGGTGTCTATGAACATCTTGTCATATGTCACAAGCTGCTTCTTCTCCTCGTCCTTCATTACATGTATTGCCTTGCAGCCTATGACGCCGCGCACCCTCTCTTTCATGCCGTGGACAGAAACCCTCTGTGCCAGCAGGATGTGATCGGGGACCCCACCCAGCTTTGCGAAGCGGATAAATCCCTTGTCGTCGATGTGCTTCACTATTAGCCCTATTTCATCGGTGTGAGCGGCAACCATCAGCGTCCTCTTGCCATTCCCCTTGCTGACGTACAGGTTTCCGAACCTGTCCTCCCTCATCCCGTCTGTGTGACCACCAAGTTCCTTCCTTATGAGTGTTGGCACCCCGTATTCGAAGCCGGAGACACCAGGCGCCTCGCTTATCGCTTTCAAGAGATTAAGATTCATCGCAATTCCTCCGCTGCCTAACCATTAACTAACTTCTGAAGTTATTGCTTTCGCCTTTTATACCCTCTGATTTTGTAAAAAAACGCAGGCAGCTATTCCTCTCCTTCTATCTTTACCTCCAGCTCCTCGCCACCTATGTTGACCTTGAACCACTTCACGTTCTTCCTCTTCTCGCCGCCATTTTCGTTGGCGGGTCTAATTTCCCCCTTAAGGAAAGACATTGCGAGCTGCGGGAACATCATGTAGGTCACGGCGTCCTCATCCTTCCTGAAGGACACCCTGGCATCCTTGGGGATGCTCTCCATCGTCGGCAGCTTGGGCGCTTCGGTCTTGGGGACCCTCTCCAGGAGTTCCCTGCTTATCTCCCCTGGCGGCATGCCGTAGTCCCCCCTGACGTAGTTCTCGAACTCCTTGGTGAGCATGCCGTACTTCTTCCCCGTTATAACATTCATTACCGCCTGGGTGCCGACAATCTGGCTCATGGGCGTCACGAGCGGTGGGTATCCGAGGTCCCTCCTCACATCCGGAACCTCCTTCAGGACCTCATCCATCTTGGATAGCGCGTTGTACTCCTTGAGCTGGACGACGAGGTTAGACAGCATCCCGCCTGGAATCTGGTGGCGCAGTGCCCGAGGGTCTATCCTCTCCGTTGCCTCTGAGGCATAGCCCCTGTATTTGTCCCTGACGCTCTCGAAGAAATCCGCGGCGTCGTTAATGTTCTCCAAGTTGAGGTGGGCTAGCAGCCCTGTTCCCCTCAGCGCCTCGTATATAGTCTCTATCGCCGGCTGGGAAGCCCCAAAGGCGAACGGGAAGAGGGCGGTGTCTATGAACTCTGCCCCTGCTTCGATGCCCTTCAGGTAAGATAGCGAGGCGAGGCCGCACGTGTAATGACAATGCAGCCCCACTGGCAACCCGGTCTCCTTCTTTATCCCCCTCACAATGTCGTACGCATTGCGCGGCGCCAGCAGCCCCGCCATGTCCTTGATCCTGATCGCGTCCACGCCTAGCTCGGCAATCCCCTTCGCCACATTTATGAAGTGATCGACCGTATGGATGGGACTGGTCGTGTAGACAACGTCCCCGTGGACCTCGGCACCGCAGTCTTTTGCTACTTTCACCGCAAGCTTCAGGTTGCTGACATCGTTCAAGGCATCGAATATCCTGAAGACATCAACTCCGTTTTCGTAGGACAGCTTCACAAAGGCCTCGATGACATCGTCAGCGTAGTGCCTGTACCCCACCAGATTCTTTCCGCGGAGGAGCATCACGACCTTAGTCTTCTTCAGGATCCTCTTTATTTTCCTGAGTCTCTCCCAAGGGTCCTCGTTCAGGTAGCGCATGCATGAATCGAAGGTCGCTCCTCCCCAGGCTTCCATGCCGTAGAAGCCGATCTCATCCATCTTCTCCAGTATGGGCAACATGTCCTCTGTCCTCATCCTAGTCGCGAAAAGCGACTGCTGCCCATCCCGTATGGTGGTGTCAACGACCTTCAGCAATATCTGCACCCAACGAAATCAGTAAAGTGGAGTATTACATTAAAAAAGATATTGCTTTACATATGTATAGATCGTTCAGATTAGATCGACATAGAAAATCAAATCCTGAACGGAGTATCAAAGGCGCGGCAAGAAGCGGAAATAGGGGGAAAGGAGTTAGACAATAGTCGAATTTAATAACGATAATCGCCGAGCATTAGCATTATATACTTCGACAGCTATCTATTATGTGGCGATTGCTAATGTCCCTACTGCAGGTTAAAAAGGTCGTCCGAAGAGTGAGAAGGTTTAGATCTTTACCTGTTGAGACCCGTGAGGGAGCTCTTTGGAAGAGCCCACTTGAAGAGTGGGAGCCACAAGAGTAGCTTGACCCTGATGGTGCATAGGGGAGTGCACTTTTTACCGTTGTCTTGCGCCATATTTGGTACAATATGTTTTTTTACAACTAGCAATTCCTATATTGGATGATGCACCATGTTCTCGGCATTCCTAATGGACCTAGACGGCACCATAGTTGATTCAAGAAAACCCTTCGTAATCGCCTACAACCGCGTGCTGGTTAAGCATAACCTTCCGCCACTACCCTCGGATGAATACAAGGCCATCCGTATCCTGAGAAGGCCTATGGAGGAGATCTTTCCGAGGCTTATGGGGGAGGGAAAGTACGGTGATGCAGCATTTGTCGAGTCATTCGTTGAAGACCTTAAGGAAGCCTACAGCGAGCTGTACCTTTCGAACGTGAAGCTCTGCCCACACTCAAAAGAAACAATCCGGCGCTTGAGGTCATTGAACCTGAAGATCGGTGTGGTCTCATCTCGCCTGGCATTCGCCGACTACATCATCCCACTACTGAAAAACTGTGGCATAGGTGACATGATTGACCTTGTAGTCACATCCAAGGACGTTTCGGCCTCAAAGCCGTCCCCAGAGCCCTTCCTCCTTGCGGCAAAGAAGCTAAAAAGTAAGGTCAAGGAGTGCATTGTTGTGGGCGACTCTCCAGAGGATCTTGCTGCAGGCAAGGCAGCTGGCATGATGACTGTTGCATACACAGGTGGCTTCTACTCGCTTGACGAGCTATCAAAATGCGATGCCGATATGGTCATAGATGATCTCACCAAGCTCATTCACCTAGCTAAGGCACGCTTCTGATTTTCTACCATAACCTTGTTCGCGAGGTGTTAACATTATGCTTGTTTCTTCGTGGCATCTGCTGAAATCCGCTTAAGCACAGCTTCGACGATGCTTATGCTGTCAAGGTACTCTGTCAGCGAGATATTCTCCAGGGGTGTGTGGTCAAGCTTAGAATTTCCAGGCCCGTAAACTACGGCTGAGGTTTTGAACTTTTTCACAAAGTCGTTAACGTCCCCTGTTCCTGTCTTATGCGAGAGCCGCCCTTCCCTTCCGCTCACTCCGTTGATTGACTTTACGAATGCCTTGACGAGTTTCGATCTTGAATTCTCAAGATATGGCTCGTTCTCGTCAGCGAAGGCGACCTCGATCTCAGCTCTCTTCTCTCCGTCCCTGAAATCTTCTATGGTCTCAATCAGCTTTCCCTTGATCTCATTCAGGCTCTGCGAAGGAGGCACCCTCACATCAACTGTGACCTCGCATTCTGATGGAACCGTATTGTCCTGTGCCCCTCCCCTAAAGCACGTGACGCAGAGCGTAGGCACCTCGAAAAGGCTCTTCTTACCATCACCTGTCCACACCGCCTCAAGCAGCCTGAGCCTTCCTACAAGCCTCATTGCAACGTAGACCGCATTCTCAAAAAGCTGCGGAGCGCTTGCGTGGCCGGGCGTTGTCTTAACCATGGCTTTCAATACAAGCCTGCCCTTGTAGCCTACAGTGACCGCATAGGCTCCGCTGGGCTCACCGAATATCGCGTAATCATAACTTTCCTTGCAGTTGGAGAGAAAATGCTTCATCCCCCTGCTCTTGCCCTCTTCGTCAATGACCGCAAGCACGTGGACAGTCCCCTTCCTTCCCTCCTCTATGTGCTTTGCAGCGCCGCAGATCAGAGCAGCAAGCGGTGACTTCGCGTCCACTGCCCCCCTACCGAATATCACTCTTCCCCTCTTCTTCACCTCAAGTGCTCCCTCGATGGTGTCCATGTGGCCGCACAGTAGCACCTTGGGCGAACCCTCCCCAGCTTTGCCCAGCACATTGCCCACTCCGTCCACACTTACGTTGAACCCAAGGCCCACTATCTCCTTAGCCAGAACTTTCGAGATCTTCCCCTCCCCCCCGCTTGGGCTGTAGATCTCAAGCATCCTGAGAAGAAGGCTCTCGGGGTATCCAACATCCATACGATCATGCACCAGGTGCTCTCTTCTTCTCCTCTACCTTTATCGCAATGCTCACGACTTCAACTACCCTCTCGACGTCCTGCTTCGTTATTATAAGTGGCGGGAGCAGCCTCAGGACAGTCTTCCCGGCCTCGAGCACGATCACCCCCCTTTCGAGAGAGCTGAGTATGATGTTCATTACCTCGAAGCGCATGTCAATGCCCAGCATCAGCCCGAGGCCCCTCACCTCGCGGATCATCCTGCTGTCGACAGCTTCGAAGCCCCTCTTGAACAGCGCGCCCATCTCGGTGGCGTTCTGTAGAAGCCCGTCCCCAAGCAGGGCGTCAACTGCCCCGGTGCAGGCTGCGCAGGCCAGAGGGTTCCCTCCGAATGTGTTGGAGTGCTCCCCCCTCTTGATCGAATCCATTATGTCCGCCCTAGCGAATGTGGCTGCTATCGGCATGCCCCCTCCCAACGCCTTACTAGAACAGAGAATGTCTGGCTTTACACCAAAGTGCTGGTGCGCCCACACTTTGCCTGTCCTACCGAAGCCGCACTGGACCTCGTCGAGCACGAGCAGCACGCCCTTCTCATCGCACACCTCCCTCACAGCCTTCAGGTAGTCCGGAGGCGGTGTAATTATCCCTCCTTCTCCCTGCACCGGCTCGACGAAGACCGCTCCTGTATTCTCATCGACAAGCTCCCTGATCTTATCAGCCTTGCCATATGGGGCAAACTTCACGCCTTCAAGGAGCGGCATGAATGGCTCCCTGTATTTGGCCGCCCATGTTAGAGAGAGGGCACCCATTGTCTTGCCATGGTAACCCCCGACAGTCGCAATGAAGCTCTTCTTCTTCGTGAACCTGCGCACAAGCTTCATTGCGGATTCCACAGATTCAGTTCCCGAGTTGCTCAAGAATACCTTGTCAGTCCCCTCGGGCTTGATCTTCGAGAGCCTTGAGAGGCACTCTTCCCTTGCGTCGCTGTAGAAGGATCCGTGGCACGTCAGGAGCTTTTCACTTTGCCTCCTCATCGCCTCCACGACCCTCGGGTTGCAGTGACCTAACAAAGCGACACCATACCCGCAGCTGCAGTCTATGTACTCCTTGCCATCGGAATCCCAGACCCTGTCGCCCATGCCCCTCGTAAGGGTAATCGGGCGCTTCCAGAATGTGTCCGCCAAGAAAGTGTCTTCCAATCTGCTCATAGTGAAATCACCGTGCCACATCTCCCCTCAAGCGCGCCTGTGAGGGGTCTCTCTGTGAGTCCTGAGGTTATTATTGCCTTGCCTACCCCTCCCCGTATCCCCTCTACCGCCGCATGGATCTTTGTGCTCATCCCTGGGCCGATCTCCTTGAGCAGACCCTCCACATCGAGCGCGCTTATCTTCCCTATTACCTTGCCATCCTTGAGCACACCCGAGACATCGGTCAGGTACAGTATTACATCGGTCTTTACCGCAGCCGCCACGGCAGCTGTCGTCCTGTCGCCATCTACATTTAGTGGCTCATTTTCCAAGCCCATAGCAAGTGGCGAGACCACAGGCGTGTAGCCCTCCTTCATCAATGCTTCCAGCAACCTGCCATTTACCGAGACAATTTTGCCTGTATAGCCTCCATCAATCGCCATCTTTCTTCCCTGATCGCCCACTACCACGAGGCGCTTCTTCCTCTCCGCCCTCAGGAGGCCGCCATCGAAGCCAGATAGCCCAACGGCGTTTATCCCGAACGACTGGAGCGTCCCGACGATCTTTGTGCTGATCTCGCCGGCCATGACCATCGCGTAAATATCAGCGGTCTCCCTGTCCGTGAACCTGCTCTTGAACCCCTCTGGGGAAATAACGAAGACCTGCTCCTTGCCCAGCCTCTTAGCCATCTCTGTGACAAGGTCGCCACCGCCGTGCACTATTATGATGCTGTGCTCCTTCGCTACGGACTTGAGGTCCTCAAGCAGGGGTGTGTTCAGGCTCTCGCCCTTGAGGAGGTCCCCTCCCATCTTAATGGCGATTCTCATATGGGGCGCACTCCTGCGAAGCCTATGGCAGTCCTCTCGTCCACTCCAATCATCAGATTGAAGTTCTGCACTGCCTGGCCAGCCGCGCCTTTCAGCAGGTTATCTATAGCGCCAAACGTCACGAGGCGGCTCGCGTGCGGGTCAATCTCAAAGCCGACGTCACAGAAGTTTGAGCCAACAACATTTTTGGGATCTGGGAGAAGGTGCAGACCCTTCTGCTCCTTCACTATCCTCACAAATGGCTCTTTCTGGTAGAGTTCCCTGTAGATCTTCCAGAGCTCGGGTGACTTCACCTCCCTAGTCAAGAATGAATGGCCCGTGACCATTATCCCCCTGACCATGTCCACCGCGTGCGCCGTCATGGCTATGATTACCTTTTCGCCGTTCGCCTTGAGCGACAATTCCTGCTCCACCTCTGCAGTGTGTCTGTGCATCACCGGCTTGTACGCCCTCACCAGGTTGGAGTGCTCAGGATGGTGGCTGGACATGCTCACCGAGGTACCCGCGCCAGATGAACCGATCTTGGCATCTGCCACGATCCTGTTCTTCTCGACCGCCCCCGTCTTCACCGCAGGTGCGAGGCTCAGTATACTGGCAGTTGCTATGCAGCCCGGGTTCGCCACAAGCTTCGCACCCTTGATCTCCTCCCTGTGAAATTCAGGGAGACCGAATACAGCGACCTGAAGGAGCTCGGGGCAAGGGTGCTCCCAGCCGTACCACTTGGGGTAATCGTCCTTATTCTTGAGCCTGAAATCAGCGCTCAGGTCTATTACCCTCACGCCCCCTTCCAGCAGCCTCTTGGCCACGGGGGCAGAGCTGCCGTGCGGGAGTCCGAGGAAGACGAACTCGCAGGTCTGGACTATCTTCTCAACATCCGGCTCCACGAACTCTAGCTCGGTAAGCTTCCTCAGCTGCGGATGGATCCTGAACACTGGCTCCCCTGCGTTCTCCCTTGATGTTGCGACCTTTACATCTGCATCAGGGTGGTTGATCAAGATCCTAAGAAGTTCGCCTCCAGTGTATCCTGAAGCGCCTATTATGCCAACATTTTTCATTTTACCTCTTTGCCTCCCCTAGCGCATACTCGACTATCATGCCTGGTATGTCAACACCTGTTGCCGGCACTGTATTCTTAAACTCAACGGTGCTGTTGATCTCATGGACCGTGAGCCCGCCGTTGCACTCCATCATGTCAACCCCGAAGACCCCGCCACCTACGGCTGCTGCTGCCTTGAGCGCAAGCTCCCTTATCTCAGCCGTTACGGGGCAGTTCTCCACCTTGCCTCCCCTTGCTGTGTTGGTTCTCCAGTCACCAGTCTCGTTGACTCTGTAGATCGCAACAGGCACATCGTCGCCGATCACGAAGACCCTCAGGTCCCTTGGGGGCCTCTTGACCATCTCCTGCGCATAGTAGATCTGGTAGAGAGGAAACATCATCTCCCGGTGCTCGAGCGCAACGACCGCAGCGGTTGGGTCCTGTACGAGCGAGACAAGCCTTCCCCAGCTCCCCACTACAGGCTTCAGTATGGCGGGGTAGCCAAGCTCCTGAAGCGCGTTGAGCGTCGACTCAACCGCAAACGACATGTAAGTCCTTGGGGTGGGTATTCTGCTCTTCTTGAACAACAGGGTGCTCAAGACCTTGTTGCCGCAGAGCTCCGAGACGCTGTACCTATTGACGACCGTCACCCCGTAGCTCTCAAGGGCTGCTGTGGCATGAAGCCCCCTGAAGTGCCCGACGCACCTCTGTAGCACGACGTCGCCAATCCCCTTCGGTTTGCTATCTGAAGTAAGATCAAAGAATATCTTCTCGGCGTCAACGAGGGAAAAGTCCACTCCACGCTTCTCGCAGGCGCTGTAGATAGCCTTCTCCTCCCACCTCATATGATCAAACAATATGTTGAGCTTCGGCATGTTCCTGCAACCCCTATTTTCAAATAGATAGATTCGAATAACGAAGTTATTTAAGCATTTCTATGCAAAAAGTGCACTAAAAAGGTTCGATATAAGGATTATTTGGTTCGACATTCAAACCCACGAGCGGAGTACTATCATGGAGTTTGTCTTCGCTACGCCATCGATACGCCTGATCTCGTCAATGTACTTATTTACTTCTTGAATGCTGCCCCCTGAGGCTATAGCGATTATGTCAACCTCCCCAGCAACCTCATAGACGAGTTCGACCCCCTGCACCTTCTTTACCGCCTGCGCGACAGATGGGTTGGGGTGCGACGGTTGCACTGAAACCAGCACCGCTGCCTTGACACTCTCACCGGTCTCGACCTCCAGCGTGAATCTCTTTATTACTCCCCCAGACTGGAGCCTCTCCACCCTCTTCCTGACTGCAGCTTCGGAGAGGCCCACCTCCTCTGCTATCTTTGTGAAGGGCACCCTTGAGTTCTGTTTGAGGGCAGCGATCAGTTTCCTGTCGACATTATCCATTACTTTCAAGTGCTCGACCCCGTCTAATTATCTGACCTTAACCCTTAAAAAGTGAACGAAATCACCGCTAACCTTAATTAAACGGATTGTAAAACAATACCCGTCATACTCAGTCAATATATTATATCCTTAGGAGGATTCTTGTGGGAACTTCTATGGGTAGTGATGCCCAAGCCACGCAGGCAGCGCACGATTGGAAGAAGCCGTTCGTAATCGACGTTAGGGTGCCGCCGGAGCAGCAGGAGTCCATCCTGAACTACGTGATAGGTATCCTGGAGCGGAACAAGTTTCTCTCGAGCTTGACAAAATCCACTAAGGACGGCGTACCAATACTACAGTACCGCCTTACGGGGAAGGACGGTAGCGTGCTGGACATCGCGGTCAAGTTTCTGGCTGACAACATCGAGGTTTATTACGCCCCCTACCCTCAGGGTTCTGTAAAGGACAACGAGTTCATCGGCCTGAACTTGGAGCTGGAGACGATCATCAGGTCGTACTTCGCAGATCAGGGCAAAGCTTCCCTCTTCCTGGTCTTCTCGCCAAAGATGAATCTGCTGCCCAAAAAGAGGGAGAGCGCCATCAAGAAAGCCCTTGGGGCTATAATCTTCGGCAACTTCCTCTGGTTCTTTGTCCTGATAGTTCTGTTGGGTCTCTTCATCCTGCCGTACTTAGGGAATTACACCCCACTGGTTCTGGTGGCTTTCCAGTTCGTAATCGTCTTCTTCGCTGGGAACCTGATCAAGTTCCGGGGCGAGTTCGAAATAACCGCTGATAACCAGACCATTCACATAGCTGAGCTGAGGATGAAGAAGCCGGAGTTCGATCAGGTAGTCAGGACTTGCGTCCCGAAGATGGGTGAGATCAAGAAGCACATCTACGACTCCACCCTGGCTGTCGGGAAGGATCTGGACCAGGGCACAATAGTCAAGGCGCTCAACGATTACGGCTCGGTCTGTAACCCCGAGCTTGTGAGGATAAAGAGCGTGAACGTCTGGGCGCTCGTAAAGGATCTGGTCTCGAAATTCAAGTTTAAGATGCCGAGCATAACGCTGCTGAACGTTCTAGCCCCTAACGCTGCTGCGACCGGAATCATGCCTAGCAGGGCGACGGTGCTGGTGACAAGTGGCCTCATCGCCACAATGTCAGAGGATGAGATCAAGACAGTGCTTGCACATGAATTCAGCCACGTGCGCGCTAGGGACCCCTTGGTTCTGATGGCGCTCGTCACCATCCAGTACCTTGGCGGCGTTTACTTCATCCTTCCTCTATTAGCCGACAATTTCTTCTTTTACTTGGCTTACCTCTTCCTCTCACTCACGCTTCTTTTCTTTGTGGCAAAGTTCCTCGAAGCCCGGGCTGACCTGGACGCCGCGGTCATAACGGATCAGCCCCGGGTGCTAGCAGAATCCCTCAGGAAGCTAGGTCTCTACAAGTACCAATCCCACGCCTTCGAGCTCATTCATGCCGGGGAATGGGTAAACTTTGACACCCATCCACCTCTCTACTACCGGATACGGACGCTTGAAAACTACGACACCTCAAAGAAGCACCATACTTTCATTGAGGCCGTAAAGGGTTGCGTCAACGGGTTCATCGAGTCACTAAGTGGCAAGTGAGGATGACCCTCCCACCCAGCATTCTATTGAGATCCAATTTGGAAAAGATAATCCAAAAGGGGCAAAAAGAATCATCCGCATATATGCCAATGGCTTGGTGCCTCCAGTCAGAATCCTATCATATTCAGTGCTCTACCCTTTATCTTCCATCGCTGAATTGGCTTCACACTGTAGGCATAGCCAAAAAAAGGGTAAGGAAAAAAGGGAAAAAATTACAACTTTCTCGCGAAATCTCTTCCAAACTCCGAGCATTTTTGCAGCTCTTCCGCAGTGGGTGCCCAGTTAATTGTCAGGGGTGGCATAACCACTTCCATCCCAGCTTCCTTCAGGGTATCCTCAAGAACCTTCGTAGCGCCACCGGCCCAGCCATATGATCCGAAGACCGCCGCAACTTTGCCTTTCGGCTTCAGCCCCTTAGCATCCACCAGGAACGCGCCGAGCGTCGGCAGCACTCCATTGTTTATTGTGGAAGATCCTAAAAGAAGCCCCTTAGATACGAGCAGCTCGCCAAATATGTCGCTCTCGTCAGAGTCTGGCAGGCGGTACAGCTTCGCCTCTACACCTTCGCCCCTGATCCCCTCAAGGATCGCCTTCGCCATCTTCTCGGTGCTCAGCCACATGGTGTCGTAGACAATTAGCACTTTCTTCTTCGATTCGGCCTTCGCCCAACTCATATAGGCGTTGACTATCTTCATCGGGTCCTTTCTCCAGATGACGCCGTGGCTCGGGGCTATCATCCTGATCTTGAGCCCCATCTTAACTATCTCTTCTATCTTCTTAGTCACCAGCCCGCTGAGTGGCAGGAGTATGTTCGCATAGTATTTGGCAGCCTCCTCCATCAGCTCGAACTCGTTCACCTCGTCCTCATAGCGGAAGGACGACGCAATGTGCTGGCCAAAGGCATCGTTTGGCATCAGGAGTTCATCCGACTCGCTGTAGGTGAACATGCTGTCCGGCCAGTGCAGCATTGGCGCCTCGATGAACCTAAGCTTCCTCCTGCCTAGGCTTATCTCGTCGCCTGTCTTGACTACCGTGAAGTCCCAGTTGCCATTGTAGTACTTCTGGAGGCCCTGCTTGCACCTTGCAGTCCCGTATAGCTTCGCATTAGGCGCCAGTTTTAGGATCTCAGCTATGGAGCTGGAGTGATCTGGCTCGACGTGGTTGGCGATTATGTATTCTATCCTGGAAGGGTCGACAACCTCCCTTATCCTGCCGATCATCTCGCCCGCAAAAGGGGCATAGACGGTGTCGACGAGGGTTGACTTCTCGTCCATGATTAGGTAAGAGTTGTAGGTCGTCCCGCGGTGTGTGGTGTAGGTGTAGCCGTGAAAATGCCTTGCGTTCCAGTCAACAGCGCCCACCCAGTAAATATCCTTCATGATCTCAACTTTGGTCAAAATTCCCACCTAGACATAAGGTTGCGTAGATGGCACTTAATCTTTTCTTCCTCGGCATTGCAGGCTGTATAACAAGAGACAAGGTAGCTTTTGTGATGAAAAGGGCTGCGCAAATATGATGAAACCAGCCCACTGCGGGATGTGAGAAGGAAAAGCCCAAGCAGTTCCAATCGCCTTCGCTAGCCTTTCTTTTTCATCATATAAGTAGGCGTAAATGAAGATGCCCATAGTAATTGCAGCAATCACACCCTCAACCGACCAGACAGACAATTGCAATGAGTAGGTCATTACCGACGCGAAGAAATCGACAACGGCATGGAAAACTATAGCCACGAGCAGGAACTTTTTGGACTTCAGCGCCTTGAGCACTATCAGTGTATAGGAAACGTGCGCGACTATGGCGATATTCTCTCCAGAGCGCCCGGCAGATGCCCTGCGAAATGATAGCCGGACCCCATCATGCTTGCAGCCAGAATGCTGACCGCACATACCACAACCGCTTCGACGAAACCCCAGCCCAGGCCGAAGCTCAGGCCATACTTCAAGCTCTTTTGAATGTAACGTATTCTGCTCAGGAACAAGTACCGGATGCCTTCTTCAAAGATTCCAGCCAATATGGAGGAATATGCCAAGTAGAAGAGGGTCGTTGCAATGGATTGACCAACAATTAGGATAGGGAGCTGAAGTGGCAGAAGCCTTAAGATCAGAGCGCCAAGCCAACCAGTTCCGCCAACGAGGAAGCATATCCAAGCATGCTTGTTTTCTCTGGCAAAATAGACAGCCGCGACAAGACATGGCAATAGCGCAATGAGAATTGCTGAAATTGCTGCCAGTAGATCCTCCATGCGTCCCACCACTCGATATATTCGATCAATTGAGAATACTTATATCCTCAACCAGTCACGAATATGAGGGGTGTTTGTATTGGAGCATCAATCGTCGTGCCGGATACTCCTCACGGCAGATAGGACGATGATGAGCAATTATGGCAACAGCATATTCTATGGATTCTTGGCTTCTACCCCGACACGTGTGTTGAAATATTTCCCGACAGCACCGCTCCTTAGGTCAATCTTTGACAATGTCAAATCGGATAGCGAAGGGCGTGCTGTCATTGCCTCCCAAGGAATGCGGAGGGTAGAGTCTGCACTGGTAAATTATGGCGGTTTTAGCAGGGAGGAAGTTGTGGTTGCGGATCCGAGAAATATAAAGGGCTTCCTATCGGAGTCAACAAGGATAATCGGAATATCCGCGATCGACCCCTTGGGAAAAGGTCCGTCTTCCTCGACCTTCTCTGGGGAATTCGGCTGGATACACGAAGAGCCATACAATGCTGTGCACTTCAGGAACTTGGTCTTATCTAGAGTCGTGCAGGATACTAGAAAGAGGGGAACCAAAGTAGTCGTGGGAGGGCCAGGCGCCTACCAGTTCAACCTTGACCTAATGGCCAGGTACGGCATCGATGTTGTTGTCGATGGAGAGGCCGACCTAATGTTCCCCGATGTGGCAAAGAAGCTCCTGAATGGAGAACTCCAGACGCCTGTCATAATAAAGACAGATCAGACTCATGTCCCTGATGCATCTCAGATCCCACCCCTGCTGGGAGGAACAGTGGGCGGAATAGTCGAGGTCTCAAGAGGCTGCGGGAGGGGGTGCAGGTTCTGCATGCCGACCCTGAGGAGGATAAGGCACCGGTCTGTGCCAGTTATAGTTGAGGAGGTTAAGTTAAACATTAAAAGCGGCCAGACCTATCCCTGCTTACACGCTGAAGACATCCTGAGATACGGAACGACGAGCATCATTCCCCAACCGGAGAAAGTGATCGAGCTCTTCAAGGCAGTTAAAGGCGTTAAGGGAGTCACGGGTGTAGCCCCGAGCCATGTTGCCTTGGCATCAATAGTCACTACCCCGAAGACCATCAAGGAGATATCGGAGATCCTGGCACTGGACAAGCACAACTGGATGGGCTTCCAGACTGGGATAGAAACAGCAAGCCCAGAACTCATCTGCAAGCTTATGAGCATGAAAGCTGCGCCGTTCAAGCCTGCTGACTGGCAAATCGTGGTAAAGAACGCATTCGGCCTCTGCCACGACAATAACTGGGTGCCGTGCGGGACGCTTGTCATCAACTTGCCCGGCGAAACTGAAGATGATGTTCTGAAGACGGCTGAATTGGTCGAGGACCTCTACGACTGCAGGAGCTTCATTGTTCCGCTACTGTTCACAGCGTTCGATGGGAGTGGCAGCAAGCCCATGCGGCTGAAGGAGGACGCAAAGACCTACCACCTCGAGCTGTACCGGGCTATATGGCGGCATGACATGCACTGGATTAATGATCTTGCTGAGGATTACCTCAAGTATAACAAGAACCCTCTTGCGAAGCTCTCGATAAAAGTGATCATAGGGATTGTAACTGGCTACCTGAACGGCTGGGTTGTTGAGTACCTAGATGAGAATCTGAAAGGCTACAGGCCCACGCTCGACAACCATGCCACATCGGGGTTCGCTACAATATAATTATGGAACTTTGTTTCCACGTTTGCCCTCGCCTGCTAACAGAAATTGATAATAACTCTATGCAGACAAGCTAGCATCAGGGAGATTGCGAGGTTTCTCTATGCGGATTCTGGTAATAGCAAGCACGCCCGTTTACATGTCTCCCTCCCCCAAGAACTCCAACTATGTCAAGGCGCTCAAGAAAGCCGATCTCCACGTACCTTCATTCGACATCGAGAACGAGTCCCTCTACCTTAAGGCAGCTGGAGGCTATGTTAAAAGGGCAAAGGACCTATTCCAAGGCTCTTTCCAGAAGATCGTAAAGAGCATTGAGGACGCAAGGAGCCAGGGAATAAAGGTTGATTTCATGCTCATGACTGCGAGGTATGGCATTGTACCCGAAGATGAATTGCTCCTTCCCTACAACGTCAAGCTGACTGGCAAGCCAAAGAAATTCATCAGGGACCTCTCCGAAAGGCTGAAAACCAAGGAACTTGTGAAAGAATTCTTGAGGGCGTCGCCAGACATCTGCATACTTGTTGCAAACAAGAGTGACTTGCTGCTTGTGCACGATCCAAGGAAGGGTTTCGATCTTACGGAGATGTCCTCAAAACTGGTTGTGATCACTGCTCCATCTGTGACCAAGCAATTCAAGGGCATGTCAGAATTCATTGGCATCAAGCAGGTCGGCGAGAGGGCTGGGAAACTCGCAAGCTACCTCGACGGGATAACTGCAAAGACCCTTAAAGACTATCCATGAGCATTGCAGTAAGAAGGAAATCAGAGGCCCATGAGGCCCTTCCTCACAATAAAATAAGCGATTCCAGCCACTGCTACCCCGACCACAACAACAAGCGAGGGACCGAAGAGCGACCAACCGTTCGAAAGCCCCTGTGTCTGTCCTCCGCTTTCATTGGCACTTGTCGTCAGTGCACCGGCGACGAGGATATTGTACGTCGCATTAGTATTTTGAGAGACGTTGATCAAGCCATTTCCGAATACTGGTGAAAAGCTCGTTGATTGCCCCGTGGCAACCGTTCCGCCGCTCAGCAGAAAAACTGGCGTAAATATGAGTGCGAAACCGACTATTGCAGCGAATATGGCAAGGGGGGCTAGCTTCATTTTCACACACTCCAAAATAATAGAAGCCTTCCAGAGGGTATAAATCTACATTTTAGAACACGCATTAGAACGGCCTCCTCGACCACGCCCTCAAGGTCTCCGCCCAGGTCACTGCGCAAGCAGTAATGCCAAAAATAAGCGTTATGAGCGACTGCGGTGACAGCTGTATCCCGTATAGGATTAGGAAGGTCGCGAGCATGGTTGTAAAGAGTACTGAGTAGAAGAAGTACCTCGGCAGCATTAGCCCAACGACCCTGACGTAGTCTGAGAAGACCTCAACCTTAACCTCCTCCCTCACTGAGTAGCTTCCCGATTCCGTCTTGCCTGCCAGCCCGAGGTTCCTGAGCTTCTCCAGGTGGTAGACAGCTACGCTAGGGCTGCTGAGCCCGAGCTCCCTCATTACCTCCCTGGGGCCAGTCCCTTCTGCCCCTTTCCTGAGTAGAACCCAGTACACTCTCAAAGTGGTACCCTTAAGCTCCGACCGGGTCCTCTCAGGATCGCTCATGCTCGGAACTTTTTTCCACCTGTTTAATAAAGGTTAGACCGACAGGCATCAGCACGATCATCAAACCAGGTAGCAGCAAATTAAAAAAGGTGGATGCCTGACTCGAGCCTCTGGAAAGGCTCCAGTGCAAGGTAGGCTCCTTTCTTGAGGGCGTAGACGTGCTTGGCAGAGAAGACCGTTAGAACCATCCCCTGGTGGTTGAACCGGTAGCCTGCTGGCACCGCCGAATGGCTTCTCACCAGGTACTTGACCCCAAGCTCCTTAAGCGCTTCTTTGGACACTTCTGGCCCAAATCGCACTCCTGCCCCCCTCGGCGAGACGGACGTCCTCTCCGCCTGCTCGTACGGATCGCTCCAAAGCATGAGTTTCAGCTCCTCCTGGGAAGGGTACGAAAGCGTCCTCCTTGTCATTCCCAGCGTCACGCCGCCATGCATCAAGAGAAGCCAGGAATCGACGACAGCTGCCAGGGGCAGCAGGGAATGGAGCTCGAGAAGTGATCTGTATACCTCCTCGTGATCGTCTGGATAGTTATTCCTCACATGCCAAGGCAGGTCATGGGGAAGGAACTTCACGACCTCCATCCCTTCATGGTTGCCCTTTAGAAGGAATACGCTTTCTGGGTGAGCGAGCTTGAGCTCGAAGAGCGCTCCGTATACTCTAAGCGGATCGGGCCCCCTGTCCGCATAGTCTCCCAGGAACACCACCTTCCAGCCGGATTTGAGCCTCTCGTTTATCCTGCCTTCGTTCAGAATCGTCTCTAGGGAGATTAGGTCGCCATGGAGGTCCCCGACAACAATCAGAGGGGACGCATCGAGGATGAGTAGCGAACCCTCGCGTGTGAAGCCTGAACCTGACTTCTCACCTTTTAGTTGTTCCTTTACCCTATCCAGAAGCGATAGGAAGCGTGGCATAGCAGACCATTCTGTTAGATTTTACGCGGGGACAAAAATAAATCCTACTCATAGATCCTAGACCTCACTGCCCTTCCCGTCAGCTCGCGAAGCGCGTCCGACGCTATCCACTTCGCGGTCTTTGAGTCTATTGCTTGTATCTCCTTGGCAGTCTGGATGGCGGCTTCGTTAAGCTTAGCATTACGCTTCCCTATCTGGCGCAGCGCCCAGTTAACAGCCTTCCTAACGAAGTTCCTTTGGTCAGTGGCCTCTCTTTTGATGACGGGAAGAAACTCCAGGAACTTCTCGTCACCCGCCTTCTTATCGTGCACTGAGAGCGCAGCCATCAGGGCGAACCCTGCCCGTTTCACGAATTCCTCATCCCTCGAGCTCCATTCGAAGGCCTTCCTGAACGCAAAGGGTGTCCTATCGAACAGGTTGCTGCAGCAGAGGTCACAGATGTCCCATGAGTCAAAATCCATGACCCACTTCTCCATCTGCCCTTCGGTAACTTTTAGGGGATCGTCGACAAGGCACGCAAGTATCTTGGACTCATGCACGCCAGATCCCCACAGCTCTTGGGCAAGCGCGTGACTCTTTCCAAGCTCCTTTGCCATCTTCCTCAGGCTGGGGATGGAAACCCCATAGGCGCGCTCCACGTTAATTCCGAACCTTGCCATCCCCTCCCTGTTCTCTGGCTTGCTCTCCTTTTCGAGCAGCTTCATGATCTCTCTCAGATCCATTGGACCACAGCTTCCATATTCTCCAAATAGGTCTTTTTCCTTATTAATGGGGCTCTGTAAATAGCAAATTTTCCATCTCCAACCAGATGACGATTCAGCTGAGCCATTGAAAATCTAAAGGGTGGGCATACCGCCCCACAACCTTTAAATATGAAAAGCGCGTTGTGATGAGAGTAATCTGGAGGACAATAGGGTGCAAAATCGAAGAAGGAATTGCGTTTATTGACGCGCCCCTAGGTCACCCCATAAATAACCTTCCAGAAAAACAAAGAATTCTTGAGGTGCATGGATAGTGCAGACTACCATAAGAAGGGGTTGCGTTTACACCTTTTAATGGATGCTTCCAACCGCAACTCGAAAAAGCAAACCATGCAGAGATAGAAAAACTGCAAAACAAGAAACTACTTATTGCCTTGAAGAGGGCTCAAAACGTCCCGTTCTTGAGGCAGAGGCTAAGAGAAAAGAAATTGAAAAACTTCAATGGACTAAAAGATCTGACCAAGCTGCCCTTCACAACTAAGAAGGATATCGCTGACAGCTTCCCATTCAGCGCCCTAGCAGTCCCCCTATCAAGTGTAGTGAGAGTTCACACCTCGTCGGGCACCACCAGCAAGCCCATAACGACTTTTTACACCAATGGCGATCTGAGGACTTGGTCTGAGCTGATGGCAAGGGGCTTGGCATGCGCAGGGGCCGCTAGGGGGGATATTTTCCAGAACACCACCTCCCAGGGGCTCTTCACGGGGGGCTTGGGTCTCATCCAAGGGGCAGAGCGGCTTGGTCTCACTGTGATCCCACTAGGCTCGGCCAATGCTGAGAAGCAGCTGGAGGTGATGAGAGATTTCGGCGTTACCATATTCCACGCAATCCCGTCCTTTGCCATCCGCATGATTGAGGCCTTCGAAGGTCAGCCTGGGCTGCGGGAGTCGCTCAAGATCAGGATCGGGGTTCTTGGCGCCGAGCCCTGGACCAAAGCCATGCGAGGCAAGATCGAGGACTGCCTGGGCATTGAGGCCTTCAACAACTACGGGCTGGCCGAGATGGGCGGCCCGGGCGTGGCCATCGAGTGCAGCGCCAAATCGGGTCTCCATGTCTGGGAGGACCACTTCATCGCAGAGGTTATAGACCCGAAGACAGGCGAGACCCTCGGTGAGGAGGAGGAGGGCGAGCTGGTCCTGACCCCCCTGAGCCGGGAGGCCATGCCCCTGCTCCGCTACAGGACAGGGGACGTGACTCGTATCGTCGACGGCCCCTGCGACTGCGGCAGAAGCCACCGGCGTATCGACTGGTTCACCGGGAGGCTCGATGACATGATCAAGGTACGGGGCATCGGGGTCTATCCTTCCAACATAGAAAGGATCGTCGCCTCGCACAGGGAGTCCAATGGCAACTTCCTGATCGAGCTCACGGGCATAGACGACATAGCTGTGAAGCTGGAGGTCAGCAATGGCTTTTCCAAGGACCAAGCTACCATGGAACGCCTCAGGGTCGAGATATTCGAACAGATCAAGGACTCCACGCTCCTCCGGACCAATGTGGTGGTTTTGCCCCAGGGAAGCCTCCCCAGATCCGAGGGGAAGGCCAAGAGGGTCCTGGACATGAGGAGGCTGGTCTAATGATCGATCTGGTCTTCCTGGTCCAGCAAGTCTCCAACCTCAGCCTCCTCAGAATAATTGGAGCTAATCCAAGGGGTGGTCAGAGTGAGCCAATTCCAATATCTATAAAACCCGACATTGGCAATGGTAGGATTTCAGTAAATAAAACATCATCCGAAAAAGAAATCTTAATAAAAAATCTCCTTTGGCTCATTACTGTCGCGAGCCCCAAGTGCAAAAGGAGGTTCTGTCAATGAGGGCATTGCAGGAAGAAATGGATCAAAGGTACTTAGTAGAGATACAGATGCTGAAGGAAAAGATAAAGAAAATTCGGAAGTCGGTCCTGGAGATGACAGCAAGCACCTTACCAGGTATCCATGTTGGAGCCTCTCTGTCATGCATAGACATCATCGCCACGCTCTACTTCATGAAGATGCGCCATAGCCCCTATAGGCCGGATTGGAGCGACCGCGACCGTTTCATTTTGAGCAAAGGCCACGCAGCACCAGCCCTATATGCAGTCCTCGCCGAGGCAGGATACTTTCCGAAGGAGGAATTTGGGACCCTTAAGAGTCTCAACTCGCGGCTTCAGGGGCACCCTGACCTAAGGACACCCGGTGTGGACGCACCCTCCGGTTCACTAGGGCAGGGCCTCTCCATTGGCATAGGCATGGCCTTAGCTGCAAGGCATCGGGGGAGCAAGAACCGCATCTATGTGCTTGTGGGAGATGGCGAGTGCGACGAGGGACAGGTCTGGGAGGCGCTCATGACAGCGGCGCACTTGAGACTGAATAACCTGGTCCTCATAATAGATAGGAATGGCTGGCAGCTCGACGACAGGACCGAAGAGGTGAAGCGGAAGGCGCCCCTTAAGAGTAAGATAGAGAGCTTCGGGTGGCAAACGTACGTTGTGAACGGGCATGATCCTGAAAAGATCCTCGACGCATTGGACCTCTGTGAGCTCTCAGATGGCCCTGCGGCGATAATAGCTAACACCATGAAGGGGAAGGGTGTCACCTTCATGGAAGGCACGAACAAGGGGCATAAGATGCGCTTCAGCAACGAAGAGTACCTTGAGGCACTGGCCGAGCTAGAGGAGGCTTCTTGAGTGAGGGCGATCTTCGGCGACACCCTTGTCTCACTGGGCGAGGAGAACCATACCTTGATGGCCCTGACAGCGGATGTTGCAAAGCCCACCGGCGTCTCAAAGTTCGCGGAAGCGTACCCCAGTCGCTTCTTCAATGTAGGCATAAGCGAGCAGGACATGATAGGGATAGCTGCAGGGCTCGCCCTCAGCGGGGACATCCCAGTCGTGGCTGTCTTCGCGCCATTCCTCATGAGGGCTTGGGAACAGATTAGGAGTACGATCGCCAGGGCAAACCTCAACGTAAAGATGGTGGGCACACACGCGGGTCTCTCTGCCTCAGACGAGGGGGGGTCTCACCAGTCTCTGGAGGATGTCTGCTTGATGAGAGTTCTCCCGAACATGACTGTAGTGGTGCCAGGGGACAGGCAGGAGATAGCGGAGGCAACAAGAGCAATAGTTCAGATGAAGGGACCTGCCTACATGCGCTTAGGGAGAGACGAATCCCTGAAGTTTCTTGAGGGCGATTGTGTCTTTCGGCTCGGCAAGGCTGCCACCGTTGCAGATGGCCACGACATCACGGTCTTCTCGAACGGCGCAATGACATCAGAGGTTCTGGATGCCGTCAAAGCAACGAAATTGAGCGCAAAGGTTGTCCACGTCCCGACTGTCAAGCCACTCGACGAGGAGGCAATAGTGGCAGCTGCACGAGAGACGGGACTCGTGGTATGCGTGGAGGAGCACAGCGTCATTGGCGGTCTGGGGGGCGCCATAGCCGAGCTCCTCTCGAGCGAGTATCCAGTCCCAATAACACGCGTAGGCGTAAAGGATGTATTTGGTGAGTCTGGTCCCCAGAGGGACCTCCTCAGGAAGCACGGGCTGGTCGCCGAGTCCATAGGTGATGTAATGATGAACATAGTTGGGAGGAAGGCTGCATGATAATCAAGCTACAACGAAAATCAGAAGAATTGGAGAGGGCGTTGAACGGAAAATTCAGGAAAGTCCAAGCAAGAGATGGGATAATCTACGTAGTCAACTCTAAACTCCCTGATGGGATCCAGCTCACGCTCCCGAAAGGTAGTTGCTTGGAGATCAAAGGGAATGCACAGCTCGCTAGCCGGGAGATGGCACCCAATGGATCAAAGGTGAAGATAGGCAAGGTAGAGTTTGGAGGGAAGAAGATAGTTGTCTGCGCTGGTCCATGTGCCGTCGAAACTAGGCAGCAGCTTATGGAGACTGCAAAGCTAGTGAAGGCAGCTGGAGCCAGTGTGTTGAGGGGAGGCGCATTCAAACCCAGGACTTCGCCCTACTCATTCCAAGGTCTCGGTGAGGAGGGTCTCAAGATCCTTAGGGATGCCTCTGACGAACTGGGGATCCCGGTCCTCACGGAAGCCACCAACCCTGAGCAAATCGCTCTGGTCACTAGGTATGCAGATGCCATTCAAATAGGGGCAAGGAACATGCAGAACTTTGATCTCCTTCGGGCTGCAGGCAGATCTGGTCTGCCCGTAGTCCTGAAGCGGGGCATATCAGCCACCATCGATGAGTGGATGCAGGCTGCTGAGTACCTTCTTCTAGAGGGCAACTGGAATGTCATACTCTGCGAGAGGGGTGTGAGAACCTTCGAGACTGCGACAAGAAACATCCTAGATACTCCAGGAATAGCACTTGCCAAGTTAATTAGCCACCTTCCGGTGATCGCCGATCCAAGTCACGCAACTGGCAGGCGGGACCTTGTGATAGCCGCATCGAAGGCCGCCATTGCAGCTGGCGCCGATGGGCTCCTCATAGAGGTTCATCCAAGGCCAGAGTTGGCGCTAAGCGATGGACCGCAGTCACTGACTCCAGATGAGTTCAGGCAAGCAATGAAGGATATATCTAGAATAGCGAAGGCAGTCGGCAGATCATGAGCTCGCAGTCCATTACCGTCGATCTTGGAGAGAGGAGCTATCCCATACTAGTTGGCAAGAAGCTCATCAAAGACCTAGGAAGGCAAGTTGCTCACCTCTACCTAGGAGATAAGGTTGCGACCCTTGCCGTAGCAATAGTGGATGACCTATATGGTCGGGCAGTTAGGGAGAGCTTGGCTGGCAGTGGGATCCCTTCAGAGACCATACTAGTCCCTGACCGCGAGGGCGCGAAGACCATTAGAACATACCAGCATGTAATGGAACAGCTCTTGAGAATGAAGGTTGGGAGGGGCACCATCGTAATTGCTCTGGGGGGAGGGTGCGTTGGTGACCTCGCCGGGTTCGTAGCTGCAACATACATGAGGGGGGTGAGGCTCGTCCAAATTCCAACAACGCTCTTGGCACAAGTAGACAGCAGCATCGGCGGTAAGGCAGCGTTGAACCTCCCAGAGGCAAAGAATATCGTGGGGGCATTCCATCAACCAAGTCTCGTCCTCTCCGATGTTTCATTACTAAAGACGCTTCCGACAAGGGAGGTAAGATGCGGCGTAGCTGAGCTTATCAAGTACGCAGCCATTATGGACCTCCGCTTACTGGAATTCCTTGAGAAGGAAAGGGTGTCGATCCTAGGGCTCGAAGAAGGGGCAATGGTGAGGGCAGTCTCTTGGGCAACTGAGCTAAAATCGGGCATAGTCGCTAGGGACGAGCGGGATCAATCAGGTTTAAGGGCGCTTCTGAATTTCGGGCACACCTTTGGCCATGCTGTGGAGGCAGCTATGAAATACCATGGCTTGAGCCATGGCGAGGCTATTGCAGTTGGAATGGCAGGAGAGATCAGGCTGGCAGAGGCGCTTGGAATGGTTTCCAAGAAGGACGTTGAGCGTTTGGAAGCGCTGATAGTCAGCTATGGCCTGCCCATTCGCCTCAAAGGCGTCAACCATAGAGACCTCATCAGGTTCATGGGTCATGACAAAAAGGCAGAAGCCGGTAGGTTGAGGTTTGCCCTTCCAAACGGTCTCGGGAACGGCACGATCGTCTCAGATCCGCCAAAGAAGACTGCCACGGATGCAATGAGGGGGTGCCTTTAGGATTAGACCAAAAATCTGTGTGAGCCTCGCTGAGAATAGCGAGGAAGTGATGATCTCTGCAGCGATGGAAGCCCAAGTGAAGGGGGCAGACCTCATAGAGATAAGGCTGGACTGCCTTGAAAGGCCAACTGAAGAAAAAATAAGCGGCCTTTTCAGGAGGCTCGAATCCATCAAGATTCCGAAGGTCGCAACCATAATGCCAGACAGTATCTTTGGGCATTACCAGGGGAATGACAAGGAGCGGGCAAGGCTCCTTGCGGAGGCATCTAAGTTTGCAGAGTATGTTGACATCGATAAGGAGATGGATCCTGGCCTATTCGAGGAGTGCCTGGGGAGAATAAAGAGCAGCGGCGCCCAACCAGTAATTTCTTGGCACAGTCAGAGGTTACTTAAGGTAAAAGACATGCGGGATTTCATATTAGCAATGAATGGCAATTTTGTTTTCAAGGTAGTGATGCCCGCAACCCGTTTTGAGGACAACCTGGTAGCATTGGGCGCCAGTGATTCCATCACAGGGCGTAGAATCGTCTTCTGCTATGGCCCACTTGGCAAGATCTCAAGGGTCCTTGCACCATTCTTCGGCTCGGAGTGGACCTATGCATCGCTCAAGGAAGGCAAGGAGGCTGCCCCTGGGCAGGTGGACCTGCAAACGATGAGGCGCACTCAGGAGGTGTTTCTGGGATGAGAGGGAACCAAACTAAGCTCTTCTGCCTCATAGGGGACCCGGTAGAGCACTCCTTGAGCCCAAAGATGATCAATGCCGCCTTTAGAGAGATGGGAAAGGATTGCGTCTATCTGGCTTTTAGAGTAAGGAAGGAAGACCTCGGCATTACGATAAAAGGCTTAAAAGCTCTCGGCTTCCTGGGCTGCAACGTGACTATCCCGCATAAGGTAAGCGTGAAGGAGCACCTCGACAGTATAGACGAGAGCGCCAGGCTTTCAGGGGCGGTGAATGTTATCTCGAACAGTGCTGGTGAGCTTATTGGTTACAACACGGACGGGGCAGGTGCGCTTAAAGCGCTTGAAGCTGGCGGAGGGAGGTTATCGGGGGCAAACGTGCTCATCCTTGGTTATGGTGGGGCGGCCAGGGGAGTCGCCTTCGAGATCGCCCAGAAGGGGAATCCCGCTGAACTGGCCATTTCTGGGAGGTCCCTCTCCAAGGCTCTGAGCCTTGCCCGCGAAGTCTCTGCTCTCGCACCTGCTCATGCGATACCATTGAGCGGGTGCAGGGAGGCAAGGGCAGATATCATAATCAATTGCACACCAGTGGGAATGTGGCCTAAGATAAATGTGAGTCTGCTTAAAGCTGAGGACTTGGGCGCCAACTGCACAGTGATGGATCTGGTGTACAACCCGCTCGAGACCGAACTGATGAGGCTAGCCAGACTCAGGGGCTGCAAGATAATAAGCGGTCTTGAGATGCTGGTCCAGCAGGGGGCAAGAGCCTTTGAAATATGGCTCGGGGAGCCAGCGCCCATTGATGTAATGAGGCGTGCGCTTTCGGGGGATGCGGCATTGCAACCAGGGTGGAAGCTGTCATAATGACAACACATGTCATGGAGCGGGAGGTAAGCAGCGAGTCTCAAATTGAAGGCAAAAACAAAGGCAAAGGGATTGGGAAGGGTATTGCCTTCGGTGCGGCTACAATAGTGAACGCGATGCCTTCCGGCAGAGGCGCAGCCTTCAGCGTGGGCTTGAGGACTTTCGCAGAGGTCGAGGTTAGAGAAGATCCTTCCATTGAAGTGGAGATCTTAGGCGGTATCAATGAGAGGAAAGAGCTTGCCAGCGAGTCCTTCAGGGCGACCCTTGAGAGCTTCGGCTTAAAACACGGTGGGATGATCAGAACCCGCAGTGAGATCCCCATAGCACGTGGGATGAAGAGTTCTAGCGCCGCCTCCAATGCCATAATTCTGGCAACCCTGGATGCTATTGGCGAAAAAATGGATGACATGGATATTATAAAAATAGGCGTAGCTGCCTCCCTCAGAGCTAAGGTAAGCCTCACTGGCGCCTTTGACGACGCTTGTGCTAGCTATCTGGGCGGGCTCCATATGACTGATAATAAAAAGAGGATAATAATTATGAGCTGCAACCTAGAGCCAATGAGCGCCATATTTCTAGTCCCAGAAGAGAGGCGCTACTCCGGCGAGGTGAACAAGACCTTCATCAGTCAATATGCAGAGGTGACGGAAATTGCCATGAAGGAGGCACTCGCGGGGAGGCACTGGCAGGCAATGCTTCTCAACGGCCTAGCAATGGCTCATGCCTTCAAGATCAACCCTGCTCCTATTGTGGCTGCAATGAAGAATGGGGCAATCACTGCAGGCCTCTGCGGGAAGGGGCCAACAATTTGCGCAGTTTCTACAAAGGAATTCGAGGGGCAAATTGTAGATGGCTGGGGGGGTTTGGGGTTCAGCATAATCCGGACCGAGATCAACAGTAACAAGGCTAGGATGGGTGTTTAGGTGGATGCAAGGATAAGAAAGTCAGAACTGAGCGGCAGGGTAGTTGCCCCGCCATCAAAGAGCTATACCCAGAGAGCAGTGGTCTGCGCCCTTATTGCAGATGGCAAGACAGAGATCGTCAATCCATCGAGATCTGAGGACGCCCTGTTTGCCCTGCGCGCTGCAAGAATGCTAGGGGCGCGGGTTACTGATTTTGATGACCGATTTAGCATTTCAGGAGGCAGGATCGAGGTGCCAGAGGATGTTGTTGATTGCGGGGGATCGGCTACTGCCCTGAGGTTCTTCACAGCAGTCTCGTCCCATGCTGATGGAGCAACAGTACTTACTGGCGACGATCAGCTGAGGAGGAGGCCGATGGGCGATCTCCTCAAGGCTATGAATTCCCTTGGAGCGAAGTGTTTCTCCACAAAGAGCAACGGCTTCCCGCCTGTCGTGGTAATGGGAGGAGGAATGGAGGGCGGGACAGCTGCAATCCCGGGTGACGTCAGCTCCCAGTTCATCTCTTCCCTGCTCGTCTCGAGCACTCTTGCAAGGAATGACACAGCAATCATGCTGAGTAGCGCGCTAGAGTCGAAAAATTATATTGACATGACCATGGAAATCTTACATAAGTTTGGGGCTAAGGTAGCATTTGACCCTGGGAGGGGGGAGTTCAGCGTGCCATCAAGGCAGATCCTTCATCCTCTCTCCTACCACGTGGAGGGTGACTTCTCCTCAGCTGCGTTCATGCTGGCAGCGGGGATCCTTTGTGGCAAGGTCCTAGTGGATGGGATTCAATTGCCATCATTGCAGGGGGACAGCGCGGCGATAGAAATACTCCAGAGAATGGGGGCTAAAATCTCTTGCTCTGGCAATACAGTCACAGCCGAGACCTCAGTTCTGAGGGGGATCGAAATAGATGCTAGACAGATACCGGATCTTGTGCCTATTCTGGCAGCAGTCGCATCGAGGGCAGAGGGCGAGACTAGAATAACGGGGATTAAGCGATTGAGGTATAAAGAAAGCGACAGGATAGCTACAATAGCAGAAACAGCCATGAGAATGGGTGGGAGGATAGAGACTGGGGAGAATGAGATGGTGATAAATGGAGTCGGCATGACCAAGGGCGCGATAATCGATCCAAGCAACGACCACCGCATCGCCATGGCCTGTTCCATTCTAGCCCTATTCTCCGAGGGTGAGACCATCATAAAGAATGCGGAATGTGTCTCGAAGAGCTATCCATCGTTCTTCGAGGACCTGGTGAGGATGGGTGGAAAAGTGGAGATGATAAAATGAGCTTCGGAATTGGTAGTGAGTTCAGGATGACAGTTTTTGGCGAGTCACACGGAAGATGCATCGGTGTGGTGGTGGAGGGATGCCCACCGGGTCTCGAGATAGGTGTGGACGACATCCAGTGGGAGCTCGACAGGAGGAAGCCGGGCAGGGAGGCCACAAGCTCGAGAAAAGAGAGAGATCTGGTCAGAATAGAGAGCGGACTGACTAATAATAGAACCAACGGCGGCCCCATAATGATGATGATAAGCAACGAAGACACTGACTCCTCATGGTATGACCGGAACAGGATGGTGCCTCGCCCCAGTCATGCAGACTACACTGCGTTCGTCAAGTATGGTGGGTTCAACGACTGGAGGGGTGGAGGCTTCTTCTCTGGCAGGATAACTGCAGGCATGGTGATGGGGGGGGCAATCGCTAAGAAGCTGTTATCCAGGAGGGGAGTGAAGATAATAGCCCACCTCGTGCAGGTCGGTGATGTACGTGCCAAGGGAGAAATCCCAGATGCTGAGCTTGAAGCGAAGGCGAGGGAGAGCCCCATATGGTGCGCTGACAAGGAGGTTTCTGCGCTGATGTCCGAGGAGCTAGAGAAGGCGAAGTCAGAGAATGATTCCCTTGGGGGGACTGTTGAGTGTAGGGTCCTTGGCCTGCCAGTAGGAGTAGGCGAACCCATTTTTGACTCGGTGGAGAGTGTAATATCTCACGGCATATTCAGTATACCAGCGGTTAAGGGGATCGAGTTCGGAGGAGGGTTCGGTCTTTCTTCGAAGCGGGGTTCGGAGGCGAATGACGAGTTTGCCATTGAAGGCGGGCGCATAGTTACGCAGTCCAACAATTCTGGGGGCATTCTAGGTGGCATCACAAACGGAATGCCGATTGTCCTACGTGTAGCCTTCAAGCCTACACCATCCATAGGAAAGAAGCAGAGGAGCGTTGATATTTCTACGATGAAGAAGAAGGAAATCAGGGTTGAAGGAAGGCACGATCCATGCATAGCGGTCAGGGCCGTCCCAGTTGTCGAGGCAATGGTAGCTACATGCCTTGCTGACTTAATGATTAGGGTGCATAAAATTGGGAGAGTTGAGGGAAAGATATGAGTGAAAAAGGGAAAGATGTGGAGAAGAATTTGAGTCTCGATAATGCCAGGAAAAAAATAAACAGGATAGATGAAGAGGTTGTGAGGCTGCTCAATGAAAGGGTGGCAACATGCAAGGAGATCGGGAAGATAAAGTCTGCCCTTAACATGGAAGTGCTGGACATGGCCAGGGAGAGCCAGGTCTTAGAGAGGGTGACTTCGGCCTCCGAAGAAGCCCCGCCTGAGGGGATAAGGGAGGTCTACCGAGAGATCATATCCATGTGCAGGAACATCCAGCGGCCAACCTCTGTAGCATACCTCGGACCAGCTGGGAGCTTTTCGCATGAGGCAGCATACTCTACCTTCGGCAACTCATCCAAGTTCTCACCATGCAGGCGAATAAAGAAGATTTTCATAGAGGTGGACATTGGAAGATGCGACGTTGGGGTAGTACCCCTGGAGAACACCATAGAAGGCGCTGTAAACGAGACTCTTGATTGCTTCATAGACTATCCCGTGTCCATAACAGGGGAGATCCAGCTCCGGATAACTTTGAACTTAATCGTAAACCCGCAGGTGAATTCGCTCAGCGAGATAGAGAACATCTACTCGCACCCCCAAGCCTTAGCGCAATGTGACGGATACATCACGAAATATCTGAGCGACAAGAATATTGTTGTTACTGAATCAACTGCAAGGGCTGCTGAGCACGTCCTTAGGGACATGAAGGGCGCTGCCGTAGCCAGCAAGGCCGCAGCAGAGCTGAATGGGCTCAAGATATATGAGGCTGGTATTGAGGACACCCCAAACAACTATACGCGGTTTGTTACGATCCACAAGGGCGAGCCTCCTAAAGTTGGCGTAAAGTCTTCAGCGATATTTGCCCTAGAGCACGTCCCCGGTTCACTCGCAGCCGTATTAAGCGAGTTCGCTAAGCAGAGTGTCAACATTACCATGGTCTTGTCGCGCCCAATGCCCACCAGGAGCTGGGAATATTACTTCTATCTCGACTTCGAGGGTAGTCTCAGCGATAAGAATATTGTATTGGCGCTGAAAGAGGTAAGGAGGAAGACAAGATTTCTGAGGATACTCGGAAGCTACTCAAAGTTGCAATAGTCGGGACTGGAAGAATGGGGAGGTGCATGGCTACACTCCTTAGGAGTGCATGCGACCTCACTATAACTAGCAGGGACTCAAGCAGGGCGAATGAGATAGCAGACAGATTGGGCATCAAAGGCTGCGGAGCAAAGGGCTTATCAGAGATGGACATTGTCATCCTAACAATCCCCACCGAGGTGCTGCTACCGATTTCTAGGCAGACTTCTCAGCAGATGCGACCTGGATCCCTCTTAGTTGATGTATCCTCTGTAAAGTGCGGCGTTGTTGATAAGATAGGCAGAATCCTACCAGACCAAATTTTTTACATTAGCATCCATCCTCTCTTCTCATCACCAAGGGTAAAGATCAGGAACACAATGGTAATACCCGTCCGCTCAGGACCTTGGCTGCCCATCATGACTGACCTTTTAACTAGATCCGGGATGCGAGTTACGGAGGTCAGCGCCGAGGAGCATGACAGGGCAATGGCGACAGTGCAGGTGATCCACCATTTTGCCCTACTATCCATGGAGAATGCCATGGTACGGCAAGGTTACGCCAAGAATGAGGGTCTCGAGCCATTCCTAACTCATAACATAATGAAGACTATGAACACACTTAAACTTCTTAATAAGAACATGAAGACAATTGAAATGATCCAGAAGATAAACAAATTTTCTCCAGGCGCAAGGGAAAGATTCATTGAAGAGGCCATCAAGCTCGACAAACGCTATAGCAAACGCTAGTCACACTGGTCTATCCCTTCTTCGTCGGTGTACTAGTGTCAATCATGGTTGCTGCGATAATGAGCAGAATCGGGAAGCAACTCGACGAAGAACATGTCAGGAGCATCTTCCCCTAACCCTTTTTTTATTTTTCTATTTTCTTATTAGAATTCTCATTGGAATCTAATTGGAAATCCTGGTTTTCGACCTCAATGCTCGCAGAGAAACTATACTTCTTCAAAACCTTCTGGGTACCTTCCAGTGTAGTTTCGGCGATTCTGTCCTTGTCAAGCCCCAGAACTATGGAGTTTATAATTAGAGTGCCTGATCTCTCGCTCTTTCCCACGTTGCCCTCGGCGTACGCTCCTTGCTTCAGCTGGACGATATCTGCCTTTACATAACCGGATGGAGTCTTGAGGTGCGATTTGACATGGCCTATTGCCATGGCGCCCCCCTCTATGCAATCCCGCGCGATCTCAGTCACGATCTCTTTGAGCATCGCCTTAAGCCTCTCAACGTCTGCTGCTTTCTTGCCTGTCAGTCTGAGAATGACCCCGTACCCCTCAACCTTAATCTTACCATCGCGATGGGGTATGCTGATACCGACATCATCGTTGTGGTCGTTATGGACATGATCACCTTCGTGCATGCTTGAGGCCTTCAAGAAGAGATTCCTTTCACCATAAGCTCGATCAGTTCATCCATACCATCGCCCCTCAGGGCTGAGATCCTTACAAGCTTTGCATTGGGATTTATCTCTCTTGCACGGTCCTCGCACTGTTTTATCCTCGTTTCGCTAGCAACATCGATCTTGTTTATGGCTATTATGTCTGCGTTGGCGATCTGCCTAACTATGAAGTTGTCTTCCGCTTCCCCGGCAAGCATATCATCCTCAATGAAGGGATCTATGAGTACAACCGCGAGGCCTACCTCGACGCTTATCCTTGATCCGCTCATTAGTATTGCGTCCTTAACCTGGCCTGGCATCGCGACTCCCGTTGGCTCGATCAGGACGAGATCCGGGTCAATTGCCTTTTTCAGGAGCACCAGAGTGTCAGCTAGTCCTACCATAACCTCGCAGCATATGCATCCTCCCCCTATCGTTGAGACTTTCAAGCCATACTCCTCGAGGATCTTTGCATCCACAGGCGCATTGCCTATCTCATTTACTATTACTGCGACCTTCTTGTTCAGCTTCTGGCCGATCGCCTTCGACATCGAAATGAGCGTGGTTGTCTTCCCGCTCCCAAGGAATCCTGCTATCTGTATTACCTTCATTTCTGCCTACACCCCGCAATTATTACAATAGAACTCCATAATAACCACATTTATAACCCTTTTGTACTATCATGCTCTCTATGAAAGCACTGTGCTTGGCCTCTCGACAGCGGCCGACAACTCTTCTCGGGTCGTAGCGCCTATGCTTGGGGGTATGTGATGCATACCGCACAAGCCGTAGCCTCTGATTTTCATGGATCGCTTGGTCGCCTTCCTTAATGTATAACTGTTTCGCAGTAAAACACTTATAAGCACCAAAAAAACCATCTGTTGTTTACCGAGTGTTGAAGCATGAGCTATTGCCCTGAATGCTGCAGCGAGGATGTCGATGGAATAAAGCGAGGCAATAAACGCCATTTTATCTGCAGCGTCTGCGGCGCCGAGTGGGTGGAGCTTGACAACTACGGGCGCCCTGCCGCAGGAGAGGCGCACCAGTGTACAGAGAATCCGCAGCTTACTCAGATGTATAAACGCAAGAAGTAATTCCTACTCACTTGCGTCTGGCTGGGTTCTCGGTCTGGGCGGAAGTATTCTGAATTTGACGCTGTTCTTGATTCCCGCCATCAGATCCTCGACATCCTTCGAGTCCGCTATCATGTTCATGCTAATGTTCATGTTTATCAGCACGAACCGTCCGTCCCTTGATCGCCTCAGCTGTATATCTCCCTCCATAAGCTGAGCTCCGCTGCTCCTACTAGCCTGCGCTTGTGGCCGTTCATCCCATTCCATGTACCCCATGCTCTCTGCCTTTTGCCTGTCGATGGCCTGTGGAGGTGTCCCAGTGACGGGTCGCGCTGCGCTGCTGTCCTCCGCTGCAACCTTGAGCTCAACCCCAATCGATTCAGCACGCGCCCTCAAGTCCTCCAGGAAAGGATCTGGCACTTCCCAGACCTTCTCTGCTGGGTTCCACCTGCTCCCTGACCCCGACTGCTTGATCCAGGTTACCAGCTCCGGCGTATACTTGAATGATACTTTTACCATAATGCCTTCCCCTCTACCTATACTGCTGTTATTAAAATTTAAAACTGTCCCCTCTTGGATGCCTGTTTCCAGTATTTTGGCCTTCGCTTCATATGGTAGGCTTACGCTCCGCTCAGTCGCCCCGCTGCGGATAGATTAAATGCGATGAAAAACCAGCTACTTTGCAGCGATAAAACTCGTAATATGGGGTTAGGTCTGTGAAGTGTGAAAAAATGATGGGGACAGTCAACCGACATCTGCGCCAAGAGGTTACTGTCGCTGAATATCCCACCAAACCACCAAGCGACATGCTGAACGGCTCTGATGTTGGGAAAAAAAACCTCCTGATTTCTCCATTTGTCCCCATCCTTCTCCATGACAGGTGCAAGATCAGCCAACCTAGACACTTCCTTCTGCAGCAGTCCTCGCGCTTGGATCTTACCGAGAGCGTAATTAAGGAGGCATCACGCTGATGCACACCCTGGCCAACCTATTCACCGAGGTTCGCACAGCCCGCTGTCCCATATGCAATAGCATCACTACAGTCTATGTTTCTAGTGGCGTGGCGCTCCCATGCGTCAACTGCCGTCGGAAATGTCTCAAAGCAAACCGACGAGATCCTGAAAGCTGAATTCTGATCACAATTCTGATAAAGTAGATTAGGTTCTTGCTTCGACGTATTACAGCGAGGGGAAGTTGTGTCATCCCTAAACATGCTGGATGATCTGCTCGACGCGCTGTTCTCCAATGCTGGCAAACCAAAGCTAAACATCCCCTAAAAAACTCTATCGAGGTGCTGAAGATCGACAATCTAATAATAATCGGACCCGCGGGATCTGGAAAGAGCACCCTTTCCCGGTCCATGGGCGATTGGCTGGAGAGTGCTGGCCACAGGGTCGCTTACCTGAACTTGGACCCGGGAGCAGATTATCTTCCTTATGTGCCCGACTTCGATGCCCGTGAGCTAGTCACGGTTGAATCCCTCATGAAGAAGGAGGGGCTCGGCCCAAATGGAGCGCTAATCAGGGCGGCGGATGTCTTAGAAGGCGTGGTCCCTGAAATTATAGCTGAATTTGAGAGACGGTCCGGTGATTCCGACTTCCGCATAATAGACACCCCAGGTCAGATGGAGGTGTTCATCTTCAGGGGGCTCGGTCCAAAACTTGCGTCTGCGCTCCATGGGCGGGCAGCTGCCCTCTCCATTATAGACCCGAGTCTCCTGAAGAATGGCGTTGACCTTGTGGTCTTGAAGCTGCTCGGGCTTGTCGTGGAGCTGAGGCTTGGCGTGCCCTCAATCGATGTTATGAACAAAACAGACCTCTATGGCGATTCGATTGTCGAAAAAATGGAGCGGGAGATCGCTGGCGGTGCGTTTAAAGACAGGGGCCTTTCTGCCGAGCTTGCCGATCAGCTGTACCCGATCGTCAACGGTCTGAGCAAGAGGAGGCGCGCAATCCCTGTGTCGGCAAAGAAAGGCACTGGGATGGAGGACCTCTACAAGGCAATCGGCGAGTCCTTCTGCGCGTGCGGCGACCTCACTTGACGTCGACGTTCTCTATCTCCATCTTCTTCCCAGCAAATGCCTTGAATATGTCCGTGCCGCTGAGCAGCCCGACGATCTGACCGTTCTCGCCCTTCACCGAAAGTCTCCAGACATTCCACTGCCTCATGAAAGCCGCAGCCCTAGCGATGTCTTCCTCTGGATCGACTAGGAGCAGCGGGACCGACATGATGTTGCTGAGCGAGATGTCCTTGCCGAGGCTCCCGAGCGATATCACCTTGTACAGGATGTCCCTGGTGGTCACTATGCCTATGGGGATATCGGTGTCCATTACAATGAGGCTCCCCACATCATACTCCTTCATTATCTTCGCAGCTTCGAACGCCGACGACCTCCTGTCTATCGTCTTTATGTTGGTTATCATCAAGTCTTTTACCTTGACGCGCGAAAGTATCCTGTTAAGGATCTTGCCGCTGGGCGTCTTAGGGAGGTTTTGGACGAATTCATAGGAACGCGGGACCTTGAATGCTGCCAAGTTCTTTCTGCAAAAATCGTCGAGCTCCTCAGGCGTTACGGTGCTGCCATCCTTGGTAACTACGTAAGCCCTGACGCTCTCCCCCCTCACTGGGTCAGGTATGCCCACCACTGCCACCTCTTTTACCTTCGGGTGGGTATGTATGACCTCCTCCACCTCGCGTGGGAAGATCTTGAAGCCGCTGGCGATTATCATCTCCTTCTTCCTGCCCACTATGTGTAGATAGCCCTCCTCGTCTATGAAGCCCAGGTCGCCCGTGTGGAACCAGCCCTTCTTGAAAGCCTCATCGGTCTCCGCCAACTTGTTCCAGTAGCCTTTCATTACGTTGGGTCCCCTGACAGCTATCTCCCCAACCTCCCTCCTTGGCAGTTCGTTCAGGTCGTCGTCGAATATCGTGATTTCGACACCTGGAATCGGAGGACCAACCGAACCCGCCTTCCTGTTCCCCTTATATGGGTTGGAGGTTATTACGACTGCAGCCTCTGTCATGCCATATCTCTCTAGGATATCCACACCATACTTCTGCTTGAACTTGGTGAGGACCTCTACTGGCATGGGCGCCGAGCCGACGGTCCAGAGCCTGACGGATGAGAGATCGCGCTCCGCAAGGTCCGCTTCGAGCAGCTTGACGTACATGGTTGGGACACCCATGAAGACCGTGCATCTGTTCCTGGAGATCTCGTTCACCACGGTCTGTGACTCGAACCTCTCGAGCAGAACCATGGTGTACCCGCAGTAAGCCAGACCGTGTATCGCAATGCCCAGCCCGTGAACATGGAACATGGGGAGCGCCATGAGCAACTTATCCGAGTCGGAAAGCTCCCACATCTTGGCTATGGTCGTTATATTAGAAATGAAATTTGCGTGCGTGAGCATAGCTCCCTTCGCAAGACCCGTTGTGCCGGATGTGTAGCAAATAACCGCAAGGTCCTCATCGGTGTTCTGCGGTTCCAAAGACTCGCTGCTCTCAGCGTCGATAAGCTTGTAGAACGACAGGCATCCAGTAGGAGGCGAATCGGACACTACTATTATGTGCACGAGTGTCTTCAGTTCCTTCCTCGTCTCAAGGACGAAGGGGAGGTTCTCCTCCGATGTCACTATAGCAACAGCACCACAGTCGTTGACCATGTGGCAAAGTTCGTGTCTTCTGTACATCATATTGAGGGGAACGGTTACGGCGCCAGCCTTCAAACTGCCGAAATGCGCCATTATAAACTCTGGGGAATTCTGCATGAATATGCAGATCCTTTCGCCCTTCTTCACGCCGAGTTTCTTCAGTGCGCGAGCGAACTTGTTTGTTATCCCGTCGAGATCCAAAAAAGTGTACTCCTTTTCCTCCCACTTCAAGGCAACCTTGTTTTGAAGTCTATTCGCCGTACTTGATAAGATCTGGTCGAGTGTCATTCTCCCACTTGGGGAAAATACTGAGTAAAAAAATTAATAAATATTATTGATAATTATAATTATTTATAATATCCTAGATGAATTGAGATCTTGCAGATTATTGGATGGTCGGTTCTATCCTCTGCAAAAATGAGCTCTCATCTATATTTAAGGTCTGGATATGCTATGGTTGAGAAGAGGTTCAAATTATCTGCACACATAAATAGTGATAATCCACCGGCGATAAAACCCGCACTTGAACGAATAATAGGCAATAATGGAATTATCAAGCCCACAAGCGAAGGATTCGACGTGAACGCGGAGCTCGATGGGGAAAGCGCTAGAGCTCTAAACCGTATGCTACTCTCAGAGATACGCAAGCTTGAGAAGAAGACTAGAATACGCGCAGAATGGCCCCAGGGGAATACAACTGAAAAGCTCTTCGACTACGTTCCAAAGGGGACTCGGAAGGCAAGCCAGACTTAGCTTATCTTTCGCATAAAGAAATCACTTCAGAAGTCAGCCTAACCTTCCCTGCAGCGAAAAGAGTCTGGATCGGACTGGTCATAGCTTTCTGGAAGCCTAAAGCACTTCTCATACACACGCGCTAAAAATGTACCATCCTTATGGAAAAGTGGGAGGATAGCGGCCCATGGCCTCCAGTATTTCTTCAGAGGTTGTCTTTTTTCCAAGATTTCGCACAAAATCGGAAGCGACGGCTATCCCTACTAATCTGTTCTGCTTCAATACAGGAAGCCTTCTAATCTTATTGCTTGACATTAGCCTAGCTGCCTCCTTAAGCGAAGCATCAGGATCAATTGTAATGAGAGACTTAGACATAATCTCCGAGATCTTGGTGTCCAGCGGTATTTTTTTCGCCACGACCCTTCTGACAATGTCTCTTTCGGTAACTATTCCAATAGGCACTTCGCCATCCATGATCACCAAGCAACCTACTTGGTTAGAACTCATGAGCTCCGCTGCTTCAAAAACGCTATTATGAACACCGATTGAAATGACGTTCTTCGTCATGATGTCTTTGACTGTCGGCATAGTCTCTCTTAATAAAAACGCACCAAATAAGAATTTTGGGTCAAATGTTATGACTTCAACATTTAAATGTATAGACAAGGAATCCACTGCTTTCTTTTATTTGCACATGGGCCCAAAATAAAAAGGTTCGGGGTACAAGACTTCTACGCCTTTTCAGTGCGTTTTTGTTCTTCGTATACGTATTTTCCACCTCTTAGTGCGGAGCAAACTGCAGCTAAAACACACATTATCGCGCCGATTATGAACGCTTCTCTTAGCGCAATCATGAACGGAGATGAAATTGCATTAGGAAAGAAGGTTGATCCTGTGAGGAAATCAAGCGTTGCCTTTGGTATGGAACTTACTAGCGATTGAGGAAGGGTTTGAAGCATCGTTGCAACTGGATTGTAGCCTAGAAATGAGGCAAAGAGGGCTCCTGTGGCTGGCGTAGCACTAAAGATCTGCGCAAGCTGCACAGGCGCGCCAGCACTCGTAACTGCAGCTGATAGTGCAGCCGGAAGACTCCCACTGAGCGACACTATGATGATGGTGAAGAACACCGCCATGCTTATCGTCATAGCACTGTTCTGTATGGTTGCACGCATTCCAGATGCTGCCCCTCTGTGTTCCGCGGGTACTGAGTTCATTATAGATGCCATGTTGGGAGAAGCAAAGATACCACCGCCGATTCCCATTAGGAAAAGTATAGCCGCGAAGGACAGGTAGTCGAAATTGGCTGGGAGCAGCGCGAACCCCGCGAAAGCAACTGCGGATATCAACATACCCAGAGTGGCGAGTATTCTTGCGCCATGCTTGTCGGACAGCCAGCCACTGATAGGTCCCGTTAAGATAAAGCCTATTGACATGGGTATCATAAATATGCCAGCCCAGAATGGTGTGGAATCAAAGCTGTACCCATGAAGAGGAAGCCATATTCCTTGAAGCAAAATGATGAGCATTATCATCACCCCGCCCCTTGACATAGAACTGAGAAGCCCAGCAAGGTTACCTGTACTAAACGCTCTTATCTTAAACAGCTCAAGCCTGAACATTGGCTCAGGAACATGCCTTTCGATAAACGGAAAAGCGACAAGAAGGCCCGCCCCTGCGACCAGGGAGGCAATGACCCATGGATCACCCCAGCCCATAGTCGAGTTTCCATACGGTACCAAGCCGTAGATAAAGCCTGCTAGAACTAATGTCAATCCCCCGCCAAAGGCGATGTTCCCCCATATGTCAATTTTTTGGTTTCTTCTAATGGTGCCGACCTCTTTCAGTTTCAAGTACGACCAGCCCGTGCCTACCAGCCCAACTGGCACGCTCACCAGAAACACGAGCCTCCAATCATAAATCGCTAGAATTCCCCCCAGAACCAGACCTATCATAGAACCAGCAAGGAAAGATATCTGGTTTATTCCAAGTGCTTTTCCACGTTCATTGCTTGGGAATACGTCAGTTATTATTGCGGCGCTGTTTGCGAACAAGAATGCGCCGCCAATTCCTTGGATTATTCTGAAGAGTATTAGCTCTATAGCTCCTGCGTCGCCCTGATTTGGGGTTATCGAACACAGTATCGAGCCGACTGTGAAGATGGCAAATCCAAGGTTGTAGAGCCTTACCCGCCCAAACATGTCTGAAAGTCTGCCAAAAGTAACAAGCAACGTGGCGGTAACGACGCTGTAGCCGAACAGTATCCACAGCATATATTGAAAGGACGAAAAAGGATCAATGTTGATTCCACGAAAGATTGCAGGCAGTGCAATCATGACAATGGTGCTGTCAATTGATGCCATCAAAGTGCCAAGTGTCGTATTCGAAAGCGCAACCCATTTGTACTGAACCATTTGTCTTCACTAAGATGTCATTTGGAGTGGCTTGTGTGCTTTAAATAGTTTATCAACCAAAGTCTACTGTCTTTTGCAAGAGTTTTCAAATAAGAGAATATACAAACAGGTCAAAATACAACAGGACAAAGCTCATGATGAATGCTAGCTCAATCCTAATACCCTTTGAAAGCGATGCAAAGATTGCAAGGGCAATTACTGAGAGTAGCGGTCCAACAGCGAATGCAACGATTGAAGTCAGCCAAAAATTGAAACCTAAAATCTTTGGGAAAAGGATGAGCAATAGTGGAAGCCGGGAAAGTCCGATGCCCCCTGCCAAGTATGGTTCGCCCCCAACCCTCCTGGTCAAGACATAGGCGAAACATTCTACAATCAAGAAAAGAAGGATCAGGTTGCTCGCATAGTAAATGTAAATAGGCGTTGGGTCAGACGCTACGTGCAATCCATAACCGAAAAAATAGGGTCTATAGCCATAAAGATAACACGCTAAAAACTCTAAAGCCACGGAGATGGTACCTGCAGGCAGAAGTACCTTAAGTGAGAAGAGCCTGTTGATGAAATCCAAATGGGGGTTGATCTGCCCGACTGATGTTTTTGAAATAACCTCCTCTTTTATGGCTTCTTTATAAAGTCCAATTCCTTTCTCTGTAGCCGCATACTCCCCCCTCGATGTCTTTGTGACTAGACCTCTCATGAGATCGAGATGATAGTATACTGCTGGAACCCTCATTTTTAGCTCTCTGGCTATCTCTTTTGGAGTAGCGACCTTCCGAGAATATAGAATCTCTAATATTCGCAGTCTTATGGGGTTCTTGAGAATTTCGTCCACCCGACTCAGCACCCATTTATGATTGAAATTCTCGGGCCTTAAAAGTTCTCTTAATTTTTTCATTAAAGCCCTCATTACCTTTCTGAAAAGCATTTTCAATTTTCTGAAAATGGACAAATAATTTTGAAAAGTGAGAGCTTTAAACCAGACCTCCGACTGCGTTTCAGTTGGTGATAAATTGTGAGTCTATCTGAAAATCTTTCCTCAGCGGCCGATTATACCCGTCGGTTCTTCGAAAAAGCTGGCGATTTGCTTTTGCTGTTCATCCTAACCCTGATCCCAATAGTCGATATCCTGACCTTAGGATATCTTGGCAGGGTCATGTCTGATAGTTCAGACTCTAGGCATCCCCCAAAAATGGAAAAATACAGCGATATGTTTGTGGATGGTCTAAAATACCTTGCCGCAGCGATAATCTGGGCCATTCCTATGGTTGTTGTGACTGTAATTGTAGGCTTCTTGCTCTTCATGCCAGTAGCCATTACTGCAACTTCTTCAATTGGAGGCAACTTCACTAACCCGACCTATTGGCAGAACTTTAACTGGACCAATTGGGGGGACGCCTTGAGCAATAACCCTGCAGTTGCAAGTGCGTTTGTCTTGGCTATAATCCCTTTTGCTATCATCATTTTTATGCTCGCTGTGTTCATTGGCCTCTTCTCCATAATTGGCATAGTGCACATGTTCAAGACCAGATCCTTCACAAAGGCATTCGCCTTGGGTGATATACTTTCGATAATTTCCAAGATTGGTTGGCTGAGATACCTTGGCTTCATAATAGTCGCAGCAATACTTGGGTTCATTGTAAGCATATTTTCAGCGATACCAGTTATTGGCTGGTTGATAACCGCCTTCTTGGGATTGCTATTATCCATCTTCATCGCAAGAACAATCAGCTTGATGTATGACACCGCGATGGCAGGAACAACGTTTGGAAAGCCCCAGCCACCTGTTCCCCCAACGCTCCCTATTGTATCGCAACCTTCGTCTTCTGTACAAGAAACTGCATACTGCACTTCCTGTGGTGCACCTAACCCCAAAGATGCAATATACTGCAACAAATGTGGCAAAGCGCTTGGAAAATAATTTTTTCTTTTTTTATATTATATGCTCTAAATATGGGAAAAAGGTGAATAACAATGGCAGGAAAAACCCTAATAGTCTATGCCTCAAAAAGTGGAGCAAATTCTGAGGCGGCAAATGCCATAGCCGATGCACTCAAAACAACCTATGGCATGGATATAACCGTCGCAGATCTTAAGAATGGTTCCCCTGACATAACGCCATTCCAAAACATCATAGTCGGGAGTGGTATAAGAGCTACGAACGTTTACAAAGAAGCCGTGGATTTTTTGGGAAGGGACTTTGGAGACAGGAAAGTTGCACTCTATTTCTGTTGCGGCGGGGGCGGAGATCCGAAAACGCGTGACCGAAGTGCTGAAGACAACTCAAAAAAAGTACTGGCCAAGAACAAGTCTCTCAAGCCTATTGATGTTGTTGCCTTTGGAGGGCGCATGAAAATACTAGGAAGAGTCGTCTGGGACAATCGAGACATGAATAAGGTCAGGGAGTGGGCGATAGAGCTAGGAAAGAAGTTTTAACCTGTTGGTTTCTTTTGTTTGCGTCTAGCAGAAAACCAAGGGTATAGCCATATTATTACGATAAATATGCTAACACCTACACCAATTGAAGCTTGATCGCCCACAGGGAAAAAAATATAGATTACAAGGTTAGAAATCACCAATGTGAAAATGGCACCAATGACGAAAACAATCAGACTGTCCTGCTTCATTTGTTACACTTGATAAATTCAGTCATAAGCATTCTTTTAGGTCTTTGGCCATGTCTTTGCTTCAGGGATCATCCTGAGATCATCCGTTTTTGAGTTTATCTTGCTTCAAGTGAAGAGTTCACTGTGAGTTATCATCAACTCTAGACCTCAACCATGCGTCTAAAAAAGATATGATTATGAGGTACAATAATTATAATTATTTATAATTGACGAGTAGGTGGGATTTTGGTCTCTCTAACAACCCCGCAGAAGGAGATAGTGATTGCCCTCATTGAGCTCTATGACAAGAAGCGGTCCCTAGTCAAGAGCAAGGAGATCGCCAACAGGACTGGGCGCAACGAGGGGACTGTGAGGAATATGATGCCAGTCCTAAGAGCGATCGGCCTCGTCGAGGCTGTGCCTGGTCCCAAAGGGGGGTATGTCCCGACCAGCAAGGCGTACGAGGGGTTCAACGTCCCACGAAATATCCGATCTCTATCTGTGCCAGTCTACACACTGAATGGAGAAAAAACTGGGATCACGGTCACAGACATCCTCTTCAAGAGCGTCTTTAGCCCTGACTTCTGCCAGGCGATGCTGAAGGTCATAGGTAGCCTCTCGATGATAAACACAGGCGGAGACCTCGTGGTAGGTCCGACTCCATCGGGCAGGATGATCATCGAAGGGAAAGTCACTGGACGAGACGACCTTCATGGCGAGATTCTGCTCGATGTCATAAACCTGATCAGCATACCCAAGGAGAAGGTCCAGAACGTCATGTCAAAGCGTCTCGTCACTATCCCGGCAAGGGCGAACATCAGAGAGGCGGCAGGGATAATCTATAAAGAATTCATAAGGGCGGTTCCGGTTATGGATAACGGCGCCCTAGTAGGCGTGCTCACGAGTTACGATATTGCGAGGTGCATGAGTGAGGGAAGAGAAGACCTCTCGGTTTCAGAGGCTACCAGCCGGAGGCCGGTGATAATCAGCTCGGAAGAGGACATCCTGGAAGCAATGGGGAGGATGAGGAGGTCAAGTATAGGGCGCCTTGTCGTTGTTGATGCGCAGGGGAAGCCAGTTGGCATGATCACCCGCACAGACATCTTGACAAGGATTCTGAAGCCATTCGAGATGGTAGAGGAGAGGTCCCTTAAGGAAGCTGCTTCCACCTAATCTTCTGTTAGGAGGAGAAGAGCAGCTCAGAGACCGCCTTGAGATCTGGGGGTATCTCAATAGGCCTGCCACAGACCTTGATGACTTCTTCTGGATCTTTCAGCAGGTGCCCGGTGCAAACGCAGACGATCTCGCTCTCTTTGCCTACCTGCCCTTTCGCAGTTGCCTTCTTGACTCCCGCAACTGACGCGGCGCTTGCTGGCTCGACTCCTATGCCTTCCACGTAAGCGATCACCTTTTGCGCCTCGACGATCTCGTCGTCAGATACCGTATCGAAGAGCCCTTTTGATTCCTTTATCGCCCTGACCGCTTTAGGCCAATTCACTGGGTTGCCTATCCTAATGGCTGTGGCAACAGTCTCGGGATTCATAACTGGCTCAAAAACGCCAGTCTCCTTCCTCAGCATGTTCACGACTGGCGAGGCGCCTTCCGCTTGGACGCCGTACATCTGGGGAAGAGCCTTTGTAATCCCTGCAGCCTTGAATTCGCTGAAGCCCTTCCAGATCGCCGAGATGTTGCCACAGTTGCCCATGGGCACCGCCAGGAACTCAGGCACGTGCCCCAGCTGGTCGACGACCTCGAAGGCAAGTGTCTTCTGCCCCTCAAGCCTCCAAGGATTGATGCTGTTGAGAAGGTAGATCCCCATCTTGATTGAAAGGTCGACGACGAGCTTCAGCGCATCGTCGAAGTTCCCCTTAACTGTTATGACTTTCGCCCCGTGCATAAGCGCCTGTGCCAGCTTCCCCATGGCGACCTTCCCCGCGGGGAGGATGACGTAGCATGTCAGGCCCGCCCGGGCTGCGTACGCGGAGAGCGAGGCGGAAGTGTTGCCAGTGGACGCGCATGCGACCGCTCTAGAGCCGAGGCTCTTCGCCTTTGTCACGCCCAGGGTCATGCCACGATCCTTGAAGCTCCCAGTCGGGTTTGCACCCTCGAACTTGATATAGAGGCTCCTGACGCCAGCCCATTTCGCGAGCTTCTCACACCTGTACAGCGGGGTGCCGCCCTCCTGCAGCGAGACTACCTCAGCACCCTCATCGACAGGGAGAAACTCCCTATAGCGCCAGACGCCAATGGGCCTCTTTGACATCTCTGCCAGGGTAGCTTTTGGGGGCTCGATTATGACCTCGAGGAGCGAGCCGCAATTCTGGCACTTGTAAATAATCTCATTGTTCCCGTACTCCCTGCCACAACCCATACACCTAATCAGTGACTTAGGGAACAACCTTCGCGCCCTCCTCGCCGCACCTGTAAACTCCATACTTCGAAGCTACGCCTTCCTTCGCGAACCGTCCCTTCACCACCCTGCCCACATCTTCCCCCTTTTCGACGGGGCACAGAGCAAAGACAGATGGCCCTGCCCCGCTTATGGAGAATCCGTATGCGCCTGCCTCAAGCGCAGCCACCTTGAGCTCGCTGAAACCCGGAATTAGCTTCGCTCTCGCGGGTTCTACGATCACGTCCCCGGAGATGCCACGCCCGGTCATCCTTGGATCCTTGATCATCAACCCCAGGATGAGCGACGAGTACGCCCCCATCTGCCTGACCATGGTTGAAAGCGGGACGGCGGGAGGAAGAACGTCCCTGGCGAGCTTCGTCTTCTCGTCCCCCAAATCGAGTTCAGGCGATATTATCACGATCTCGCTCTCCTTGAGCGGGTCAAGTCTAATCACCCTCAGGGGATCGAAGCCTAGGATCACAGTTACCCCGCCGAGCAACGCAGGAGCAACATTGTCGGCATGCGGAGCCCCACAGGCAGCCCTCTCCCCCTCCATGGCGCAACGTAGCAATTCCTCGATGCTGAGGGGCTTTCCTAAAAGCAGGTTGACCGCGAAAGCTCCAGCCGCAGAAGAGGCCCCCGAACTGCCCATTCCCATGCGTGGCGGAACGCCCTTGGAAAGCGTCATCTCTAGCGAGCGAGTACCTTTGCCGGTAGCCTCGAGGACGGCTCTCCCTGCGACCATACAAGCGTTCTTCCCTGAAGCCGGTGAGATTGTCTCGCTCCCGACGCCTGATATCTTAAGCTTGTCCTTGCCACTCTTGGACATGCTTACGGTAAGGGTGTCCCTTGGCTTTTCCAGCGCCAGACCTACGAGATCGTACCCCGGTCCAAGGTTGGCGATGGTCGCAGGTGCTGAAACCTTGATCTCCAAAGAACCCATTGAACTTCACTCTTTCAGACTAGATGGTATTCTCTCTTAACGGCAATACTAAAAGTTAACTATGACACAAAATCGCCACGCCTGAAATCAAAAGAGATGGCAAAAAGGGGGTTTTCCCCGCTAGTAGCCATAGACTTTTGCATATTTTTCGTCGAGGTACTCGATAAAGTGCCTAGAGTTTATTCTGTCTCCCGTAATCCTGCAGAGCAGATCGAGCGGGTCATATATGTTACCGTAGCTGTGAACATTCTTGGTAAGCCATTCCCTTATCACTTGGAATCTCCCGTTGGCTATAGACTCTCGCCACTGTGGCATGTCTTGGTTCAGCTTGTTGACAATCTGGCCACCATAGATATTCCCCAGCGCGTAAGATGGGAAGTACCCGAAGTAGCCCTGAGACCAGTGAACATCCTGCATCACACCTTCGGAGTCGTTCTCGATCTCCACGCCTAGGTAGTCCATGTACTTCTGGTTCCAAGCCTGCGGGAGTTCACCCACGGTTATCTTCCCCGCGAAGAGATCCCTCTCGAGTTCGAAGCGGATTATTATGTGGAGAGAGTACGTTGCCTCGTCAGCCTCGATCCTGATCTTCGAGGGCTGAACAACATTGATCGCGCGGAAAAGCTGTTCCAGCCCTACGTTTGAAAGAGCTGCGCCTGTTATCCGCTTCAGCTCCGGCAAGTAGTATGACCAGAACTCGCCGGATCTCCCGACAATATTCTCAACAAACCTAGATTGCGACTCGTGAAAGCCGTATGAACAGGCAGCACCCACGGGCTGGTACATCCATTCCCTATTAAGGTTCTGCTCATACATCGCGTGACCCCCTTCATGGAGAACTGAGAAGATCGAGGAGGCAAAATCGTCTTCAAAGTAATGCGTCGTTATCCTTACGTCATCATAATAGCCATTGGTGAACGGGTGCTCAGTCTCGTCTATCCTCCCCCTGGCTTTCTCCGACGCAATATCGTAGCCGATGTAATTGGCGATGGACTTTGAGATCTCCTGCTGGACGGCTACCGGAACTGCCCGCTTCAGGATTGATCGGTCCGGCTTGGTAGTTCCATTTACGCACTTTTCGATTATTGGTATAAGGCCCCTCTTCAGCTCACCGAAAGTTTCCGCAATAACGTCCTCGGTCATTTTGGGCTCATAGTAATCGATCATCGCATCATACTTCGTTCTTACTCCCTTGACATCCATGAGAATCTCTGCAGCCTGCTTCTTCAGTTCAAAGACTTTTGTCAGCTCAGGCTTGAACAAGCCAAAATCTTTGATCGCCTTGGCCTTCTTCCACACGTTATAGGAGATCACTTTCTGTTTCTCAGTCTCAGAAACCAATTTTTCTGGAAGCTTGGTCTGCTCGTTGTATATCTTCCTGACAAGATAGACGTTCCTCTTCTGCAATTCGCTCAAGGAATTGTGATCCGGATCCGCCTCAATCTTCTCGAGTAGGGTCCCCACTTCTGGATCCGTTGCCATCTTGTGTTCAATCTCGCTGAACAAGCCGAGCTGCTGGCTCCGAAGGTTGAAGGCCCCTGGCGGCATCTTCGTCTCCATGTCCCACTGGATCAACCCCCCTATCGATTGGAAGATGGTATAGTCTTTACACTTCGACATCAACTTGCCATACCTGTCTATCAGTTCAGACTGTGCCATTTTTTCCACCATAAATAGACTATTCACTGTCAAACCCCAATATATGCCAAATGATCAAACGGGCAAAATCCCGGACCATACCCCACCGATTCAGTACCCTTCAGGGACAAAAACCCTGTAACTCTCCCCGACCGATTCAAGGAGCTTCGGGACTGTCTTAGCATCGACAACAATGACGTCTCCATTGCTGATAGGGACATACCTCCCCTCGTCTATAACCTCGCCAGTATCTATGTTCATCCTCATTTCGTACCTCTCCTTGAGCCTGCCGGAGAATAGCCAACTGACTATCTTCGCAACGGATAGCGATTCGATCACGCCATACTTAACAGATTCGCGCCTCTCTTCCTCGCTGTAGACGTTCCAAGTAGAGGGGTTGAAGACATCTCCGGGTGCCAGCGTATAGAGGCGCACTCCCCAGCCATCCCTCTCCGACCGCAGAGCAGTAGACGTTGCCAGACCCTCGTTAGCTCTCTTGTAAGGGATGTAGTCGACGTCCTCGGAGTAGCCGTAGACGGAAGTGATCGCTGAAATCAGCACGATCATTCCTGTCCCCTGCTTGATCATCTGCGGGAGGGCGTACTTGAGAACTCTCACTGAGCCGAAATGGTCCACCTCCGCTATCTCCTTCATATGAGCTACGCTAAGCTCATAGATGGGCTTCCTGCGGTCACCGCTGGCGTAGCCGATCGGGTTGCCAGCAAAGTTTACAATAAGGTCAACCCTGCCAAACCTCCCCGTAGCGCCCGCAATTGCCCTTTCGACGTCGCCATCCTGGGAAACATCTACCTTAAGCGGTAGAGGGTTCGTCCCGAAGTGATCCCTGATCTCGTCCGCAAAACTGCCCACGATTTCTAGCCTCCGTGCTGCTAAGACGACATTTGCGCCCAAGCTCGATAGGTAAAAAGAGGTCGCTTTCCCCATGCCATCGCTCGCGCCCGTGACGAATGCCACCTTTCCCCTGAGGCTGTCGCTTTCCATGCTCTAGATTTGCATATGTTCGCTAATATACACCTTTCTCGCGAACATTCTTTTGGAGGTATTATGGAGTTTCTGCCCCTGTTTCCCTCAAAGCCCTTCGCATGGCGATGCAGCCAGTGCATATGCCGCAGGGCGAACTGCCATCTTTATGGCAGCTCCAAGTCATTCTCAAGGGAACCTTCAGCCTGTGGGCAATACGAAGTATCTGGGTCTTGTCCATTTCCAGAAATGGGGTTGTAACCTTGGCGCCTCTCTTCCCCCTCCCAGAGCCAATCGAGAGCGCTTTGTTAATTGCATCGAAGTACTCCCTGCTCGAATCAGGGAAGTTGTCCTCCGAGTTGTGCCCCGTGACTATCAGCTCTGCACCCTTGATCTCCGCGAAATAGGCAGCGATGCCAAAAAAGATTGTATTCCTGCCCGGGATGTAGCAGTCTGACAGGTTTATCTTTTCAAGTTTCCCCTCACTCTGAAGCTCCCCGAGCTCCTTGAGAAAGCCGACTTCTATAACAATGTGCTCCTTCACGTCAGCTGCTTTAGCCAACCTCCTTGCTGCCCTCATCTCGTTTTTATTTGTAGTTCCATATTTGAACGAGAGCCCATAAATCTCATGAGTCTCTTTTATCGACCAGAGTGCGGTTGCTGAATCTAGGCCACCCGAGATCAAAACAATTGCTTTTTGCATAAGCGATTCCAGGAAAATACGATTTTATCTTTTATTATAATGATTGCCATGCTCTATAAAAACTTCCACGGGTTCGCTTCCTATTATGGTGCAAGCCTACTAGCCCTCTGCCTATCATCCCTTTTTCAGACCATCATGCGAAATTGATTCAAACAAATCAATTAATTCAGGAACGAACCCTTAAGCTAGCACAATTAGCCCTGTTTTGATAGCAATGTTATTAGGCGTCCATGTCAACTTAGACTGAATTTTAAAGATTAGTTGCATCAAGGATGAGTGCACTAGGATAAGAGCGACCATGCCGTATTGTATTTTCGCCGCAGTTGAGACCGAAAAGGGCCTGCAACAGCAAATAATTGAAACCTTGGGCGGAACGACCGAAAGGAAGGAAAGCCCATAGGAATCGTTAGGCGCGATGGGCAGGGCGCAACGACGGGACGATCCAGGGCGTCTGGATAAAATCGGACGCCACGGCCAAGGAAAGCCGTTGCGTGGGAGTGATGAAAGAAGAAGTTCGACCATGGACCGAACTTCCGAAGACGCCACTGTCCCTGAAAGCCGGTCCCAGCTGCGGTATTTCTTCTGGCAACGATTTTTTTGGAATTTTCAATGATATGTGGGAAGATATGAAAAATGATTAATAGTCTTGAATTGGGAAAACAAGTAATCTGTATGCGGATTTGTTTCTTAGTTGAGGCTAAAAAATAAAAAAATCATGCTTTTTGCGTTATTCGATGAATTCCACTTACGCACCTAGAACCTGCGTGGTGGCCTTCTCTTTGAGTAACACTCGCGGCAGTATACTGGTCGAGTTCCATCCGGTTTGAATGGAACTTCGCATTCCTTACCACAATCTGCGCAAGTTGCCTTATGCATTTCGCGACTTGCCATATTTCTTTCACCTCTTATTCCATTTATATGTCCCCATAAGGAGTTTGCAGACTAATAAGCTTGTAACAACAGTTGATTCTTTTTCAGTCGCAAAGTTGCACGCGAATGAGGAAATGTGTTATCCCCACATTCCCTTTTTCGGTAAATTGGTCTTGGCCCTAAAGAACTGCTTAAATAGCAACGTGCGTATTAAAGTGCGGCATGTAATTGCAAATAACTTAAAGGGGATAACTATGGCTGAAAATACACCAATTCCAGAAACAACATCTACGCATAGAGATATTATTTTTATCGGAAAGAAACCAATAATGACCTACGCTATGGCTGCCTTGATGCAGCTCAGCAATGGCGACATAACCATAAAGGCAAGAGGAAGAGCCATCTCTTCAGCTGTCGATGTGGCAGAAGTTGTATGCAGAAGGTTCCTTGGCGACAGTGCTACAAAGAAGGTATCCATAGACACCGAGATCCTTGGTGAACCAGCAAGGAACGTCTCTACCATCGAGATAAAGATCTCGAATAAGAAAAAGTAAATGATGTGTTCATGGATGGTTGGGAAAAATATTTTTGTTTTCCCTTCAAAACGGGATTGAAAAAAAGGAGTAAATCAAGATGTTGATTTTATGCACAAAATGCGGCGTTGAGACAGAGCAGAGCTACATAGGGTCAAGCCTCAGCCCGCCACGAATCGTTACCCGTTGCAACGTATGCAGGCAGACTAACTTCACAGACTCTTGGAAAATCGATGATGAAAACCGGAAGATCAGGCAAAACGCAAAGATTGCAAAGATCGAGGCGGCAAGGGTAGCGCAATTGCAGAACCCCGAGTAATGTCAACAGATTAGCGCGACATTCGTAGGAGTGATGCAAATGCCAAAAAAACATGAAGGAAAAAAGGGAAAGCGAGGGCCCAAGGGAAGGAAGGGCAAGTAAAAACACGCAACGCCTTCTGTGGTTCTACCTTTCTTTTCTAAATCTGTGAAGTGGCAGTCTCCGATGGGTATGCTGAAAAAAATCAAAATTGCTTTCTCACTGATAATTCTCACTGTTCTCGCATCGGGTGGTCTTCTTTTATTCGCCAATTATGCTGCCAACAGCATCCCTTCGTCAAGCAATATCACCACCTATACGTACCGGATCGTTGCGACCTATCCACACGACCCTAGCGCCTTCACAGAAGGTCTAGCGTTTGCTAATGGCTTTTTATACGAAGGAACCGGCCTGTACGGCCAATCAAGCCTGCGCCAGGTGGCATTGGAAAACGGGAGCGTCTTGAAGATCAACCAACTCGCGGACGAATACTTTGGCGAGGGCGTAACTATAATTGGCGCCCGGATCATCCAGCTTACTTGGCGCTCTCACATCGGCTTCGTCTATGACCTGGACAATTTCACTTTGCTAG
>Ga0187849_1000053_pt1 | contig 160670 bp, 152 predicted proteins | sample June2016WEW_4_10_2_FD_132412 | JGI IMG/M metagenome (GOLD analysis project Ga0187849, IMG submission 132412) | Peatland microbial communities from SPRUCE experiment site at the Marcell Experimental Forest, Minnesota, USA - June2016WEW_4_100 | ecosystem: Environmental > Terrestrial > Soil >... | reverse complement strand
TCTTGGCAACATCGAAGGTTCCAAAGCCTACTAAGGTTACCTTATCGCCTTTCTTGAGGGCACTAGCAATTGACTCTGTGAAAGCATCTACCGCTAGTTGTGCAGCTGCTTTGGATATCTTTACTTTGCCTGCCATAACATCAACTAAATCTGATTTTGTCATAATATCCTCCTCGTATTTACCAAACCACCTATTATCATGCTCAGCCCATTCTTCATGAGCTGAGTTCATGAAGAATGGCTCTTACTGTGGTTTGAACATTATTACTTCTATAATATAACAATAAGACAATGTCATCTTTTTCATTATAAAACCACCTCTCGATATATATTTTTATATGATCAAACCATCAGGAGGAATGCCTTATGACAACAACAGCGATTGGAGAAGAACTGCTATCCGAAATGCTTTATAACCCTGGGATCCATAGCCAGGAGATCATGGACCATATGTGCATAGCAGCGGGTATAGTTGAGGATGATATAACCCATTCGATTGCCTGAATCCAGGATAAGATCGGATTCTCAGCAAGGCATTGATGCATCTTCTCATTTGCTTTCTGTCTTGTGCTGTTCGTATAGGTCGTAATGTACCTTGAGTATATCCGGAATCGGCAGCTCATAGGGGCAGCGGTCAACACATTCCCTACATTCCGTGCACAATGCTACGCTTTCCATGGGGATTTTAGAGAATTCGACTGCGACCTGGGGCGACATTCTGGATGCAATCACCTTGTAGCCCATGGCCGCGGTGATCATTACACCTTGAGGGCATGGCTGGCAGTATTCGCACCTCCGGCAGAACTGCTTACCAAGCTCGAGGCGATATTTTTCCATGAGCTTGAGGTCTGTTTCTGTCACCGTGTTCGGTTGCCGATAAAAAGAGACAATTTCATCAACCCTTTCTGAAGAATCGAAACCCGGCAGAGCTACAACATAGGGGTGCTCCCGCAGGAACTTGAAAGCAATTCCGGCATTGTCGATCATCCCTCCAGCAAAAGGTTTCATGGCAAGGATTCCCATACCGCGCTCGCGCGCAGCAATGTGGAGCTCGTCTTTTGCAGCATCCTCTATGAAGTTGAACGGAAACTGCACGGTGCTGAACATGCCTGTTTTAACAAGCTTCACCGCCATTGCGAGGTTGTGGGAAGTAACCCCGATGTATCTGATCTTGCCCTGTTCCTTTGCCTTGATTACAGCCTCCATCGCACCGCCTGGTCCGGTAACGATATCCCAATCTCTTTCTTGGGCTATTTGATGCAACTGGTATATGTCTATATAATCCGTCTTCATCATGTGAAGAGAGTTCTCCAGTTGTTCAACGGCACCAGGGGCGTCTCTGCGAATCGTCTTGGTGGCAAGTATGATCTTGTCCCGCACATCCCCCAAAGCACGTCCGATCTTCTTTTCACTATCGCGGTAGGCATTGGCCGTGTCGTATAGGGTTATTCCCGACTCATAAGCCCTACGCAGTACGGCCACGGCTGTATCTTCGTCCAAGCGGATTATGGGAATACCCCCAAAACCCACCTCGGATACCGTCAAACCCGTTTTGCCTAAGGGAATGTAACGCATTATTCAACCTCCTATGGTCATGTTGCATTCTTCATGTTAAGCATTCTTTTGCTTATTGCAACCATTGGTTGCAGTATCATGCAAGGCTGTGCAAGCAGTTGACATTGATATTTTTGCTTTGCCTGCAATAACATCAACTAAATCCGTTTTTGTCATAACTACCGCCCCGTATGTATTGAAAAAATATGGTGGGAATCTACTGTAGGCTACTTCAACTTATATTGTTATATTGCCTTTGCCCAAGCTACCACTATTTCACGAGACATCTCAAGACTCCCTGGGAGTTTTGATAGCTGATACCCTACTCAGTCTTCTCCCTCAGCTTATATTTCCCTTTGCCCAGGTAAATCAGATAGTCCCTGCCATTGCGATAATATTTCCAGGAGGTATGTTCCGGGGCTGTTGATATGACGGTCGTGTTGAAGCTTATCTTGTTCAGGTCGGGATATTTCTTGATTGCTTGACTGTCCGTGTTCCGGGTATAGTGCAAAGAGACTAGATAAAATATTTTTCCATGTCTATGGAAACTATTTTCTCTAAAAATTACTTTCCATATTCCCGGCGAATCATATTTCTTTAGAATCATTGGCAATTTAAAATAGATCGCCTAGCATAAATTTTGCTTTAATATTTTGTATATGAGAAAGGGGAAATAATCATGGAACACATTATTGAGCAACAAACTCATGTCAAGCATGTCAGGAAAAGGATTTTTTCATTATTTACTATTTGCATTATAGACTATGAGAAAATAGTTACAACACCTCATCTTGTTGAAATGAGACCGACACTGCAATCCCACACAGAGAAAGTTCAGAATGGCAGGGTTTCGTACCTCATAGACCTGCAGGTATGATTGCAACCAACGAACTCTTCTCTTACTCACGGATAGGTGTTTAAGATTTAATCAGTAAAAAATTCGAATATTGATAATAATATCGGGTATTGTAGTTTTGTCATAGAGTTGAATAATCAGGTCCAGGCTTCTTCAAAAATCAATGCCGGTTTGTCGCTCTCGGTTTTATTGTCTTGAAGCGGTTTGTGTCGATATTGTATTTAGCGACCTTGTACTGCATGATGCGCTTGGTGGTTCCGAGGAGTCGAGCTGCTTTGCTCTGGTTGCCCCTGGCGGCTTTCATCGCATCCACGATTATGAAGCGCTCATAGGATGCTACGAGGCTTTCCAGTTTCCTCTGCTGCTTTTCCTCCGTGGTTACCATCTGCTTCTGCATCGAGAGGGGCAGATGTATGCCGTCGATAGTGTCACCTCTTGTGAGCAGAACGGCCCGTTCGATGCAATTCTCAAGCTCGCGCACGTTGCCAGGCCAATGGTATGCAAGCAGGAGGTCAATGGCTGGTGTGGAGATGTAATGAATGGATTTTTTGAGCTGCTTGGAGTAATTCTCCACAAAGTAATTTGCCAGCAGGATGATATCTCCACCGCGCTCCCGCAATGGAGGCATGTAAATAGGGAACACATTGAGCCTGTAGTATAAGTCCGCTCTGAACATGCCGGCGGCCACATCCTGTTCCAGGTCGCGGTTGGTGGCGGCAATGATACGCACATTGACCTTTACAAAAGTGTTCGATCCCAGAGGTTGAAAATTACGCTGCTCGATCACCTTCAGAAGCTTAGCTTGAGCAAGCGGGGAGAGCTCCCCTATTTCATCGAGGAAGAGGGTCCCGCCGTTTGCCTCCTCGAACCTTCCTTTCTTCTTCTTGTCAGCGCCGGTAAAAGCCCCTTTCTCATGCCCGAACAGCACACTTTCTATAAGGGTATCCGGAATGGCGGCGCAGTTCACCTCAATAAACGGGTTTTGAACCCTGGGACTATTCATATGGATGGCCCTTGCAACAAGCTCTTTCCCAGTCCCTGTCTCCCCATGGATAAGAACAGTAGTGCCGGACCCGGAAACCTGAAAGATGAGGTCGGAGACGTCTTTCATAGTCTTCGAGTTGCCGACAAGTTCCCTTGAAGGCTGCCTGCTTTTTTTAAGAATGTTTTTCAACATGATGTTCTCTTCCTCAAGAACTCTCATGTTTACGGCCTTGGCAATCAGTTCAGCTACCTCACAAAGAAGCTTCAGCTCATATTCCTGGTTGTCCGCCTCCATAGCCGCCTTATCAGCCGAGAGGACACCCACCACCTTGTCGTCATGGATGACGGGAACACAGAAAAACACAAGCTCCGACCGGTTCAACGACCGCCTGGATCCGGTCCTGTCGAGGAAGTGCTTCTCCTCATCGAGGTTGGTAATGACTAAAGGTTTTCCGGTCTGTGCCACTTGGCCGGTGATTCCTTCTCCAGGTTTGTAGATAATCTCTCTGCTGTCTATATCCACGCCGTGGGCAACATCAAGGATGGCAATTCCACTGTCCCGGTCGAGTATGGAGATCATGGCCCTGTTCATCATGGTGCGGGTACAGAGTTCATCGAGACCTTGTTCAAGCTGATCCCTGAGGTCGAGTGGCGACGCCAGGATCTTTGCAAGATCATGGAGAACATCGAGATCATTGTAGGTAAAAGGCTCCATACCATATCTCAAGGCTTATCTTTATACTTCGCCGTCTCCTGTTTCACCGTATTGAGATACCCATTGGGGATGTATTTCTACGCATATCTTGTAAATATCGATTATATAGTTTCACTCCCAATAATCTAGAACCTCATAATAAGCTTATCGTTCGATGTCAGGCTAGACAGCGGCTTCCCCGCGTTCGCCGGTACGCACCCTCAAGGCATCGTCCACCGGATGGATGAATATTTTCCCATCCCCTATCTCCCCGGTGAAGGCTGCATCGCAGATCGTTTTGACGATCATTTCCAGTTCACTTTCTTTTACGATCACCTCAACTCTGGCCTTGGTAATCAAGTCAACTTTATAGGTATTGCCGCGAACATGGATATTTACGCCTTCCTGATTTCCATGGCCTTCAATCTCGGAGATCATCACACCGGGATGCCCTAATTTTTTCAATGCATTGAATACCGCGCTCACCTTGTCCGGCCGAATAATCGCTTCAATTCTTTTCATCTTGCATCTCCTTTGTCTCATTATTTAAAACCCGGAATTATTACCTTATAAGGCGTATACCCCTTTTTCACCTGTTCGAATCCTCATGGCGTCTCTGGCATCCAGCACAAAGATCTTGCCGTCTCCCACATTGCCGGTAAAGAGTGCATCCCGCATGATTTCCATCACACCCGGGACATCCCAGTCATTCACAACGAGGTCGACCCTCACCTTGGGGATGAAGGAAATCTTGTCGTTAATGGGCTCCGCATCTTTGTCCTTTTGGCCTTTTTGCCTGCCGAACCCCTTGACTCTGGTCACGGTCATCCCCAGGATGAGCTCTTCATCTTTCAGGATCTCCACGAGGACATTGAGCATATCAGGACGGATCATGGCGGAGATCATTTTCAAGCTGTACGACCGTTTCACACCCGTCAACGCAACATAGGCAAGGCTGATCAGGGCCCAGGCGCCCGCGATAAGGAAGCAGATATCCGCTTCTGCCTTGGAGTCGGCATTGCCGATGGAATACAGATAGACAATGGCCACAACCATAACCACATTGCCGATGATGCCGAGCACCGGGATAATGCCGTGCTTGAGCACGCTGAAGTCGTCCCTGTTCTTGAAGGCGATGATGGTCCACACGCAGGTCAGGCCGTAGAGCACGAAGGTCCCGAAGTTCGAGGCCAGTGCGATGCCGGTGAGGCCTACCACCGAACGCACGCCGATTGCTGCGATGACTGCAGAGACGATAACCATGGCGCCGATTGCCACATGCGGGGTGCTGAATTTCTGATGGATAAAGCCCATCATGTTCGGAAGCTCGCGATCTCCTGCCATGCCGGCGCTCACCCGGATTGCGGTGTTCATGCAGCTGAGCGTCGTGCCTATGATCGCGATTACCACCGTAACCGCCATGGTGATCATCAGACCGAATCCGATGCCATGGAGCAGATTGTCGCCGATGAGCTTCGCCAGGTCGCCGATAGGCGCGGCAGAAGCAGCGGCGGCAGCCATTCCGGTGGTAAGAGTCTTCCCGCTGCCGTTTGTCAGTTTTTCACTGATCATGGTGCCTGTTGCAAAATACTCGATCAGGTATGCGAACAAACCCTGGATAACAAGCGAGATGATGATGGCCTTGGGAATATTCTTCTCCGGCTCCTTGGTTTCCGCAGCGAGAGCGGTGCAGCTCTCGAAACCGACCAGTATCAAAATGGCAAGGGTCGATTGGACCAGGACCCCGCTGAACGTGTGAGGACGAATAACATCCCATGCGCCGCTGAATGCCCAAGTAGCGGCCCCTTGAGGATTGCCCAGCCTGTACCATATGGCCAGACCGCTGAAAACAACAAGGGTTATGAGCTGTATCACATTGATCCAGATGGAGGTTTTGGTCGAGCCGTTCACGCCGCGATAGGCAATGTATCCGATTACAGCCGCAATGATGACGCCGATGATTGTCAGGGCTATATTGGATAACGTTCCGCCGGTGAATTGCGTATAGATGTAACCTATCATGATAGCGAACATGGCCACCATGACGCCCGGATATACCCAGTAGAACAGGTGCGCAGCCCAGCCGGTTGCAAGCTTTGACATACGGGCCATGGAATTCGGTGCGGCCCTTTTCGTGCCCGAGTTGTCGAGGAATGCCTTTTCCGCGAAATAGGTAACGCTGGCAAAGCCGGCCTCAGGATATATCTTCGCCAGTTGAGAATAGGAAAGGGCTGTGAGAAATGCGATTATCAAGGCAACCACAATCCCTGCCCATATATCGCCCGCAACCGATGCCCCGCTTGGCGCTGTTGCGGCAGCCTGCATCTGGTACGTGATCCATAGGAACGCTCCAGGCGCGATCAGCGCCATGGCATTCACAGTTGCACCCACCAATCCGAGTGTAGGTGTAACTAAAGACGAATTTTTACCTTCAGTCTTGGCAGAGCTTACAACTTCAAGGGTAGGTGCGGCTAAAGATGAATTAATTTTACTGGCCATGGTAAATACCTCCTTTCCACAAGCTCAAGTATTGATAGTTGTTTGGGCAAATAACATGCCAGTATAATGAAATGTTTCCTGATGACCGTAATTAAATAGTTATTTCAATTTGTTAAAAGTTATTACGGAGTGGTTTGGATTTCCCTTTTAAGCCGATTGAGCTTTCTTGACATGCAAATCTATACATTATTGGATCATTGGAATATAATCTTGAATGGGTTCTTCAAGATGAAAATTGGTTGAACATATCTCCGAGATACAGGCTGGAAATCGAACCGGTTATCTCTCAAGGTGACCCGGTGGAAGTGACAATCACTCTCAAGCCTTCAACCCACCCAGGATCAAGTAAACATGGGTGATACCAGTCAATGTGCTCAAGGCACCCGTGCTTGTTATCCATCGAGAAAGCAATGCAAAAGGGTAGGTCCAGGCAGGTTCATATGCAGTATTAATGTATATATAGAATGCTACAAAAGGTACAAAATAGAATCGTTAATTATGTAAATAACCAAAATGAACCATCAAAATTAAAATAAAACATTAATAGTCCTTTTAAATGATCTTTACCTAGGATATAAAACATAATATCAAGGTGTTAAAAGTAGTTTATGGAGTTGTTTTATTAAATAACCTCTATAAACATATCGTAAGAACAGGGTAAATTCATACAAGAGTGTGATACTTGGTATGGGATCTTTAGTTGTGGTCAGTCAGATATTAATTGAGGCAATCTATCCTACATAATAGCATAATAGAAGTGACTGAGAGGGATGGATTCGAACCACCATAACGAGATCCAGAGTCTCGTGTCCTGCCAGTTAGACGACCTCTCATCAGCTTTGATTCATTTTATGATCATTTTATACCTGATTCAAGGGCTTTTCTAGGATCAACAACCAGGATATGATAGGGTGCTTACCATATACCTCCAACAAAAATCAGAGCTTCTAAAACGCGGTATCAGAGAAGAACTGGTCTTTGCTGTCCACTGAGTTCAGTTCCAAGGGCCTATGGAGTTTGAGCAACACCCCTAGCCTTCGGTTTGCGCCTAATAACATGCGCTTTACTTCATTCAGACTACCATGTTTAGCAGCTTATATTTTGATCTTGCAAAAATCACATAAAAGAATCGTAAATATGAAATAAAACGATAATGTGTATATACATGGCGCCTGCATATTGTTAAAGTCAATTATATCAATAAGATAAAATGATTTATTGTTCTGGCACAGGAATTGTATTTAATTGGTAGTCGGTCTTTATTTAGAGAAAGAGGTATGCCATGAGAGATGCCTATGCCGGAGACGATATATCCTTGTTCACCTCATCGCTTTGTTACTGTGTGTAACGATCCTTGTTGTCACCATAGGGGTAAAGTTCAAAGAAGGCGGGTGGATAACGCTGCTCATTACTACTTGTCTAATAGCTCTTTGCTATGTCATTCACGGTCATTACCGGAAAGTAAGAAAAGGGGTGCGTTCGCTTGATGACATACTCATGGGGATGTACCTGGAAGGCTCGAAAGTGAATACCGACCCGTGCGATCATGAGAATTTGACGGCTATACTCCTTGTAGGTGGTTACAGTGGATTCGGCCTCCATTCCTTTCTTTCGATCATAAGGACATTACCGAACGTGTACAAGAATTTCATCTTCATCACAATCGGCGAGATCCCCCCGGGCTCTTTCAAGGGTGCCGATGAAGTGGAATCTCTGAAATGGGCTGTGAAAGACGGGTTGAAAAAATACGTGAATGTCGCACGCAAGCTCGGGTTGCGGTCAGATTATCGAATGGATATCGGGATTGATGTGGTTGATACGGCAACAAGTCTTTGTGAGACTGTAGCGATAGAGTTTCCCAGGTCAACAGTTTTCGCGGGCAAGCTGATATTCATGAAGGACGGCATTTTTCAAAGATTTCTCCACAATGAGACGGCATTTGCCATACAGCGCCGCCTCCAGTGGGATGGCGTGGCCATGATGATCCTGCCCATTAGGGCATGATTGTTACGGATAGCTTTTTACGCAAGTTCACCCAGAAGTATATATTACTGCGGAGATTGTTGCCCAAAAAATGGTTTGTACATTGATAAGGTTCCGGAGGTCTTGATCACTCGCTGACGTTACCAGAAGGATTCCTGATTTACTGGGTCTGACCTTCCCCCATATGACAGAACCGTTGATTCCTTTGATTCCATATCGGGGTTTAGATGTCTGAAAACTGAACATATCGGTTTAAGATCTATGGTATTCAGCGCGTTTTTCGAAGATGACATGTGGAATAATCCAGGATGATCAGATATAAATATATGTAGGGAGTTCACTTTCGTGGCAGATCAAAAGACGCAGCCATCAGAGATTAACTGTTTTACCTGTCAGCATTTCTACATCACCTATGATCGCAACTTTCCTTATGGCTGTAGAGCGGTTGGTTTCAAGTCTCGATTAATGCCTTCTAAGGAGATGTATGTTAACTCAGGGATAGAGTGCCTGCTCTATAAGGAAAAAGATTGAAAGCAATCTTCGCAAGCTTTCCCCTGGTTACAGCTATGCTGGTTCTAGATATTTTGAGGGACACATTTCATTTTCAAATGACAACTTTCGGGTACATCCACGCACCGATTCCGACGAGAAGGGTTATTGAAATGAGCAATATAACCACATCTGTACCTACGCCATAGGCACTTACCGCCCCACTCACCATCAATGCACGCAATGCATCCACTTCATATGTCAATGGATCACCTCCGACATTGGAAATCCGCACCTAGAAAAGCAAGTTGCTGTTGTAACCACTCTGATGAAAATATCACCCAATTGGAAGCCATTTGAAAGGAACTTTCGAAGAGCTTTCCCCTCTGGTCCCGAGCAAATGGAGTGGATTGAAGAAGACGATATTTAACTCAATTCGAAATATTAGAAGTCGGTAATATTCCCCACTTCAAGTCCACGTTTTTTCATTGCGGCCCGGAATGTATTTTCGTCTGCTCCCGAGTTAACTAAATCCTCAATAAATTTACAGTTGCCCTTTCTAATGCCATCCATTTCTTTTTTGTGTTTTGTGCTAGCGTCTGAGTATTCTATAAATCCGTTTTTATAAATGACACGCTCAAAGTAAAAAGCTTGAGAATACTTTTTCTTTGAAGTTACATCCGTATAATGAATATAATAAAACGCATATTGATTGCCCTTGAGCTCCATCATTTTTATGCTCGGCTCATGAACAAATGTACTTCGACCAACCTGAATTTCATTTGTCCACGATTGAGGATGAGTAAGTAACGTCGGTATTGGATGAAGTTGAAAAATAAATGAGTATCCAAACATAGGCATAGCAGAACTCGTCCCAACATTAGTAATCTTAAAGTCTAATGATAGAACATTATTTAGTTTATCCATAATAAGTTTTGGCTCAGCAGTAAAAGATGGACGCCTTGCTTCGGAATTAGGCTGTTTAGGTAGTTTCTTAATAACCTCTTTTGCTATTTCTTCGGCTGATGGTGGTATTTTCTGTTCAGATTCTTTGGATTGTTCCGGGTTCCCTGGTTGTGGTAGAGGGGCCTTTAATGGTAAATTCATGCCAGGATATGGTTTAATCTGATGAGTTCTGTGTGAATGGTGCCAGTCATATTTACTTTCAATTTTATTTTCATTAATGTCGTAGCAACGCAAAACATATATAGCGGCGGTTCCCAATTGATTAGCATCATCTACCGTAAGATCATGTATAATGAATGGCAAAAATCCTACAATTTTCATCCCGCTCTTAATGGGTTCTTTCATAGTCTTATTATATAGGGTTTCTGATTCATCAAGAACTACAGTTTCTCCGCCAATCATATCAAACATATTCTTTGGAGAAGAGCTTCTTATAATTTCTGGAGAATAACGATGTGGAGTGGGGTTGTTTGGTAAATAAATATCAAGTTCCCAATGATCCGCAATACTTGGCTCACCATTGTTCTTAATGGCGGCACTCATGTATACAAAAGGCCTTGGTGGGACAACGTCCATATCTGCTCCCACCGCAACCTGATATACATTAAGATGAAGCCCTGGTTGAGTTTTTTTGTATTCATTCAACCACGCTATATAACAAGCCCAAAATAAGATCAGTAATGCAACACAAATACCCGATTTTCGTGTCATATGCTTTTCTTTGAGGACATGCCATAGCCAAATTACAGCCATAAAAATGCCCCCTGTAACATATATTGCCCAATTGGAAATGACGGACAAAAGAAAAATGGGTAAATTAGTAATGTAATCCATGAAAAAACCATGTTATCATTTCTCCAGTTTATTTAAAATATGTTTAATGACACTACCTTTAACTGGGACATTCCGAAAAAGAATGATGTAGATAATTTAACACATGAAATATTAATATTTCGATAAATTTAGAAACCATGAAGAGAAAAGGGTTCACACCTTATGGTCCATCAAAGGCTGCGTTAGAATCAATGAGCATAATTTGGGCTCAAGAATTGGAAGGGAGTGGAATTAATTTGAATATATTATTGCCAGGTGGGGCAACACTAACTGGAATGATTCCAGAAAACTTTTCTCAAGAACAAAAAACATTATTATTAAAACCTGAAATTATTGGACCAGCTGCCGTTTATTTAGCCTCTGATGAAGCAGAACATATTAATGGAAAAAGAATCACCGCTACAGAATGGAATAAAGAAAATGGAATTAATATCTAATTCATTAAAAGTATCTCGAATTGGATTAGGCTGTATGGAAATGTCAGAGTTTTATGGACTGAATCTCTGAATAGTTAGCAGGTTAATTTTCTCTTTGTATTGACTCCAACCTGAGTAAGTTGATATCGGTCTTCGGCTGATATTTGTGAATCAGTTCACCGATGGCCTCATTCACGAGAAGAGAAAGCTCTTTTCCCGTCAATGCGGAAAGAACAGTAAGGGCTTTTGCATACCGCTCTTCTATATAATAATTCCTTTTTATAAGCTTTGTATTCTTACCTTTGTTTCTCAGATCTAGTGGTTTCCTTCCTCTGGTGGCCATATTACCCTCACTTTTCATTATTTTAATTCTTCTCTGTTATTCTATTCACACAATTTTAGATGAGAAACCTTAGATACTGATTCATATTTCAGTATTTTGCAAAGGGCAAGTAAGTAAAAGCCTTGCATTACTAAAACTCATACTCCTCATGGTCTACAATCGAAGATTTTTTTATCTCAAGGTCTGCAGGTAAGACCTCAGGTTCACCTTGCTGTTTTTCAGCCCTGTTTTTGTGCGAATCTTATACCGGTACGTATGGACAGTATTGAGAGAAATATTCAATATCTCTGCGATATCTTTCGAGTTCTTACCTTCTTTGATCAGTGATGCAACCTGTATCTCATTTGGTGTGAAGCCAAGGAATTCTGAGGAGACATTCCTGATAAAGGGCGAAATAAGCTCTCCCAAAAGGGATTTTATCATGGAGCTGACCCTCACCTGGCCCTCTGCAAGGCCGGATAATTCCAGTTTTTCGATGTAAGGCAGGACAGAGGTCTTGATATTCGAGATAATATTCATCTCCATGTTGACCTTGTCCTCTTCCCTCTGTTTGAGCAGGACTTTCAGTGCAGAATTCATCTCTTGAAGCTCCTGCCGCCCCTTCTCCAGTTCGAGCTCCCTATATCTCAAAGCAATTTCACTCGTTTTCCTTGCCTCGTTCTCCTGATTCAGCTGTTCGTATGCTTTTGTGAGTTCTGCTGTTCGTTCATTGATCAGATCTTCAAGTTTTTCACGGTGCTTCTTCAATTCCATCTCAGCGCTTTTGCGGTCGGTGATATCCCTGCCGAAGCCGCAGATATACTCCCTGTCCCCCATCTGAAGATAGGCGCACTTAATTTCCTTCTGTACCAGACGTCCGTCTTTTGTCCTGTGGACAGTTTCATACAGCGGATGATCTTTTGCCTTGATCTCCAGGAAAACGTCATAATATTTATTTCCGTAGATCGGATCGAACCCTGAAACACCGATCTGGATCATCTCATCTATGGTATATCCGAGGCTCTGTGCCGCCGCTTTGTTCACATACTCAATCGACCCGTCAGGGTTGACGAGATAGATCTCTTCACCGGTCTCCTCCACCATGAACTTGAATTGCCCGAGTATCTTTTCGGCCTGCTTGCGGTCGGAGATATCACGCGATACCCCATGGATCCCAATGATTTTACCTGAATCGTCCCGTATTGCAGTCACAACACATTCCATCCATACGGTGGAACCATTCTTGTGGTAATATTCCAGCTCCAACTTAATACTTCTGTTCGGGTCAGTGCCTTCATCCTGATCGCGCTTGAGTTCTGCACTCCAGACTTCTAGCGCTTGTGCATAAGATTCCGGGGTCAACGTTGCGGTGGCCTTTTGTCCCATACGCTCCTGTGCCGTATACCCCAAGATCCTTTCAACAACAGGACTGTCATAGGTGACATTGAAATCCAGATCCGCCGTCCAGACGATGTCGTTCATGTTTTCTGTAAGAAATCGGTACTTGGCCTCGCTCTTGCGCAATGCCTCCTCGGTCTGCCTGCGTTCGGTGACATCCCTGCTCACCCCACGAAATCCGACAGGTCTGCCGGAATCATCCCTGATGAGGGTAACGGACATCTCGTGAATGCGTTTAGCTCCATCTTTCATGATGATCTCATAATCCCTTAGTAGTACGGGTTCTCCAGTTTTATAAATTCGGAGAAAGTCTTTGTAAAGGACTCTTGAAGTCTGTTCGGATGTATATTGATGGTAGGTCATGCCCACCAGTTCTTCCCTTGAGTACCCAAGCATCTTCGTTTCCGCGTCATTTACGAAGGTGAACTTACCGGAAAGATCAATCTCTGTGTAACCTTCTTCCATGGTATCGAGAATAGTCCGATGTCTCTCATCACTCCCGCGCAGAGCGTCTAAAGCATCTCTGTAAGCTCTCACCTGCCTTTGCAGATTCTTACACTCACTCATCAATTCATCGTATGTCAGCTTTTTGGTCATACCACTCCCCATTTCATTAATTAACTTATTATATCACAAGCTGACGTCTATTCTAGCACATCCCATTCCCCCAATAGCCGCTTGGTGGCATAGATGAATTGGAATTAGAGAGTTATCTTTGGGTGGCATGTGCAGGGTCGAAGGCTTGCCCATGGAAAAGATCTTTTTAGTCAGTATAATCCCAGAGTGTATATTCCTTCGATATCTTATCGGTTTTGAGAAGGCTGAAAACTGAATATCTATTATAGTACTCTTTTCCCTGAATGAACACCTATCAGTTTACGCAGATTAGGAGCATCATCCCCTCGATTTTGATAGCTAGTAGGGTTATAAAGTCATCAAGAATGGAGTGTTTCAGCCAATGTACTAAAGGAGGTACTCATGCCCAAGCAAGGCTGGGAAAAGATGGTGAGTGATATCCCCTATGATCACTTGAAAGGGCCTTTCCAAATCATGGCTTATTCCGAATTCATGCCGGCACCACGTATTGGGTGGCGTCCATATGGCATGAACCATCGTGCACCGCGTAATCCCGTAAACCCTTTTAACTGGCTGGTTAGTGAACGTGAACAGGCCTTTGAATTGACACCGGGTCTTCAGTTCATAGCAGGAGAGGTATTGCATGTTTTACAGCATCTGGAACAGGAACAGCCGGCATATGGCATCAACCGCACCAAACTCGATGGGAACTGTTATTGGCCGAAGGAGCTGGCTGAACTATCTGATAATCTCCCACATGAGCGTAATGTGATCTTCATGCCGCTGGCCCTCTCGAAAACACAAGATGACAAGGGGCGTGTGCGCTGGACGTTCTTTGGCGGTAGTGAGCAAGGACCGGATCGCGCCTTCTGGAAGAGCTTCTATTACGCTCCCGGCCGGGAACGACCTGTCGATTATGCCCTGGATTTCGTACGCCGGTTACTGCAGGCTGCATATGGAGAGACGAAAGAGCAGCTGACCGACCTGCATCGTACAGGCTTCCGTATCATGGAAGGTTCAGGAGAAACAGCCTGCAGACTCTGGCGGCAAGACTCCTTGCCAAGTTGGACAAAACCATTTTTGTTCAAGGAGCAGGAATCCCTCAGGGGGGTGAAATACCTGCTTACCTTCCGGCCATTCGGGACTTTACCACAAAAGGTTCGAAAGGCTTATTTAGCAGGTGATCTTCATCTTCTCCCCTGCCCCGGAAGCCTGATCTTTTGGGGTACCCCCCCTTTTATAAAGTTGCAGCGGGAACTTCCATTGGCAATGCAGATCCCTCTGCTCAACGTCTGCGAACGTCATGAAGCACTGCGCGGGTTACGAATTCCACAGTCAGGCTGGTTGCACGAACCGCGAATCGATAAATCCGAGTTAGGGCAAATTCAGGATAAGTTGCGCAACACCTATCGGCGGACCCATCGCTGGGAGCGGGTTTATCGCTTCCAGGATGATCTTGCTGTATCCGGAGGAGAAGACCGTCTAGCACATGTGCTGTTCAGCTCTGACCCGGGGGTTGTAGAACTTTACGGCAAGCCCATGGCACGGAACTCCCAGATCTGGAACGAACAGTATGAATTGCTTCTGGATGGGCCACGCGCCGGCCGGCAAGAGCTGATCAACGCCGCCCAGGTATTGCGCAAGGGAGGCAGGTTCGGCTACCGTTTTTATTTCCCACCGATGCGGGTTGGAAAATACGAGGTTTTCTGGCATCTCCCCCTGGCGGCCTTTCTTGACCCAAGGTCGCGCAAACCTCAACTGCTGAATGATGCACCATTAGGATACTTTACAGCTTATAACAGTGATAAACCCGACTTGGCGAGGCCTGTTGAGCTCTGGCCCGAGTTGTTACATCGCCCAGAATATCTTGCAACTCTGAGCGGTTATGAGAGGCCTTATGAACATCACGAACACCAGGTTGCACTGAATGCCCACAAACTCATGGAGGTCTCTGATTTTTTGGGTCAAAGTGAATTACCCAATGATTTCGCACGGGCTATTCTGAATATCCCGAAGGATCAAACCATCAAAGAGTGGCTTGATCAGGTAGCTGCAGGGAACAGCCCGAATGCAAATGGGGATCTGCTATACCATACCCTGCGCAGGATCATTGCTCCTCAAGTCGAAACATCTTTGCATTCATTGCCCAAACCGATAACTTTTCAATACACGGCAACCCGCGCCTTTGAGGTTGCATACTGGAAGACTATCGCCAAGCTGGCAACAGGTCGCTTCATCAACAAGGACACTGCTGATTGTATAACCGATTCAGCCTCGCAAAAGCTTCTTAAGCACAAGAAGCGTGATCTGGGTGCACTTGGTGACTGGCTTCTTTCCTACTATCGAAGGGTCATCATCAAATACGGAATGCAAGGCAAAGCCTTGGCAGGTGATTTACCATTCCAGTGGCATACTGATTTCGATTTTTCATGGATGGGTGGTTGGAATGCCAATCAATCGGGTAAAGAGTATGAGCGCAATTTGTTAATAGTGATTCCGGGAAAGGATCACGGACGCGCAGTAATCATGGCCGATCACTATGACACGGCTTATATGGAAGATCTTTATTATAAAAAGCTCGGGGGCACACTTGCCCGCATTGCCTCTGCCGGTGCGGATGACAACCACTCCGCAACCGCTGCACTCATGTTGGCGGCACCGGTTTTCATGCAGCTCAGCCAGGCCGGGCAATTAAATTGCGATATCTGGCTGGTGCACCTGACCGGCGAAGAGTTCCCATCGGATTGTTTGGGAGCAAGACACCTTGCACAGGGATTAGTGGAACGTTCCCTCAGGTTGCGTATGCCTGGTCAAAAGTCAGTTGATCTGTCGAAGGTTACCGTCGAAGGTGTTTATGTGCTCGACATGATCGCTCACAACCGTGATCATGACCACTACGTTTTTCAGATTTCCCCCGGTCTTTGTCCGCAATCTTTCAGATTGGCATATCAGGCGCACAAAGCAAATATGATATGGAACACTGGGATAGAAAAGTGGAACAGACGCCCAGAACGACGCAAGAGTGGACCCTCTCATCGCAGTTCCGACGGCTTAACTATTCCAGAGCTTGCCCGGTACCCGCGCTTGCATGGAGAAGTCCGTCTTCCGCGTGATATGCGTAGTTCGCTTTATAACACCGATGGTCAGATCTTTTCTGATGTGGGAATTCCAGTGGTGCTCTTCATGGAGGATTACGACATTAGTCGAGTAGGCTACCATGACACTCATGACAACATGTCCAATATTGATCTTGACTATGGAGCAGCAGTGGCGGCCATTGCGATCGAGTCAGTAGCACGTGCTTGCAGTATATGCTGATTCTCAAAGAATCTGACTTTCCAACTATTTTATCTATAAAGATAAGAATAAAGTTATCGTTTATGCTTCAGACATCTTTTAAGGTACCGAGGATCTCTTCCAGTGAGTTGATACTCACATAGAGCTCCTGAGCATCTTCAGCAAGCTTTACTGCAGAGTCGGCATTGTGCGCAACGATATCCCTAGTCCTTGATATTGCCTCATTGATATATTCAATACCTGCACTGTGCTTTCTACTGTCCTCGGCAATGTGAGATATCTTCGCAACAATCTCAGTACCCTGCTCGACGATCATGTGAAAAAATTCTGATGTCTCTTTGGCGAGATCCACACACTTCCTGGTAGCATTGACGTCCTTATAAACGATCTCCCGGATGTCTTGGGATGATTTGATCGTCTTGCGGGCAAGATTTCGTACCTCCTCAACCACCACCCAAAACCCCATACCGGCCGCTCCGGCCCTTTGCGCTTCCACTGATGCGCTCAGGGAGAGCATATTCGCTTGGAATGCAATCTCGTTTATTACAACTACGATCTTTTCAATCTGGGTGCCCAAAGCACAGATATCCTCCATGGAATCTCTCAGAGAGTCGATGAGATTCATGCGGCCAAGGACTGCCTCATTGAACGTCTTGAGATAAGACTCTACACCTGCAACTTCCTCGGTACTGCGACCGATTATCAGGGCCAGGTCTTCAAGGGTCTTTGATGTCTCGCTGAAGGCATTATTTTGATCCAGGTTGCGCGTTACCAGCTCGGCGCTCTCGGGAATAAAGTTCTTAGATGTCTGAACAATCTTTTCTATGGAGGAGGTGAACCGCCTGAGAAAAATAATTGAGATGGTCATGGTGGATATGAAGAGGGCTGCTCCTATCAGCAGTGATTCCCTAAAGCCTTGAGCAAGCACAGCATGAATAGAGCGAATGTCAAGGTCTGCCACCATTATATAGACCTTCCCGGAAGGCATTATTACCGGGATGATGACAGAGCGGAAATCACCATATTGATCGTGCGACTCCTCGAAAGAGACCCGCCTTTTGTCAAAGGCCTGTTTCAACTGGGTGGCAGCGCCTTTGTAGACCGTAAAGAAGGGATTGAAAGTGCCTTTTTTGAGTTCCTCATCTGTAGCGCTCGTGGAGGTGAACACTATGTTCCCACCTGATTCCATCATGGTATACAGATAGGTTACGTGAGCGTATTTTGCATACCGTGAAAGCTTGTGAACATTGATCAGATGTTCCTGAGAGGAAACGGAAGCATCTGAGGTGATCCTGATGTGGTATCCCTCAGGGAGGATGTAACGGACAGCATTGGCACTTGCGAGGAGCCTGTTGTCGATATCCCTCATGGCCGAGATTTTCTGGTCCTGATAGAAATAGAGAGAGAAGACGCCTGTGGAGATGATGTTGAACAATACCACAAGGAGAAGAGCTTTTATTTGGAAGGACAGCCTCCTTTTTACCTGTGGCCGTTTGCTTTCACTATGCTCCTGAGGCATTGCAACGCAGATCCTTTCACATTCTTTCATCATAACACCATCTCTCATACTATCGGACAATTACACCCATTCTCATGAGAGGAATTCCATCTATATATCCCTGAAAGACTCAATACACTTAAGTCTTTGTTGATCCATCCCGCAGGTATGAGATTAAGAATTTGACACATCCATACCTCTGTGGCACGGTGAACCGAGAAAGTACCATCAGGTGGAATATGTCTGAACTCGTGAGATTCGGTGTATCACTCGAAGACAGTTTGCTCATAAAATTCGACAGGCTCATCAAGAAGAGGGGCTATGCGACACGGTCTGAGGCCCTTCGGGACCTTATCCGCCAGGAGCTGGTCAAAAACGAGTGGGAGGAAGACCAGGAAGTTGCCGGCACCATCACCTTCATCTACGACCACCACAGGCGGGGCCTTTCCAGTCAGCTCACCGACCTGCAGCATGACCACCAGGACACGATCATCTCAACCCAGCACATCCACCTCGACCATCACAATTGCCTGGAGATAGTGGCCGTGAAGGGCAAGGCCAGCGAGGTTCAGGAACTCGCCGATGCCCTAAGATCGGTCAAGGGTGTGCGCCATGGGGCCTTAAGCATGACCAGCACCGGTAAAGAGATCGAGTAGTATTCTTTAGGATCTGCACGATAAAAATTAAGGTTCATCTGTAGTAATGCATACTCGGATCATTGAGGAGCACACAAGAGGGAAACCTTACCACGAAGGATGAAATTCTTATGACAAACAAGAGGTTATGCATGGGATTTCAGATGATGTACCTACATTGTCAACGCCTTGATTCGTGCTACGAAACATATTTTTAATAATTTATCATGGCACTTTTATTAATTATGTGTTACTGGGTTTTTAACGGTTCCCTTCCGTGATGAATAAATGGTCGTAGATTATTATGAGAGAGGATTTGGTCGAGCATGCATATCCCTGATGGCTACCTATCCCCGCAAACCTATGTGCCCTTTTACGCCGTTATGATCCCATACCTGGGTATTGCCGCCCGGAAGGTCGGTAAAGTTCTCCGATCCCGGCATGTACCCCTCCTTGCCTTGGGTGCGGCCTTCTCATTCGTGATCATGATGTTCAATGTCCCCATCCCCGGCGGCACAACAGGCCACGCAGTGGGCGGGGTGATAGTCGCCGTCATCCTCGGCCCCTGGGCAGCGAGCATCGCCGTGTCCATAGCACTCATCGTCCAGGCGCTATTATTCGGAGACGGAGGGATCACCGCCATCGGCGCCAACTGTTTCAACATGGGGGTTGTCATACCCTTTGTGGGCTACTACACCTACAAGCTCATTTCAGGCAGCTCCGAAATAACCTCAACCCGCCGCTGGATGGCGGGCGCCATAGCAGGGTACATAGGGATCAACGTAGCTGCGGTTCTAGCCGGGATCGAATTAGGGATTCAGCCGATGATAGCCTCCGGCCCGGATGGCCATCCGCTCTATGCACCCTACCCGCTCTCCGTCGCTGTACCGGCCATGGCCATAGAGCATCTTATCCTTTTCGGGCTGGTGGAGGCCCTGGTCACCGCATTGATCATTAAATATCTTCAGAAGGCCGATCAATCGCTCCTTACTATCTACGGAGGTGACAGATGAGTAACGGGAATTCCACCATGAAAAAGATGTGGATCGGGCTTGTGGTCCTTGCCCTTTTGTCCCCTGTGGGCATCATCATCCCGGATAAAGTAAAGGCTGGATCTGCATGGGGGGAATGGGGCACGGACGAGATCCAGAAGATGGTGGGATTTGTCCCGCAGGGCATGCAGAAGCTCGCCGATATCTGGCAGGCCCCCATGCCGGATTACGCCTTCAAAGGTTGGGACAGGATGGGCCTTGGCATGCTGAGCCTGGCCTACGTCATCTCGGCAGCCGTGGGTATTGGCATTATCGCTGCGATTACCATGCTCTCCGGAAAAATTGTGAACAAGAAGGAATAGATGATCCCTGACTGGCTTACCCAAGACTGTTCGTCAATACCGCTGCCTGCCTCGCCGCACCGGGGCAGGTCCGGTTTTGTGGAAAAGACCATAGGCAATGCCGCGCACTTTCTCAGGGACACCATGGTCTCCGAGGCCGTTGCCAGGCGCAGCGGCCTGATGCAGGCCCTGGACCCGCGTATAAAGCTCATAACCACCCTCGCCATTATCGTAAGCGTGAGCATCATGAGGTCTCCGATTACCATCTGGGGAGTTTATGTGTTCACGCTTCTGCTTGCTGTCGCCTCATCCATTTCCCTCATATTCTTCATCAAGCGGGTCTGGCTCTTTATCCCGTTGTTCTCTGCCGTCATCGTCGTTCCGGCTCTGTTCAATGTGGTAACACCAGGAGAACCCGTCTGGACCGTATTTCGTCTTGCACGGGGCTATGATATCGGTCCATACCACATCCCCGACACAATCGCAGTGACCCGCCAGGGCGTGCTCACTGCCGTCACATTCATCGGCAGGGTCTCGGCATCGGTCTCTCTGGCAGTGCTGCTGACGCTCACAACGCTGTGGAGCGAGTTGCTGCAAGCACTCAGTGTCCTCAAGGTACCGCGGATATTCATCCTTATCCTCGGCATGACATACCGGTACATCATCCTCCTGGTGCATACGGTCTATGATATCCATGTGGCCCGGAAGAGCAGGACCATCCAATACGGCTCCACCGGGAGCGAGCAGCGCTGGGTGGCCTCACGCATGGGCTACCTTCTGAAAAAAACCTATATGTTGAGCCAGGACGTGCACAGCGCCATGTTGTCGCGTGGGTTTTCCGGGGATGTGAGAACGCTGAATGCATCCTCGATAAGAGGCTACGATTATGCATGGTCGCTGTTCGTCCTATTCATCTGTGCGGTTGCGCTTGTTGCCGACCATACCATGGTTCCATGGTAAAGAGGTATGGATGAGAACTCCCCTCTTTGAACTCTCGGCAGTAAGCTATCGCTATCATGCCGCCATCCCTGCCATTGAGGGGATCAACCTTTCGATCCAATATGGCGAATCCCTGGCAATACTCGGGGCCAACGGGTCGGGAAAATCAACCCTCATGCACATGCTGGACGGACTCATATTCCCGACCACCGGGGCCGTAAGGGCATTCGGCGAGGTCCTCACTGAAGATAAACTTGAAACCGATACTTTCCGCCATTTTTTCAGGAGCAGGGTGGGCTTTGTCTTCCAGAACCCCGATATCCAGCTCTTCTGTCCCAAGGTCTATGATGAGATCGCATTCGGTCCGCTTCAGCTCGGACTTCCGGCAGGGGAGGTCATGAAAAGGATCGATGACGTCCTTACCATGCTCGGTATCTCTTCTCTGAAAGACCGGACACCCAGCCAGCTCTCCGGAGGGGAAAAGAAACGGGTCGCTATTGCATCGGTACTATCGTTGAATCCCCAGGTCCTGCTTATGGATGAGCCCACCAGTTCCCTCGACCTCAGAACGCGCCACTGGCTGATAGGGCTCGTCAGCGAGCTCCAAAAGGCCGGGAAAACCATCATCACCACGACCCATGACATCTCCCTGGTGAAGCAGATCTCCTCACGGGTGATCGTGCTGGGGGAAGACCATAGTATCATCGCCGACGGGACACCCTCAGAGATCATCACGGACCATGAACTCCTGCACCGGGCCAATATCATACATGAACACGATCTGGACACATTCGGATATTCGAAGGAAACCCGAAGATCTGTCTAAGATGAGATATTCCAGATGATAAAATTGATAATCCTGATGTTATACCTTGAGCCTGATAACTATTCCCGTTCTTTCTTGATGCACGGAAGGTAGATTGTGAATGTGCTGCCTCTGTTCGGAGCACTTTCAAGGATGATCTCGCCGTTCAGAGAACTCGCTATTCGCTGAACCGTCGCCAGGCCAAGGCCCGTGCCCTTCCCCTGTTCCTTGGTGGTGAAGAACGGCTCGAATATGTGTTTTCTGGTCTCATCATCCATGCCGCACCCGGTATCACTCACCGAGAGCACCACATGCGGGCCGGGCTCAAGGCTTGGGTACCTGGCTGTGAAATCAGCCTCAAGGACTGTCTCGCACAGACACACACCCAGGATGCCACCGGTTTCTTCCATGGAGTGGAATGCATTTGTGCAAAGATTCATGACAATCTGGTGGATCTCTGTCGCATCGCAGTAGACCACGCCTGAGACCTTGTCGATGAAGCTGTTTATCTCTATGGTTGTGGGTATGGTCGCCCGGAGGAGCTTGAGGGCCTCTTCCACAACCGGATACACACAAATCGGTTCCCTATGGGCCTTATATGAACGGCTGAAGGAGAGGATCTGCTGTACAAGATCCCGTGCACGCATACCGGCGCCGGTGATCTGCTCGCAATATGCTGTCGAACGGCTCCCTTCCGGCAAATCATGCCTGAGCAGTTCGCTAAAGCCCAGGATGCCCGAGAGGATGTTGTTGAAGTCATGGGCGATACCGCTGGCAAGTGCCCCGATGGTTTCCATCTTCTGGGCCTGTATAAAGCGCATCTCCTGCCTGACCCGCTCTTGCTCGGCCTCCTTGCGCTCGGTGATGTCCCGGACAATGCCCTGGAAGCCCACAGGCTCTCCCCGTGCATTCCTGATGAGCATAATAGATGCCTCGACAAACATCGGGCTCCCGTTCTTCCGTATCTGCTCCCACTCAAAGGCCTTGATGGACTTACCCGTCTGGAAGACCTGGTGAAACCGCTCAAAGACCTTCCGGGCATTCTCCTCATCCATGTAGTCCAGGTAATTCATACCGGAGAGCTCATCCTCGGTATAGCCGAGGTTGTCGCATATGACATGGTTGAAGAAGGTGAAACTGCCGGATAAGTCCACCTCGAAGTACCCTTCCTGCATGTTCTCAACAATATTCCTATACTTATCCGTACTCTCCTTGAGGGCTTTCTGGGCCTTGATCTGCTCCGTGATGTCCCTGGCCGATCCCTGGATATAACTTGGGGTCCCATCCGGATGGCGTATGAGGACATTCCTGTATTCGACAACCCTGTCGTCGCCTTCTTTTGTCCTTACGCGCAGCAGCCCATCGTCACGGCCGTTTTCTATGATCCTGTGCAGGTATTCATCAAATCCGTCGCGGTACTTCTCCGGGATGAGATCCCGTATGTTCATGCCCTTAAGGGCATCCGCCGTGTATCCGATACGCCTGACCGATGCCATGTTGGTCTCAATGATGGTGCCGTCCAACTCATGGATAATAAGGGAGTCACTGACGTTCTCGAATACCGTGCGGTACCTGTTCTCGCTCTCGCGCAGGGCCTCTTCCGCCAGCTTTTGGTCTGTGATATCACGGGCCACCCCTTGGATCGCATAGGGCTTGCCGTCACAGAAGATGAGGGCGCCGTTCGATTCAATGGTAATCCTCGTAGAGTCTTTCCTGGTGATGGTGAACTCACTCACCCCGTTCTGAGTTCCGTTCTTCAGGATCTCATCACGGATCTTTGCTGCAAGGGGGTATTGATCCTCCGTGATGAGTGACATGAAATTACATTGCGTGAGTTCCTGCAAGGTGTACCCGAGGGTATCGAGAGTCGCCTTGTTTGCATCGAGGTAATTCCCATCAAAGTCATGTACGTAGACAAAGAAAAGGGAACGGTCGAACAGGGCACGATATCGGCCCTCAACATCCTTGAGCTCATTCTGGATATTCTTGTAGGCGGTTATATCCTTTAAAGACTCAATGGCGCCTATAATGTTTCCGCTAAAATCATACAATGGCTGGGCCTTGACCCACAGCACGGATTGCCCATGAGACTTCAGCAAAACCTCTAGTTCTGCAAAAAACGCATCCCTATCAGAGGCGACGGAGGTATACAGATTGAGTATTTCATCATCCCTGCTTACGACATAGTCGATGAGGACAGGGCGTCTGTCTCCAAAGAAAGGCACTGCATATTCATATCCGGCCTTGCCGAGGATCTCGGATGTACATACGCCGGTGAGGTCTTCCATGGCCCTGTTCCACGCAATCACCCTGCCCTCGGTGTCGATGGCATAGGTGGCATCGGGCTGACAATCAACGAGCTGAATGAGGAGCCTTTCCAAGCCGCTCAAGGTAAATCCGTCAGACAATTCAGGAAAATCTCCACCCCGGCGGAAACCCATGAGCTGCCTGATATCCTCTATCGAACTTGTATCTGATCGGTATGTGCTCACAACATTTCTTCTCGGAATATGCAGATAAAAAATCAAATCCCCCTGAAGGGTTCCGGCTGATAATTCATCCCTATAATTTTCTTGCTTGATAAAAAGTGATCATGCTAACCCAAAAGTCGATGAGAATAAGTTTGAGTCAGAACCCTGCATCAGGTCACTCCATAACCGGGACCAAGACCTCCTCCTCTAAACCGCCTCATAGCACAAAGGGTAAGGCGGCCATGTCCATATGCCTCTCCGTGCTTGCCCTTGTTTCCATTATTTTCACGGTGGTCTCTTTATGCCCGGATGTATATGCGCTTAATCTTTCAGGGATGGTTTCGCTTGAGGCCGTCGATATGACCGGGCAAAACTCCTATGTGCAGAGGTTTGATGGCGGTCAAAGCACGTTGAAGTGGCCCATAGATGTAAAGGCCCTCGGTGTCAGGCTCGGCCTGGCCCAGGATAACCTCTGCGAGGCTGAGTTGGGCATTATCGCCGGGCCCTGGGAATCAACTTCAACGCCCATGAAGGACTACGATTATATCAACGAATCACTCTATGCCAAGCCTCCCCATAACGGGGTCGATATCTATTCAGAAAGCAAGCTGGATTCCAAAGTGCTCGTCCTTGATATGAATACAAGAGTCTTCCCTTTGCGCAATAGATTCTTTTCCGCAGGGCTTACGGCAGGTTATCGATATGAAAAATATGATTATAAGGCCTATGACGTCCATCAAATAGGGTATGGCCCCTGGCAGAACCAGACAAGCACCACAACCGGACTGGTTTCTCTGTACTCCGTGGATTACGACATATTCTCTGTGGGCCTTGCTATAAGGACTGCTGTCAAAGACACATTTATCCTCACCGCTGAAGCATGCAGCCTCCCTCTTGTCTACGCCAATGACGAGGACAATCACCTCAAACGCAACAGGATATCCACATCATCAACATCGGGTTCGGGCTATCAGGCCTCATTATCAGGCCTCTACAAGATCTATCAAAACTGGTTCATCTCCTCGGGATGCACCTACAGTACGATCACCACTGATGGCCACCAAAATCAATACTGGTATGGGGACGATCCTGCAACACCCAACAACGATACCGGGACCAGTCGCAATGGCTTACCCCTTAAGATCGAACAGAGAAATCTCCGCATCAGCCTTGGCGCTTCCAGACGATTCTAGGCAAATAAATGCACCAACCTTGAGGCAGACTCCATATCTGTCGATAGATCCTTCATGGCATCGATTCGGAGGCTCATTCGGAAAAACACAGACAGGGCACGTCATTGGCTGCCTTATGTTCAGGACAGGACAAGAGAGCTCATCATGCTCGTTCCCAGCCTGTTCTGCCTTGGAGAGGATATGACGGGTATCTTCGCACATCCCACGTGCACGCTAGAGCAATATTCCCTCCTTAAAAAACATCTGGATGGAAAATTTGATGTAGCGGTTGCAAGGCTGCCGGATTATATCCTCATCGAGAGCCTGATCATGGTCCCTCGGCCGAGCATAGTGAGCACGGACTTCTTAAACCTCCTCTTAATCATCATCCCGACCGATGGTGCGCCAATTGAGAAGATCGAGCAGAAATGCTCTGAGATTGAGCTGTTCTTCCGTGCAAGAGGCATTGGAATGGCCACTCATATCCTCCATGGCAAGCTGCCCCCGCTCACCCTGTATGAAGTCATGCGCCTCGGCATAGTGCTTGCCGGCAGGCACCCTATCTTCCGGAGAAACGACGAGACGGAGATGAGTTTTTTTGCAGGGGAGATCGCGGACATCATCAGCGATACCCAAACCATATATTCATCCGAATGGAACCCTTTCCAGCATATCCTGGAGTGCGAAACGGAAACAACCATAAGAAAGCACACGTATCATCCCCATATGAACTTACATTCGATGAACCCGTTCATAGCGCCCTATATGCCGATGCTCATCAGATACGAAGAGGAACTGAATGCAGACATGCTCCTCACCTTAAGACTCTGCATCAGCGCCCTCTTTTTCCATTTCGGCCCGACCAGGGAAACCTTGGCGGAGATGATGAGGGCATGGCGGCTGAGTGCCACGCAGATCCCTGATGTATCCAATCTAAGCCTTGACGAGGCCATGCGCCTCAGGAATATTTTTGTCCCCCTTGACGAGCATGAACTTCCCGTCTTCTCCTGGCCCCCTAACCCTTTTTGGCAACTGAAAAATGCAACGCTTGTATGGGACGGACCCGGCTGGAGGCTTGGCGAATCAGAGTCATTCCTTCATAAGCATGCCTGGGTGGTCCTTGCCTGGGCGGCCATATCGGGTCTCATCGGGAGCAGCACCCTGCTCAAGACCCCGGATGGCCTCTTGCTTAAGACCAATGCCGTGGAGACCCTTGCAAGCCTCAAAGATGCAATCTCCAAGGGAGCCGACATCATCACGTCCAGTGATCCCCGCCAGGGATCCATACGCATCAACAGGGGCAGATTCTTCTTCTCTGATTCACCTTATGCAATCTTGGAACGCGGCAGAAAGATCAGTCTTGTGCTCTTTAAGGAAATAAAGAAAAAGGCCCTGCTCGACGATAGTGGTTTGTAGGGAAAGGATATTACATGCCCATTAGCCCAGGAATAAGAATCCTCATGATCGGACCCAATGCCTTTTACCACAAGAACGTAGCGGCCATGCTCGGCAAGATCGGGTTCAACAACGTGGAGCATGCCGACGACGGACCCACCGGATGGGAGATCATGAAGAGGATAAACCCCGGTATCGTCGTCGCCCAGTGGGAAATGCCCGAGATGAATGGTATGGCCCTGCTCAAACTTATCCGTTCGGATATGCAGTACTCGGATACACCCGTTATCCTCTGGACCACTGAGATCAATAAGAGCGACGTCATCAAGGCCGGAGAAACAGGGGTGAATGCCATCCTTGTGGAGCCCTTAAGCCTGGAGATCCTGGATAAAAAGATAAGCCTTATCCTGGAATTCGAAATGAGCCCGTCTGCAAAGAAGGCAAAGGCATATTTGGATAAGGGCGATTCATACATGAAGGCAGGTCTTTTTGATCTTGCCCTGAAGGAATATGAGCATGTCCTGAGTATCCTGGAATCAGCCGAAGTTTACTACAACATCGGATACATCCATACGGCTAGAGGTGAATACGATGAGGCGCTGGCCGCCTTCAGGAAGGCCACCCAGATCAACCAGTTGTTTGCAAAGGCCTACCAGGCCATGGCTGAAGTATACATCAAGATGAACAATAATGAGATGGCCGAGAAATATCTCAACATGGCAGGCGAGATCTTCTTAGAGCGGGACATGCATGAAAAGGCCGAGAGTATCTTCAATGAGATTATCTCACTGAACCCGAATACGACAAATGTCTACAACAGCCTAGGCATTATCTATAGGAGGCAGAACCGGCACGCAGATGCCGTGAAGGTCTACCAGAAGGCAATCAAGATCGACCCTGCCGACGAAAACATCCACTTCAATATGGGCAGGGCCTATCTTGAGATGGAAGAAACCCACCTGGCAAAGGAATGCTTTATAAAAGCGCTTAAGATCAACCCGAATTTTGAAACAGCCTCCAACATGGTCAAGGCGCTTGAGTCCATGGAAAAGACCCCCTGAGTCCAAGCCCCTAATAGTATTTCTTCAACTCGAACACCTTTCGGTCTTGTGTCGCCACGATGTGGTAGAACTTATCCTGGGGTATGTAGATGTAAGGCACATCCTCTTCCCGCCGGTAGAGAAAGTGCGAGAGGATCATGCGGTTAACGGCCCTATGCCCGATGATCATAATGTTGTCGGGTCTCTGGTTTAAATAAAAGGCCTTTTTAATGCCGATCTTGATCCGCTCCTTCATGCTCACATAACCTTCGCCGCCGGGGTAGATATAGTTGTACTTATCCGCCTTCCGGGCGGAATAAATGTCCGGTTTGAAGCGCTGGATCTCGTCATAGGTCATGCCCTCGCAGATGCCTGCATGGATCTCGTTGAATTCCTTTAAGGGTACGATGGTACAATCATCCTGGAGGGCCTTAATGGCCCTGGCAGTCTGGATGGTCCTCTTCCTTTCGCTCGTAAAGATATATGATATTTTTTTATTTTTAAAAAACCGGCCAAGGGCGCCGGCCTGATCCTTGCCCTTGGGCGTGAGGTCCGGGTCCCCGCCGATGCGGTCCTCCACGTTAAAGAAGGTCTCGGTGTGGCGGATGAGGAAAAGGCCCTTCACCACGTCGGTCACCAGGCAGTCTCTGATGCGGGAATAGAGCGGGAGCTGATCCTCGATCTGCTCGATGAGGACTCTATTATGCAGGGAATCCATGGTGATGAAGTTTCGCTCCACATGCAGCGGGCTGTATATTATTCGATAGTATTCGATCCTCTTCTTGAACTCTTTGACAGCCAGCTTATCACTCAGGGATGAGAACTCGGGGGCACGCACTTTGTGTTGGATGCTTACATCCACGATATCCTCGTCGTTGTTGATACATTCGATATACAGTATGGGATGGTCTTTCAAATGCTCCTCGATAAGCTCGCGCCTGTTGCGGCTTACGTTCGTGGCGTCCAGGATGGCCACTTGGCCCTTGTTCTTCAGGTACAGATTTGCTCGGTTGATGTTCATAAGGGCGAACTTCTTCCTGAGCTCAGCAGCGGCCTTGTTTTCAGGATTATAGAATTCCGCCCTCCATGTTTCCTTGGGTGCATATTTTCTTCTCAGCTCGCCGTTGTTGTAGATCATGGTATGGATGGAGTTCTTCTGAAAGATGTCCTGTAGACGGTATGCAATCGTGGACTTACCCTGAGAAGGCAGGCCCACCATTATGATAAAGAGCTTCTCATCCTTGATGGTCATTGAAACTGAATAACATTCGCCTTCTGGCAACACAAGGCCTTTTGCTCATACGAATGCCTTTTGATCCGGCATTATCAATCACTTTTTCCTCTAATGATTTCCCGACCCGATCGTGCCTTAAACCAGCACCAGGGCGCGCTCCACATCGACTTAAGACTTGAGAAAAACACCTTGACAAGCCCCTGCTCAGCCGTTAGAAGAGCTAAGTACGCTGGGGGATGGTCTAATGGCAAGACAGCGGACTCTGACTCCGCTTATCTAGGTTCGAATCCTAGTCCCCCAGCCAAAATGTTTTGGTCCCATCGTCTAGTGGCCTAGGACAACGGCCTCTCACGCCGTAAACAGGGGTTCGATTCCCCTTGGGACTACCAGGCAAATCCAAAGGGTTGCGTAATTAAGCGTGACCCTTTTTGTTTTTATAGCGTTTATTCCCGCCACTATTCCCTCCAGACACAGCGATCACGATGTTATTGGGCAACGGGTCAATGGATTTGTCCACGATCAATATATCACCAGAATGTATCCCGGCATCGATCATAGATGTTCCCTCCACCCTGACGAAGAAGGTGACTGTTTGGTTCTTCTGGTACCTGTGGGTAATGGATTTGATTATTTCTTTATGGTTTCACCCTTAATCAATTGGGATGTTCAAAGCCAAGTGTCGTGGAAAATGTGGATGTCCACCATGCCTGTCTAGGGCAACAAGCAGATAGACCACTGTTACAACTGTGAGGGCTACGATGAGTGCAATATCTACTCCTTGTTCATTCCTATGATCATCTTCATTACCGTAGGCATACGCTGTTGAAAAGCCGAGAAAAGACAATATCACCAGTATAGATAGCATTTTCTTGATCATGATATCCTCCTTATCTCTTTTGCTGAGATCCAGACTGTCTTATTTCCTCAAATTTTGCATAAGATATGCCAGATATATAGCCTGTAATATCATATAGATGATAGATGTAGTTGTTGTATTTCAGCCACAGATGATCATAGACCAGAGTACCTTGATCACAGGATCATTCAACTTCACCAAAGCTGCTGAGGATAATAATGCTGAAAATCTGCTTATCATAAAGGGCAACAAGTCTTTGGTGGACAGATATATTCAGAATTTCAATGAGCATAGAGAGCATTCTGAAAGATATTCCTGGAGATAAATTTGCTATACAGAACAATTAAGTTAGCTCTTATAAGTGATCAAATAATCACTCCCATTAAACACAGAGAGCCAATCCACACCCTCTCGATGTTTATGACATTGAACATCGTATTTCCGTACTCCAGCGGTATTGCCCATTCCACAGCCTCTTTTTCCACCAGATTCAATTGGAAATGACGGTTGAAACTCTCAATGGTTGATTCTAGATTTTCTACCATGCTCTCAAGGGAAAGCCTGAGCTGATTCCTCTGCTTATCAAGCTCATGTCCAACATTACTCAACACCCGGGGAAAGTCTGTGAGGATCTTCGCTGAGACATGCCTATATGATGCGGTCACCTCAGTCTTTGAGATCATGCCATTGGTACAGACGAGCCGTAGAAAGAACGATGATATGGATAACGACGCTATACCCACTTCACTGTTTGATACAGATATACCCGGAGTCATCCTGTCTCAATTGACCGTGTACATCTTATCTTATCCCCATCCGGAATATTCACAGCGAGGGAATTATCATCCAACGAAGACTGTACCGGCGTATCGACGAATATCCCAGCTTCATGAGGTGTTCCAAGACCTCAACATTGTCCGTTGGGATACCGTGGTGTGAATATTGCCCTCACCTCGTTCCGGTCGAACCTGAAGAATAGCTCATGGTAATCCTCACCACACCCAGGGCAATCATGTCATTAAAATTAGTCAAATGTGTATGTCGGCGATTCAAAAGAAGGGAATACTATGGTATATCCAAAAAAACATAGAGTGCATAAAACCAGAATCGAGGAACAAAGCAATGGCAAAGCAATCAGACAATGACATCACCAGAGAGACCGCACCAGGCGCACCGCAATCCGTAGACTTCATCCGCACCATCATCAATGAGCACATGCGGACACTCAAGTACGACGGCAGGGTGAACACCCGCTTCCCACCGGAACCAAACGGCTACCTGCACATCGGCCACGCCAAGTCCATCTGTCTGAACTTCGGCATAGCAGCCGACTACAAAGGCATCTGCAACCTGCGTTTCGACGACACCAACCCTTCTAAGGAGGACCAGGAGTACATCGACTCCATCATGGAGGATGTGCGCTGGCTCGGCTTTGACTGGGAAAACAGGATATATTATGCATCCGACTACTTCGAGAAGACCTACGAGCTCGCCGAGGAGCTCATCAGAAAAGGCCTGGCCTATGTGTGCGACCTGAGCGCAGAAGAGACCAGGCAGTACCGGGGCACGCTCACCGAACCCGGCAAAGACAGCCCCTACCGGAATCGAAGCATGGAGGAGAACCTTGATCTGTTCCACCGCATGAGGGCCGGGGAGTTCCCGGACGGGGCCCGGGTGCTCCGCGCCAAGATCGATATGGCCTCACCCAACCTCAATATGCGCGACCCCATCATCTACCGGACCCTCCGCTCCACCCACCACCGCACCGGCGACGACTGGTGCATCTACCCCATGTACGACTATGCGCACCCTATTTCCGACTCGCTGGAGAAGATCACCCATTCCATCTGCACCCTGGAGTTCGAGGACCACAGGCCGCTCTATGACTGGTTCCTGGAGAAGCTCGACATGTACCGGTCCCAGCAGATCGAGTTCGCCAGGCTCAACCTGAGCTATACCATGATGAGCAAGCGCAGGCTTCTTGAGCTTGTACAGCTCGGAATCGTGTCGGGCTGGGATGACCCGCGCATGCCCACCATAGCAGGGTTGAGGCGCCGCGGTTATACCCCCGAGGCCATCAAGAAGTTCTGCGACCGCATCGGGGTGGCCAAGAAGGACAGCATGGTGGACATGGCGCTGTTGGAGTACCACATCCGTGAAGACCTGAATGAAAAGGCTCCCAGGATCATGGCAGTGCTGCAACCGCTTAAGATAACCATCGAGAACTACCCCGAAGACGCAACCGAGGAATTCGAGATCCCCTATCACCCGGACAATGCAGCCATGGGCTCCCGGAAGGTCCCCTTCTCCCGGACACTTTTTATCGAGCAGGACGACTTCATGGAAAACCCACCGGACAAGTTCTTTCGCCTGGCCCCTGGAAGAGAGGTGAGGCTCCGCGGTGCTTACTTCATTACCTGCACCGCTGTGGTGAAGGACAAGAAGACCGGACGGATAACCGAGCTGAAATGCACCTACGACCCGGCCACCAAGGGCGGAGATGCCCCGGACGGCCGCAAGGTGAAAGGAACGCTCCATTGGGTTTCTGCCGGTCACGCCGTCACCGCAGAGGTGAGGCTGTACGACCGGCTCTTCATGGTGGAGAACATCAGTGCAGAGGCCGAAAGGACGGGGAAGGATTACAAGGAATTTTTGAACCCGGACTCACTCGTATCCCTCAAAGGCTGCAAGCTTGAGCCGTCTGTTGCCTCGTCAAGGCCTCTGGGCCGCTACCAGTTCGAGCGCCAGGGCTATTTCTGTGCGGACTCAAAGGATTCCACGGGGCAGGCCCTCGTATTCAACCGCACCGTCACCTTGCGAGACTCCTGGGCCAAGATCGAGAAAACAGCATCAGGCACAAAACCCTCAGCGAAGGGTAAAGCGCCCGAGAAAAAGACCCATGCCACGGAAAAACCTGCGCCCGGGAAACAACCTGAGATCACCATCGACGACTTTTCAAAACTCGACCTCAGGGTGGGCAAGATCATGGAGGCGTCTGACGTCCAGGGCTCGGACAAGATGGTGCGGCTCATGATCGATCTGGGTGAAGGCCGGAACCGCCAGATCTTTGCAGGCATCAGGGGCGCATACCCCGACATGGCAAGCCTCGTGAACAAGAAGGTCATCGTGGTGGCAAACCTGAAGCCCCGCCAGATGAAGTTCGGCACATCCGAGGGCATGATACTGGCGGGCGGTAGAGGTGACATCTGGAGTATCTGCACCTTTGACGGCGACCCCGAACCGGGAGACAAAGTTTCATAACAAAGGCATCGTAACGATAGGCTCCAGGCTAAAAAATGTCTTCCTTCACCGATTGCCTCGTGCCTGTCGTATCACACCTCATTCAAAACAAACCCTGCAGGTAAGATCCGATTGGGGGATACCTAAAAATGATATAAAGTTAAGGCTGAGACCTGACCGATGAATACCTTGTACCTTATGGTGCGAATTCTCTGCCGGAACTGCCCTTGAACATTCAAGAGAAAGGAGCCTACGGGGTTTGGGGGATGAAAGACAGCACAACAACCAATAGATCGCTTCAGTTGAGATTGGCATGATGAGCCTGTTCGGATCAGTCAGAAATCTCTCAACCCATACCACAGTCAGGAAGGGAAACAATGAACCTGTAACACCGGAAACCGGCCAGATCTGGGCAAACTCACTTTCCCGGGTGGACAATATGCTCGACGGCCTCATTGCAGCGTCCGAGTCTGATTTTCTTACCATTGCCGAGAATCTCCAGGAATACCACATGCGCGCACTGAAGATGTGCGAAAAGTCAAGCGAAGTGGTCGAGATCATGACGGGTGAAGCCCTGAGATCCGCTACGGATGGGCTGAACGGGATACTCGATGAATTGAAAACCCATCTTGTCGAATCAAAAGGTCACTTTTCACAGATGAGCAGGGTCTTCCAAGAGCATCGTATGGAACTTTCCAAAATATCATCCAACATCGAGTCCTTCAGATTACATATCCTTAACTTGAACATGCTGGGTTTCCTCACCCAGGTGGAAAACGCACACATTTATACCCTGAATACCGGATTTTCAACCCTGACTGATGATGTGAGGCATCTCTCCGAGATGATCAAGCAGAAATCTTCACATATCAGTACCGTATCTGATAACGTGCAGTCATTCGTTTCTCTTGCACTGTCAAAGATCACCGATTTTGAAAAAACCCAGAGTGAAAGTGCGAGGATTACCCTGGAAAAGGCAGTGGCAAACCACCGCTCCCTTTCTCATAAATTTAAAAGCGCTTCAGAAGCAGCACGGCTCGTCGAGCAGGTAAGCAAAGACATAGCTTCAAGTATCGGTGACATCGTCATCTCGATGCAATTTCACGACATCACGAGGCAGCAACTCGAACATGTGAAGGAGGTGCTTGACCATCTCTGCGCACAAATCGGTAAGGATGATTATACGAAACTCGAACAGGCAGCCATGGTGAGGGATGTCTTAAAGCTTCAGCATGCCCAGCTGAGGCAATCCCATGAGGAGCTTGCCAATGCGGTGTTCAAGGTCATTGCAAGCCTCCAGAACATTACCAAGAACGTAAGCGATGTCCTCATGGAAACCCAGGATGTAGCATGGGCCTCTGACACACAGGGGGAGTCTTTCATGGAGGGCATCGACAGCGGGATCACCTCGGTTATAGAGTGCATCAGAGTCATTGCAGAGGAGCATGCAAAACTTTCTGAAACCGTAAACTCAGCGAGCGAAATGGTTTCCGAGATGTCTGTGTTCGTTAAAGATATCGAGTCGTTAGGGCTGAACCTCCAGCTTATTGCACTGAATGCGCGGATCAAGGCAGCTCACCTGGGGTCGGAAGGGGCAATGCTTGATACCATTTCGGGAAGCATTTACGAACTCTCAAAGAATGCCCGTGAAGACACAAAGGACTTAAGCCGGGTACTGGCAACCCTTGTGGACCTCTCCATAAGTTTCAAGGATGACATGCTGCATATGCAGGACAAGCAATCAAAGACTATCGGGCTCATGGTGGGTAAACTCAGGGACCTGATCGCCTCACTGCGCAAGATAAACGATGCGGTTCATGCAATGCTCAACGAAATGAAGGGCTTGGGTGAATCTCTCTTGTTGGATCTCCAGAATACGGCAGATGAGATTACGGTGCATGATAAGGTGGAGAATATACTGAAAAAAGTCCTGAAGATCATAGAAGATACCTCTGAGAGTGCCCGCCTTATCTGCCCCATAGGGTTTGAAACAGTCGCATTATCGCTTTTGTCAAATCTCAATAGACTCTACACCACAAAAAGTGAGAGGGACATCCATGATCAACACATCGAGTCGGGTCCCGAAGGGGCTCAGGAATCAGAAAAAACAAAGGCCGGTGATGATCATTGGGAGAACTTAGAACTTTTCTAAATCTGTAACTAATTTTTTATTGTAATATGTAAGACAAGATATTGATATGAACACCATCATGCATGGTTTCCTCGTATATTCATCAGGGAGATAGAGGAGATATCTAAAGAAATGGAACGCAAACAATCTTCAGGCAAAAACCTTAAGGCAACAAAATTGCTCCTCTCCCAGACAATTGACTTCCTGCCCGACCCCACCTTTGCCATAGACCTCAGGGGCAAGGTCATCGTGTGGAACCGGGCCATGGAAGAGCTGACTCAAATCAGGGCACAAGATATGATTGGAAAGGCGGATTATGAGTATGCCCTTCCCTTCTATGATGAAAGACACCCCATCCTTATCGATCTCGTACTCCATCCCGATCCTGATTTTGATACAAAATACACTTCCATCCAGAAGAAAGGAGACAGCCTCTTTGCCGAGACCGTCGCATTGTCTACAAAAAGATTCCTCTGGGGTAAGGCAAGTCCCATTCATGATAACAACGGGCAGATCATCGGCGCTATAGAGTCAATCAGGGATATCACCGAACTCAGACGGGCCGAAGAGGCCCTTTTGCAAAGCGAGAAGAAGTACCACGATATCTTTCTCAATGTTTCGGACCTATTGATGATCCACGACTTGAAGGGTAATTTCATCGAGACCAATCTCGCATCCAAGAAGAGCACGGGATATAGCAAGGCCGATCTGAAAGATATGAACCTCAAGGATATCCTGCCCGAACGCTACAAAACCCAGTTCAAAGACTACATCAACAGGGTGCTTGAGAACGGAAGCGATGAAGGGCTCATGACCATCGTAGCCAAGACCGGAGACGAGAGGATTCTGGAGTATCGCAACTCCCTCAGACTGGATCCGGAAGGCAGGCCCACAGGTGTCCGCGGCTCAGCCCGAGACATCACCTCCAGGATCAAGGCCGCAAAGCGGCTCAAGAAAGAGCATGACTTCATCACCTCCATCATCCAGACATCTCCGGCCTTCTACGATGCCATCGATCCTGATGGCAGGACAATTTTCATGAATCAGGCCATGCTGAACGCCTTGGGGTATACATTATCGGATGTAGTGGACAAGGACTACGTTAAACAAATCATCCAGGCAGAAGACCGCAGGGCCTTCAAAGATGCCATGGACACCATGGTATCATCAAGAAAACCGGTGGTGCATGAGAACAGGGTCCTGGCAAAAGATGGGAAGACCTTGCTTGTCCAGTGGCAGGGCAAGGCCATGTACCATGAAAACGGCGAGATCGAGTTCATCTTCGGCATCGGCATCGATATCACCGAGCATAAGCGCTCCGAGCAGGCACTTAAAGAGAGTGAGGAGCGTTACCGCATCCTTGCGGAAAATGCCAGGGATGTCATCTGGATACTCGACCTTGATCTGAAATATGTATACATGAGCCCCTCGATCAAACGCCTGAGAGGCTATAGTGCTGAAGAGGTCATGAAACAGAGTCTCGACCAGGTCCTTACACCGGAGTCCTACCGGAGAGCCATGGAGGTTTTCCATAAAGAACTCGGCATCGAACGTATGGGGCAGATACACGGCCCGGATTGGTCGCGGACCATCGAGATCGAGATGTTTTGCAAGGATGGTTCTACTGTCTGGGCAGAAGTCATCATCAATCTCCTCTATGATAAAGAGGGTACGCTCACCAGCTTCATGGGCATCACCCGAGATATCACCAAGCGTAAGCGAATAGAGGAGGAACTTCGTGAGAGTGAGGAAAAATTCCGGTTGCTCTTCGAGAAATCGGGCGACGGGAGTCTGATCCTCGATGAGGGCAGGTTTATCGACTGTAACGAGGCAGCCATTAAGATTGCCGGATGTACCGATAAATCCCAATTAATGAATTATCGCCCGGCCGAGATATCTCCCCCATTTCAACCCGATGGCCTCCTTTCTGCAGAAAAGGCGGAAAAGATGATGGATCTGGCCATTAAAAAGGGGTTCCACCAGTTCGAGTGGGTGCACAAGCGGTTCGATGGGACCGAGGTGTATCTTGATGTGATGCTCACCGCCATCCCCATGAAGGGCAGGCGCCTCCTGTACACCACCTGGAGGGATATCTCCGAACGCAAATCGGTGGATGAGGCCCTGCGCGCATCAGAAGAAAAATTCTCCAAGGCTTTTCACACAAGCCCGACTCTTATGGCCATCAACACGTTCGAGGAGGGCCGTTATATCGATGTGAATGAGGTCTTCCTCTCTATACTCGGATATACGAAGGAGGAGGTCATCGGAAGGACACCTGATGAAATCGGGATTTTCCCTGATACAAGCTATTTAACCACGACCAGAAAGATTCTCGAAGAACAGGGAAAGCTCAACAACTACGAGCTCCAGGTCCGCACAAAGGACGGTCATTTCCGCAACGGCCTTTTCTCAGGGGATGTCATCAGGCTCCAGGACAAAAAGTATTGGCTGACCGTCATGACGGATATCACGGAAAAAAGGCAGGCCGAAGAGGCACTCAAACAGAGCGAGGAGCGTTTCAGGAGAATGGCCGAGGTGAGCCCGGAGATATTCTGGATGGTGACCCCGGATTGGGAAAGGGTCATCTATGTAAGCCCCGCCCTTGAGAGGATCATCGGCATGCCGGTCGATGAGGTATACCGGGACCCCAGGGCCTGGCTCAACCTTGTTCATCCTGAAGATAGCAACTATGTTTCCTCCACAATCGGTTTCGGACAAGAACATGCCGCAGATGGAGAGTATGACTTCCGTATTATCCGCAAAGATGGCGGCATGCGCTGGGTCCGTAACAGGCGATATACCATACATGATGCACAGGGGAACCTTATGTACTACACCGGCATAGCCGAAGACATTACAGAACGCAAGCAGGCAGAGGAGGACCGGAAGGTTTATGAGGCCCGTCTTATGCGCTCCCAAAAACTGGAGGCCATCGGAACGCTGGCGGGGGGCATTGCGCACGACTTCAACAATATCCTCTCAGCCATCATCGGCTATTCCGAGCTTGCCCTGGATGACCTGCCCAAGGATAACAGCGCTAGTATGAACATCGAGGAGGTACTCAAGGCGGGTGAAAGGGCCAAGGAACTCGTCAAACAGATCCTCACCTTCAGCCGCCAGAGGGAGACCGAGCGAAGACCCGTGAAGATCGATCTCATCATCAAGGAAGCCCTCAAGCTCCTGAGGTCATCCATCCCCAGCTCCATTTCCATCACCGAGCGCATCGACCCATCATCGGGTCCGGTATTTGCCGACCCCACACAAATCCACCAGGTCATTATGAACCTGTGCACCAATGCCTATCATGCCATGCTGCCCAATGGAGGGAATCTTACCGTATCGCTCGAACAGCTCTATCTCGATACGGGGTTCATCTCCCGACACCCGCCGCTCCATGAGGGGACCCATCTGCGGCTCACCGTTTCCGATACCGGCTGCGGCATGGATCAGGAGACACTCAAACGCATCTTCGATCCCTTCTTCACCACCAAAGAAAAGACCAAGGGCACAGGGTTAGGGCTCGCCACGGTCCATGGTATTGTGACCGACCTGGGCGGTGCGATTTTTGTCACCTCCACCATAGGCAAGGGCAGCAGTTTTGAATTATACCTGCCGACCTTTGAGGAAGAAAGCGATGAACTGGAGAATTTCATCGAAACGCCCCCACAGGGTGGGGGTGAATCCATACTCCTGGTGGACGATGAAGAGGCAATACTGAACTTTTCAAAGACCATGCTCGAGCAGCTCGGCTATAAGGTTAAGGGCATATCTTCAAGCGTCGAGGCCTTGAAGATTTTTCGTTCGTCCCCTGACAAACTCGACCTTGTTCTCACAGACCAGACCATGCCCGGCATGACCGGATCAACACTCGCAACCGAGATCCTCACGATACGACCTGATATGCCCATCATCCTCATGACCGGTTACAGCGAGACCATCACCCCGGAGGAGGTTATTGCCCAAGGCATCAAAGAGTATATCGAGAAGCCCTTCACCAAAAATATCATCGCTGCTGCCATCCACAGGTCCCTTAAGGGCTGATACGCACCACATTCTCCTTTTGAACGAAAAAGTGTTGCCCTGGCATACGCTCTGCGGGTATATTATTTATTAAATTATGTTGGGGACAAAAAAGATATATTGTGTTTTATCGTGTAACAGGTGGTAGCGGCAACAAGGCAGTGCCGGGATGAAACCGAATAACCTGTCCCGGAGGGTATCAAAAATAGGGGATCGAGCCGTTGCTGAGCGCCAACATACTCGTCATTGATGATGAAGAGACCATCCGTCATACCTTCAGCATTTTCCTGTCCAGAGAAGGTTACAATGTTTCTACTGCACCCGATTATCAGACCGCTTTGGAGCTTATATCCAAGAACACATTCGATTTCATCCTGACCGACATCCTCCTGGGCCCCCATTCGGGCATCGAGCTCCTCCGGGAGATCAAGACAAGAGGCATCCTGGCACCCGTCATTATGATCACGGGCGAGCCCAATGTGGACAATGCAGCCGCCTCGTTACGATATGGCGCCTTTGACTACATCACCAAACCCATCAGAAAAGAGACCCTCCTGCGGGTCACCAAGCATGCCCTGCAGCATAAGGCCCTGCTCGATGAGAAGCTGTTTGTCGAGACGGAGAAGGAGCGCTACAGGTCCAATCTGGAGGCCATCTTCCGCAGCGTGGAGGACGGCATCATCACCGTGGACAATAACATGCGCGTCATCGAGGCAAATGATGCCACCGAGCGCATCTGCGGGATCTCACCCAAGAGCCACCAGTGGGAAGAAGGAAAAACCGATTGCACCAGAAAGTGCTGGAAGGTCCTCGAAGAATCGGTGGTCAAGGGCAGACCCATCCAAGAGTACCGGATCGAGTGCGATCACCAGCACAAGGCTCAAGGAGTGATTGTACTGAACATCTCGCCACTGAAGGGTAAGAAAGACGAGCCCATCGGTGCAGTCATGGTCATCAGGGACATTACAAGGCTTACCAATCTGGAGCGGGAGCTCCAGGAGAGAAACCAGTTCCAAAATATCATCGGCCGAAGTCCCAAGATGCAGGAGATCTATAACCTCATAGAGGATCTCAAGGACATCGAAACTACCGTACTCATCACCGGACCGAGCGGCACAGGCAAGGAGCTCGTTGCACGGGCCATCCACTATAGCGGGTCAAGGGCGCACAGACCCTTTGTGGTGGTGAACTGCTCGGCCCTAGCAGAAAACCTGCTTGAGAGCGAGCTCTTCGGGCATGTGAAGGGGGCATTCACGGGGGCTGTCCGCGATAGGGAGGGCCGATTCCAGCTCGCAAACCAGGGGACCATCTTCTTAGACGAAATCGGAGACATCTCTCCGAGGATACAGCTCAAGCTCCTGCGCGTCCTCGAAAACAAAGAGATCGAACGGGTGGGTGATTCCACGCCTCTGAAGCTTGATGTCCAGGTCATCTCCGCCACGAATGCCGATCTGATGGACAAGGTGAGGAAGACTCAATTCCGCGAAGACCTCTATTACCGCCTCAAGGTTTTGGAGGTGCGACTCCCGGCCCTTATCGAACGAAGGGATGACATCTTGCTGCTGGTGGACCATTTTCTTTCTGTCTTCAGGAAAAGGTTCCGCAAGGACATCATAACCGTCTCAGCAGAGGTAGAGAAGATATTCATGGAATATGCGTGGCCGGGCAACGTCCGGGAACTCATCCACACCTTAGAACACGCCTTTGTGGTATGTCGGACACAGACCATCACCCTCGATGACCTGCCCCCTGAGATCCGGGGACACATGGCGGGGGACAGACTCCGAAAAGAGGCACTCCCCACGCAACGCGAAGAATTCATCGATGCCCTGGAAAAGAGCGGCTGGAACAAGGCCAGGGCGGCCAAGACGTTAGGTATCAGCCGCCAGACCATCTACCGGAAGATGAGGGAGCTTCTCATATCCGAACCCGATAATCATATGTAACAACGTAACACATCTGTAACATCACCGGGCGTCACTTGTTACATAAACATGAGACACAAGTACCATCTTGCAACTGCCAATCCTATTCTATAACCATATGATATTAAATTGTTTAATCTTAGAAAAACCCCTCTTTTTTATTCCGTGGCATGCTTCTTGTGTAAGGTAGCCGGTACCCCGGACAGTCCGGAGGTCAATGCCCAAAGACAGGAGCGAGGATGCCAGGACCAGAGATTGTAACTCGCATCAGGATCGACACCATAGAGTCTGTGCTCAGGGAGGAGAAAACAGTTTTTGTGGCATGTATCAGGGATGACATTGATTACCAGGAAACCATGGGCGAAATTGAATCCGTGGCCCTCTTCGCGGGTCCCAACCTGAAGGTGTGCTACGTCCTTGAAGACCTCCTGCCCTATTTCGAGAAGCGCTTTTCCGTCTCAGGTACACCCTCATTCCTCATCATCAAAAACGGAGACCTCCTTGATTCCATCCTGGGCAAAATCTCTGCCCAAGGCCTGATGGACTTTATCAGACCCCATGTGCCGGACCTTTTGGACAGGGTGCCCCTCTTCGAGATCTCTGGAGCCAGGATAATGGCATCCAAAAGGCGGGGAATCATATGAAAAGGTCTATTCATACCATATCGACAATCATGGCTCACCCCCATACCTTGCCCTCTTCCCCTGCCCGGGCAGAGGGCTGTTTTTTCAGGAACACCATCGGATCGAGACCGGTGGTCCAAGAAGGCGGAGCCATTCAATACCAACTTTCAAGAAATGAGCATGATCTGGTCGGCAGCCACACAGGCATCCTCGACAAGGATCATTGTTCTCATATCACTGTCGCTTCAGGGAGGAGACAATGTTTAAGAATTTGAAACTAGGTACAAAACTTATTCTTGTGGGGTCGATCCTGCTGTTGGTCCCGATCTCAGTTGTGGGTTATCTCTCGGTGAAACAGGCGAGCAAAGGCCTCTCCGAGATCTAGGACGAGCAGCTCGCAGGGGTCACAAAATCCCTTGCAGGGGCTATCAACAATGCCCTGGATGGGGAGATGATGGTCGTGAAGGATCTCTCCATTGGCCCTGAAACGATCCGGGCTGCTGCCTCGGTAGCCAATGCAGGATTTCAGGGGGCACAAGGAGATATCACTGCGCTCAATCAGAGACTCAGTCGTTTCGCACAGACCGATGGGTTGAAGGACAACTCACAGGTAGTCTATGTCACAGATCGCGAAGGCAAGGCATTTGCCGCTTCGGTTGATAAGTACATCGGGGTCTCTTTTTCTGAAAGACAGTATATCAAAGATGCCCTTGCCGGAACTCCGAACATCGGCAGACCGGATGTCAACAAGGTTACCGGCGAGCTCTTTGTCCCCATTGCTGCACCCATCCATTCACCGGACGGCAAGGTGGTGGGGGCCGTAGCAAACATCCTTTCCATCGGGATGTTGAGCGATCTGGTAGCCGGCACAAAGACCGGAAAAACCGGATACGCCTTCATGGTGGACAAAGAAGGGCGTTTCATTGCCCATCCGGACAAGGACAATCTGTTGAAGCTCAATGTAACAACCCTGCAGGGCATGGAAGAGATAGCAAAAAAGATGCTTTCCGGCCAATCAGGTGTGGAACACTATGTCTTTAAGGGGGTTGCGAAGACCGGCGGCTTTGCCCCGGTGGCTCTGACGGGCTGGAGTGTCGGGCTTGCACTCCCTGATGCGGAGTTCCTTGCCCAGGCCAATCAGGTTCGTAACATCGTCCTCGTGGTTGGTATCATATTCTTCATCGCCGCCTTTGTAGTGTTTTTCTTGTTTTCCCGGATCATCACCAGCGGTATCCGTAAGGGCGTCGACCTGGCGGTCCATGTGGCGGAGGGGGATCTCACCGCAAACATCGACATCCAGCAGAAGGACGAGATCGGCCAGCTGGCAGATGCCTTACGAAATATGATGACCAAGCTCAGGACTATCGTGGCGGATGTCCACAGCGCAGCGGACAATGTGGCTGCGGGCAGCGAGCAGATGAGCTCCACGGCCGAGCAGATGTCCCAGGGCGCGAGCGAGCAGGCTTCCGCTGCCGAGGAGGCATCGTCATCCATGGAGCAGATGGCATCCAACATACGCCAGAACGCGGACAATGCCCAGCAGACCGAGAAGATAGCCATCAAGTCTGCCGAGGATGCCCGCGAGGGCGGCAAGGCCGTGGTGGAAACAGTATCGGCAATGAAGACCATTGCAGAAAAAATAGCCATCATAGAGGAGATCGCCCGACAGACAGACCTTCTTGCCCTGAATGCCGCCATTGAAGCGGCCCGGGCCGGAGAGCACGGCAAGGGCTTTGCCGTGGTTGCAGCAGCAGTCAGGAGGCTAGCCGAGAGGTCCGCGGATGCAGCAGGCGAGATCAGCAAGCTCTCGGTGAGCAGTGTAGCGGTTGCCGAAAAAGCGGGGAAGCTCCTTAACCAGATTGTGCCCGATATCCAGAAGACCGCCCAGCTCGTTCAGGAGATCACCGCAGCGAGCAATGAGCAGAATACCGGGGCCGAGCAGATTAACTCCGCCATCCAGCAGCTCAATCAGGTGGTCCAGCAGAACGCATCCGCAGCAGAAGAGATGTCTTCCACATCCGAGGAGCTCTCGAGCCAGGCCATGCAGCTCCAGGCGGCCATTGCATTCTTCAAGATCGACAAGGAAGGCTCCAGGAAAACCGCAGCAGTGGCCCGAACAATAAAGACCGGTCATGTGGCGGCCAAACCACAGGTACTAAAGGCACACCATGAAGGGCCCAGGGTCATCACGGGCAGAGACGAAAACTCTTCCCATCACGCGGGTGTGCTCATCAACCTGAGCGACCATGAATCAACTATCGACGTGCATGATGACGATTTCGAGAAGTATTAATAAAAATGAGGCGTACGGCATGAGGCACTGGGCTTGGGGAGCTATCTCATGAACAGCGAACCGGACATAACCAAGCACAATGCCTCATGCTCAGCCAGAAATAACATTGGTCATGAAGATGCAGTGACGGAGACAGACATATAAACGGAACAAGGAGAAGGCAATGAGCGTGGAGACAATAAATGAAACCAGACAGTACCTTTCGTTCAAGCTCGATGAAGAGGAATTCGCACTGGACATATCCAAGGTCCGCGAGGTGCTCGACTTCACCAAGATAACCAAGGTGCCCCAGACCCCTGATTTCATGAAAGGGGTGATCAACCTCAGGGGGGCGGTGGTGCCGGTGGTGGACCTCAATAGGAAGTTCGGGATCAAGGACACGGAAAAGACGGTGAATACGAGGATCATCATCGGCGAGGTCTCAATCGAAGGCGATGAGACAGTACTCGGAGTACTGGCAGACTCGGTTCACGAGGTCATGGAACTGGAACCCGAGAGCATCGAGCCCGCTCCCAAGATCGGCGCAAAGCTCAACACGGACTTCATCAAAGGCATGGGCAAGCGCGATGATGAATTCGTCATGATACTGGACATAGATAAGGTCTTCTCAGCAGGGGAGCTCTCCTTTGTCAACCAGACAGACCAGCCCGCTGGCTCGGCCGATATGGTGGATCTGGTCGCATGAGAGACAATGAGGACATAATTCATTGATGGAACACTCATCCATGCAGAACATACACCCGGAGGTTTCGGCAAAAGCCGCCTTGTCTCAAGAACTCTTTGCCCAGTTGGGCAAGTTCATCTACGACACATGCGGCATCAAGATGCCGCCCACCAAGAAGACCATGCTTGAGGCCCGCCTCATTAAGAGGATGAGGTCTCTTGGTCTCGAATCTTTCCAGGAGTACTGCAGGTACCTCTTCAGCCCGGAGGGAGAGGCCAATGAGCTTGTGCACATGATCGATGCGGTCACCACCAACAAGACCGACTTTTTCCGTGAGCCGCAGCACTTCGAGTACCTTTTGAATAAAGCCATCCCCGACATTATAGCCGGTATCGGGACAGGCATCCGCAAGACCTTCATGGTATGGTCCGCTGCATGTTCCTCAGGGGAAGAGGTCTATACCCTTACTATGGTCCTGGAAGAGTTCGCGAGAAAAAGACCCGGATTCAAGTATATGGTCCTCGGAACCGACATATCCACAAAGATGCTCGAAACGGCCAAAGCAGCGATATATGATGAAGAGCGTATTATACCTGTCCCCATGGATCTGCGACAGAGATACCTTCTGCGGAGCAAGGACCCGCAAAAAAAAGATGTAAGGATCATCCCTGAGCTTAGGGCAAAGGCGAGGTTTCGCTGGCTCAATTTCATGGACCAGGACTTCGGACTTCGGGAGAAGATGGATGTCATTTTTTGCAGGAACGTGCTTATCTATTTCGATAGGCCGACTCAGGAAAAAGTCGTAGGCCATCTGTGCAGGCATCTCACAATCGGGGGCTACCTGTTCACCGGACATTCAGAGACCTTGAGCGGCATGGATCTCCCCCTGGAGACAGTCGCCAATACCGTCTCGAGGAGGATCTAGATGAACAGAAAGATCATCCCCGTCCAAGAGCTCCCCACCATATACCTGAAGCCGGGCGAGATACACTTCGGCCGGGAGGCGGCCCGTGTGATAACAGTTCTCGGATCATGCATTTCAGTGATCATGTACTATCGGCACAAAAGGATTGGGGCCATCTGTCATGCCGTGATGCCGAGTTATATAAAGACCATAAAAAAGAGACCCTCTTCAAAGGATATGTTCCAATTCGTGGATAGCTCCATGAAATGGATGCTTGCCCAGTTCGAGAAGATCGGGATTGCACGGGGAGATCTTGATGTGAAGATCTTCGGCGGTTCGGAAATATTTTATGATAATAAAAAATATGACAGCTCCCTTTCGGTGGGCAAGAAAAACATCGAGGCGGCCATGAAGACCATTCAGGAGCAGGACTTGAAACTGAAGGCCTGGAACGTAGGAGGCAACAAGGGCCGCAAGGTGATCTTCTATACGGATACAGGTGAGGTCTTCACGAAATTCGTAAACAAGGTGGAGCCGCAGGTGGTGGCCTTGTATACTTTAGGAAGTGAAAAATGAAGAAAATCAAGGTTCTCATCGTCGATGATTCCGCCCTTGTGAGACAGACGCTTCATGATATCCTCTCTTCCGACCCGAGGATCGAGGTGATCGGGTTGGCCTCCGACCCCTTCAATGCAGCGGAGAAAATCAAAGAAGTTCTGCCTGATGTCATAACCCTGGACGTGGAAATGCCCCGTATGGACGGGCTCACGTTCCTCAAGAAGATCATGAGCCAGCACCCCATCCCGGTGGTCATCTGCTCATCGCTCGCAGGCAAGAATACCGAGACGGCGCTCAAGGCACTCGAATTCGGCGCTGTGGAGGTGATCCACAAGCCCGCACTCGGCACCAAGCAGATGCTTCAGGAATCGAGCACCCTGCTCTGCGATGTCGTGGTTGCCGCCTCGCGTACAAAGGCTAAGCGGATCTCGAATGAAACCACTCTTGCCACACCCAAGCTGAGCGCGGATGTGATCATTCCCAAGGCCAGGCCTGATGCCGTGTTACAGACCACCGAAAAGGTGGTGGCCGTCGGCGCATCCACGGGTGGGACCGAAGCCCTCAAGGTCTTCCTGGAAGCCATGCCCAGGGACTGTCCAGGAATCGTCATTGTACAGCACATGCCTGAGGGGTTTACTGCCGCATTCTCCCAGCGGCTTGATTCAATTTGCCAGATCACGGTAAAGGAGGCTGCCAACAACGACACAGTGCTGCCCGGCCACGCACTCATCGCGCCCGGTAACCACCACCTCCTCCTGAAGCGCAGCGGTGCGAGATACTTTGTAGAGATCAAAGACGGGCCTCTGGTATCCCGCCACCGCCCTTCCGTAGATGTTCTTTTCCGTTCGACTGCCCGCTATGCAGGGAGAAACGCCATCAGCGTCATCATGACCGGCATGGGCGATGACGGTGCCAAGGGGATGCTCGAGATGAAAGAGGCCGGGGCCTACACTATTGCCCAAAATGAAGAGAGCTGTATCGTATTTGGGATGCCGCACGAGGCCATCAAGCTCGGTGGTGTGGACAAGGTGCTGCCCCTGGATGCGATCGCGGGTGAGATCATGAGAACATACCAGTACAATTTGAAGGCGGGATAGATGTCATGGGGCTGATGAACAGCATATTGCTCTTCATGCAAGAACGCACGGGCCGTACACAAGATGTTATCCGTCAAGGAGATGATACCGCCCACCAATGGACATCAACCCTCAGGCGGCTTGGAGAAGGTCTCGACGGTTTGGTCGCCTCCTCTGAGGAGAGCTTCCTTAATATCGGAGAGAAACTCAAGGAATTCTATCAACGGGCCCAGGAGATGTGCGGCAAATCGAGCGAGATGGTCGGGATCATGACCGGCGAGGGGCTATCCGAGGCCATCGCAGGCCTGAGTGCAATCCTGGATGAACTTAGGCAGTTCATGAATATACCGGAAAAAAGCTTCTCCCGGACATTAGATGTCCTCAATGAGCACCTGATGACCCTGAAAAAGGTGTCGTCCTCACTGGAGGACTTCAACATGCTCGTAATGAACTTAAGTATGCTGGGCTTTCTCACCCAGGTCGAGAATGCCCATATCTTCACCAATAACACGGGATTTGCAAGCCTCACCGACGACGTGAGGAGCCTTGCAGAGACCATTAAACAGAAGTCATCCCAGATAAGCGCAAAATCCGATACGGTTCTGTCTTTCATTGCTCATGCCCGGGGCAAGGTGGCTGATTATAAAATAAATCAGCGCAAGCAGATTCACCTCATGCTGGAAAAGGCCATGGCCAACCACAAAAGCCTTACATCCAAACACAGCACCACATCCGGATCGGCTCGGGCTATCGAACAAGGGACAAAAAAGATAGCCTCCAGCATCGGCGACATCGTCATGTCAATGCAGTTCCACGACATCACCCGCCAGCAGGTAGAACACGTGAAAGATGTTCTGGAAAGCCTCTGCGTAAGAATCAACGAAGGAGGCCACACCCATGAGGAAGTGGCGGTCTTTGTGAGGGATGTATGCAACCTCCAGCATGCACAGATCCGGCAGTCCAAAGACGAGCTGACAAATGCCGTGGTAAAGATCATTCATAATCTCCATACCATCAGCACGAGTGTGGGAGAGATCCAGAAGGTAACCGAGGAGGTGGCCTTGGCTTCAGAGACAGGAGGTGTATCCTTCATGGAGGACATCGATGCCGGAATCTCCTCGATCATCGAGTGCATGAGGGCCTCCTCCGACGAACAGGCAAAGATCACCGATACCGTGAACTCCTCAAGCGTTATGGTCTCGGAGATGTCCGTGTTTGTCCGCGATATTGAGACGCTGGGCATGAAACTCCAGCTCATTGCCCTGAATGCCCGTATCAAGGCAGCCCACCTTGGCCAAGATGGTGCTGTGCTGGATACAATATCGGGCAGCATTTACGAACTATCCAAGAATGCCCGTGATGACACCAGTAACCTCAGCAGCATGTTGGCGGAACTGGTGAGACTATCCAGCAAGTTCAAGGAAGACTACCAGGGTATGCAGAAGGGGCAGCTGCAGGCCGTGGATCATGTGGTTGAGAAACTTAAACGTCTCATTGCATTCCTTCAAGGCATCGATAAAACGGTGCTCGCAATGCTCACGGACCTTTCAGGCCTCAGTGATGACCTCATGAAGGATATCGAGGATGTTGCATGCAACATCAAGGTGCACAAAGAGCTGCAGGCCAAACTGGAAGAAGTGATGGATACCATCCTCGATGTTTCTGAAGGCGCACAGGATATCTGCCCGACAGGCAGGTTTGCGGCAACTTCATCATTCCTCACCGACATAGACAAGCTTTACACCATGGAGAGTGAGCGTGAGATTCACATGATGCATACGGATGCCCCTAAGCAGGCCACGATACAAGAAAGATCCAATGCCCCCTCGGATGATCTGGGAGATAATGTCGAGCTTTTTTAAGGGGGATGAAAAGGGGGACTTAAATGGCAAAAATTGACAAGATAGACAATGACAACACCATGATACTCAGGGTCCAGGGCGCCCTTTCTATCCAGGATGCCTCTGCATTGAGGGACTGCCTTCTCAAGGCGCTCGGCTCTACCGAAAGCCTCGTCATCGACCTCTCCGGGGCCGAAGCCATTGACCTTGCATGCCTGCAGGTATTGTGCTCGGCGCATAAAACCTTTTCCAAAGCCCAAAAGAGTATCGGCATCACGGGTGAGCTGCCGGAAGGGATCGTGAGATCACTTTCTTCAGTCGCCCTTGTTCCTGATGCCTGCGATAGAGAATCCCATGGCCCATGCTTGTGGGCCACAGGAGGGAAAAATGAGTAAAACAATCTTAAGCGTGGATGATTCGGCGAGTATCCGGCAACTGGTGGTATTCACCCTTGAGAAGGAGGGCTACGAGGTGGTATCAGCCGTGGACGGCCAGGACGCCCTTGTCAAGGCAAAGGGGCAGGCGGTCGACATGGTGATTACCGACCTGAACATGCCAAATGTGGACGGCATAGAGCTTATCCAGGCCTTAAGGGCAGACCCTGCCTTTAAGTTTACGCCCATCGTCATGCTTACCACCGAGTCGGCCTTGAACAAAAAGGATGCTGGCAAACTGGCCGGTGCCACGGGCTGGATCGTAAAGCCCTTTAAGCCGGAACAGCTCATAGCCGTGGTGAAACGGCTGCTCGGGTGAGTGCACCTACAAAAAAAGATGATTCCATGAGAGAATCCAACATTTTTCATTGAGGAAGGTAGCTATGGACGCACAGAAAAACTTGTACCGGGAAGAGGCATACGAACTCCTTGCAAATCTGGAAGACGCCCTCATCGAGCTGGAGCAGCATCCGGATGACCTTGACATTGTCGGCCGCGTCTTCAGGGCTATGCATACCATCAAGGGCTCAGGGGCCATGTTCGGCTTCGATGATATTGCCGCATTCACCCACACCATTGAGACGGTCTATGACCTCATCCGGGACGGAAAGCTCTCCGTCACCCAGGACATCATCAGCCTGACGTTGTCTTCCTGCGACCAGATCAAGGCCATGCTTGATGCCTCCCAAGGCATGGAAACGGTATCTGATGAGAGGACAGTCGAGCTGACACAGGCTTTCACGGGTTACCTGCCCCAAGAAGAGACAACACCCGATAAAGGAATTCCTTCGCTGGAAAAAACTGGGAACCAGGCTGATGTGCAAAGACCATTAACCACCTTTCGCATCCGCTTCCAACCGCATAAGGACCTCTTTGCCAACGGGACAAACCCCGTACCGCTCTTAAACGAGCTGAGGGCCTTGGGTGAAAGTACCGTAGTCTGCCACATGAAGGACCTGCCGGACTTGATGGATATGGACCCCGAGGCCTGCTACGCGAGCTGGGACATCATCCTGACCACCACAAGCGACATCAACACCATCAGAGACGTGTTCATCTTCGTGGAGGACTCAAGTGAAATAGCCATTGAGCCGGTAGACACTCTCGCAACCGAGAACCTCGATGCAGAATATAAAAAGGTGGGTGAGATCCTGCTGGAGCGGGGTGCCATCCAGAAGGAAGATCTGGACAAGGCCCTTAAGACACAGAAGCGCATCGGCGAGGTACTCCTTGATAAAGGGGTGGTCGATAAGTCCGAGATCCGCTCCGCCCTGGCAGAGCAGGAGCAGATCAGGGCCATGAGAAAAAAACGTGCAGCAGCCGATGAGACTTCCAGCATCCGGGTACCTGCAGCAAGGCTCGATGCCCTGGTGAACCTGGTGGGGGAGCTGGTCACGGTCCAGGCACGGCTGACCCAGTTCTCGGCAAAGAAGAGCGACCCGGACCTCATGGGCATTGCTGAGGAGGTGGAAAGGCTCAGCGCGGAGCTCAGGGACATCTCCATGGGGATCAGGATGCTGCCCATCGGGACGACCTTTGCCAAATTTAAGCGTTTAGTACGCGACTTGTCCAACGAGTTGGGGAAGGACATCAACTTCGTAATGGAAGGGGAGGAGACCGAACTCGACAAGACGGTCATCGACAAGCTCTCTGACCCGCTGGTCCATCTGATCCGCAACAGCATCGACCACGGCATCGAGCAGCCGGAAAAAAGGATGGCTTCCGGTAAGCCTGCCCAGGGAGTTATCAAGCTCTCGGCCCAACACTCGGGTGCCCATGTCCTGATCTCCATTGCCGATGACGGAAACGGACTCGATATGGATGTTATCCGGGCCAAGGCCATCCAGAAGGGCATCATCTCAGCAGAGACGGCCATCACAGAAAAGGAGATCCACGAACTCATCTTTGCACCGGGCTTCTCCACGGCCCAGAATGTCACAAGCGTTTCCGGCAGAGGGGTTGGCATGGATGTAGTGAGGAGCAGTATCGAAAGCTTAAGCGGAACCGTGGAGGTCCACAGCTCCAAAGGCCACGGCACCACCATCACTCTAAAGCTGCCGTTGACGTTGGCCATTATCGACGGGCTCTTGGTGAACATTGCGAGTGAGTCCTTCGTCATCCCGTTAGGTGCGGTAGTGGAGTGCGTGGAGCTCACAGAAGAAGGGAAGAACCGGGCCCATGGCCGCCACCTCATCAAGGTCCGCGAAGAGATCATCCCTTATATACCGTTGCGGGAGACCTTCGGTATCAACGGGGGCATCCCGGCCATCGAACAGGTGGTCATCACCGAGCTTGGGGATAAGAGAGTGGGCTTTGTGGTGGACAGGGTAATAGGCCAGCACCAGACCGTGATCAAGACTATGGGACATATGCTCAAAAACATCGACAATATCTCGGGTGCCACCATCTTGGGTGACGGAACCGTGTCACTCATCCTGGATGTGTATAAGCTTATCCAGCAGACAGAATATCTGGAACGGGAGGGATTGCAGTAGGGGTACGCTTATACCTCTCTGATATAGCGGCTACATGGGAGCGCACACCGGTAAAAGGGGTGGATCTACTAAGAAAGCAGTCCGGGTCAGTGCATGAATGCGTTTGATATCGCGAACCCCACCCCCTTTGTCTTTAATGTCTCAAGTGCTTGCGAGATGCGCTCAGGCGGCGAGCCTACAGGCTTACTAAGATCGATTATGAAATCCTTTACGAATAATGGCCTGTGCGGCGCATATATCAAGGTCGGTATGGAAGCTGGCACCGGGTGTCCCCTGGATACAGTGATCCGGCCAGAGCACAGGTCCTATACCCGGCTCCTGATGAAGATCAAATGGTTTCTTCCCGGTATGTGCCAAAGCAAAGGAGTGGTGGCCTGCAGGATGCCAGTCCTGGGTCAGGACTATCGGCAGAGATAAACCGGAGAATAACCTCATTACGGCGTTCACTCCCGGCACGATCGTATCACCTTCTGAAACAGGGAGCGCACCACCCGGCATGAAGTCATCCTGCATGTCCACAACGAGGAGGGCATCTCCTGGTTCAAGTCGATCCGTTTGACAAGCTCGAGATCCCCCAGTTCCATGAAAATCACCTCCGTGCCGGTAATCAGGTACTTTGATTTATACTAACTATGGCCTAAGGACCATAAGATTATGGTTTTCAGACCAATGCCACCTTATGGTTTGATTGTCACACGAGCCCATTAGATTTTCTTACATGTTGTTTTTCTATGGTATTTATTTTTACAGATATCTGGTTACCCTCACCGGCCCTCTGGCATGGAAATGGCAATGTATAGCATGACAGTCAAGAGACCCGTCGAGGTATGAAAGGAGCATTCTATGCAACCGGCTCTCAAACTTGATGTTTGCGCATGCGGCATCCATACCGAAATATCCTGTACCGGATGCGGGACCCCTGTGTGCAGGCACTGCAGCCACCAGGAGATCACTACCAACGACCCCAAAAACATCATTGTCACTTACTTTTGCCCGGAATGTAAGACAGATCCCAAAAAGAACCCCTGGGGCATCTTGTACTGGGACGGCTTGAAGGCACTGTACACGTAATTTCAGCAGATACGGGGACATAGGCTTCCCATCTGACCGCGGGGAACAGCATGAGGCGCCACCCATCATGACAAGCTGCTTACGATCGCACACCGAAAAGATTTTCATCATGAGGCGTCAATCAATCACGAGGGGCTGATGGCAACAACCACATACTTTTAGCACCCAATGAAGATTTGCCATCAGCTCACCTCGCGGCTTTAAAAACATTTACCAGGAATCTAAGGGTAAAGAGTATCTCGTTTAATGTTGAAAAAAATCATCTTAATGCCGCCGAACTCCCTTTTATTACATTGATATTGTTCATATAATAAATTTTTATGGCCTCTTGTCAAAGTAAGATATTATCCATCTCTTTTCATTTCATTTGATGGCAAGCTAGGCAGACTCCTCCGGTGTTAGTGCCTAGCACCTACTTTTTTTGAGGTTTGATCTATACATGTAGGATTTTTTGTGTAAAATAATGTTTATGAAGGGGTTCTACGGTTTCAAAACACGGTAAAACGGAAGCGAGGTTTTTGTGAAGACATTCAAAGAGCTGCGGAAATTAAAGGGATTAACAATGGGTAGATTGGCTGAGCTCAGCGGTGTATCGGCAAAGACCGTCTCCGTTTATGAGCAGGAGCCGCCCGCACGACCCAGCAGAAAGGTTTTAGGGAAGCTATCTAACGCCCTCAAAATCAGCCCGGAAGAACTCGTGGCATACATCTACCCACCCAAAAAGCGTACCGGGGAACGAGGAGGCGAGAGCACCGAGGGCGGCATCATGCTGGAAGAGATCCATGTGAACAGGCTCTTAAGGCTCATAGACAAAGAACTCGAAGAGCTCCGTTATGTCCTCCTGGAGGGGGTAGCGCTTACTGAGGATTATCCCGCTATCAGCAGGTGCATGGAATTGGTCAGCTCCGATATTGAACTGCTCTCCGAACTCAAGGGTCGTTTTCTGGGATAATTGACAAGGTGTTGGAGAAAGTATTTCTGACGGTAAAAACTTTTGGAAGATCACTTAAAAACGCTAGATGATCATCCTCGATAATGTAACAAAGATTTACCATGATACCGTCTATGCCGTCCGGGATGTATCCCTGAACGTTGAAAAAGGTGACCTGTGCTTCATCGTGGGCCCATCGGGAGCAGGCAAGACTACGATTCTTAAGCTTATGTTCGGCTTGGAGCGACCATCCCGGGGTATGGTTTCCATGTTCGGCCGAAAACTTGAAGGACTCGACGCATCGAGCATCCAGGCCATAAGACGCCATACCGGGTTTGTATTCCAGGACTTCAAGCTCATAGAAGACTGGACCGTCTTCAACAACGCCGCCATCATCCTTGAAATCCTGGGTAAACCGGCTGTATATGTCAGGGGCAGGGTTTGGAGGATGCTCAAATGGGTCGGGCTCCAACACAAGGTTTATGAACGGGCCAAAGATCTCTCGGGGGGCGAGAGACAGCGCCTGGCCTTGGTCCGAGCAATGATTCATGACCCCGATATCCTTCTGGCCGACGAGCCTGTGGGAAACCTGGATGAAACCATGGCCAGGTACATGATGAATGTTTTTTTAAAGCTCAATAAAAAGGGTACTACCATTATTATTGCGAGCCATCACGGTGACCCTTTGATGGAATATGCAAAGGTCATCCAGATGGACCGCGGTAGTATCACGGGCGCCGGCAATTAAATGATCCGGTTTTATTACATCCTAAAACTTATCGTGCGTGGTTTGCGCCTGCGGCCATGGGGGAGCCTGTTTACGCTTATAGCTTGCTGGTTTGCCCTCTGCCAGCTTTCATTTGTTTTTTACATTGTTGATGTCGCCGACAGGGCAAGTACTATGCCTTCCACATCGGGATCTATGATCGCCTACCTGAAAGACTCTACATCGCAGGTCCGCATGAATGAGCTGGAGAAGCAATTGCGATCTTTTGAATCAGTCTCGAAGGTACAATTTATCCCGAGACAGGCCGGTCTCGAAAAGATGAAGCAATGGCTGGGGCCAAATAACTCTATAGTGGAAGGCGTAGATCCACAGATCCTGCCTGATGCCTTCGAGATTACCCTCAAGCGAGAGTATGCAGACAAGGTTCGGGAGATTGCGAATACTCTTAATGCACTGTCCGGTGTAAACGATGTCCGCTATCGCAAAGGGCTCATCGGATATATTGCAGGCTCCTTTTCGGAAATTCTCATCGGCGCATCCGTGCTCGGCGGTATCGTGATGATCTGCCTGGCATTGGTGATCTTCCTGTCCATTCGGGTAGGAATTGTCTCCCGGAAGCAGGAGATAGAAGTTATGAACATGCTTGGGGCAAACTACCTTTTCATCTATGCACCATATCTGATCGAAGCAGGAACATACGGACTTCTCGGGTCATGTGCCGCCCTGGCTACCACATCCATTGCTCTTACATATCTGCATGTCCATTTTACATCGCTCCAGGCCTTTTTAAGGCCTCTTGCTACCTATCAAATGGTGGGAATTCTGACCTTTGCCTGTTTCTGCAGTATATTAGGTGCACTGCTCGCTATCAAAAGGAGCTTCGATGTCTAGAAAGATCCTCATGGTACTTCTAATCTTCCTGCTCATTCCCTCGATTCTCCCCGCCAAAAACGAATCCCGCAGGCTCAAAGAACTTGGTAAAAAAGTCCATGCACTTGATATCAAACGCCGTTCTGAGGGTCAGCGACTTCAGGACATAGACAAGAATATCTCGGCTATGCAGGGAGAGATCGCCGCTGTCAGGAAAGAAGCACAGGCCATCAATGTGAAGATTGTACAGCAGCAGAGCCAGATACAGTATTATCAGCAGGCCCTTACCCAATCCCGGGGAACGTTAAAGCAGAAGTGGATCTCCCTTTACAAGGGTGCATACCTTGACATGGTGGATATGCTCTATACACACTCCGAGTATTCCGGCTACATCGATGCGATCATCACGAAGAACAAAGATGAACTTATGGGCTACCGAAAGATGCGCGAGCAGCTGCTCGATGCCAAGGGGAAACTCGACGAGGCGTCCAAGGCCCAGAAAGAGAACTTGAGCGTGTTGCAAGACAAGATCGGTTTGTTCAATGCCGAGCGAGAGAAAAAGGCTGTATTGCTGGCATCGCTCAGCAAAGAGAAGCAGTCCTACCAGGAAGAGATACAGCGCCTGCTTAAAGAATTACAGGCTCGGAAGAAGGAGCTTCCGAACAAGGGTATGGCCAAAAGGATGGGGGATCTGCCCTGGCCTGTGGCGGGCAGAATTGTGCGAGGCTTTGGAATAACGAAAGAACAAGGATATGCCCAAATATCACATGGAGTAGATATCGAGGCAGATGAAGGCACGCCGGTGAAGACAATACATGCAGGCAAGATTGTGTTTTACGACTGGATTACAAACTTCGGCAATACGATGATTATCGATCATGGCGGGGGGCTGTATTCTGTCTACGGCCACCTCCAGAAGCCTTTAAAGTCGATAGGAGAGTCCGTGGAAGCACGCCAGGATATAGCCCTGGTGGGTCAGAGCGGTGATGTGTTAAAACCTACCCTGCACTTTGAGATACGTTACAATGATAAACCCCAAGACCCGGTCAAGTGGCTCTCCAGGAAATAGTGATTATTTAAACCTCATGTCGGATATGCTATAGACCGATTTTGTTAGATAGCTTTAACCAGAAAGGGTGTGTATGAGAAACGCTAAAGGGATACTAAGGGGCTTTGGGGTTGCTGCATTAATGGGCTTCTTTCTTTTGCAGCACACGGATGCGCTCAATGCTGAGTCCATGAACATCTTTCCGGAACTCCAGAAGTTTACCGACTGTCTGGATTTAATCGAAAAGTACTACGTGGAGGAGGTAAAACCCGAGACGCTCATTGAAGGGGCTATTAAAGGCATGGTCTCGGTTCTTGATCCTCATTCGGCATACCTCACGAAAGAGGATTATAAAGAGATGCAAATCAGCACGACCGGGTCCTTCGGGGGGCTTGGCATTGAAATAGGGCTGCGTGATAACCAGCTCACCGTCATCACACCCATTGATGGTACACCTGCCTTCAAAGCGGGCATCCGCCCCGGTGACAGGATCCTCAAGATTGATACCTCACCAACAAATGAAATAACCCTTGAAGAGGCTGTCAAGCTTCTGCGGGGACCCAAGGGATCGAAGGTGACACTTACCATCCTCCGTGAGTCTCAGGAGAAACCTATTGAGTTCACCATCACACGAGCCATTATCCACATAGAGAGTGTGCTTTCCCAGATAATTGAACCGGGATATGGTTACATAAAGATTCGTAATTTTCAGGTGGACACCTCGGAAGCCGTGCGAAAGGCAATGCAGAAGATGGTCGGGCTGAAGGGGTTGATCCTTGACCTCAGATACGACCCGGGCGGCCTGCTGGATCAGGCCATTGCCGTGAGCGACCTTTTCCTGAGCGAGGGCAAAATAGTCTATACTGATGGGAGGAGACCAGAGGACCGTACCGAATACATTGCCCATAAGAAGGAAGGCACCTTTGAAGGGTTCCCCATAGTGGTCCTCATCAACGGTGGAACAGCCAGCGCAGCAGAGATTGTTTCCGGAGCACTGCAGGACAACAAACGCGCGGTTATCGTGGGGGTAAGGAGTTTCGGCAAGGCATCGGTCCAGACTATCAGGCCTTTAAGTGACGGATCGGCGTTGAAGCTCACCATAGCAAGGTATTATACGCCGTCAGGCAGATCCATCCAGGCAAAAGGCATCGAGCCTGATGTGGTTGTGGAACAAAAGATGCTCGTTAAGGAAGATTTAAAGACGCAGACCTTTATCCGGGAGAAGGATCTGAAATCACATCTGGAGCCGGAGGGAGCTGAGCCTACTGACACGAATGAGAGTGCAACCGGTCCTGTGAATCTGGATAAAGACTACCAGCTCAAGTACGGACTCGACATGCTCAAGACATGGGAGGTGTTTCACCGCATCAAGAAGGCAGCATGAGAAGGAAGAGAAGGAAAAAAAATACCAACACGATCCTCATAACTGCCGTCATAGGTGTCTTGATTGCCGCGATCATCATAGTGACGGGCATTGTTCTCCTGACCGAGAAGCCTCACAAGCCTCCGGAAAAGAGGGAGGCACCCGGCGGCGTTACCATAACCAAACCTTTCGTTGAAGGGGATGAGCTCCTCATCAAGGGGTGCCTGTTCGACCTCGGCGTCCCCAAGGATCATGTTCGCATCACAGGCAGGACTATTGAAATCACCATGGCAAAGTTGCCGGATCCATCCCACATTGAAGAGGCCTTTGCCGGCTTACGCAAAATCGAGGGTGCGGAGGTTACCCTGAAAGAGCCGACTCGGCTTACACTCAACATCAATGAGAAAGAGTGGAACATCTATTTCCGTGTATACAAGGCCCCTGAAAAGAAGATGGAAAAGGTTGCCATTATCATCGATGATATGGGGCAGGACATGGATGTTGCCCGCAAGCTCTGCGCCATTGACGCGAACCTAACCTTCTCGGTCCTTCCCCATGAAATGCATACGGAAGAGGTTGCTCTCTACCTCCACAAGCAAGGCAAGGAGGTGCTGCTCCATCTCCCCATGGAAGGAAACGGGAAGAACCCGGGTTTGGGGGCCATCTACCATGATACGGATCCCAGCCAGGCCCAAAAGATCCTGAAAGAATCCCTTGAGAGGGTCCCTATGGCAGACGGGGTGAACAACCATATGGGTTCTGTAGTCACTCAGAATCAGGTCATTATGAAGGCCCTGTTTTCCAGTATCAAGGAGCAGGGCCTCTTCTTCATCGATAGCCTCACTACGGGGAAATCGGTATGTAAAACGGTTGCGACTGAAACGAACCTTCCCTTCCAGGTACGCGATGTATTCCTCGATAACGAACAGACTTACCAGTACATAGCAGGGCAGTTGGACGTGCTTGTCACGATTGCCAGACGGAATGGTGAAGCTATTGCGATCTGTCATCCACACCCAGTGACCGTAGAAGTGCTGGTCCATGAGGTGCCACACCTCAATGATAAGGGGATCGAGGTGGTGAGAGTCTCCAAGCTCGTTAACGGCCGCTCTTAGGTCTTAAGAGTGTAAGACATGCTGCCTTGATTGACTCGGATGTATGCTTTAGGCTATAGAGGGAGGCGGTTAAAGGGTTTAAGATCATGAAGCAGTGGTTTGTGATACAGACTAATCCCAAGGAAGATAACCTTGCCTGCCTTGTTCTCTCACAGAACGGTATCAGCATCTATCAGCCGTTCATGGAGAAGTACGTGTTCCATGCCCGGAAGAAGACGTTGAAGCGATACCCGCTCTTTCCCAACTACATCTTCGTGAATATAAATCCCGTGGAGGAGGACTTTCACAAGATCCGATGGAGCAGGGGAGTACGCAGGATCCTTCTCGACAACTATCAGCCGATACCTATTGAGGAGGAGTTTATCTCCTCATTGCAGACACTCCAGGATAAAGATACCGGTATTATCAAGAAGCCCGTGGAGTTTGCCCCGGGTGACATGGTTCGGATCAAGTCGGGCCCTATGAAGGATCTTTACGGGATATTCGAGGAATGGGGCTCGGACGAGGGCAGGGTAAAGATCTTGATCCAGATGGTCAACAACAGGGCAAAGGTGGTCATGCACGCCTCTCTCATTGAGAAGGTCTGACCATGAGGAGGGCCCATCCATAAGATCTACGGCAACGCAAAGACCCTGAAAGCCTCCGATGAAAAGGCCATCGAGAGGCTCTACAGGAGAAGGATACCCTCCACAGTTGTCATAACTCATGAGCTTTGCATAGAACTCGCGCGTATATCCCATGAAACAGGCATCCAGATCGGGCTGCTTATCAACAGGGCAGGAGCTGTTGAATATGTGATCGCCGGCAATGCATCAGGCATATCCATTCCCAAACTGCATCGGATGCGGACTCATCCCGGAAGGCTCCAGGGCCTCAGGCTCATTCACACTCATATGAGGGATGGCCATCTCACCTCCGAGGATCTTACCGACCTGGCCAAGCTTCGGCTCGATATGATCTATGCCATCGAGGTCTCGGCGGACGGAAGCCCCGGCCTTGCATATGGGGCACACCTCATTCCTGCGCAGGATACGGCCTTGTGGAAACTGTTTGATCCGGTCCCCACGTATGGGATGGACATCAGGTTCGATCTCTTCATCAGAGAGCTGGAAGATGAGATCACCAAGAAACAGACTGCGCTTGTCGCCGGTGCCCATGAAGACCGGGCCATCCTCGTGGTGGTTACCTCCGCGCTCAATGAGGCTACCAAGGACATCATAGCTGAGTTTCAGGCCCTTGCTCGGGCAGCCGAGGTCACTGTCGTGGACACGGTGGTACAGAGAAGGCCGAAACCCGATCCAAGGTACGTGGTGGGCAAAGGTAAGGTGGCGGACATCTATATTCTGGCATTGGCCAAGGACGCCAATCTCCTCATCTTCGACCATGAGCTGACGCCGTCACAGGCCCGTTCCATTGCCGAGATCGCGGATATGCGGGTGATCGATCGCACACAGCTCATCCTCGATATCTTTGCCCGCAGGGCCAGAACAAGAGAGGGCAAGATCCAGGTCGAGCTGGCCCAGCTCAGGTACAATATGTCCCGGCTCGTGGGCAAGAACCCGTCGCTCAGCCGGCTTGCCGGTGGTATCGGGACCAGAGGGCCGGGTGAGAGTAGGCTGGAGATCGACCGCCGCCGTGCCAAAGAGCGCATGGAGCGGCTTGAGCGGGAGACTCATCAGATAAGTCAAAAACGCAGGCTTACCAGGCTTCGCAGGAGCAGGCATGCACTCCCGGTCATTTCAATCATCGGTTACACCAATACCGGTAAATCCACACTCTTAAATACCCTGACCAAGAGCAAGGTCTTCACGGCAGACATGCCTTTCGCCACACTCGATCCCTCCAGCAAACGCCTGAGGTTTCCAAAAGACATCGAGGTGATCATCACCGATACGGTGGGTTTTATCCGTGATCTCCCGACCGATCTCAAGGCCTCCTTCATGGCCACGTTGGATGAGCTGAGAGATGCCCACCTTCTCCTGGAGATCATCGACCTCACCGACCCTCATATCGATTATCGCATCCAGGCTGTCGATGAGATCCTTAAAGGCCTGGAACTCCAGAGCAAACCCCGTCTCAAGGTATTCAACAAGGCGGATAAATGTCCCAAGGGCCTTGCGGATTCCTTGTCTGAACGTTACGGGGGTGTTGCAGTCTCGGCGCTGGACAGTACAAGCCTTATCCCCCTCATCGAGCGGATGCAGGCCTACTTCCTGCACAAATAGCCGTCTCCTACTGTTTTTTATTCTCTAAGTACTTGAGCGACTCATTGATGAGGTGGGCAGGCAGCCTGAGAGACCTCAGCAGAGATGCCGCCACGGTGTTGGATAAGGTATTGATGGGTTCCAGGCGTACCTTCGGGTCAGACATGGTACCCTTGAGGCTCATGTTCAACACGATCAGCTTTCCTTTGTCGCCTGTGAGCACCCAGCCTACGAGCGGGATCTTGCTGACTGTCCAGTCTACGCTCTCCAGGGGCTGGACACCTATGTTTGCATCGATTTTCTTTGTCGTTATAGAATACTTCCCCACTGCAGACAGTTGAATCGAGTTGCTCTCCAGCGCAAAGTCATCGAAACTCACCACATTGTCGGTTATGTCCAATGTTGATGTCAGGTGGTTGTAGGTGAAATGGTGGCTGATAAAATCGATGTCACGATTCTGAAAGATCTTATACACATTCAGCAATGAGAAGATTTGTGAAACGAGTTCGTATTTTCGTATCTCGCCGTCCCTGGCGGATATGGTGAGTATGCCGTTTATGGAATCATCATGGCCTGAGATATGGCCATCCATATCAAGACTTCCGTCGATGATGGATTTGATGTTTGTTGCGCGTAACAGCTTGCGCATATCAGCACCCTTGATGGAGATCATCAAATCGTAGGTGGAGGCACCGTCGGCAGCGATCTGGATGGTTCCTTTGGCATTCCCTGAGACCGTCTCCATATCGACGTGAGTAAGGCTTAAGATTCCGTCTTTGAATTCTGCCTGTGCCGATGATCCCTCGATGGGAAGTCCATAGAAAACACAATTGACAAACTTCAGTGTTGCATCGGCCCTGAGATCCGTAAGTCCCTTTAAGGTCATACCCCCTTCGCCGGTCTTCATGCCGTCAACAACTGCGCTGCCCTTGAAATACGGTTGCTTCTCAAGGGAAAGTTTCCCCTTGAGTACGACGGTAGTTTCCCCTGAGGCGATCTGCAGGGCATCTGATGAGATGACGTGCGTGCTGAAAGTTACAGGGCCGTTTATGGTGAGGGGGTTTTCCTGATAGGGCAGGACCATATTGTTGAATCTCAGGTTTCCTTCAGCAGAGACGGCATTATCCCAGGAGATCTTCATTGAGCCGTTCACCAGGCCGTCCAGGTTCTTGAGGCCTTTTGCGGTCTTGCAGGAGAGGTCCTTGAGATGCAACTCGCCGGACAAGGCCAAAGAGCCGGTGTCCGATTTGATGGATGCAGAGCCGCCCAGAGAGCTCTTCGGAGTACGGATAACCATATCATTTATACTGATGCGCGGCTGAGATTCCAGTCTGGTTGTGAAATTGCCCTTGGCTGATGCCGGCTGTGATGTAATCGTGTAGTTGCTCGCAGCATACGTGATGCCCGGAGTACTCAGTTCCAAGGAGCCCTTGAGGTCGGCCCCGATGCCGGAGCCTGTGAGTTTGATACTGGCATCTCCAAGGGCGATAGTTCCCACCGGGTGAAGGTGATCGGCGAGGACGAAAAACCGGGAGCGGTTCTTCCCGAAGGGATCTACAAGGCTTACATCCAGCTTCTTGATGCGTATGGAGTCGAATGTCCCGGTGAATATAATACGGTGAGGTGCGGAATAACTGTCTGCATGGATGGAACCCGATTGCCCTGAAATGCTTTTGTTTCCCCAGGTGTAGGTACAATTTTCAATCTTGATGTCCTCGATCGCATTGAAAGGCGATTTCAAAGTCTCATCATAGGAGGCGCTCACCCGGGCATGCACCAGGCCTCCTTTCACCTTGGATACAGGCGAGAGGAGCTTGTAGATATCCTGGGGAACCATGGCTGCCCGCCAGGTTCTGATGAAATCCGCTGCAGGCATGTCCAGATCAATAACCACGTAAACACGCCAGAACTTCAAAATCTGCAGAAGCGCGACATTCACCCTTCTCAGACTGGATTGCCCCATAAAACCTGAAAGATTATTGAACCGGATGTCGCCTTTCGTGTACATCACCTGACCGGTGATCCCTGTGACCCGATCAGGGGAATAACCGGCACCGAAGCTCTGGCCACGAAGATCCTGGACCACATAGAGGTTGTTCATCAGGGCCTCGCCCGAGAGGAAGTCCTTTATGGAGCCCCTGTAGCGAGCCATGGAAAACCGCGAGCGGCCGCTTCTGATCTGTTTGGTGAGAAGGGTTTTGAGCCAGTCGGGAAACAGATTAACCGGGAGCACGGAGACTACCTTTTCGTAGTCGAACTCCTTGGAGGATGCTTCCAGGCTGAGTATGGAATCCTTCCATGATTCCATATCGTTGAGCCCCATGATCTCCCCCTTGCCTGATACTTCCACGAGCGGCGTCTTGATGGAGATGTCGGTGAAGCTCATCCGCTGTCTGTCTCCTGACAGGGCGGCTGACACAATAAGATTTTTCATGGTGCCCCGTATGTACGGCAGGCTCAGGTCTTTCGCCTGGAGCAAGAACGAGCCTGCCTTTGAGTTTTTAACATCCTCTATGGTGAAGCTCATATTTGCAGTACCCTTGAAACGGGTATCGATCTGTTTCAAAGGAATGCCGTAGGCATCAAAGGTCACCTTTCCGGGCTTGACCAGGTCGGCTTCAAGGAGGACCCTGCCTCCGAGCGAGCGCGCCCTGAGATTGATCCAGTCATTCGTGATGCGGCCGGAGAGGTCGGTCAGGGGAAAATCCAGCCCCTGGTAGATGAACTTAACGCTGCCCTTCCATATGATCACTACGGGTCGGCCGGCGGTCCCTTTTTTGAGCTTCAGATTCTGCAGGTTGTCAAGGTCGATCTCGCCGGAGGGCTCGACAAGGCGCACCTTCTTGACGCTCACATCTCCGAAGAGGAGTCTCCAGATTCCGAGATATGCTGTGACACTTTGAATGTGAAGGTTGATTATACCCGGGGAGTCTATACTGACCTTATTGAGAATGACCCGCGGACCCTGTTTCCATTCAAGCCGCGTACTTGCTATAGTGACAGGCAGGCTGAGCTGATTTTTCAACTGCTGCTGTACAGCTTTTGTCATTGCTTCGGGTGATCTTGTGGCCAGGTATGATATGAACAAGACGCAACCGATAAACACAAGCACGGCCGCAAGCAGGGTTAGGAGTATCCTCTTCAGGATTTTATTCATGTGCGTCCCAAGAGCAATTAGTACAAATTGACACTTAATTGCAAGTGTCTCTCCTCTTTTCCTTTGTCTTTACTATAGGGATTCCTTGACTGCCTACGCGGGAAATGATACACTCATTAGTATGTTAGATATTAAATTTATTAGACAAAATGTAGAATTGGTGAAGAAGGCGCTCCAGAATAGAGGGTATTCCATGCAACTTGACTCCCTCATGGAGAAGGATAATGAGCGAAGGGCCCTCATCCAGAAGGCTGAAGATCTCAAGGCTGCCCGTAACCAGTTTTCCATGCGAATTGCGCGGGCCAAAAATGAGGGGGGAGACCTGGAGCAGGAAAAGGCCGAGATGCGCAGGATCTCCGATGAGATCAAGGGCCTCGACGGGCAGATCCGCGAAGTGGAAATCGCCATTGAGGCAATCGTCATGGAGATCCCCAATATCCCGCATGAGAGCGTACCTGTCGGGTCTGACTCAAGTTATAACCAGGTGGTGCGTACATGGGGTGATAAGCCGCAGTATGACTTTGCTCCCAAGGACCACTGGGATGTGGGAGAGAATTTGGGCATTCTCGACTTCAAGCGAGCCGCCAAGATCACCGGTGCAAGGTTCTGCCTCAACTGGGGTGCGGGTGCGGCCCTGGAGCGCGCACTCATCAGCTTCATGCTCGATGTGCACACAAAAGAACATGGATATACCGAAGTATGGACCCCGTTCATGGTGAACAGGGACAGTATGACCGCCACGGGCCAGCTCCCGAAATTCGAGGAGGAGCTGTTTCGGACCGATGATTACTTCCTCATTCCCACTGCCGAGGTGCCGGTCACGAACATCTACCGCGACGAGACCTTGCAGGAGGAAAAACTGCCCGTGAAGCTGGTTGCGTATACCCCCTGTTTCCGCAGAGAGGCCGGCTCCTACGGCAAGGACACCCGCGGGCTCATCCGGCAGCACCAGTTCGACAAGGTGGAGGTCGTGCGGTTCGCACATCCCGAAAGGTCCTTCACGGATCTGGAAGAGCTCACCAATGATGCCGAGGATATCCTCAAGAAGCTCGGGCTCCACTATCGGGTGGTAGTGCTCTGCACCGGCGATCTGGGGTTCTCTTCCTCCAAGACCTATGACCTTGAGGTGTGGATGCCTGCACAGGGTGTATACCGGGAGATCTCTTCCTGCAGCAACTTTTTCGACTTCCAGGCCCGCAGGGGCCAGATCCGTTTCAAGGCGAAACAGGGTAAGAAGACCGAGTTCTGCCACACGCTCAACGGGAGCGGCCTGGCTGTGGGAAGGACGCTTGCAGCCATCCTGGAGAACTACCAGCAGGGAGATGGGACGGTCAAGGTCCCCGAGGCGCTCAAGCCCTACATGGGAGTTGACCTCATAACGCCCATCGGTTAATGGTAAATTCGTGCGGAGGGATGGCCGAGTGGTTGAAGGCGGCGGTCTTGAAAACCGTTGTACTGTAAGGTACCGCGGGTTCGAATCCTGCTCCCTCCGCCATGTTTTATTAATGAATGCATCTTTAAGACCTTCGGCACAGACAATCGTAAGCGTCTTGATTTCTAAAAAGTTGGTGTATGCTGCAAAGAGTACAACAGGGCCTCTTATTCCAATTCTCAATCAAAGATGATATCGAGGAGGCAAGGAAGAGGCGACGCAGGCGTACTTTTATAGTACGTTGAGGAGCCGATGACGAAGCCGACAAGGATAGCGCTTTGATTGAGAATTGGAATTACTCCTCGTCCTGATAGCTCCTCGTATAGAGGTGGCGGTTGTAGATGCTGGAGAAGGCGGAGAAAGATTCTTCTTCGGGCGTTGCCTCTATGATGGAGCATATGCCGGTCAGCTTTGCATCGAGGTCGTCCATCATATGGAGGAAGATGGCCTCTTTGGTCATGGGCAGCTTGGGCGAGCCGAATTCAAGCTGACCGTGATGGCCCAGGATCATATGAAGGAGCTGGAGCTTGAGTTCCTTCGGAAAGCCCTCAATGGATGATGCCTCCTGGTCCACCATATTTGCGGAAAGGTAGATATGCCCCAGGAGCCTGCCCATCGGGGTAATGTCTATGATCTTGGTGTAGGTGTACTCATATATCTTGCCGAGGTCGTGGAGCATAGCGCCGACAACCAGCATATCCCGGTTGAAGCCCACATGGACATAGACGGGCAATAATGCATCGATAGCCCTTAAGACAAAGATTGTATGCTCCAGCAGGCCCCCTATGTAGTTATGGTGTATCCCTTTGGCGGCAGGGGCCTTCATGAACCCTTCCCTTACCCCTTCCCTGGCAAAGATCCGCTCGATGAGGTGGCGCAGGTGATTGTTTTTGATGCCGGAGCAGGACTGCTCGAACTCATCCATCATGGATGTCATATCCCGGCCGGTGGAAGGCACAAGACTTGCTATTTCCACATCCTGGTCGGAGAGTTTTGTGATCTTCTCGATCCTGAGTTGCAGGCGGTTTTCGTATGACTCGGCACTTGCCCTTACCCCTACTACGTCACCAGGGGCAATGCTTGAAACCTGCTCCTGTGCTTCATCCCAGACCATTCCGAGGATGTCACCGGTCTTGTCGGAGAGGATGATTTTACCATAGGGCTTGCCATTGCGGGCTGTGAGCAGCCTGCGTTCGGAGACCAAAAACACCGCCTTTACACGGTCGCCGTCCCCGATCTCACTGATAAAACGTCCCTTTGAAATCATGTGTCTCCCTTTGTAGGGATTTTTGTATCATATACGCGAAGTTTTAACAGCCGGAATTATACTATTCCTACAGAATGTATCTGCTTAGGTCTTCCCTGCTCATAAGCGGCCCCAGACGCTGCTTGACATATGCTTCATCGACCACAACAGAGCCCTCGAGCTCTTTCGATGCAAAGGAGATGTCCTCCAGCAGTTTCTCAAGCACGGTATGAAGTCTGCGGGCCCCGATGTTCTCGGTATGGTCATTGATGTACTGGGCGATGGCAGCGATCTCTTTGACGGCATCGTCCGTGAAGACAAGGTCGACCCCCTCGGTGGCCAGCAGGGCCTGATACTGCTTGATGAGGGCATTCTTGGGCTCCATGAGGATGCGGACAAAATCTTCTTTGCTCAGGTGATTGAGCTCCTCCCGAATGGGGAAGCGGCCCTGAAGCTCGGGTATGAGGTCGGAGGGCTTGCTCACATGGAAGGCCCCTGAACCGATGAACAGGATATGGTCCGTGTTTACGGGCCCGAACTTGGTGTTCACCGTGGTCCCCTCCACGATGGGCAGCAGGTCGCGCTGCACCCCTTCACGTGACACGTCGGGGCCACGGCCCGATTCCCTGCCTGCAATCTTGTCCAGCTCGTCTATGAACACGATACCGGAGTTCTCCACCCGGACCCTAGCCTCCTGGTTTACCTTGTCCATGTCGATGAGGCGGCCCACTTCCTGGCTGGTGATGAACTCGAGGGCCTCTTTCACGCTCATGCGTCTTCGGCGGGTGCGCTTGGGGAGGATGGACGAGAACATCTCCTTGAAGTCGATGCCCATCTCTTCCAGCCCCTGGCCCGAGAAGATCTCAACGGTGGGCATCTGGGTCTCGCGTGACTCCACCTCGATGAACCGATCGTCAAGTGCCCCATCCTCGAGCATCTTCTTCATTTTGTCCCTGCTCTCCATATGGAGCTCCGCATCTTTCTGGGGCGGCAGCAGATAATCCAGCACCCGCTCCCTGGCGATATCGGCGGCCTTGTCCCTGACCTTTTCGCTCTCTTCGGCCTGGACCATCTGGATGCCCATCCTCATGAGATCACGGATAATGGACTCCACATCCCTGCCTACATAGCCCACCTCGGTGAACTTGGATGCCTCAACTTTTATAAAGGGTGCACCCGAGAGTTTTGCAAGCCTTCGGGCAATCTCGGTCTTTCCCACGCCGGTGGGTCCGATGAGGATGATATTCTTCGGGTATATGTCATCCTTCATCTCGGGGGCTACCATCTGGCGCCTCCATCGGTTCCTCAGTGCTATAGCCACTGCGCGCTTGGCCTTGTCCTGGCCGACGATGTAGCGGTCGAGCTCGGCAACGATCTGTTTGGGTGTGAGGTTGCTCATCACAGTTCCTCATAGTGTATGGCTTTATTCGTATAGATGCAGATATCGGATGCAATCTCCATGGCATTGGCCGCAATGTCCTTTGCAGACAGGTCGGTATGCTTCAAGAGGGCCTTGGCTGCGGCAAAGGCGTACTGGCCGCCGGAGCCGATACCGCAGACATCGCCATCCGGCTCCACCACATCGCCGGTTCCTGAAAGGATGAAGGTGTTTAAGGTATCGGCCACGATCATGAGGGCCTCCAGCCTCCTGAGCACCCGGTCGGTCCTCCAGTCTTTTCCCATTTCAACAGCGGCCCTGGTGAGGTTGCCGCGGTACTCCTTCAGTTTTTCTTCGAAGCGCTCAAAGAGCGTAAATGCATCCGAGGTGGAACCGGCAAAGCCTGCCAGGACTTTGTCGTCATAGATCTTCCTCACCTTCTTTGCCTTGCCTTTAAGGATCACATTATTCATGGTCACCTGGCCGTCGCCGGCCATCACCACTTTCCCTTCCTTTCTTACGCATAATATGGTGGTCCCGTGGATCTCCATCATCCCTCCTTTGCCTTCGGATGAGCTTTATCATACACATCCATGAGTTTGTCCACACTCAAGTGGGTGTAGCGCTGGGTGGTGGAGAGGCTTACATGCCCCAGCATCTCCTGGATGGATCTGAGGTCGGCACCCGCATCCAGCATGTGGCTTGCAAAGGTGTGCCGTATTACATGGGGGCTCACATGCTTGGCGAGCGCGGCATGCAAAGACCACTGGGAGATTATCCGCCTGATGCTCCTCGATCGCATAGGGCCTCCCCTGCTGTTTAAAAACAAGGGCTCGGTGCAGTATATCGGGTCATTGATGCCCCTTGTTTTCAGATAACTGCCGATGGCATTGATCGCCCGGGTACCGATGGGCACATGCCGCTGCTTGGAACCCTTTCCTATGACCATGATAAAACCTTCGTTCACATCCACATCACAGCACTTCATGGTCTCTGCCTCTCCCACCCGTATACCCGTAGAGTAGAACAGCTCGAGGATAGCCCTGTCACGGGGATCATCTACCGCATCGATAAGGTCGAACATCTCGTCGTGGCTTAAGAACTTCGGCAGGCTGTCCCGTTGCTTGAGAGACCTCACATGGCCGAAAGGGTTCATGGGAAGGCCGGTGGAACGCATCACGAAGGAGAAAAATCCCTTGATGGCGCTCAGCTTGCGGTTGACCGAGGTGCGGTTGTAGCGGGTCCTGAGCCTGAGCATATACGAGCGCACCATACGACGGTCTGGGATGCCGGCCTGGTGCTCGGTAATGAATGTGATGAAATCCCTGATATCGTTTACGTACGCCCGGTAGGTTTCCCTGGAAAATCCTCTACTGTCCAACAGCACGAGGGCATAGCGGTTCAGCAGGGCCTCGTAGTCCAGATCCATAGTGCGTTTTTTACACCCTGGATGTGTTTTTATCAAGGCCGTGATGGGTTGCAAAGGTCGGTGTAATCCTGTCTTGTCAAGGCAATGGTATTATGAAATAGTAGTTAATGTTACCCTTTAAAGACATCCCAAACTGGAGGTGGCAACATGGCGAACGTGGTCATTGTCGACGGAGTAAGGACGGCTGTGGGCGGCTTCGGAGGGACGCTGAAGGATGTCCCCGCCAAAGAGCTGGGCTCCCTTGTAATACACGAACTCCTTGTCAAGAACGGACTCAAGCCGGAGGTCTCCGCTTCGAGCAAAGAAGCAGCACCTGATGTTTTCAAGAATGCAGGCCTGTCGGCCATTGAAGAGAAATACTCCGGCTGGCCCAAGGACCTCAAGGGCATCACCATCGATGAGGTGATCATGGGCAACGTGCTCTCGTCAGGCCAGGGACAAAACCCTGCCAGGCAGGCAATGATCATGGCAGGGCTGCCCAAGGAGACCGGCGCGTTCACCATCAACAAGGTCTGCGCCTCGGGCATGAAGGCCATTGCCCTGGCTGCGGCATCCATCAAATCAGGCGACAACAACGTGGTCATTGCAGGCGGCATGGAGAACATGAGCGACGTGCCCATAGCACTGCCCAAGGCCCGCTGGGGCTACCGCATGGACATGCCCTACGGCAAGACCATGGACCTCATGGTATTCGACGGCCTCTATGAGATCTTTTACGGCTACCACATGGGCATAACGGCCGAGAACATCGCCGAGAAATACGGCATCACCAGGGCCGATCAAGACAAGATGGGGCTCGACAGTCACAAACGCGCGCTTGCTGCAATCAAATCCGGTATCTTGAAGGGGGAGATCGTGCCCGTGAAGATCCCGCAGAAAAAGGGCGACCCTCTCATCTTCGATACAGACGAAAGGCCGATGGACACCACATTAGAAAAGATGGGCAAGCTTGCCACCGTGTTCAAGAAGGACGGTACGGTTACTGCAGGCAATGCTTCAGGCATAAATGACGCTGCCGCTGCGTGCCTGGTCATGAATGAAGACAAGGCCAAGGAGTTGGGGCTCAAGCCCATTGCCCGGATAAAGGGCTATGCAACAGGAGGCGTGGACCCGTCATACATGGGGCTTGGTCCTATCCCGGCGGTTAGGAAACTGCTGAAGATCACCAAGACCTCGGTGAAGGACTACGGCCTCTTCGAGGTGAACGAGGCCTTCGCATCCCAGGCTATTGCATGCATGCGGGAATTGAATATGGACTGGAGCATCACCAACGTGAACGGCTCAGGCATCTCCATCGGCCACCCCATAGGCTGCACGGGCGCCCGTCTCATGATCGCACTGGCCAACGAAATGAAGCGGCGCGGCGTGGGGCTCGGCATGGCATCGCTCTGCATCGGCGGCGGTATGGGTATGGCAATGTCCATCGAACTGGTCTGACTAATTCCCTGTCCCCTTTACAAAAAAAGGGGTTGCCCCCCCTTTGCGGGGGGGCAGGGGTATAGGCTATTCCAGATCCTTACTCCGACTGACCTGGAACAAGACTATCATGATCATGAGCAGGACAGCTGCGATGGGGGTTGGTGCAGTGTGAGCCGTCTCGATGAGACATCCGCCACCACCACCGCCGCCTGATTCGGCAGAACTCACGGCATTGCTCGTATCACTGGTCTGCGAAGAATCCTGAGTCGAACTTGTCGATGTATCGGTATTTCCCTCGGCAACGAGCGCCTCATAGGCATTCACACAACCGCCGGTTGCAACCATGCTAGACCCTGTGCTCGGAGTTTTGGTCGCTGAACTCAGGATGATTTGCCGGAGCGTCACGTAATTCATATTTGGTGACTGGGAGAGTACCATTGCTGCTACACCGGTGACAAAGGGGGTGGCAAACGAAGTGCCTGCCGCATTGGAGACATAACCGTCGTTAATCGTGGTAGTCGTGATACCGACCCCGGGCGCCATGATTTGAACGGTCTTTGATCCGTAATTGGAGAACGATGCAATGCTGCCGTCAGTGTCCATGGCAGCTACTGCGATTACGTTGTCATAAGGACAGTTCGAAGGATAGTGGACGCTCGTGTCATTGTCCTGCCCGTTGTTCCCTGCGGATGCAACGAACAGCACCCCCTTGCTTTTCGCGTATGCAATAGCATCATCTAATGACTTGGATTGTTCATAAAAGCCCCAGCTTGCATTGATGATCTGTGCCCCGTGGTCTACTGCATAGTAGATGGCATTCACTGCATCCGAGAGATTCCCTGTAGTCTGGCCATCATTGTTCAGCTTCATGAACTTGACCGGCATGATTGCAATGTTTATATCCCAGTCCACCCCTGCGATACCAATGCCGTTATTGCCGACAGCTCCGAAGATGCCGCACACCTTGGTGCCATGCCCCGAGTCGTCTTCCGGGGTACCGTCATTATTTGCAAAATCATACCCGGGGATAATCCGGCCCTGCAGATCCGGATGATTCATATCCACACCGGAGTCGATGACGGCAATGACAACCTGCTGGCCAGCACCTTGCTGGGTAATAAGGTCCCATGCACTTTCGATACCTAGTTCGCTCCACTCGCCCGTATACGGCCAGTCATCAGGAACAGTCTCTGCCTCGATGATATAGTTCGGTTCAACATATTCTACATCCTCACTTGCAGAGAGCTCTTCGATGGCCTTGTCCGCATCGTCCACAGCCATGGTAACCGGCCGTTCTACCGAGGCAACCTCGGATGAAAGGCCTTGTGGATTCTTTGTCTTGAACTTCACGATTACTTCATCCGTGCGGTATCCGGCTGCATTCAGCGAGAAGGCCATCAGGACGAAAACCAGGAGACCGATAGAAAATGTTCTGTAGTCTTTCACCTTATACCCCCCAGATCGAGTACGATCTGGGGTTACTAAGGCAAGGTGAATGCCAAAGTATTGTCGATAGCGATTATTATTTATTAATCATATAAATCAGTATGTTATAAAGCAATAGTCATACTTATGACTACTTTAGGGCAGTTACACTCGGTGCATCCTTGTAATCCGAATTACAATCCGTGGTATCTGGTTTGTAACTGGACGTAACTGGATTTGATGATCAGCGCACTTCCGTATAGGTCAAGTCTTTGGCTGTAATCGCAGTCTCATAAAGCCCCTCGGAGAAATTTCTTATACCTTTTGCTGAATAAATAATATTGCTCAGGTGTAATATCCTGAGGCCGTGACCCAAGATGGATGCCTGCATATTCGGCGAGCTTATCCAGGGTGTCCTCATCCATATCGGGCAACCGGGCAAGGGTGTTCTTGAGGGTCTTCCTCCTCTGACCGAAGGCGCATGCCGCTACGCTTCTGTACACATCCGTATCTGTGGGGGGTATAGGAGACATCTTCGGGCTCAGCTTGATCACCAGGGAATCGACCTTGGGCTTGGGGAAGAAGTTGTTCGGCCCGACAAGAAACCCGGGGGATGCATCAAATCCTGCGGCTACCACCACGCTCAAGTATGAATATGCCTTATCACCGACATGCGCACAGATCCTCTGTGCAACCTCCTTCTGGAGCATGACAACGACTGAATCAATGCGATGAGCTTGATCAACCAGCCTTATAATAAGCTGCGTGGCAATATTGTACGGCAAATTGGCCACTATTTTCGCCCTGTCAGGAATTATCTGCCCCAGGTCACTTTCCAGGATATCCTGATGAATTAGCGCAATGCCATCAGAGTTATTGAAAGCATCGAGGAGGCTCTCATAAAGATGGTCGTCCTTTTCTATTGCAATGACATAAGATGCATGCTTCAGGAGTACTCTCGTAAGCATGCCCCTGCCCGGCCCGACCTCCACCACTGTGTCATCTTTGCTGATGTCAGCGAGGGATGCCATCTTTCCAGCGATCCCTATATTTTTCAGGAAGTTCTGACCCAGTGAACGTTTTGGCCTCATAGTGACTCTTTTAACCAGTAATGCTTGACCACCTCGACACGGCATTCATATCCAGGGTTGCATAATGACCATCCCTGAAATGTCTAAGGCTCGCGATCCCTATCATGACTGCGTTATCGGTACAATACTTCCTCTCAGGGATGACGAGGCGTATCCCCTCTTCTGCGGTCTTCTGTTGCAGTGCCTCGCGCAAGGCCGTGTTGCTCGCCACCCCACCCGATACTACGATGAGTTCCATGCCGTGATCCTTTGCAGCCTTGATGGCCTTGGTCACGAGCACATCCACCACTGCCGCTTGAAAGGCTGCAGCGATCACGGGTATGAGCTGCTCTTTGCCGGGCCTGGGCTTCTTCGGTTCAGGCAGTCCTGAAAACCGAAGATCGAGTCCGTCAAAGATCTCGGACTTGATCACGAGATTCAGGACCGCAGTCTTGAGCCCGGAGAAGCTGAAGTCATAACTGTTGTCGTTCATCATGGGCCGCGGCAGGTCAATGCCGCTGTGGTCCACGCCTGTTGCAATCTTCTCGATCATCACACCGCCCGGGTAGCCCAGGTTCAGGAGCTTTGCCACCTTGTCAAAGGCCTCTCCGGCTGCATCATCGATGGTCTGACCGATCTGGGTGATATTGGTTTCACTTTGGACGTTATAGAGCGACGTATGACCGCCGGAGACCACCATGCCCATATGTGGATAAGTCAGCTCATGGCCTATCTTGGCTGCACACAGGTGGCCTTCGAGATGGTTGATACCGCACAGAGGAATGCCCAGGCCGTAGGCAAGGGCCTTGCCATAGGAGATCCCCACCAGCAGCGCGCCGATGAGCCCCGGCCCTTGCGTGACGGCAATGCCGCCAAGGGCTTTGAGAGTGATACCGGAGAGCTTCATGGCCTCATCAACCACGGGTACGATGAGCTCAATGTGCCTTCGGGATGCAATCTCCGGAACAACACCGCCGAACACGGCATGGTCAGCCACCTGGCTGGCCACCACATCGGAAAGGACCTTGCCTTCGCCTGTTACCACAGCGGCAGCAGTCTCATCACAGGAGGTCTCAATGGCAAGGATATACATGGCATCTTCTCATTGGTGATGTTGAGGCCCTCCCACCGGGGAGCCTGGTCACAGATCGTGACGCGTCAGGAGTGAGCGGACTTCATAGCCCAGGGCCTCAATAGCCTCTCTCCCGCCCTCGCACCGGTCGAAAATCGCCACCACCAGCTCGATCTCAAGGCCTGCCTCCTTGATGCGCTCTATGGCTGAGATGGTGCTGGCACCGGTGGTGATGACATCCTCTACAACGATGGCTCGCTGACCGGGCTTGATGGGCCCCTCTATCACATTTCCCGTTCCATGTGTCTTTTGGTTCTTGCGTACGAGGAAGGCCATGATCTCCCTCCCCTCCTGATAAGCAGCCAGGCTTGTTGCAACAGCAATCGGGTCTGCGCCGACGGACATGCCGCCCACCGCATCCACCTTCCTGTTTTTGATGATGTCGGAGATGAGCGAGCCGATAATGGATGCACCGACAGGATTCAGCGTCACCTTGCGAAGGTCCACATAGAGGTCGGATTCCTTACCCGATGAAAGCGTGAACTTGCCGAACTTCACTGCATCGTGCCTGATGATTTCTTTAAGCTGGTCGATCTTATTCATGGAAGACCCTTTCAAAGATGGTGTGTATATGGGCAAGGTGGTGGGAGAGGTCAAAGAGGTCTTCGATCTCCTTTTTCCCAAGCACCTTCATGATGTCTTTATCCTTCTTAAGTAGTGTTTTGAAATCTGTATCGCCCTCCCAGACCTTTAAGGCATTGCGCTGAACCCATGCATAGGCCTCATCTCGCTGTATCCCCTTTTCAACCAGCGCCAGAAGCACGTTCTGTGAGTGCCACAGGCCCTTGGTGAGCTCCAGGTTCTTTTTGATATTCTCAGGGAAGACTCTAAGTCCTTCAATGATGGCTGTTAGCCTTGTGAGCATAAAATCAAGAACGGTTGTTGCATCCGGGCCGATGACCCGTTCAACGCTTGAGTGGCTGATGTCGCGTTCGTGCCACAACGCCACGTCTTCCAGGGCCGAGACGCAGTAACCTCGCAGCAGGCGTGCAAGCCCGGTGATATTCTCAGAGCCTATAGGGTTCTTTTTGTGCGGCATGGCGGATGAGCCCTTCTGGCCTTTGCCGAATGGCTCCATGGCCTCCAGCACTTCGGTACGCTGGAGGTGTCTGATCTCGGTGGCGATCTTCTCCAGGCTTGCCCCAATGATGGCGAGCGTGGCAAAGAACTGCGCATGCCTGTCACGCTGAAGTACCTGGGTGCTGATGGGTGCAGGCTTCAAGCCCAGCCTCTTGCATACATATGCTTCCACACTTGGGGGCACGTTGGCGAAGGTGCCCACAACACCGGATATCTTTCCGTAGGCGATTATATCAAGGGCATCCTCCATACGTTTGAGGTTCCGCTCCATCTCAGCATACCATAAGGCGAACTTGAGACCGAATGTGATGGGTTCTGCATGGATCCCATGGGACCTGCCCATGGCAGGGGTATCCCTGAATTCATAAGCCCTCTTCTTGAGCGCCGCCATGAGACCTTTGATGTCTTCGAGGATAACAATGCTGCTCTCTTTGAGCTGCAGGGCATAGGCCGTGTCCAGCACATCGGAAGAGGTGAGCCCCATATGGATGAACCGGGCATCCTCGCCCACGTATTCACCCACGCAGCTTACGAATGCGATGACATCATGGCGGGTTACGGCCTCAATCTCTTCGATGCGCACCATGGTAAAGCGTGCCTTTTTCTTGATGGTCGCAAGACTTTTCTTGGGGATCCTACCGAGTTTTGCCCAAGCCTCGCACGCGGCCATCTCCACATCGAGCCATTTCTGGTAACGGTTCTCATCGGACCAGATCACTTGAAGCTGTTTCCTGGTATATCGTGGTATCACTTCTTCATTACCCTCCGGTCGATCATGTAATTGCTTCCCTCAAGCCCCTTGAGATACTTTTTGATGTCAGTTGCATCCTGTGAGGCCTGACCATAATGGGTGTAGTGTGCGCCTTCATTGTGAATAACCGCAATGGATATGGTCATAACGGAGTATTCCCGCACTTTGCCGTCCCTTTCTGAAGATACAATGACTCCCTGGTCCAGGTCTTCGTCATCGTAGAAGTTCCTGATGACCATATCGAACCTGGAGATCATCTCTTCACACAAAGACCTGACACGATCACCAGGGCAGATGAATACGAAATCGTCCCCGCCGATATGGCCCACGAAAGTCTTCTCCTCATTGATCTCTTTGAGGGCATTCGCGATGATCCTGCCGGTGGCGATAATGACCTCATCCCCCCGGGAATAACCATAGCGATCATTGAAGGGCTTGAAGTTGTCTATGTCCACCCATGCAATGGCAATTTCCTCGCCCGCATCAAACATGCCCTGGATATACCGGATGATGGACTCATTCCCGGGCAGCCTGGTGAGCGGGTTCATATCCACTTCCCGTATGGCCCGCTTGAATATGAACTGGATGCGCCGCTTGATGGAAAGATCACTCTCGTCTGTGTCGAGATAATCATCAATGGAGATGTCCTGCCAGGGAGCGGCCTCGAGCTCAGACTTGCCCAGAAAGGCCACGATGGGGACGTGTCCGAAAATGGTGTTGCTCCTGAATTCCCGTACGATCCCTCCCCCCTTGGACAACAAATACCCGCCATCGATGAGTATGAGGTCCGGGGGGTCCATGTAGATCATGGAGATAACATCCTGGTTCCCTGTCATGACCTGAAAAGAGTCGAACATGGAGTCTATGAGCTCACTGAAATGGTTGTCAGCACTTTCCTGTACGATAAAAACGGCCCTCACATTATCACTCCACAGGCCCCTGTTGATACATTTCCACTTCCTCAAGATCATCCATTATCCGTTTCATGAGCTTTGGCAGATCCACGTTATCCATCCCTATAGTGTCCCATGCCTTGTGAGAAATTTGTCCCACCCACGGATCCCCTCCGTTGCCGATGCCGCAGGCCCTCACGATTGCGTCTGCGATGTGTACCACTGCTACCCTGTCCTTGAATCTCACGGCGGCGTCCGGATCGTGGTGTCCTGCAATGGGGATAGCAAGCTTTTCCGGCAGGTTCCATTCCCTTGAAAGCCACTGGCCTATCTCGGAGTGGTCAACGCCTAAGATCTCGATCTCGGCCTCGCGGAAAGAGATCTGCTTGGCATTCACCACATCCACAATCTTGTCATAGTCCGCCGTCAGGGAGACCCTCACCAGGACCTTGCCGATATCATGGAGCAGGGCAGCAGTGGATATCTCCTCCGGCTCACTCAAGCCTAAAGTCCTGCTGATGGTGCCGGAAACAATGGCCGCTCCCAGCGAGTGCTCCCAGAGCCCTACCATGGTGCGCTCCATGAGGTCAAATACCGATGCCGACAGGACCACGCCCTTGATCACGTTGAATCCCAAGAGGATGATGGCATGACTGATGGAAGAAATCCTGCCCGGGAACCCGTAAAAAGGTGAATTCACCAGCTTGAGCACCCGGGCACCCAGGACCTGGTCCGACGAGATGAGCTTGCCCACATCCTTGGGTGAGACATCGGGGCTTTCCACCATGGTCATGAGCTTCTCCACCACCTTGGGAAGCGTTGGCAGGCTCTGGATTTTCCGGGCGAGTACCTTCAGGTGCTGGACCTTGGTGCTCATGGTCGGCCTCCTTCCGTAGCGCACTCAGCTTCCTTTTCGGCCTCCAGGGACAAGATGGCGCTCTCAATGGCTGATTGGATCTTCTGCATGAGGGGGTCGTCCTGAACCCGGGAGAACCTCATCTTCAGCTCTTCGATCTTCTGCTCCTTGGTCTTGGTTTCACACCCGAGATCCACAGGATGCCCTTTCAGGGTAACATGTGAGACATTCATCCGCTTGAGCCGTTCGATGATGGTGTCGCTCAGCTCGGTGCCCTCGGCGCACAGCGCCATGCCGGCCTCGTTGGTAATAGGCCTGGCCAGCACCATACCGGGTTTCACCAGTTCTATGGGAACCTTCTGCATAAGCGCCTCCTTAAAGTACTTACTTAACCCGCGCACCAACCTTGGGTGCCTGATCAAAGCTTAAAAGCGTCAAAGACCCGCCTGCTCCGTCGGTAGCGAGTAACATGCCTTCGCTTGCAAGCCCCATGAGTTTTGCAGGTTTCAGGTTTGTCACTACCGCAATATGCTTGCCTGCAAGTTCTTCGGGCTTATATGACTTCCCGATACCGGCAACGATCTGGATGGTCCTTCCCACATCCACCTTAAGGATTATGAGCTTATCGGACTTCTCCACTGCCTGAGCCTCCATGATCCTGCCGGCCTTGATCTCGACACGGCCGAACTCGCTGATGTCGATGAGGTTCTCCGGTGCATGGTCCGCCTTCTTGCCGGTCTTGACCTTTGGTTCCTCTTTCTGCTCACCCATTTTTCCCACCCTGGGGAACAGGGCCTGGACCTGGCCGATCTTCACCCCCGGCATAAGCTGCCCGAATGTGCTCAGGCCGGCAAGAGAAACATCGCCGTTTGTCCCGATGAGCTTAAGGATTTTCCTTGATATCCCGGGCATCACCGGGAAGACAAGCACCGAGACAAACCGTATGGATTCCATGATATGGTACATGACCGTAGCTAGCCGCTGCATATTATTCTTGGCCAATTCCCAGGGCGCGGTGCGGTCGATGTACTTATTCAGGGCCGAGACCAGAGACCACACGGACATGAGTGCCGTGTGGAGCTCCAAGGATACCATCTTTACCATGTAGTCGTCCCTGACCTTCTCGGCAAGCTCACTGAGCTCTCTGTCCATATCCTGGGCGGCTCCATCTGCAGCCGGAAGGATGCCGCCAAAGTACTTGGACACCATCATCGTACTCCTGCTCACCAGGTTGCCAAGGTCATTGGCCAGGTCCGCGTTGTAGCGCTCGATGAGGGCCTCTTCCGAGAAGTTGGAGTCGAGCCCGAAGACCATGTCGCGGACCAAAAAGTAACGGAAGGCATCCACCCCGTATTTGTTCTTCATCTCGAGCGGGTCCACCACATTGCCCAGGCTCTTGGACATCTTGGTGGCATCAACGTTCCAGAAGCCGTGTACATTGAGATGCTTGTAGGGCTCGACCCCTATGGCCTTCAACATAGTTGGCCAGTACACGGCATGGGGTTTGAGGATGTCTTTACCAACGAGATGCTGGGTTTCCTTCCAGAAGTCCTTGAATTGTTCACCATCAGGGTAGCCGATGCCGGTGAGGTAGTTGATGAGCGCATCAAACCATACATAACAGACAAAATTGGTGTCAAAGGGCAATTCGATCCCCCAGGAGAGCCTCTTCTTGGGCCTGGATATACATAGGTCATCAATCGGCTCGCGGAGCATGCCGAGCACTTCATTCTTATAGCGATCGGGTCTGATGAAGTCTGGGTTGGTCTTGATGTACTCGATGAGCCAGGGCCGGTATTTCTCCATCTTGAAGAAGTAGTTCTGCTCCTGGACAAACGTTAAAGGCGTCAGGTGGATGGGGCATTTGCCGTCCACCATCTCGGTCTCGGTCATGAAGCGCTCGCAGCCTGTACAGTAGTGGCCGCCGTATTCCCCGAAGTAGATGTCTCCTTTGTCGTATACATCCTGAAGGATCCGTTGAACGGTTTTCACGTGATCAGGCTCTGTGGTGCGGATAAAACGGTTGTTCTCCACCTGGATCTGGGGCCAGAGGTCGCGAAAGCGCTGGCTGTTTTCATCCGCGAGGGCTTTCGGCGTGGTGCCGAGTTCCTTGGCGGTCTCCATGATCTTGTCGCCATGCTCGTCCGTGCCGGTGAGAAAGAAGACATCTTCCCCCAGGAGCTTGTGAAAGCGGGCGAGGACATCGGCAATGACCGTAGTGTAGACATGGCCGAGGTGAGGCTTCGCATTCACATAATAGATGGGAGTGGTAACATAGAAATACTGCTTCATGAGCCCTTGCTCCTTTTTTTCCGTGCGTTGCGGTTGCGTGACCTCTTTCTCTTCGGTTTGGGCTTGATGGCGATCATGGGCTGCATGGGAAGCTCTTCTGCCGCCCGTTCTTCTTCCATGAGGACCTCCCTCTCCTTATCCTGGGCCGGGGATTTCTGGTCGCCGAGTTGCTGAAATTCTTCCTCGGTGAGGATATCCGAGACATTGGCCTTGACGAATCGCCTGTCCGTAAGTTTTGCCACAAAGGTCTGGTTGATGACATTGATGCTCACCACGGTAGCTTCACCCTCATCGAGATAGACCTTTTTGCCCGGCTTGGGGAGATTCTCGATAAGGTTTGCATAGGACTCCTTTTCGTAGGCCAGGCAGCACTTGAGCTTACCGCACAACCCAGAGATCTTGGTTGGGTTCAGCGTCATGTTCTGGTTCTTCGCCATCTTCACGGATATCCGCTGGAAGTTCGTCAGGAAGGTGGCGCAGCAGAGCTCCCTGCCGCAGCTCCCGATTCCGCCGAGCATAGCGGACTCCTGTCTGGTTCCTACCTGCCTCAGCTCGATCCTGGTGTGGTAATGCTCCACCAGGTCTTTGAGCAGTTCCCTGAAATCCACCCTTCCCTCTGAAACGAAGGAGAAGGTGATCTTATTCTCATCAAAGAGCTGCTCTACCCATATGAGCTTCATGGGCAATCCCCGGGCACTGATCCGCTCAAGACAGAATGCATAGCATTCTTTTTCCTTGGCATGAATCCGCTCGAGCTTTTCTGTATCCTCTACCGTCATCTTGCGGATGACCGGTTTGATCTCTTCCAGCCCGGAGGCTTCATCCTCTCTTGTGTATCCCATGACCCGTGCCGCACAGAGCCCCGCCTCAGTGCTCACGATGACCATCTCCCCCTGGTTGAGCTCAAGGTCCAGAGCATCAAAGATGTATGGGGTCGGTATACTATCGAATCTCACACACACGAGTCGTCTTGGTTTTTCTCTATTTTCCATCAATACCATGTTAGCAACCATACATCATATATTTCAAGTGCATCTTTGAGAGAAGTTGATCATTGAGGATATTTATGTGATAAGTGGACTAGTCAGCGCGTCCTTTACGGAGATAATATGACACTTTGGGAGTTTTTTATAAAAGGCGGCCCCTTGATGTGGCCTCTGTTTGCATGCTCCATCATCGCTTTTACCATTATTATAGAACGGCTGTTCGCCCTACGACACGACCAGATCATCCCCAAGGAACTTGTCGAAGAGGTGGAGAGGCTCATCCGTTTGGGGAGGCTTGGTGATATTGAGCAGCTCCTGAAGAAGAGCTCCTCCCCCATGTGCCCCATCATCATGACCGCCGTCAAGAATGCCGGCCTCCGCCGCGAGGTCATCAAGGAATACATGGAGGAAGCAGGTGCGACGGAAGGATATACCATGGAGCGGTATATCGACATCTTGGGCATCATTGCAGCGATCGCTCCTCTGCTCGGATTTTTGGGTACCGTCGCGGGCATGTTCACCTCGTTTAAGGCAATGAGCACAACCCTTGAGCACTCCAGCCGGCTCTTCGCCTCAGGCATCTCAGAGTCCCTCATTACAACGGTTATGGGTCTAGCAATCGCAATACCGGTATACATATTTTATCGGCTTCTCATTGCACGCAGCGACTACCTCCTCATGGAGATGGAAATGACCTCTGCAAGAATCCTCGAATGCCTGAAGGGTGAAACATATGAGGTTCAGACGGAATAAACACAAAAGAAGAATTGCATTTATCGACACCACACCTGTCGTGAATGTTGTATTTCTGCTCCTGATTTTTTTCCTGCTCTCGATAGGCGTACCGTACGGACTGAAATCGGGGTCTATGGCAGGGGCTAGCGGAACTCCCGCTACCGGTCCAATGACCATCATTGTCATGCCTGATAAAGTTCTTATTGATGGCAAACCAGTGAGCGAACAGGTCCTGCCGGGGCTTCCACATAACAGGGATATCCTTATACTTGCATCTCGGAATATCCCCTATTTCAAAGTAAGTAGTGTCCTGGATGTCCTGAGAACATCCGGACACACACGGCTTTCACTCTCAACAAGACCCGTAAAGGACTAAGGGCTCGCTTTTTTTCTATCTTGTATCAAAAGGTTTGACTTAGTAGTATTATCTCATTAATATTATTGAAAATGAAGCGAATCCTCATCATAGAAGACGACAAGAATATCCAGGAGCTACTCCGCCAAGAGCTCAACGATGAAGGTTATGCCATCACTATTGCCTCAAACGGGAAAGAGGCCTTGTCTGTCTTGAAAGGCAAAGATAATGAGAAGCCGGATCTTATTATCCTTGACCTGAGAATGCCGGCCATGGATGGTTTTGAGACCATGGGGCACATCCTGAAGCTTAAAGATGAGACCCCGGTGATCATCCACACGGCATACCCCAGCTACAAGGATGATGCACTGGCCATTGCGGCTGACGCGTTTGTCGTGAAGTCACATGATTTAACCAAGTTAAAGAATGCAATCTTTGAATTGATTGGGAAATAATGCCTTTTGTAAACCCCCACGACATTGAAGTGGTTATACTCGCGGGCGGAAAGGGCGAACGGCTCTATCCTCTGACCAAAGACCGCGCCAAGCCCGCGGTGCCTTTCGCCGGGATGTACCGCATCATTGACTTTACCCTGTCCAACTGTGTGAATTCCGACCTCAAGAAAATTTATGTACTCTCACAATACAAGTCCCACTCTTTAAACCGCCATATCCAGCAGGGATGGCTCTCGTTCTTCTCATATCCCATGGGTGAGTTTATCTATGACATCCCGGCACAGCAGCGGATCGGGAACAGTTGGTACGAGGGCACGGCCGATGCGGTTTTCCAGAACATCTATTCCCTCCAGCATGACATGCCCGGTTATACCCTGATTCTCTCAGGTGACCACATCTACCAGATGAACTATATGGAGATGATACAGTCCCACGTGCGGAGAAAGGCGGATGTGACCATAGGGGTTGTCCCGATGCCCGTTGAAACTGCCTCTCAGTTCGGTGTGATCAAAGCGGATAAGGGCATGAACGTAGTGGGTTTCCAGGAAAAACCCAAGAAGGAACCCTTCACCATGCAGGGCGATGCAAGCAAGGTCATGGTCTCCATGGGGATCTATGTGTTCGACACCAAGACACTCATCCGCAAGCTCGTGGAGGATGCAAAGCTGAAGTCGAGCTCACATGATTTCGGCAAGGACATTATCCCGCGCATGGTTAAGCACAACAAGATCATGGTATATCCATTTAAGGGCATCATGGGAAATGGCTACTGGCGCGACATCGGCACGCTCGATGCCTACTACGAGGCCAACATGGACCTGGTATCCGTCACACCCCAATGTAACCTTTATCATCCCAACTGGCCGGTGCATACGGTCTATAGTCCCTTCCCGCCGGCAAAGATGGTCTTCTCCGGAGGTAAGGACGGCAAGCGCATCGGCATGGTGCTGGACTCCATTATCTGTGACGGTGCCATTGTCTCGGGCGGGAAGGTCGAACGTTCCATCATCTCGCCCAATGTCAGGGTCCACAGTTATTCCGAGATTGAGGATTCCATGCTCATGGAAGGTGTTGAGATCGGGAGGAATTGCAAGATCAGGCGTACCATTATAGACAAATACGTCAAGATACCGCCCCGAACAATAATCGGTTATGATCCGGAGGACGACAAGAAAAGGTTCGATGTCTCTCCCGGCGGGATTGTTGTTGTTTCCAAGAACACCATGTTCGATTGATCAGGCTCATGAAACGTATCGCCCTGGTGAGCCTCGGCTGCCCCAAGAATCTTGTGGACTCGGAATATATATGTGAGAGGTTCATAAAGGCAGATTATACCCTTGTCCAAAACCTTGAAGACGCCGATCTGGTCGTCGTGAACACCTGTTCTTTCCTCACTTCTGCAGTGGAGGAATCCGTCAATACCCTGCTGGACCTTGTCAAAAGCGGCAAGGAGGTGCTTTGCACCGGCTGCCTGGTAAGCAGGTACGGCCATGAGATTGCCAAGGAACTCCCTGAGATCCGCCTGTTTGCAGGGCCCGGTAGTTATGAAGGGATCGTGGATGCGTATGAGTCCGGCAGGAAATACCTCGAACCGTCCTTTGACTCCGTTGTGAAGAGATCATTCTTCTCCGGTACGGCAAGTGCTTATGTAAAGGTGAGCGAGGGGTGCGACAACCGCTGCAACTACTGTCTTATCCCATCGATCAGGGGGAGGCTTGTAAGCAAGTCAGTGGAAGAGGTGGTTGCCGAATGCCTGGACCTTGCCGGCAGTGGGGCAAAGGAGATCATCCTGGTGGCCCAGGACCTGGGCGGCTATGGAAAGGACCTGGCCTTGAAGGACGGCCTTAATAGACTTGTCGAGAAGATATCCGCCATCGATGCCGTCGAGTGGATCCGCCTCATGTACATCCATCCGGCATCGCTCACCAAGGCTCTGATGAGACAGTTCGACAGCAACCCCAAGGTGTGCCCGTATATCGACCTGCCCATCCAGCATGTCTCCGATACGGTTCTTAAGGCCATGGGAAGGCGGGGCGGCTCAAAGGCTGTTCGCAGGGCCTTTGATCTCATTCAAAAGACCCATAAGGATATCTGGGTAAGAACAAGCCTCATGGTGGGCCATCCGGGCGAAGACGATGAGGCCTTCAGCGAGCTGGAACACTTTGTTGCACAAGGGAACATTGACCATCTCGGTGTCTTTGCCTATTCACCGGAGCCTGGCACGAAAAGCTCCTGCCGGCATAACAGGGCTGAAGGCAGTGTCGCCCTGAAGAGGAAGCGCAGGCTCATGGCCCTCCAACAGCGCCTCTCGAAAAAAAGACTTCACAAGCTCAGAGGGAACAGGATAAAAGTACTCATCGAGGGATACCACCCTGAAACCAAGCTCCTCCTGAGAGGCAGGGCACCATTCCAGGCCCCGGAGGTGGACGGCATGGTGATCATCAACGAGGGTGGGGCTGATGCCGGGACCATCGTGGAGGTTGAGATTACCGGTTCTTGGGAATATGATCTGATCGGAAGGGTCGTATGAATGCATCCCGAATCATAGAGCTTGGAAAAGAAGCCGTGCGTATTGAGATCGAAGGTCTCGAGGAGCTTGCTTCTCAGATAGGAGAGGGATTTGCACTGGCAGTGAAGATCATCGCTGACCTCAAGGGCAAGGTAGTGCTCACAGGGGTCGGGAAGTCGGGCATCATAGCCAAGAAGATCGCCTCCACCATGATGAGCATCGGTACACCCGCCATCTTCATGCATCCCGTGGACGGGCTGCACGGCGATCTCGGCTCCATCGTAGCCGAAGATGCCGCCATCATTATCACCAACAGCGGCATGACGACAGAGGTCATCAATCTCATCCCTTCATTAAAAAAACTCTGTATCCCTATCATCACCATCACCTCGGATACGGACTCTACGGTAGCAAGGGCATCCGACGTGGTATTGAAATGCAGCGTGAGCCGCGAGGCCTGCAACCTTGGGCTCGCACCCACCGCCTCAACCACTGCCCAACTCGCACTGGGTGATGCCATTGCCGTAGTAGTCTCCCGGATCAAGGGCTTTGATAAGGATTCCTTTCATATCCTCCACCCTGCAGGCGAGCTTGGGAAACAACTCATGGTGGGCATCTCCCAGATGATGATCACCGATGAACGTATCCCTGTGGTTAGCCTCGATATGCCTCTGCCTGATGTCGTAATAGAGATGACACAGAAAAAACTGGGTTTCACCCTTGTAAAAAAGGGGGCTTCCGTGGAGGGAATGATTACGGACGGTGACCTGAGGAGGGTGCTCCTTAAGTATGGGGATCAGCTTGCAGGGCTTAGGGCCAAAGATATCATGTCACCGAAACCCAAGTGCATCAACGGCAACAAGCTGGCCATCGATGCGTTGGATATCATGGAGAAATTCCAGATCACTTCTCTCGTAGTAACCGACGAGTCCGACACAATGACCGGCGTCATTCATCTGCATGATCTCCTGGGAAGAGGTAAGCTGGGACTGCGCTGATGTTCATTCATACTCTTAAGAAGAATTGCTGTAAACACACACCCTGCCTGATCCCTCTCATAACAGTTTGCAAACATAAGATAACCCTCTTTCCTTTTTGAGTCGGCTTCACTACGTAAAGTGCAACTTTACACAGGGAGGATTTTTCTATGGAAAAATCATGGCAGGATGTACTGGACAGATTCCATTACGGCATATACCTCATTTCTATAGCGGCAGACGGTCTTTATAACGGGATGATTGCCTCATGGGTGTCGCAATGCTCACACGACCCGCCGCTCATTACACTCGCCATCAGAAAGAACAGGCTTTCGCAGGGCCAGATTATGCAAACGGGCAAATTCACCCTCAATGTCCTGCCCAAGGATGCCCTGCCTATCCTTAGCAAATTCAAAGTCCCGGACTGGAAACAAAAATTCGACGGCATTGATTACGAACTCTCACCCGGCGGCAATCCCGTCCTCAAAGGTGCCCTGGGGTACCTTGACTGTAACGTTGAGCGGGCCGTCGATACGGGAGACCATACCCTGTTCATAGGCCGTATAACAGGGGGTGCATTGAAGAATGAGGCAGATACGCTTTCTACGATCCAGTATCCTGGCAGGTACAGGGGCGATAAGTAGCAACTGGGCAGGAATCAATAGGAACAGTGTCAAGCGACTGAATTTGTATTCCCCCGTAATGGGAAGATGACGGTGTACCATTTTCCATGCGAGCTGCAGAATAAAATCCATTAAATCTTTTCCAAATCAATACGTTTAGATCTTGTTATGAAATCTCTGATAATCAAGTAGCGATAAGAATGTACATTATCATCAATTTCCCAGGTCTTGTGGAACTGATCAGTTATCGCAGTAATGTTCACTTTGGAAAAAGTGATGCTAATGAGTTATAATCAACAGTAGGCCTATTCAAACTTAGCTTAGGAATAGTCACATGATCATCGGTTTCTCAGTACTTGATAATAGTATTGCGAGGATTTTAGTATACTGCATTTTGCTTTGAACTTTTATAGTGCTAAGCTGTAAAAGAGAAGTATATTTATTGTTAGACATTAATGTTTAATGGATTATGCTTATTAGAATAAACTTAGTAGGTGAAAATAATGAATGAAAAACAATTCGAGAGCATTCTGGAGAGGTATCCTGAGTTAATCGAGCATGGCCTACTACTCAAAGGACGGCAGGTCTCAATAAAAGGGAAGTATATTGATTTGCTTTATATAGATAAGCATGGTCAGAAGTTAATTATAGAACTGAAAATAGGTACAATTGTTCGCAACCATATTGGTCAACTCATAGATTATGAAGGTGAACTTCTTAGTCCAGATGATCCCACAATTAGAATAATGATCGTGGGTAACCGTGTTCCTCCCAATCTTCGAAGATCTTTGGAACATCATGGAATAGAATGGAAAGAAATCTCTTACCAATATTTGATCAGCTTTCTCAAGGAACAGAATGATTATGAGTTCCTTCAGTTTTTTAATAATGAAAATTTAGAATTTAATGAGGATGCTCCTTTGATGAGGAAACAAAGGCATGTTTCAGAGTCAACACAATCAATCAATGTTTATAATAAACCTGAAGGACTACAGGTAAGAAACGGAGCGTGTCTTATGAAGGGATTAAACGAGTCTAAGTATTCCCTCCAAGAAGTTTACGAGAAACAAAATCCTAGTCCCTCTGTTCAAAGGCTTCTGGAGGAATTCCACCATCAGCTTGTTCAGCGACTGGATGAGAATAACCTGCATTGGATGGCCAGGACACACATCGCAGGAATCTCTTACCTCTGCAATGATCGTAAGGCCTTTTTATTTCTCGATGTAAGACAGCAATTTATAACAACTCACTTCTTTACAGGAAAGAGTAGTATCGCTGGTATAGGTAAAAGGAATTGGTTACATCTCGAAGATAACCTTGGTAGCCAACCCCATAGAATTGTCGATAAAACGTCTCTAGATCGTGCGCTATCATTTGCTGTAGAGGCATATCACATAGCTAGCGAGTGGACAGGCTTAAAGTAGAAACTGATAACGATTGCCTTTTGTTATCTAATAAGAAATTCGGTGTTCCTCAATCCTTGATGTCATACCGCTGATTACGCAAAAGAAGCATCGGTTTTATAAACATGGAAATATTGTATAGATCGTGCCATCTCTTATGGTTAATTCAGAGTGATGATTCCCTTGAAAATCAACATTCCCCACCAGCCTTTAAACCAAAGGTTTTGAGATGAAATCTCTATCCTTCCATTAAACAGATAAAACGGTCTACATGGTGTCGGAGACGATTAATAATAATGTGAGCAGAGGTCTTTTTTCATCCCCTCTGAACCCGGTGAGCGAGCGCTGGAAAATCTGGGGGGAAAGCGTCGTCTGTTTGAGCGGAGTGAAACGGAGCGAGTTTCGACGCGGCCCGGATTTTTCAAGCGAGCGAGCGCACCCTTCAGGGCGGGTTCATGGGGTGCCTTTTCTTTCGTCCTTTCTTTTGGCACCAAAAGAAAGGACAAGAAAATAAAAATGGTACAGTCTATAAACATAGGTAAAACAACCATAAATCTTCATTCTGTGAAATCTGCTCCATCCATCAAATCAGATAATAAAAAAGGGAGGGAACTTAAGATTCCCTCCCTTGGTGTTTCGAATAGGAGACGGTTTAGATGGCGAATGCCTCGTCCGGGATCCTCACGCAGCTGATCTCGTCCTTGGTGAGTGTCTCACACTTGGAAGGGACCAGCGCCGTGATCCTGTTGATGTAGAACTTGGCGCCTTCGATCTTGCCCGTGTAGAACATCTTTTCCTTGTCGATGGGATTGGCTGCAAGCTTCTCGGCGGCGACGTTTGCCATCCAGATGTGGAACCAGCCGCAGATGGCCTCGGCAAGACAGTTGAGGAAATCACACGCTGCGATGAGCGGGATGAACGGGTTTGACCTGATAAGCTGGCTGAACTGCATGGCGGTTCCGGCACATGCATTCAACGCCTTTTCCACGATCTCGGCCTCGGCCTTGAGGTTGTCGTTAGCCTTGGCCTTGGCAACCTGGGCGGCTGTTTCGCCGAGCATGTTCATGAAGTACAGGCCTTTCTTCATGCCGAGTTTCCTGCCCAAGAGGTCGAGTGCCTGGATGCCGTTGGTGCCTTCGTAGATGCCGTTGATCCTGTTGTCCCTCATCATCTGCTCGACCGGGTACTCACGGCAGAAGCCGTAGCCGCCGTAGGTCTGGACCGCCAGGGAAGTGACCACATCGCCCATATCGGTGCCGTAGGCCTTCACGATGGGGGTATACATCTCGATCATGCCCTGCCACTTGACCTTCTCTTCATCCGTAGTGGCAACCTTCAGCCTGTCCATGGCATAGTAGCAGTACAGGGCCAGGATCTTGAGGGCCTCGGTGATGGACTTCATCTTTAAGAGCATCCTGCGGATGTCCGGGTGCTGGATGATAGGGCACTGCTTTGCATTCGGGTCTTTCATCTGCATGATGTTCACACCCTGCATACGCTCTTTCGCATAGGCAAGGGCATGGAGGTATGCGGTGGTCGACAGGGCGACACCCATGGTGCCCACACCCTGGCGTTCTTCGTTCATCATCTGGAACATGATCGGCATGCCCTGGCGCTCCTCGCCCATGAGGTAGCCGATGCACTTGCCGTTTTCGCCGAAGTTGAGCGTAGCGGTGGCATTGCCGTGGATACCCATTTTGCTCTCGATGCCGCCGCAGTTCATGTCATTGGGCTTGCCCAATGAACCGTCCGGGTTGATCATGATCTTGGGTACTACAAATATGGAGATGCCCTTGGTACCGGCCGGATCGCCCTCGATCCTTGCGAGTACCGGGTGAATGATGTTCGGGGTCAGATCATGGTCGCCTGCAGATATGAAGCACTTGGTCCCCGTGATGGAGAATGTTCCATCGGGATTCCTCTTCGCCGTTGACTTCAGCGCTCCCACGTCGGAGCCTGCACCCGGCTCGGTGAGGCACATGGTTCCGGCCCACTCGCCGCTGAACATCTTCTCAAGGATGATATTTCTCAACGGATGCTGGAAGTGATCCTCAATGAGTCTGGCTGCGCCATGGGTAAGACCCGGATACATGAGAAAAGCCTGGTTGCCTGCAAGGAACATCTGTGCACATGCAGCGGCGATCATGGCTGGGAAACCCTGGCCGCCCACCTCGGGGTTGTCGGAAACGCTCATCCAACCGCCCTCGCAGTAGAGCTTGTATACCTTATGGTATGATTCGGGGGCATACACCTTGCCATCCTTGAATACTGCCTCAACAGGCTTTCTCTGAACCTCGTCCGGATACGTAGGTGCGATATCATTCTCTGTGAATTTTGCCGCCTGTTCGAGAACCATGTTCACCATGTCGGCATCGTGGTCTGCAAAAGGACCTTTGCCGAGGATCTCATCGCTAATGCGGAATACTTCGTGCAATATGAACTTGAGATCCCTCTCGTCTACCCATTGACTTGCCATATTACCCTCCTTACAAGATTATCTTTGATTGTTTTACCTTCCTGTCCTGAATGAGCATTCATTCTTATATCCTTTCTATAAATTCATGTCAACATATCTTCTTTTTGGGTAGCGAATAAGTTTGAATAAATGGTTGTCCTAGATAATCGTTTATGTCATAATTTCCATGCGGAATTGGTTGAATTGGAATAACAGGAGGACGAGAGAATGAATACATTAAGCGGAACATTCACCACCCAGGACGGAACCACCCTGTGCTGGAAGGCTTGGCTTCCCAATGGAATCCCCAGGGCAGTAATACATCTTATCCACGGCTATGCCGAGCATATCGAACGCTATGGCAATGTAGTGAATGAGCTGGTTCCGGCAGGCTATGCCGTTTTCGGCAACGATCATCGCGGCCATGGCAGGAGCCAGGGTCGCCGGGGCCACGTAAAGAGATTCCAGGATTTCATCGAGGACGAAAGACAGTTCTATACCCAGGTGATCCGGAAAGAGCTCCCCGACACCCCGTACTTTGTGCTGGGTCATTCCATGGGAAGCCTCATTGCCATGAACTATGTGGAACAGAACCCAGACGAACTGAAGGGGCTTGTGTTGTCAGGTACAGGATCACAACCGGGTACGGATATCCCAAAAATCCTCATAACCTTAACGAAGATTCTCTCAAAGATCCTACCGGCCATTCACGTGAAGTCGCCTCTACCTCCGGAGTTCATATCCAGGGACCCGGATGTAGTGAAGGCGTATGTGGATGATCCCCTGGTCTATAATGTCATAACCCCGAGGCTCGCACACGAGATGAACAGGTATGTGGTTCTGGGGGCGGAAAAAGCCTTCATGATCAAAACCCCGGTGCTCATCCAGCTTGGTTCGCAGGACACGGCATTCTCAGGCCAGAAGGAGCTCTATGAGAAGATCGGCGCCAAAGACAAGAGCTTCAAACTCTATGACGGCCTCAAACACGAGGTGTATAACGAGCTGCCCAACGATAGGGCCAAGGTGCTCTCCGATCTGCATACATGGCTTGACGCTCACTTATAAAATGGGAAAAGGCCCTCACCGTCCGTGACGGAAAGGGGCCTTAGGCTCATCATCGCTACCATGAGTTGTTCATGTAAGGATACCCTGTAGGAGCGGCTTTAGCCGCGAGGGTGATACCATCAGTCGCGACTGAAGTCGCTCCTACAAGACATTACCCTCACTCACAGATCAGTGTATTATATTAATAGTATTAATATCTGTAATGCTCCGGCTTGAACGGCCCGCCGACACTCACTCCGATATAATCCGCCTGCTCCTTGGTGAGCCTGGTGAGCTTCACCCCAAGCTTGCCGAGGTGCAGCCTGGCTACTTCCTCGTCGAGGATCTTCGGCAGCGTCTTCACGCTGATCTCTCTTAAGTTCGCCCACAGGTCCATCTGGGCGAGCACCTGGTTGGTGAACGAGTTGGACATGACGAACGAAGGATGACCTGTTGCGCAACCAAGGTTCACAAGCCTTCCTTCTGCGAGCAGATAGATGCAATGGCCGTCGGGGAAGGTGAACTTGTCAACCTGGGGCTTGATGTTAAGCCTCTTGATGCCCGGGAATTTCTCAAGCTTATCCACCTCTATCTCATCATCGAAATGCCCGATGTTGCATACGATGGCCTGGTCAAGCATCTTTTGCATGTGCTCTATCCGGATGATCTTGCAGTTCCCCGTCGCGGTAACAAAGATGTTGGCCTCACGGAGCGCATCTTCGACCGTTACGACCTCAAAGCCCTCCATTGCGGCCTGCAGAGCGCAAATGGGGTCGATCTCGGTGACCAGCACCCGCGCGCCGAATCCGCGCATGGACTGGGCGCATCCCTTACCTACATCCCCATATCCGCATACGCACACCACCTTGCCAGCCACCATGACGTCGGTGGCGCGCTTGATGCCGTCGGCCAGCGATTCACGGCATCCGTAGAGGTTGTCGAACTTGCTCTTGGTAACGGAGTCATTCACATTGATGGCAGGGAAAAGGAGTGTGCCGTTTTCCAGCATCTGATAGAGCCGGTGCACCCCGGTGGTGGTCTCCTCGGATACGCCCTTGATCTCGTTGACCACCCGGTGCCAGAAGCTCGGGTCATCCTTGAGTCTGCGTTTGAGCACCATATTGATGATGGCGAGCTCTTTGTTATCCGTCTTCGCATCCAGGGTGGACGGGTCTTCCTCTGCACGGTAGCCCCTGTGCACCATGAGTGTGGCATCTCCGCCATCATCGACAATGAGGTTGGGTCCCTTGCCGCCAGGAAAGGTGAGGGCTTCCAGTGTGCATGCCCAGTAATCTTCAAGGCTCTCGCCCTTCCATGCGTATACCGGTATCCCGCTTGCGGCTATGGCTGCTGCGGCATGGTCCTGGGTGGAGAAGATATTGCATGAAGCCCACCTGACATCCGCGCCCAGGGCCTTTAAGGTCTCGATGAGTACTGCAGTCTGGATGGTCATGTGCAGGGAGCCCGATATCCGTGACCCCTTCAGCGGCTGCTTCGGGATATATTTTTCCCTTACTGCCATCAGGCCGGGCATTTCATGCTCGGATACGGTGATCTCCTTCCTGCCGAAGTCTGCCTGGGCAATATCCGCCACTTTATACTTGAGGCTGGAAAAATCAGGCAGCCCATTCGCGTCCAGCTTTTTCACCTTTTCAGCCATTATTTACCTGCCTTGTCTTTTAAAATAGCCACCTTATCGGTCTTTTCCCAGGTGAACTCCGGCTCGTTCCTGCCGAAGTGCCCATAGGCAGCGGTCTTCTTGTAGATGGGCCGCAGCAGATCGAGATGGTCAATGATGCCCTTGGGTTTCATCGGGAAGACATCCCTGACAAGCTTGCTCAGCTTATCGTCCGAGATCTTGCCTGTGCCTGCAGTGTCGATCATAACGGAAACCGGCTCGGCCACACCGATGGCATAGGCGAGCTGCACTACACACCGTTTCGCAAGACCTGCTGCAACAATGTTCTTGGCTATGTAGCGGGACATATATGCAGCGGAGCGATCGACCTTCGAGGGGTCTTTGCCGGAAAACGCGCCGCCTCCGTGGCTGGCAAAACCGCCGTAGGTATCCACGATGATCTTGCGTCCTGTGAGCCCAGTGTCGGCATGCGGGCCGCCCAGGACAAACCGCCCTGTGGCATTGATATAATATTTCGTGTCCTTGTCCAGCAGAGAAGCAGGAATCTGTTTCTTGATGACCTCTTCCATGATGCCGTCGCGGACTGCCTCATAGCTCGCATCTTCGTCGTGCTGTGCGGCAATGACGACACTAGTAACCCTTTTAGGTTTTCCATTCTCATACTGCACCGTCACCTGGGATTTGCCGTCGGGTCTTAAGAATTCCAGGATCCCGTTTTTCCTGGTATCGGCAAGTCCTTTGGTCAGCAGATGGGCATAGTGTATGGGGGCGGGCATAAGCATGTCCGTATCATCGCAGGCAAAACCGAACATCATACCCTGGTCTCCTGCGCCCTGCTCCTTGAAGAGGCCCTCGCCCTCCTGGACGCCCTGATTGATGTCCGGGGACTGCTTGTCAAGGGTCACGAGCACGCCGCAGGTGTTCCAGCTGAAGCCCATGACGGCCTCCGTATAGCCGATCTCTTTAACGGTTTGGCGTGCAACACGCTGCACATCCAGATGGTGGGTCGTGGTTATCTCGCCGGATACGATAATCAGTCCTGTGGTAACCAGGGTTTCGCATGCAACATGTGCATTTTTGTCATTGGCAATGATCTCATCTAAGATGGCATCGGAGATATTGTCCGCTACCTTGTCGGGATGCCCTTCCGTAACTGACTCGGATGAGAATAAGAAATTTCTGTCACCCATTCAATAATCCTCCTGTTTCATGAGTATTCTTATATTTGTTTGAAGACCTGGTGCGATATGTTATCCGCAAAACTTTTAAGTTTAAGGCAAAATCCTTTGGGATCATGCTAGACCTTTCTCTTGAGTCCGAGGTATTCGGCAATCTCGGGGGCGCTTCCCTTAAGTGTCACCGGTGTATTTTTCAGTTCCTCTTTTGTGGAGATGCCGTATTCAGGGTCAAAGGCATCATCAAAATACAGCTGCTGGAACGAGGCAAACTTGAGCTGGTGGGAAGTGGAATCCACCACGAACCGTCCTGTAGCCGGGATCAGCTTTTCATGCAGTGCCTTCTTGAGGCCTGCAACAGACTCCCCACCCTGGGTGCAGACCACGTGACCGTGCCTGTTGGCCGTCAACATGCCTTCCATGATCTCATTCTCGGTGACCGAGATGACATAAAACCTGTCGTTAAAATGCTTCTCAACGAGCTGAGAGACCTTGGGGAAAGACACCGGGTCCCCGATCATGGCGGCCTGGGCCACCGATGGGGTTACCTTCAAGGGGACAAACCGGCCGGTTGTCCGCCAGCGGGCTATAGGGTCGGCATGATTGCTCTGAACACCAAGGATTTGAGGCAGCTCGGATATGATGCCGAGTTCATGAAGGTCTACAAACCCCTCCATGACGGCGGTGATGTTGCCTGCGTTCCCTATGGGGACAACCACGGTGAGGCCCGCCGTATCCCATCCCAGTTGTTGGGCTATCTCATAGGCATAGGTCTTCTGCCCCAGAATCCGAACCGGATTCTTCGAGTTCAGAAGGAATACATGATAATCCCGCGCCAGCTCCTCCACCACACGCATGCAGTCGTCGAACACACCGGGCATCTCGATGACCTGTGCGCCGGAGCCGAGCGGTTGGGATAACTGTTGAGCAGTTACCTTGCCCTTGGGCAGGAGGACCACGGCCCTGACCTTGGATTTTGGGAGATAGCTCAAATAAAGAGCGGCAGCGGCCGAGGTGTCGCCCGTGGAGGCGCAGATGCCGAGGACGCTACTTAAGTTTTTAACCCTGATGATGTGATTAAGAAAGGATATCGCCGATGCCATGCCCCGGTCCTTGAAGCTGGCGGAAGGGTTCAACCCGTCGTTCTTTACGAAAAACGATGCACCCACCCACGTGCTTAATTCAGGGTTTGCCCTGACCATAGGCGTTTGACCTTCACCCAGGTAGATAACGTCTTGAAGCGGTATGATGGGCAAAATCAGCTCATGGAAACGGAAGATGCCCTGGATCTCCAGGACATTACTGTTCCTACGGGCATCAAAGATATTCTTCCAAGTTCCGGGCGGTGTGGCCTTCAGTTCGTCGAAGGCCGTGTTCTCAATCCTCAAAAGAGACTTGCAGGTCGGGCATGTGTAGATGAATTCGTAGATATCATAGCGCTGTCCGCATCCGATGCATGCATAAACCAGGTTCCCTCTTTTCTTAGGCATGTATGGTTCGGACTTTTCCGGCATCACTTCCCCTTCAACCTATAAAGGCCCCACACTGTATAATAGACTATTGACTTTTTCAATACTTTTTTGGCATCTTAACGGCTTATTTCTTCAGCCTGGGAGAACATATGGAAACCTTCACAAATATAGAATTTCCTGCTGTAAAAAAGTTGGGGAGCGGCAAGGTCAGAGAGATATTTGATGCCGGCTCCGAGCATCTTCTTATTGTCACTACCGATCGCATCTCAGCCTTTGATGTGATCCTGCCCGATCCAATCCCTTCCAAAGGCTGTGTCTTAAACCTACTCTCCCTGTTTTGGTTTGAAAAAGGATCATCCATCATCAAGAATCATGTGGTAACTTCAGCCGTGAACGCCTACACGGAGCCATTTAAGGGAGACAGCCGCCTAGCCGGGAGGTCCATGCTGGTAAAAAAAACCAACCCTCTGCCCGTGGAGTGTATTGTAAGAGGGTACATCTCGGGCTCGGGCTGGAAAGAATACCTTAAACTCGGCTCCGTCTCCGGGGTGAAGCTCCCTACCGGACTAAGGGAATCAGACCGCCTTCCTGAACCTATATTTACTCCCTCCACCAAGGCACAGATCGGGCATCACGACATCAATATCGATATGAAGACCGCAGGAGACCTCGTGGGTCAGTCCCTTATCGAAGAGGTAAAGAGTATCTCACTTTCAATCTACTCCATGGCGGCGGCCCATGCGCTGGGAAAGGGTATCATCATTGCCGACACGAAATTCGAGTTCGGGCTTTTAGAGGGAGAGCTCATCTGGATCGACGAGGCCCTCACTCCCGATTCCTCCAGGTTCTGGCCGCTTGAAGGGTACATGCCGGGAGGGCCGCAGAAGAGCTTTGATAAACAGTTTGTCCGCGACTACCTGGAAACTCTGGATTGGAACAAGACAGCACCGGGGCCCAATCTGCCGCAGGACATCATTAAGAAGACCTCTGAGAAGTATATTGCCGCCTATGAGCTGCTTACGGGAAGAATATTCGCACAAGAACGGGCATAGAATCCGCCCCTGCTGCTTTTTTAGAATGGTCTTTCATGATGCAGGAGCTCTATAAAAAAAACCACCACTCAAGAAGGCGGTGGTTTTTTAGGAACGAGGATGACACTTTCTCAAGATGCAGGGTTCTTTCCGATCTCAATAAGGAGATGCCGGGGGTACCGAATAACAGGTCTGCGCGGCTCTATTTTTTATAGTTTCTTCATTTAACCTTATGGTCGGTTAGCCCGCCTAGGGATCGGTTTTTCGAATACCCCAGCTCTTCTCCCTAAGAAATGTATCGGCAGCGATGTCGATTGCTTAAGCGTATTTCTTGAAAGAAAATTTCATGACGACCAGCGGTTCAATCTGGGTATTCCTCGCCTATCATCTCAGGTTTTTATGGCCCCCCTGTGCAGACAAGAGATTGTTCACCCAGCTCCGGGCGGAGTCTGATACCGCACCGAAAGGTATCGGGGACCCGACGATCAGATCCACAAGATGCTTCAGCATGCGTGCCGTGGCACCCCAGACTACGCCCCCCTCGATCTCAAGGAAATAGATGTTGACGCCCCTGCCCCGGAAATGAGACCGCTCAGCCATCCAGGCCGAATCACTCAGCGCCTTTCTCAAGGGGACCAGCAGCAGGATCTCGGACTCGCTGTTGATCTTAAAGTCGTACGGATAAGGGATGGCACCCACCACCGGCGTGATGTGATATCCCACAATGGATATATGGTCATCCAGTAGGCCCAGGACTTCCACGTCATCCCGGCAGAGCCCGATCTCCTCGTGGGCCTCCCGCAGAGCCGTCTCCACCAGGCCCTTATCGCCGGTCTCCACCCCTCCGCCCGGGAAGCAGATCTCTCCCTTGTGGTGCTCAACGTCCATGGACCGCATGGTGACAATCACCTGGGGATCACCGTCACTCCAGCACAGGGGGAGCAGGACGGCAGATTCCCGGAGGTCCTCCCGGGGGATGATCCTCCTCTTGTGGGCGGCCAGCAGGGTACGGATATAATCCTTCAAGGCCTGCTCACTACCAAGAAGCTCATGGATTCTGGAACCTTGCATGGATGCTTCTATTACCACAAAGAGCTTGCCATGAACAGGCTTGACCGCATGAGGTCTTGCTGTATATTATACCACTCATGAGAAGCAAAGGTGCAATCAAGAACTACATCGTCCTCATCAGAGATCTGGTGAGTGATGTGGAACTCCTCCTGGATGACGACATTGAGCACGATTCTTCGCACAGGTGGAAGGAGCATGCAACACTCATCCTGGGTAAGATCCTCGGCAAGGATCACACCTATGTCAAACAATTCGCTGGGATAGAGTTCTGCACCCCTTTCTTCGACGACTTTGATGAGTTTATGGAGGAGGATACCTTCCGGCTCGCCCTGGAGGATGCCAGATCATTCCTCATCTCTCTCATCGACGAGCTTGAGAGCGAACACAACTGTACACCCGGCCTCATGGACATGGAGAGCCTGTTCGCCGAGATGAACCGTTATGTCCTCGCCCGAGTGGGAGACCCGGGTATGCGCAGCAGCCTCCACAACCGGATCACAAGGCTGAGAAACGGCATGATGTCAGGCGAGATCTCAGGTGATGAGGTGCGCTACCACATGGAGCACATCGGCTGCCTTGATTCCGGGCTCTACGAGCGCATAGTCCCGCTCCTGACATGGTATTATATTCAGGGGGCGGGGTTTAAAGGGGCACACAACAACTAACCCATATCACACCTCCCTTATACATTCATTATTCCTAAGGAAAGGAGTTTACATGCCGAAGATCACAAGGGCCCTTGTGAGCGTTACTGATAAAAAAGACATTACGGAATTCATCAAAGAGCTCGCTTCATTCGGGGTGGAGATCATCTCAACGGGCGGCACCGCCAAGGCACTGAAGGATAACGGCATTAAGGTGGTGGACATCTCCGAGTATACAGGCTTCCCCGAGATGATGGACGGCAGGCTCAAGACCCTGCACCCCCTGGTACACGGCGGGATGCTTGCCGTGCGTGACAATCCCGAGCACGTCGAGGCCATGAAAAAGCATGGCATCAAGCCCATTGATATGCTCGTAGTAAATCTCTACCGGTTTGAAGAGACCATTGCCAAGGGTGCATCTCTTAAAGAGGCCATCGAGAATATCGACATCGGCGGCCCCGCCATGGTAAGGGCCGCATCCAAGAACTACAAGTACGTGTCCGTGGTGACCGATACTTCCCAGTATCCCAAGATTATTGATGAGATGAAGCAGACCGGCGGCACGGTGAGTGAAAAGACCAACTTCGAGCTTGCCCGGGATGCATTCTCTCTCACCGCGCGCTATGATGCCGCCATATCCAACTACCTCCAGGGTATCGATGTGGAGGAGGGGCAGTTCCCTCTCACGTATACGGTCCAGTACAAGCGCTCCCAGATCATGCGATATGGCGAGAACCCACACCAGAAGGCTGCATTCTACAGCGAACCCAACATAGACCAGCCCGCAATATCAAGCGCCGAGAAGCTCTGGGGCAAGGAGCTCTCGTACAATAATATCATGGATTCCGATGCGGCCCTTGACCTCATCATGGAGTTCGACAAGCCCGCATGCGTGATACTCAAGCATTCCAACCCCTGCGGGGCAGCCCAATCTACAAGCTCTTTGGCCGAGGCATACCGCAAGGCCCTGGCCGTTGATACTACGAGCGCCTTCGGCGGCATCGTGGGCCTGAACCGGGTCGTGGATGCCGAGACGGCCAGGGCTATCGGCGAGATCTTTACCGAGGTGGTTGTGGCGCCCGATTACACCCCAGAGGCCTTGGCCATCCTCGAGGAGAAGAAGAATGTACGCCTCCTGAAGGTTCCGGGAATTGCCCAGGGTATCAAGGCAAAGAAGCAGATGCTCTCTTCACGCAGGGTCACCGGCGGCCTGCTCCTCCAGGAACGCGATCTGGGCGACATCGACCTTACAAAGGCCCAGGTGGTTACCAGGCGCAAGCCCACCAGTGAGGAAATGGAGGCGTTGAAGTTTGCATGGAGGATCGTTAAATATGTCAAGTCCAACGCGGTCATTTATGCAACAAAGGACCAGCTCATCGGTGTGGGTGCAGGCCAGATGAGCAGGGTGGACTCCTCGAAACTGGCTATCATCAAGGCTGCCAATGCAGGGCTTTCCACCAAGGGTACGGTAGTGGCATCGGATGCCTTCTTTCCCTTCAGGGACGGTATCGACGAGGCCGCCAAGGCAGGCGCAACGGCCGTGGTGCAACCGGGCGGTTCGGTGCGGGACGCGGAGGTCATCCAGGCAGCCGATGAGCATGACATGGCCATGATCTTTACCGGCATGCGTCATTTCAGGCACTAGGAGGTATTTCATGCGGGTGCTGGTGGTAGGCTCGGGCGGCAGGGAGCATACCCTGTGCTGGAAGATCGCACAGAGCAGCCTCGTGGACGAGGTGTTCTGCGCCCCCGGCAACGGCGGCATCGCCCAGGACGCAGTTTGCGTAGACATCGGGGCGGATGACATCGCAGGCCTGCTGAAGTTTGCAAAGAACAACCGTTTCGATCTCACTGTCGTGGGCCCCGAGGCGCCACTGACAGCAGGCATTGTGGATGCCTTCCGCTCAGAAGGCCTTGCCGTCTTCGGGCCGGACAAGGCGGCCGCAGCACTCGAGGGCTCAAAGGCCTTTGCCAAGGATGTGATGAAGGCCTGCGGCATCCCTACTGCAACCTATCGGGTATTCTCGGATGTGCATGCCGCCAGGACTTTTATTAAAGAGGCCCCCTACAACGTGGTGGTCAAAGCAGACGGCCTGGCAGCGGGCAAGGGAGTGCTCGTCACCTCGTCCAAGGAAGAGGCCTATGCAGCCATCGATGAGGTCATGGTGAAGAAGTCCTTCGGCGCGGCAGGAGACCGGGCTTTAGTAGAGGAGCTCCTCGATGGAGAGGAGGCCTCGTTCATTGCCATCTGCGACGGCGAGAACGTCCTGCCGCTGGCCTCGTCCCAGGACCACAAGCGGGTCTTTGACAACGATGAAGGGCCCAACACGGGCGGCATGGGCGCATACTCGCCTGCTCCCGTGGTGGATGATACAGTCACGGCTGCGGTGATGGAAAAGATCCTGAACCCCCTCGCCAGGGGCCTGAAGAAACAGGGCATCACATATCGGGGTGTCATTTATGCAGGGCTCATGATCACCAAGACCGGCCCATCCGTGCTTGAGTTCAATGTGCGCTTGGGGGACCCTGAGACACAGCCCTTGCTCATGCGGTGCAAGAGCGACATTGTGCCGGTGCTCCTGGAAGTTGCGAATGGCGGGGTCATAAGAAACTATACTCTCGATTGGGAAGAAGGTCCCAGTGTATGCGTGGTCGTAGCCTCAGGGGGTTACCCGGGCTCCATCGAGAAGGGCAAGGTGATAAGCGGCATCGCTCAGGCTGACAAGATCGCCGGTGTGAAGGTCTTTCATGCCGGCACAAGGCTCCAGGGAGATGCCTTTGTCACCATAGGCGGCAGGGTACTGGGCGTGACTGCAAAGGCCCATGAGTTGAAGGCCGCCATCGACAAGGCATACCAGGCGATATCCTTGATCTCCTTCGACAGGATGCACTTTCGCAAAGATATCGGGCACAAGGCCCTGAAGAGGTTGTCATGAAAGTAGCCGTTCTCATGGGAAGCAAGTCGGACCTTTCGATCATGGAGGAGGCATCGGTCGTACTCAAGCAGTTCGGCATCGATTGCGAGATGCGCATCATGTCTGCGCACCGTACGCCTGATGAGGTCCTGGCCTTCAGCAGGGATGCAAAGGCAAACGGGTTCTCGGTGATCATAGCAGGTGCGGGCATGGCAGCGCATTTGGCTGGAGTCATTGCAGCGCATACAACCCTGCCTGTCATCGGCGTACCCATTGCCTCCTCTTCGCTGAACGGCATGGATGCCCTGCTCGCCATGGTGCAGATGCCTCCAGGCGTGCCGGTTGCTACGGTGAGCGTCGGCAAGGCAGGTGCGAAGAACGCGGCACTGCTTGCCGTGGAGATCCTTGCGCTCAACAATGAAAGGCTCCAGAAAAGACTGGCCCAGTACCGCTCCGACATGAGAAAGACCGTCCTGGAAGAAGACGACAGCATCAAGAACTCCTGAGCCATGATCGTCACGAAAGATGCCTCAGCCATCGCCTCCCTACTCACCGGGCAGCCGGGCTCACTGGTCGCTTACCCCACCGAAACCTTTTACGGGCTTGGTGCACGGATCGCCGATCATAGTGCGCTTAATAGGCTGCTGCGCGTTAAAGGGAGGGATGCGACAAAAGGCATGATCGTGCTTGTGTCCGATCTGAGGATGGCATGCAGCATCGCGCGGATCAGCGACCCCTGGAAATCGATACTGGAGAAATTCTGGCCCGGACCTATCAGTGTCGTGCTTTACGCACTCGATGATGTGGACCCGCTCATAGTCTCCCAGGGGAAAATAGCCCTCAGGATCTCCCCCTTGAGCCTGGCTACATCGCTTGTAGAGCTGGCCGGCCCCATTACTTCCACCTCTGCAAATAGATCCGGCGAGCCGCCAGCACAGACAGCAGAAGAAGTGGCGAAACAAGGGTTAGATACCGACGCTATCCTGGACGGGGGCCGGACACCAGGAGGAAAACCCTCTACCCTCATCGACCTCACGGTCTGGCCGCCTTTATGCCTGAGGGAAGGGGCGGTACCCTTTCAGGAGATATTTGGACTTATTTCCCATGTTCTATCCTAGGTTTCACCGGCCGGAAAAGCTCGGCTTACGTCTCTCCAGCATGGCATCGATCCCTTCACGGGCATCATGTGTCCTGCCTGCCTCCATGATCCCGAGCCTTTCCTGCTCGAGCTGGTTTTCCAGGAGGGGGAGCATGGCACGGTTCAGGTTCTCCTTGGCAATGGCAAAGGCCGCAAGGGGTCCCTTCACGATGCGCTGAACCTTCTCAATGGTCTTCTTCTCCAGGTCGGCATCATCTACCACCTCGCCCACCAGGCCGATCTCATACGCCTTCTTGGCATCAATCATGGGGTCTGTGAAGATGAGCTCGGATGCCCTTCCGAACCCGATGAGGAGCGGCACGTTCAGGCTCCAGGCCCCGTCGGGCGTCAGGCCCACCGAGGTATATGCCTGGCGGAAAACGGCCGATGCGCCGCAGATCCGCAGGTCGCAGGCTGCCGCAATGGACAGGCCCGCGCCCATACATACCCCGTTGATCATGGCGATCACCGGCTTATCCATCCGTCTGATACCCGAGATGAGGGGGTTGAAGAGCTTGGTCATCTGCCTGGTGGTATCGCCGATGTCCTCCGACTCCCTGAAGGCCGCAACATCACCACCTGCACAGAAGGCTTTACCCGAGCCGGTGATTATGACCGCCTTGGTTGTGTCATCATCCCAGCACACCTCAAGGGCCTTCAGGAGATCTGCCGTGAGTTCGAAGTTCAGCGTGTTCATTTCCTTGAGCCGGTTCATTCGGATAATGGCAAGGTCATCCGATTGATCGAGAATGATGGTCTTAAAGTCCATAGAGCCTCCTCGTTATCATTATGCAAACCGACACTTGGGTAACTCATGCCCTGAATCAGCATATCTTTATACACCCCTTTGGATGCAAAACAAGCCTGCATAACCTCTCGAAGGGAATTATTTGATCAGATTGTTACGTATGCCAAAACGATGCCGAGTCCTGTCGGATAAGACTAATCCTGCAACACAGGAAACCACTTCGAAATACCATGGTACACATATTTTAATAATCTAATGAAATTATTGTGGAATTAATCTTTCGAAAAGTTGGTATAGGAATTGTAAGTACCCACCCCATGTCAATAATCTTTATTTTTGATGAGGAGCTCATATATGTACAGGAAGAAGAACCGCGATGAGGTTTCAAAAACAAAGGAATTCACTGCTATCGACCCGTTGTACGATCTCATCGAGATCATGGGTGACCATCTCGTTCGAGTTTATGAGCACAGGGAGAAATCAAGAGAACAAATAGGTAGCTATAAACAACCCTGCCAGGACCGCCTGATCGTCGAAGCGATAGCTGAATTCCTTATGACAGGCAAGTTCCAGCTCAGATGCCCGATCAACGAGTGGGAAAATGTCAGTGTGGGAAGGTTTGAACGCTGAGGGAGACTTTATGAGCAGGGTTGTCTATCTTGTGGAAGAAGAATGTATCGGATGCGGAATGTGTCAGGATACATGCCCGGAGGTGTTCAAGCTTAACGAGGAAACCAACGTTGCCGAGGTCATCAAGCCTGAAGGAGGCCCTGAAGACCTCATCCAGGAGGCCATCGATTCATGCCCTGTCGAATGCATCCATTGGAAGGAATGATCGCATCCATATGCGGGCTTGCATGGCTTCTATACATGCCGGCCACTTTGAGATTGAGATAGAATTCCTCTCTTACTCACCGATGATTTTCACCAGCACCCGCTTTTTCCGCCTCCCGTCGAACTCACCATAGAAGATCTGTTCCCAAGGTCCAAAATCGAGTTTACCATCAGTGACTGCCACGACCGCTTCACGTCCCATGATCTGGCGTTTCAAATGTCCGTCCGCATTATCCTCACCTACATTATGGTGGTACTGAGAAACAGGGCCGTGAGGAGCGAGCTTTTCGAGCCATACTTCAAAGTCATGGTGCAAACCACCCTCGTCATCATTGATGAACACACTGGCTGTGATGTGCATTGCATTCACCAGCACGAGACCTTCCTTTACGCCGCTTTCTTTCAGGCACTGCCTTACTTGAGGTGTGATGTTGATGAACTCGACACGTTTGTCCGTGTTGAACCAGAGTTCCTTGCGAAAGGAATTCATCGTTTATCCCCATCATGCCTTCTTAACTCCATTGCCCATGAGGATACCATTAACCCTTCGTGAAACAGCACTCCTCGGTTTTCGTACTGTTCCGGTTCAAGCTGCCGAAGGTATTCCATCCCTGTAGAGGCCCCGTCCTCTGAGCTGAATGCGGATAGAATGGAATCTCCTACAACGGCATAAACGCCATACAGCGTCCCAAGGGTGGGGTTCCGCGAGCACCAGGTAGTCGTAAGGCCGTCTCTTTCAAAGGGGACAATCTCATAGTGATTCGTAAATTCCAAGCGGTTCTCTCCGAGCATCTTCATGGTACCTTCATTCACCCATAGATCGCCCTGGTGAATGATGCTCACTGTTCCTTCAGCCGCAACAGCTTTACCCTGATTATCTATGTACGTGCCTAACGCATGCCATGTTCCCGGGTGGAACAGAAAGGTGTGCCTCGTGGTTTCCATGTTTGCCCCCCTTATGAGATACTTCATGATGCATAAAAAAATCTAGTCCAGCATCCACACTGGCCTTGGTGATGATACGAGAATAATACAGCCGATGTATGAAGCGCAAGTGTTGAACATATTACGTTGCAGCAAAACAGGACAGGAGGACTTGATTATAACAACGGCAATGGAGACAAAAAGTTTTTGTATCTTGCGGCTTACCTTCTTTTCTTATAATCCTTTCCCGAGCAGAAGGCCTTGCCTGCATAGTCTCCAACTTTCCAGTATTGGTTGTCAGGCATGGTTAAAAGCAGGGGGTCCATCTTCTTGATATCGGGCCTGCCCTCCGTAAGGCATCCCTCACCGGCATAAGCCCCGACAATCTCACCTATGTAGAAGGTATTGGTAGGGAACTCCATGGTCTTATTGAGCTCGCACTCCAAACACAAAGGGCATTCCTCGATCATGGGTGCAGTTTTGAGCTTGCCGTAGAATACATGAAAGAGGCCGGCTTTATCGGCCTTCTCGCCTGATACTATACCGCAGTAGTCGGTGATCTCCATCATCTCGGCGTTGGGGAAATTTATGCTGAAAGTCTTAGTCTCGGCTATGCCTGGACAGGTGTAGTGGTGCCTGCCCACACCCACGCCGATCATCGGCGGATTCGCATTGACCCGGGTGATCCACCCCAGGGCCATGAAGTTGGGCTTGGCGTTCACCTGGGTTCCCAGGAGGGTGACCGGCATGGGAAAGACAAACGTGTTCGCCCCGATATCCACTTTCTTCAAGCACTCTTCCCCTTCAGATAATTAATCATGGGCTGAGTGACCAGCGGCACCACCTCTCCTATCATGTGGGGCATGAGGTTGGCAACGACCTTTGGCATGAGCTCAGGCATCTGCTCGCGCATGTAGTCGGGCATGGGGATGCGCTCGGAGACCTTCTTGAGCATAGTAGGCATGACCTTGGGCATCATCATGGGCAGCAGCCTCGGGAACAGGACCGGGAACATGGGCTTCATGAGGTCGAGCGCACCCGGAATTTTGCCCATAATGCGCATCATGGGCCCCATGCCGAACGGCATGGCAGAGATGAGCTCGGACCACATGGTACCCATGAGGTCGGCGAACCCCTGCGGTGTCATGAGTGCTATCATGGCCTCGAACACGGCCCACTGCTTCTGCACTTCGGGATTGGGATCAGGGAAATCATACCCCAGGGCGGAAGAGGCGAATCGCGCCAAGTCCACTATTTCGAGCGGCATCTTCTTTTTTTCCGCAGTGACCCGGAACTGGAACTCGCAGCACGGGCACAGGGCCAGGACCTTCTGGGCTCCGGCATCCAATGCCTCGTTCAGACGCGTCTCCCCGATATCGGCGGCTACCAGGGGCTCCTTGAGGAGGTTGAGCACGCTCCCGCAGCAGTGCGCCTCGGCATGATGATAATCCATCTCCACGAATTTCACATGGGGGATCGCCTTGATGAGGTCCCGTGGCTCTTCATAAACACCCGATACACGGCCCATGTGGCACGAGTCATGCCAGGTTACCGTAACCTCTTCCTGCCCCGTATCCGGGAAGGTGAACTCGCCCGATCTGATCTTTTCCGAGAGGATCTCGCTGTAGTGGCGTGCCGTTATGTCATAATCGATACCCAGCTTTTTAGCCCATGTCGGGTAGACATGTCGCCACATCATATTGCATGCAGGGCAGGATGTAATAACGGTGTCACTGCCGGCTTCTTTGACAGCCTTAATGTTCCTCCTCATGATCGCTTCAAACACATCCCACTTGCCGGCAACCAGCATGGGCGTGCCGCAGCAGTTTTCCTTGTTGCCAACATAGGTGAAATCCACCCCTGCCTTATCCAGCAGCCGCACACTCGCCATGCCGATGTCCTCTTCCACATAGCTCGCGGTACACCCTGCGAAATAGACGTTCTTGGCCTTTGTGCCGGGGCCGTGCTTCTCCTTGAGGTCTTCTGGGAACCACTTGGCTCGGTCCTTACGGTAGCCGGCCCATATGTTGCCTTCCTTCATGGCTGCCGCCGACATGATCTCAAAGGGAGGGAAGGTCATCTTCTTTTCCTCATCTACGAGCTTGCCCCTGAGCTTCATCCAGGAAGGCTCTATGGGAAGCGCTGCAGAGCAACGGAAATTGCAGAGCTCGCAGGTGGTGCAGACCAGTATGGTGTCCACCATCTTCTGGTTCCACTCCTGCTTGCCTTTCATATACTCCCGCAACCAGTACCACTTGCCCCTTGGGCTCTGGCTCTCCCATCCGCGGCCGTAGAACTGATCACACTCATCCACACAGTAGCCGCACTGGGAGCAGCTGTAGGCATACCAGGCCACATCAGGCGGGATATCCCGAACATCTTTTTCAGGCCTCTCCCCCACTTCCGTGATAATGGCATAACTGAAAGGCCTGATGAGCGGCTCGAATATGCTCCCCAGTCTGACGGCAGTCCCGATGAGTCCTCCTCCGAGCACCTTGCCGGGGTTCAGTATCCCCTTGGGGTCGACCTTCTTTTTGAATGACTTCATCCGGGCAAGGCGGTCTTTTCCGAGGACCGCCTTTGCCTTGTTCTTGAAATAGAGCCCTGTGGCATACGCTCGTCCGCCATATTTTTCAGCAATCTTCATGACCGTGAGCGACAGAGGGAAGACGAAGTTGTAGCTGAACTTCCGCTCATCGCTCGGGATGAATCCGAGGATGACCACCTCGGGCTTGCCGGATGCCGATTTCCTGATGACCACCCCCTCCTTGACCACGGGCTGCTGGATGGTGCTCTCCACCTTCTTCATGAAGTCGCCGAAGGAAGACAGCGGGATGACCACTTCGGCGGGTACAAGACTTGGACCCAAGCGCTTCACCACCATGAGCTTGAATCGGTGCTTCCATTCATGGTACGCAATTTTATCACTCAGGATCTCTGCCTCGCACAGTTTGATGATCTTGCCGAGGCCGCTCATAACCTGCCCTGCGTCCTTCTTACGGAAGGTGAGCGTGATGATGTAGGATGCAGGCAGGAGCACCCGCTCCTCTGCCGGGTGGCCCCAGTGCTCCATCATAGGTGCCTGGTTCTTCATCTCCGCCATCTTCGGGTTGATGAACACGATGGACCATATGGGCAGGCCTTCGGATATCATTGCCTCCATGAGCTTCTGGAGGTCATGGGGGTTCGGACAGCCGATGGAGACCAGATCCATGGGCTCATCAAGCTGTACCTTAATGGTGATCTCGCCGATCAGCCCGGTTATGCCTTCCGCATCACTGATCATATCGAGATCTTTCCCCTCGAACACGCTGACCGTACCATCGGGAAGCACGACGCGGGCACTCAGCACGATGTCCCTGAACCAGCCGGCTTCAAACGAACCGAAGCCTGCACCTCCCTGGGCAAGCCAGCCTCCTGCTGTTGAGCTCGGGTAGCTGGAAGGATAGGTAAGCAGCGTGAGGCCTTTCTTCTTCAGCTCGCGGTCAAGCCCTTCCCAAACAATACCAGGCTGGACAGTGGCTGTAAGCTTATCTTTATCGATAGAAAGCACCTTCTTCATGCGGTAGAAATCCACCACGATGCCGTTCTCAACGGGCAAAACTCCGCCGTAGCCCGAAGAAGCCTTGCCCCTCGGGGTGAGCGGGATATGGTTTTTGGCGGCCCACATCACCAGTTCTTTCAGCTCCTCTTCGCTCTGGGGCTGCACCACGGCATCGGGGGTGGTATCGCCGATCAAGGGCTTGATAAGGCTCGGCATGGCGGCTATGTCATGCCCATAGAGCATTCGCTCCACGTCATCAAAGGTCACACGGTCCTTGAATTTTTCCTTGAGATATTCTTTATGGGCTTTGCTGAGATTCGACATGCTCATGCCTCCTGTGTGCTATCCCGCTGAGTTAATCGGAGCTGTTCCTGCATTAAAAATACCATGTGAGTCCGAAGTCAAGGCTGTCCTCGCTCAGCGTGGACTTGAGGGAGACTGCCTGTCCGAACGGGTCGGTGCCGGACTCAGAGATGGTCTTCTCGAAGGCATGCATGTAGCCAAGGTTCATGGAGAACTGCTTGGTGAAATTGTATCCAACACCGCAGGTCACATGCTTTTCAGCAACGGCCGGGAAACCGATGATCCGGAAGGTCTCATAGTAATAGGCAGGGAATATGGTTCCCTGGACATTGACAGCGCTGTTGGGCATGCCGGTTGATGGATTGAAGCTCCCATTAAATCCGTTGTGCTCCTCAACAGGGTTTTTCGCATAGTTGAATCCGGCCCTGACAGTGAATTTCTTGATCGGCTCCGCCTTCAGCCCGATGGCATAGACCAACTGATTTTTCCAGTCAAAATCTTTATAGCCGGCGGCATTCGCCCAGTTCAGCCATTTGACATCTGTCTCCACAAGAAGATTCATTGCAGAGGGGATCTCATATGAAGCACCGACCCCAAGCTGAGTGGGTGACTCCAGCTTCAATCTATTCAGGTTGGGCAGGTTGATGTTGTCATGGATTGTCTCCTGGGGAGAAGTATAGCTCAATCCCAGGTTGATTGAATCCGTGGGCATGAAGATAAGACCCAACTGGCCCCCGGCGGAATAGGCCGGTGAAGTGCCGTTCCTCAGATCGAGCATTGCATAGTCGATGTGAACTGCCATACCAAGGGAGAGTTTGTCCGTGAGAAGCACACTTAAAGCCGGTGCGAACTTCATGACCTGCAGTGAGGTATAATCTCCCTGGATGAGAGGTGCGGTTTTCCCTCCCCCGAAATTATAATATGAAGAATTATCAAGTGCCCCACCACGATAATCTACGCCGAGACCCGTCACGCCATACGCTGCAATCCCGAACCTCCACACAGGAAGCTTATCCGTGATAGGCACGGACAGGCCTATGGCAGGAATGGCATAGACAGAACTCGCAGATGAGTCCTCTGCAACTGACCCTGCATGTACGACCTCTGCCTTCACATGGGGCATGAAGAGCGTACCTGCAAAATCAAAGGATGATGACGGGCAGTACGGGCCGACGCACATGGCGGCAGGGTTGGCGAACACGGCACTGATCGCATCCTGCGGGGCGGCAATGCCTGTCCCTCCCATTGCACGGGCATTGGGTCCGATGCCGATCAGGTTATCGCCGTTCGTGGCAAAGGCTCCTGAACCAAACGCCATAATGACCAGCAATATGATCGCCGAACTTATTGAACTTCTTTTCATAACTTCCTCCTTGTGTTTCTTAAGATATCGATACCTGGCTCATGCAGTGGGTACTCTGGATAAGAATCTCCTTTTACATGGTGTTACTTTAAGTTTCTGTCTATAAAAGCAGCGAGTTTGGCCTTGGGGAGTGAACCAATCTGCGTCCCCCGGACCAGTCCTCCTTTTATGAACAATAATGTGGGTATGCTCCGGACTCCGTATTTTCTCGATGTCTCAGGACTCTCATCAACATTCACCTTCACCATATTCACCCGTCCGTCATATTCCTTGGCTATGTCTTCCAGAACCGGTCCGATAGCCCGGCAGGGTCCGCACCATGGTGCCCAGAAATCCACCAGGGCAGGGCTTTCAGACTTTATAACAATGGCATCAAACGTGTTATCATCGGCATGGGTTACATATTGCTTGCTCTCCATTCTTCGCTCCTTAAAAGTGTTGATTTCTTTTGCACCGGGATTCTTGCTTATGATAACAAGGTCTCATCCCGTGAGGTTAAGCATAAACCAGCTCAGTGGCGCGGTCATTGATCTAGATCAACGGAAATAGAAATTTATGGATATACTGAAACAGATTCAGGACATCCCTCTCTTCCAGGGGCTCTCCAATGATGTATTGGAGGCCCTTTCCCTGCGTGTCCTGATCGGGACGTACCAGCCGGGAGAGGTGATTGTTGCCGAGACGGACCTGGTCAAGCAGTTCTTTGTCGTTATTACGGGGCAGGTGAAACTTTCCAAGAGCTCGATAGAGGGCAAGGAACAGACCCTGTACCTTTTAGGACAAGGGGAACCTTTCGGCCTGTGCACCGCCTTTGCCACCCATGACTTTCCCGCCGAGGCCCTGGCGCTCAAAAAGTCCGATATCCTCACCATTCCCGGAGCAGCCGTGGAGGAGATCGTCATGAAAGAGCCGGCACTCCTCCTGAACATCCTGAAGGTGCTATCCAACAGGCTCAAGGAATCCATGAGCCTCATCGAGTCCCTGGCGCTCAAGGAGATCCCCCAGCGCCTGGCCTCATTCATCATCCTCACCCAGCTAAGGGAAAATAAGGACAAAGGCGGCCGGATCGAGTTGTCAATTACCCATCGCGAGCTGTCGAAGATACTCGGGTCAACACCCGAGGCCCTCTCCCGTGCGTTGAGAAAAATGCAGAACGATGGAGTATTGGAAGTTCAGGGAAGGGTAATCACTATCCTGAACCACAAGGCCCTGGAGGAACTCTCGGAAGGTGAGTAGGACCGGGTAGTACTCTTGATCACAATCCTTGAACTCTATGGTATTGAGTGCGCAGTACCATGCCATGATACCTTCTGCTCTTGAATGATCACAGGGTAATAATCACCCAGATGAGTAACATTATTTTTTCGTTGTGGTCTTATAGAACCGATCCAGAAGAGGTCCGGGTGCTTTGTCCCAGGTGGATGCATCCTAGTCAAAATCCCGCCTTGGGTTTGTCATGGGCTCACTCCTTTATTTCCGAGGTGCAACTCTTCGGTAGTTCATATTTGACATCAGTGCAAACATCATCGAGGTGAAACTCCGCGTATTCTTCAAGGTAGAAACGGCTTTGCGAAGCAACACCGGCCAGGCGTAAATCTGCCGGTGGATCTCGATCATTTTTTGGGAAAGCTGCTCAGGCTCCATGCTGCCGGGACGATGGATCACCTCGGTCATGTCATAATGATTCCAATCTATGGGGAAGTTAGTATAGAGCAACCGATTCTCTTTATAATACCTGTCGAAAACCCGAGTGCCGGCAAGCGGCGTAAGAAATGTGGTTTGCATCACATCTATTTGACTTCGGATCATAAAGTCGGCACGTTGCTGCAGTTTATCAGCCGTATCACCATCCATTCCGAAGATGAAGGCCCCTAAAACAGCAATCCCTGCCTTGTTGATGCGACGGAATGCCTGGGAGTAGTAATCTACTCCCCGCTTGATATTGAGTTGTTTGTGAACCTCTTCCAAGGCACCCTCATCCTCTGCTTCAAGCCCAAGGAAGACCATCCTGCAACCGGCACGCCTCGCCCAGAAAAGCACTTCCTCATCATCCCCGAAGTTAAGCGAGGCCTGGCAGAACCACCATTTGTTCAACTTACGCTCCACCATACCCTTGAAGATCGCCAATGCCTGATCCCGTGACTCTTTGCCGTACCCGATGATATTGTCATCCACAAAGAATATCCTTTTCTCAGGGATAGTCTCCAGTTCAGCCAGTACTTCCCCGGGGGGACGCCGCCGGTATCGCTTCCCATTAAAGGCTGTAACCGAGCAGAATTCGCAGTCCATGGGACAACCCCGCGAGGTCTGCACGGAGGCGAACATATAGCGTGGATGAAATAAGTCACGTCGCGGGTTCGGTGCACCTGACAGGTCGGTCCATCCTCCCTTGTATATCTTTTGCAGATGTCCTGCCTCAACATCCGATATTACGTGCAGCCAGACGGCCTCTGCTTCGCCTATGACAACAGCATCAACATATTGAAGGGCTTCTTCCGGTCGGATTGACGCATGAATCCCGCCTATGACCACAGGTACCCTCCGCTGTCGATAGATCGAGGCAATTTCATATGCCCGATTGGCAGAAGCGGTAAAGGCTGTGATGCCCACTAAATCCGCATCTTGATATGAGAAAGACTCCCAGTTCTCATCAAGCAGCTTTACCTTCCAGGAAGATGGTGTGACTGCTGCGACAATTCCCAAGCCGATAGGGGGAAACCGGGAAGACCTGTTGACCGTGAGACCAACACGCGCAGGGTTCACAGGGTTGATCAGGACCAGTCTTGGGCGCTTCATGTTATAGACAATTCCTTGTTATGGTCGGTTATTACGTCCCGACCTCATTTAAAAATAAAATGAACAGCAGCATTATAATGTTGTAATACCCAACCATTGTATTATAATACAAATAGAGAATGCAACTATTATTGTGAAAGGAAGAAACTATAATGCCTCTTACAGATAAGGAATCCCTGCAATTGAATCAGGCATTGTTCAGCATGTCACACGCCTACCATTTGCGTACTGCAAAATATGAAAAAAAGAATCCGACCGGTCTTGCCTTTTCTGATCGGGCGGTGCTCATGGTTTTGGGCCAGCTGGCGCCGATCAACTCCCGCCAATTATCGAACTTGATGACCATCAATCCCGGCACGATTTCTCAGTATGTCCATAGCCTTGTCAAGAAAGGGCTGGTCGAAAAAAAACAAGATGAAAATGACCGGCGTAAATGGTGGTTGAGTCTTACGAAAAAAGGGCAGGCCATCTATCAGGAAACAGTCTCAAAAGCGATTGTATACACTAGAGATTTCATATCCTCACTGAGTGAAAAGGAACAAAAGACACTCCATCAATTGCTTTTAAAAGCGTCCCACGCCCTGGGATACGAGTGGCAATAGAAATGCGGATTTTGTGGGCAGTCAGCTCACTCGGCAAAGGTCACATCATGCGTGACATTGCAATAGTCAACCAACTTCAGAGGTTGACAGATGTAGAAGTTGACTGGCTTGTCCCTGATCCCGGCGGAGAATTCATGCGCAACAGGGGTTATACCGTCCTTGATCATTCAGGGCTCTTGTCCGGCAGCGGAAAGGTCTATGCCCAGGTTTTTGATGGCAGTTCAAACGAGATCAACCTGATGAGGTATACAAAGGCCGATACGAGACTTCACAAGCATGATTTTTTTGTGAGTAAGAAGGCATGGGAAGATAAGGTATATAATGTAATCATCGGTGACGAGGCCTTCTGGCTCCTCACCGGATTTGCTTCAAGATGGGCAGCTAAGCCTGCCCCTTTTATTTTCCTCACGGATTTTATCGGTGTAAAGTCAATGCAGCCCGACATGAATGATATTCTCTTTGCCTGGTATAACAATCTCAAGTTCACCATGAGTTTTTTAGGACCGGATATCTACATCTACATTGGATACGCAGAAGAAATCCCTGACGAGCCGATGGGTTTTCTGCTTCCGGGCAGGAGATCCTGGGCGCGGCGCCACTGCCGTTTTGTAAGACCCATTGTCAGCTTTGATCCTGAGGCCCTCCCTAATAAATCAACGCTGCGCGAAAATCTCGGATTGCCGGTTCATAAAACATTGTTCATTGCAACAGTAGGCCCGGAAGGAGACGCTTATAAACGAACAACAGACATAGAGTCGGTTCTGGAGCTCTTGCGGTCTGATTACCCGGATGCCCATTTTGTTATGGTCAGCCCGGAGGCAGGTAGGAAAGACTGGATTCAATACCATGGATACCTTGATGAGCTGTATAAATACTTTGCAGCAGCGGATTTCGTTTTGACCCAATCAGGATATGGGAAGGTTGCGGAGCTTGCTGCAACAGGAACGCCCTTCATCGCTGTTCCCCTGGATTTTCACTTTGAGCAGGAATACGTGATGGCTCACCGTTTGGACCACTACGGGGTGGGAAAGATAGTGACTCTTCGCAATAATTCCCCTGAAACGATTGCTGCAATGGCCCTTCAATTAATGGGTCAAGGTGGACGAAGGGTATCGGTAGACGACGGAACAGAGGTCGCCTGTATTATCCTGAAAGCAGGGAAGCACACAAGTGCATGACAATACGTCAGTTCAACACAGAGAAATTCTAAAAACGCTTTGCTTGAGTAAAAGGATAAGGGGGTCGGTAATTCTGCTCGGCTAGGTCCAGGAGATAAATACCAGGATAGAGTATACCAGAATGCTTATTGCAAATAACATTCTCATCAACTTCTCCTTCATGGATGGGCTTGTTACAAGTTGGTGCCCACATATACCTTTGTTTTTCAAGTTTCAAGAGGAATTATTATGGAAACAAACCGTGATTGATCTTTTCCCTTACACGAGCTCTTCGAGGATTTTTACTGCATCTTGCACATATTTAACGCACCGGACGGCAAAGATGGCCTTTTCCCGGGCCTCGGCCAGTTGCTCGGGTTTGCCCAGGTCGTACCCGATAAGCTCGGTGCAGTTGATGGAGCCGTGGAGCCTGGTGAACCGGTCAACGAACTCCCGCACGACCTCATAGGTCCCTTCCTTCATCTCGGGCCCGCCGCCGTGCTTCAGCCCGATAGCCATAAGAGCGCCTGTAACGGCACCGCAGGTGAGACCCAGGTGCGAGATGCCGCCGCCGAATGCACATGCAACCTTCGATGCCGTAAGCTGGTCCATGCCGAAGTCCCCGGCAAAGGCCATGAGCACTGCCTGGGCGCAGGAGTGTTTGGTTGAGAACAATTGCATGGCATGTTCTGTCTTTGTCATAGTTACCTTTATACATTATTTTTAAGAAAAAGGAACGCCGCACTGTCATGAATGAGGTCGTAACAGCGCGGCGCGATATGCCTAGAGACGATGAGTGATCTTCAGATTTGGGGTTCTACCAAAGCAAGCTCTCCGTCCTGGCGTTTGTAGATAAGATTGAGCTGCTTTGAATCCGTGTTCTGGAAGATAATAAAGTTTTGTGGTGCTTCACCCATCTCCATGACGGCCTCGTCAACACTCATGGGCCTGACGGGATAGTTCTTCTCATAGATGAGGCGCTGTTTTGCCTTTTTGCTGACCGGGGGCGCAGCTGCCACTGTTGCCGCCTTACCCTGCTGGGTCTTCTTACCCTGGAGCTTCTCCTTGTACTTCTTGAGCTGCCTTTCAAGCTTATCCATCACCATGTCGATGGCTGCATACAAGTCCTCGGTGATCTCTACGGCGTTGATGACCGTGCCGTCCGCGGTGAGGGTGACATCAGCCTTGTGCCGGCGCTTTTCCACAGAAAGGACGACATGCGCTTCAGCGGTGCGGTCGATGTATCTGTCCATCTTCGAGAGCCTTTTGAACGCGTAGTCTTTCAGCGCATCGGAAGAGTCAATGTTCTTAAAGGTAATGTCGGTCTGCATAAATCCTCCTCTCGTGGTTAAACAATGATTTAAAAGTGTTTCTTCCTCCGGTTTGAAGGAAGAATACCAAGCAGCTCACGGTACTTGGCAACGGTCCTGCGTGCTATCCTCACCCCTTTCCCTTTCAGTTTATGGGCTATGGCCTGGTCGCTCAGGGGATGTTTGGCATCCTCCGCCTTGATGATATTTTCAATTTCATTCTTAACGCTCTGGGATGCGATAAAACTTCCGTCGCTCTTGGATATACCGCTGTTGAAGAAATACTTGAGCTCGAATGTGCCCTGGGTCGTATGCACATATTTATTAGATGTAACCCTGCTGATGGTGGATTCATGCATGCCCACATCATCGGCAACGTCTCTGAGGACTAATGGTTTCAGGTTCGTGATACCGTGGTCGAGAAAATCTTTCTGGAACTTGACGATGCTCTCTGTGACCTTGCACAGGGTATTCTGCCTCTGCTGGATGCTCTTTAAAAGCCACTGGGCAGACTTGTAGCAGTCGGAGAGGTAGTCCTTGGCCATCTTGCCCATATTGTCGGACTTCATCATGATCTGGTATTCTTTGTTGAGCTTGAGCATGGGCAGATCCTCCTCATTGAGCAGGATCATATACTCCCCCTCCATTTTCACCACATACACATCCGGGACGATGTACTGGGGGGGATCGTCTGAGTAATCACGGGCGGGACGGGGTTCCATGTTGACGATGATCTGGGCGGCCTGTGCCACATCATCCACGGTTGCAGAAAGCTCCTGGGCGATCTTGTTGTAGTTTTTGGTCTGGAGGTCCTCCAGGTGGGAATCGATTATCCTCCACACCAGGGTGTTCTCCAGGTCCAGTATTCTCGCCTGGATCCTGAGGCAGTCCTTCAGGTCACGCGCCGCGATGCCGGGAGGGTCGAACCGCTGAACCTTGACAAGTACCGACTCAACTATGTCGGGTGTTGACCCGGTTTCCTGGCATATGGTCTCGGTATCAAGCCCCATGTAGCCGTTATGATCGAGGTTGCCGATGATGAAGAGGCCCACTTCCTGTTCTTTATCGGTAAAATCATTCAGTCTCAACTGCCAGAGGAGATGGTCCATGAGCCCTTCGGGTTTGCAGGTAGTGGACTCGATGGAGGGCCGCTCATCGTCTTCATAGTAGGGGATATTGTCCTGGCCGTATGTCTCCAGGTAGGCATCCCACCTTTGCCTGAGCTGTTCCTTCTCCTTGACGGATTCGGGGGTGTCCTCGCGTACACGGGCAATTTCCACATCGAGCAGCGGGTTTTGTTCGAGCTCGCTGTCGATATATTCCTGCAGCTCGAGCCTGCTAAGCTGCAGGAGTTTGATAGCCTGCTGGAGCTGTGGCGTCATTATGAGCTGCTGCGCCAGCTTGAGATGTTGCTTAAGCTCCAAGGCCATCCTTAACTCCTCCTAGAGAGAAAAGTCCTTACCCACATAGATCTGCTTGACCTTCTCATTCGCCACAACCTGTTCCGGGGTTCCTTCCTCAATTACAAGACCCTGATGGATAATATATGCCCTGTCACATATCTTCAGGGTTTCTTTTACATTATGATCCGTAATAATGACACCAATTCCCAATTTTTTCAAGTTTACTATCATATCCTGAATGTCATTGACCGTGATGGGGTCAATCCCTGCAAAAGGCTCATCCAGGAGCATGTATGCGGGGCTCAGGGCCATGGCCCTGGCGATCTCCACCCGGCGCCTCTCACCTCCGGAGAGAGAGACGCCTTTTTGAGTACGCACTTGATCAAGACCGAAGCTTGCCACGATCTCATCACGGTGCTGTTTCAGCTCAATCCCTTTCAACCCCCTGGCCTCCAAGGGGACAGAGATGTTGTCTTCCACGCTCAACCCCCTGAACACAGAGGGCTCCTGGGGCAGGTAGCCGATGCCTCGCATGGCGCGACCCGCGAGATCGATGCCGGTGATGTCGTCAGTACCGAGAAATACCTTGCCCTTGTCCGGGCGGATGAGACCCACGATCATGTAGAATGTCGTGGTCTTCCCCGCTCCGTTCGGGCCGAGCAGTCCGATGATCTCGCCCTTGTTGCAGGCAATGGAGAGGCCTCTGATGACGTACACCTTCCCAAAGCTCTTCTCAAGGCCATCGGCCTTCAGCGTCATTTCCCCCATTGCATGATCCCCGTACTCTCTCCGGCATTCACCCGAACTTTCACCCTGCGGCCGGCACCTTCAACCACCTGAGTGTCGTTTTTCTTATCCAGTGTCACCTTCTGGCCGATGATTTTCTCCTGGCCTCTGGTGATGACGACATCACCCGTCATTACCATTACATCACTGACAAGATCATACACCGCCTTGGCACATGTTGCCTCTTTGTCTTTCCATAAGATATCCACATCACCTTCAGCGGTTAACATGTTGACCTTGTGTGATTTCTGGTCGTAGACCAACGTCAGGGTATTTCCCTTGACCGTGATATCGGGTTTCGTAGCCTTCACTCTGCCTTTGAATATCGCTGTACCGTTCTTGGTGTTCACGTCCAGTCTGTCCGCCTCGATGTCAACCATATCGGATACCTTAGGCGGTGTCTTGAGGCCTTCCGCATGAAGGGCATACGGCCAGAGAAGGCTAAAGATTAAGAATATTCTGCATAACCTTTGCATGGACCCTTCCGATACAAGCGATATTGGTGAATTGGTCGGAAAATTCCGCCCTGTCGGCCGTGATGACTCCACTTTCCCCCTCGATAACTATTGGGTTATCCGTATGGGCAAAATTCTTTACCCTATCCCAGGTGAGGTTATTGAGCCTGGCGCGGGACCCGTTTTGTGTTTCAATGTTCACCGGTCCCTTAACCTCAAGGATGGATTTGGCGCGATCGTAGAAGGCATCTACACCGCTCAGCTTTAGCCCGCCGGTCTGTGTAAGGACAAAGTCTTTGAGACGCACGTCTTGATCCCCTGTCTCATCCACCTCCCGGGCGGACACTTCCATGGTCTTGTTATTTTGGCGATTGCGTTCGTACATGACTACATTCATGGCCTGTCGCCTTGGCTGCGTGCCCTTATTCAGGGATGGCGCCATTTGATTATCGCGGGAAACGGAGATGATGAAAGCCAGTACGACGATCACACCCGTCAATAGAATCAGCTTATTCCACATAGCGTTCCATGATCTTGTCGAAAAGCCCCTCGCGCTTCAGGATGATCTCTATGGCCTCCCTGACGGCGCCGTGACCGCCCGGCCTCGTGGTAACCACTTCGGCCCTCTCCTTGACCATATCCATGGCATCGGCCGGGGCAAAGGTCATACCGCACAGGGCCATGGGGGGAATGTCCACCACATCGTCCCCCATGTAGGCCATATTGGTCGTGCTTATGCCGAGTTTCTGCGCCGCTTCCAACAGTGCCGGCTTCTTGTCTATTGCCCCCTGGAAGACGTGCGTAATACCGAGCTCATGCGCCCTGTACTCCAGTGCCTTTGATGTCCTGCCGGTGATAATGACCACCTCGATACCGGCCCGCAGGAGCATCCTCAGCCCGTGTCCGTCCTTGCTGTTGAAGGCCTTGATCTGGATACCTTCATCGGTGAAGTAGATGGAAGAGTCTGTCAGTACGCCATCCACATCGAGCACCAGGCACGAGATCTTGTTCATGAGGTTACCTCGTGGATCTTTTTCAGCTGTACTAAAAGAGGTTCCAGCCGATCGAGCCTCAGGCTGTTCGGGCCGTCGCTGAGTGCCTGATCCGGGTTGTCGTGCACCTCCAGGAAGATACCGTCAAGCCCGAAGGCCACACCGGCCCGGGCAAGCTGAACGATATACTCGGCATTGCCACCCGATGATGAGCCCTGTCCTCCGGGGAGTTGGAGACTGTGGGTCACATCGAGGATTACGGGAAAGCCGAGCGAACGCATGACGGCAAGGCTCCTCAAATCGCACACCAGGTTGTTGTAGCCCAGACTCACTCCGCGTTCGGTAAGGATAATAGCATTGTTCCCGGTGCTTTGCACCTTTGCTGTTACATTGCCCATGTCCCAGGGTGCCATGAACTGTCCCTTCTTGATGTTTACCGGCAGGCCCGTCTTGCCTGCTGCAACGAGGAGATCGGTCTGCCTGCACAGAAAGGCAGGGATCTGGAGCATGTCCAGGACATGAGCGGCAGGACCTGCCTGCAAAGGGTCGTGGATGTCCGAGGTGACGGGGATGGAAAGACGTTTCTTGATATCCAGAAGGATATGAAGGCCCATCTCGAGACCGGGCCCCCGGTATGAATCGATGGATGAGCGGTTCGCCTTATCAAAGGATGCCTTGAAGATATAGGGGATCCCCATGCGGGAGGTGATATCGCGAATACTTTCCGCCATGAACAGGGCATGGTCCTGCGATTCAATGACGCACGGGCCCGCGACCAGCACCAGATCGCCGGAACCGATAGTGATGTCATGAATCTTTACCTTTTGCATATACCCCTGCCGCACGTGATTACTTTAGCCGCCGATCCAAAATGATAATCGGTGCTCCTGCTAGGGGATTTATCGTATGGTACGTGGGGTGTCAAGCAATCAGAAGATCAAAACACGCTAAAAGAGCACGGCTGTTTAGAGGGGCCGGGATAGGGGTTGACTACTCGATTCTGGATACTAATTATCTTTCTCCGTGACCATGAAGGCATACCCGAGGGAAGATCTATCCATTGTGCTTTCCGGTGAAGCAGGACAGGGCCTGCAGACCTTGGAACAGCTGATGCTGAAGGTCTTCAAGCTCTCAGGATACCATGTCTTTTCCTATAGCGAATTCATGTCGAGGATCAGGGGTGGGAACAACTCCACCCAGATACGGATCTCTGCAAAGAGGGTTGCGTCTTACCTCAGAAGGATCGATATATTCGTTCCGCTCAATGCCGGCGCCATGGAACGGTTTCACGACCGGATAACCCGTGAAACGGTCATCCTGGGCGATCGTACATTCATTGACAAACAGTACTTCGATGAGGGCTATCCCATTGGGGAGGTACCCATTGGAGAAATTGCCAGGGGGATCGGCGGACCGGTTTATACGAATATCCTCGTGCTCGGGATATTTGCAGGGCTCTTAGGGCTTGAAATGGGTCTGCTTGAAAATCAGGTGAGGCAATTCTTCAGCAAAGCCGGAGATGAACGTACCGGCAAGAACATTGATGCGGTAAGGAAGGGCTTCGACACAGGCTCTCACGTGCTTAAATCGGGCCAGGTCCTTCCCGTCATCACAAAATCGGAAGAAGTGAAGAATGAGCTCCTCATGAACGGTGTCGATGCAATAGGCATAGGAGGTCTTGCCGGAGGATGCACGTTCGTCTCATCCTACCCCATGTCTCCATCAACCGATGTCCTGGTGTTTTATGCCAGGAATGCACACGATTTCGGGCTGGTGGTGGAACAGGCGGAAGATGAAATAAGCGCCGTCAACATGGCACTTGGTTCCTGGTATGCCGGGGGGAGGGCTTTGGTGACTACCTCAGGGGGAGGATTTGCGCTGATGGTGGAGGGGGTGAGCCTTGCCGGATGCATCGAGTCTCCCCTGGTCATCCATATCGGCCAGCGCCCCGGCCCTGCAACAGGCCTTCCTACCCGCACCGAACAGGCTGACCTGGAGCATGCCCTCTACTCCGGCCATGGTGAATTCCCCAGGCTGATCCTGGCGCCCGGTACCATAGAAGAGGGGTTCTGGCTTACACGCCATGCCTTCCGGATGGCAGATAAGTACCATATCCCTGTTTTTATCCTTACGGATCAGCACTATCTCGAATCCAATCATACCTTGAACCGCCTGGATATCCCGGAGCCGTTAAACGAGAGCTTTATCAAAGAGACAGACACCGCATATAAACGCTATTTGTTCACGGAAAGCGGCATCTCACCAAGGGGCATACCCGGCTTCGGCCAGGGGCTGGTTTGCGTGGACAGCGACGAACATGATGAGAACGGATATATCACGGAAGACTGTTCGGTGCGATCTTCCATGGTTGAGAAGCGGCTTCGGAAACTTAAGGCCATGGAAACCGACACGATAGCGCCGACACTCACCGGAGGGGATGACTATCGGCATCTTGTCGTCGGGTGGGGTTCGACCTATAACGTCGTCAAGGAGGCCCTGGAAATCCTCCAACGAAAAGACCTCTCCTTCCTGCACTTCTCCCAGGTGTATCCACTCCACCCGAAGGCCCGTGAACTCATCAATCGGGCAAAAAAAAGGTTCATCATCGAGAACAATGCCACGGCCCAGTTCGGAAAATTGATCAGACTGCATACAGGAATCGAGCTTGATGGGAAGATTCTCAAGTTCGACGGCATGCCGTTCATGCTCGAAGAAGTCGTAGAGCAGCTGGATGCCCTGATGGGAAGGTGAGGAATGGGAACGGAATTCGACATTGATTACCCTGCGGATATTGCGTGGTGCCCCGGATGCGGAAACTATCATATCCTCACGGCGCTCAAGGCCGCTCTTTCGGAGCTGGCACTCCATCCGGCATCGCTCGTCTTCGTATCCGGAATCGGACAGGCGGCCAAGACCCCTCAATATCTGAAGACCAACTACTTTAACGGCCTCCATGGGAGATCTCTGCCTGTTGCCACGGCGGTCAAGGTGACGAATCCGGAGCTTACGGTCATTGCTCAGAGTGGTGATGGATGCATGTACGGCGAAGGGGGCAACCATTTCCTCCATGCCATTCGAAGAAACCCGGACATCACGGTGATCATCCACAACAATATGGTGTACGGGCTTACCAAGGGACAGGCATCTCCCACGAGCATGCGGGGCTTTGTTACACCCATACAGGTGGGTGGGGTATGCATGGAGCCCTTCAATCCTCTGGCCCTTGCCATTGCCCTGAATGCATCGTTTGTTGCGAGGGCCAATGCAGGGGACGAGGAGCAGACAAAGGAAATCCTGAAAAAGGCCATCACTCATAAAGGATTCGCAATCGTTGACATATTGCAACCCTGCGTATCATTCAACAGGGTTAACACCTACCAGTGGTACAAGGATCATACGTATTATCTCGATGATTCCCACAATCCATCCGACAGGGATGCCGCCTTCTCAGCAGCAACCCGATCGGACAGGTTTGCCCTGGGACTGATTTATATCGGTTCAGGAATACCCACCTTCTCCGAGTGTCAGGATGTCTATAAGACCGATCCCCGGCCGCTCTATCAACATATGGCGAGCCGTGAAAAGATCGAATCCTTGCTGAATGCAAAGAGGATATGAGAATGAACCTTACAGGCAGGGTAGCCGTCATAACCGGTGCAGGACGAGGTCTTGGCAAGGCTATAGCCCTTGCTTTTGAACTATCAGGTGCCAATGTTACTTTGTTCAGCCTGTTGGAGGATGAACTGAAAGATATCGCCGCCGACCTTGAAAAGCTCGGCGGAGAATATCTCCTGCATACCGGAGATGTGTCGGATGAGCATGATGCGGCTTCTGTGGTTGCTGAAACTTTTGCACGGTTCAGCAGAATAGACATCCTTGTGAACAATGCAGGCATCATCGGGCCGGCGCGGTTCCTTGAGGATGCCGTGCCGTCAGAATGGAAGCAGACATTAGATGTGAATCTTACCGGAAGCTATCTCTTTTGCCGGGAGGTGATTCCTTACATGATCAAACAGGGAGGCGGTAAAATCATCAATATCGTTTCCGGACTCGGGCAGATGCCGTTCCCGCGTTTCTGTGCATATTCGGTATCCAAAGCCGGTCTCATCCAGCTTACTCGGTCGCTCTCTGAAGAATTGAACCCCTTCAATATTCAGGTTAATGCCATCGATCCCGGCCTGATGGATACAACTATGGGAAATGAAATTCGCGCTATGGGCCCTGACGCACTTGGCCAGGGCCTGTACAACCAGATGATCGGGTATAAGGAGCAGGGTATATTAAAAGACCCCAGAGACATAGCGGATCTCGCGGCATTTCTTGCATCATCCGATTCAGGGGATATGACAGGTCATATCGGAACCACGAAATACTACCGTACTCTCGGATGGAAACCAAGCGAGCCGAATATTTAGCAAGTACTCCTTTTTTAAATCATATCAACACCGATCTTCATCCTAAGATTCGATATTCCTGCGAAAAAGGATTTGTCCTGTCCCACAAGACAATCAGCGATAAACCACAAGGAATGAGGAAACCCGTAGATGCTAATAATATAATGAAATTATTTAACATTAAATATTCTACCGCGATGGCACGCCTATTGAATACATCAGATGATAAGAGATATGAGTGCCAGCCATGTAATCAAAGGCAGGACTCGGGTTATGAAGATTAATCACGTGGAGGTTAGTCATGAATTCATATACGGAATCAAGCTTAGGCAAGGATGGATCGAACACTACGAGAATAACCACACTCTACGATCTTATGGAAGAGATCAATGCAGAACAGATCAGCCCACAAAGGGATCCAGGCAGTTACAGTATCCAGGACCCTGCGGGGAATGGTCGATTCAGTCCGGCGGCAGAGAAGGTTTTTCAGATGTTTGAATCGGGACAAATCAGGTTCAAGAATCTCCAGGATGTCAAAAGAAAATATGCTGGGTGGCTATTCTGACATCAGTCATGAACACCAAGGTTAAATTCGGCAATAAATGCCACGCCTGACGGCATGGTAATTCTATGGGGAAGGAAATACCTATGGACAACTCTTATGATTATATGGATTTTCAACAATACTACAGGGAAATTCAGCAATACCCAACTCTAACCCATGAGAAAGAGTATGAACTGGCAAAACAATATCAAAAGGGCGACGAAGCTGCCGGACAGCAATTAATCCAGGCGAACCTCAGGTTTGTGGTGAGGGTGAGCAGGAAATATTTTTATTGCGGTCACCATTGCCTCGAGATCATTCAGGAAGGAAACCTTGGTCTCATCAGAGCCCTTAATCGTTTTGACCCTGAGCGAGGGATACCTTTTGTCTACTATGCAGTTTGGTGGGTTGAAGCCTTCATCAAGGCTTTCATGCACAAGAGCGGAAAGGTGAACACGGGGAGTCTGAGTCATGCCAAGAAATTGCACTCATTGGATGAACACCTTGGAAACGATGACGATAAAGACCGATGGATTGATTTTCTCACAGATGGTGCTGATCCGGAGAAAATGTATAATGGCAGGGAGTCATCTCAAAATATTTCATCCGTACTCCATCATTGCTTCACCTTCCTCTCTCCAAGGGAAATATCTGTCCTGAAACAACGATTTTATTCTGATCCGCCTGTTAAGCTTAAGGAAATAGGGATGCAACTTGGTGTAAGCAGAGAACGTGTCAGACAAATCCAGACAAGATCCATGGAAAAATTAAAACAAATTTTAGAAGATCAGGTAAAGGGCCTTTGGGAGTCAACAACCCATGATTCCCATCCACTCACCGAGATCAATCAACTGGGGTTTATACGGAGAGGAGAATATCAAAACTGAAGTATCCCTCTTTACTGAAACACTCTGGCATGTTTTGATCTAAGATTTCTTTACATCTTGGAGAAAAGACTTTATCATGTTCAAGTGCCCATAGGTAATCAGGAAAAGATACTTGTTATCGATGATGACAATCTTGTCTGCAGTTCCATAGCAAACGTTGCTAAAGCCTTGGGATACAATGCTACGACAGCCCTTACCCTGAAAGAAGGCATCGAGTCGGTTAACAAGGAACCGTATGATGTAGTGTTTCTTGATGTGCATATGCCTGATGGGAACGGGATCGAAATGCTTCCCAAAATCTGCCAGAGTGGCGGCCGACCTGAAGTTATCGTCATAACCGCCTATGGAGATCCGGAATCAGTCGAGACAGCCCTTTCCCGGGGGGCCTGGGATTACATTGAAAAACCCTTTTCGAAGAACGATCTTGTCCATCTGTTAAAAGATGCAATTCTCTTTCATGAAAGCAATAAGCAACCATTGATCAGCGTAGATTTTGAGAAAGAGGGGATCATTGGTAAGAGTTCCCAGATGAGAGAATGCCTGGCATTACTAAGCAAGACATTAAACAGTGATGCCAATGTGCTGCTTACCGGCGAAACAGGAACGGGTAAAGATCTCTTTGCGCTGGCAATCCACAATAACTCCAGCCGCGCCAAGAATAACTTTATTGTGGTCGACTGTGCCTCCTTGCCCCCGAATCTGGTGGAAAGCATTCTTTTCGGTCACGAGAAGGGATCATATACCAGTGCGGATAAAGCGCAGCAAGGTCTGGTCATACAGGCCCACAGGGGGACACTGTTTCTGGATGAAGTGGGTGAACTCCCCCTGTCCATCCAGCAAAAGTTCCTGCGTATCCTCCAGGAGGGTCGCTTCCGTCCTGTCGGAAAACCCACTGAGATTGAAAGCGATTTCAGAATCATATCTGCCACAAACCAGAATCTGGACAATTTAGCAGAGATAAAAAGATTCCGAAAAGATCTCCTCTTCAGACTCAAATCCATCACCATCCATCTCCCTGCACTCAGAGATCGACCCGAGGATATCCTGGAATTGACAAATCACTACCTGCAAAAACTCTGCAAGAAATATGGCATGAAACCAAAGCGCCTCAGTACTGCATTTAGAGATACCATCATGCAGTATGCCTGGCCCGGTAATGTACGTGAATTGATTCACGCACTGGAGAGCTCGCTTACGGTTGCACATGATAGTGCCATCCTGGTCCCAAAACATCTTCCACACCATATTCATGTGCAGGTGAAGCAAAATACTGTTGCAGCTAAAAAAAAGAAACCGCTGCGCATTGCGACAAACAACAGCCTTTCCAGCCTCAATGAGGTGCGGGAAGAGGCTATCGCTGAGATAGAACAGCAGTATCTTAAGGAGTTGATGATCCGGACAAAAGCCCATATTGAGACAGCCTGCAGAATATCCGGGCTATCCCGCTCGCGTCTCTACGCCTTGCTGAAGAAGTACAACATATCATAGTATTCTTGAATCGATATTTCATACGTGCATTCCTGCCGGAAGAGACTAGTCCTCCCACACAGGACAATCAGCATTCACTCTTGAAAGATATGCGTATCATGAAATCATGTAACAAACTAATATTACATGCTGTCTCTTAATCTTCAACAATGGCATGGTAATTGAGTATCCTTGTACGAAGGCATCCCAGAGAGAAAGGTACTGAACGATATGGAAAATAAGATTTTGCTGTTGTCAGTAATTATGTTTTTCGGATTCTCGGTCCTTTCAGGGGCTACACCCATTGAATTTAAAAATCGGCATGTAATCCTTGGCTATACCCCCATAACCTTGAGACAGCCTTCGGCCCAAGTGGGTAAGGCCTTCTCTGTCGGGGTGCATAACATTAAAAACACACTCGCGTTTTCTATGAGTGAACTCAAGAATACTTCTGCTCCCGCCCCTCTACCCAAGCCCTCAACCCTTTTTCTTCTTGGTTGTGGAATTATTTTCTCCGTTGGTTTCAGCAAAAGATACAGGCAACACAAAGAATGACTCACATTCTGTGTTAATGCGTCACTACAGCACTATGACTTAAGCGAAAAGATTAATACCCGGGCAATGATACATTGAATACTTGGAGAAATTCAGCAGGAGGTTATCATGAATGCTACTCAGACCGAGACCAGATATTATATTTTCAAGTGTCGAGACCATGAATGCAATGAAACTATACCGGTAATATCTTTCATCTCTCAATATGCCTTTTCAGCAGGGAGTATCTATCTGAAAAGACAAGCCATTGAGAGAGACTATGACCTCATCACCGTCGATGTCATATGTCCGTTCTGCTGCGCAGCAAATCACTTCCAGATAATGGAAAATAAAAAGGAGTTAAGCAGGCAGGATTATGATGAAGCAAGCAAGGTCATGGAGGTAAAATTGGCGTTGAGACATGAGCTCAATAAGATACTTGCACATGATTACAAGGGTCAGCCAGATGTTGTCTCTACAATACCCTTAAGGTAACTGAGCCAACTAGCCATAAGAAACAAAGCTATAACCCCCATAACTCTTGAGGGAGGGTATCAAGATGACCCTCTCTCGTTTTTTGTAATTTTGCTCATCATCACCCACTCATCTCATCTCATCTTCAGCATCATGATCACCCATTCTTCTCGAACACACTCCCTGTAAGATAGCCAATTCCCAGGCTCGAAGCCTTTCCTCCAGATATAAAGAAGCCCTTGGGGTGTCACAAAAGATCGGACTTGTTCGGATAAGTTTTAAAGAATTTTGGGCTTTGACTGTGCCTTTTCACTGTGTTAGGGAGAGGCTATCATGAGTAGTGACGAGAGCAGCAGTAGTCATAGATTTTAATACCCTTGTCCCGGTATAGATCGTCTGTCCATGGGCAAGGGAGAGATGATCGTGCCGGACATGTACCGTTTGCAATTTTCAGATAACCGGACGATCCTGTCAATAGATACGAGCAGGGTGCGGATGTATGCTGAGACATCACCGAGTCTCTTTTTGCGGGATGAAAGGATGGTTTTCAAACACCACGGCACATCCATGCCCTGTTCAGAGAAGTGATTTCCCCTGCTTGCAAGAAGCTAGCTTTATCGGACCTGTGTGCGAACATGTATGTGAAAGCGAAAAGAGGATTTCAGCATGTATTGGCTGAGTAAATCTTTTCATCGCATCGATCGCTTTAAAAAAAGGCTCTTCGTCTTTCTTGCGGTCCTCGGCCCGGGAATCATCGTGATGATCGCCGACAACGATGCAGGCGGTATTTCCACCTATGCGGTTACCGGCTCAAAATACGGGTTCAATCTTCTCTGGATGTTTGTCATCCTCCTGCCCATGGCCTATTATGTACAGGAAATGACCGTCCGTCTTGGCGCTGTGACAAAACGCGGCCACGCAGAGGCTATCTTTGACGGCTTCGGGCCTTTCTGGGGCTGGTTCTCCATTGTGGACCTGATCATTACCAACTGGCTCACCCTGGTCACGGAATATGTGGGAATGACGGCTGGCATGAGTCTCTTGGGCGTTCCTCCTTGGTTGACAATCATTGTCGTAACAGCAATCTTGTTCAGCATTGTTCTATCAGGGCAATACTGGACCTTTGAAAAGATCACCCTTTTCTTTTGCTGCTTTAATTTCGTATACATTCCGGCTGCTATCTGGGCTATGGATATGCCCTCGGCACCGGCATGGAACCACGTCTTTCAAGGATTCTACAATCCGAAGATGGGCGGTTTCACCATGGATCTCATCTTCATTCTTCTCGCCAACATCGGCACTACGATTGCCCCATGGATGCTCTTCTTCCAACAGAGTGCCGTTGTGGACAAGGGTCTTGACATACACGACGTGACCTACGGGAAAATCGAGACATTTGTCGGTTCTTTTTTCACCTGCCTCGTTGCCGTCTTTATTATTATCGCAACAGGTGCAGCCTTTTTCTATCACCATCCACCGATCACGATTGAAGACGCCAAGCAGACCGCCGAGGCTATAGTGCCTCTTCTGCCTTTTGGTTATGGAGAACTCGCCAGGAAGCTCTTCGCCATCGGTCTCTTTGATGCCGGATTCCTTGGTGCACTCTGTATCTCTCTGGCCAGTTCTTGGGCCGTAGGAGAGGTTTTTGGCTGGGCACACTCCTTAAATCAAAAAGTCAAGGACGCCCCGTGGTTTTACATCGTTTACCTCGTGATGCTGATCACTTCAGGTGCCGTGGTCTTAATACCAGGAGCTCCTCTTATTACTATCACCATGTTTGTCCAGGTGGTGGCGGTCACCCTTCTACCGGCCGCCCTGGTATTTCTCCTGCTCCTCCTGAATGATAAACCCCTTATGGGCGAGCACGTTAATACGCGCTCACAGAACATCATGAATTGGATGATTGTCCTCTTTGTCGTTATTATGTCCTCGCTGCTGGGAATAGGTACCCTGTTCCCGGGGTTATTCACATGAGTACCAGGGAGGTAACAGCATGATCGCGGATAAAAATTTTAAAATGAAGACAAACGATCAGCACCCCGGTTTTGAACAGTTTCGATTTCTCTTCTTCTCCGAGCTGCTCAAACTGCCTGTGTGCAGGGAAAAGATCAAGAACCGCATCGGAAAACTGAGCGACCTTGTCTTTCTCCATAAAGAGCCGTATCCGGAAGCGGTAGGCATCTATATAGAGCACGGCTGGGGAAAACCCACCGAGTTCATTCCCTGGTCAAAGGTGATCAAGATTGAGGATGATGCAATCTTTGTCAGGCCGCCGGACAGCGGGGACGTGTATCCGCCCTTTGTCGATCAGCCGGGCTGGATCCTCATGGACAAGCATCTCATGGGTAAGACTGTCCTCGATATAGACGGCAGGCAGGTTGAGGTGGTCAATGATGTCCATTTCATCGAGACACGGGGTCTTTTGCTCCTGGTCCATGTGGATATCTCATTTGGCGGCTTCTTTCGCAGATGGGGCCTGGGTAAGTTCGAACTGGTCAACAGCAACCTCATCTCCTGGAAATATATCCAGCCGCTTTCTGTCGAGGATGCGGTTTCCACCGACAAGGTGACCCTCTCCGTAACCAAGAACCAGATGCTGGAGCTCCCCAGCGAGGATCTGGCCGATTTCCTGGAAGAGCTGCCCAATGAGGAGCAGCAGGTTCTTTTCTCGGCCCTTGATACGGAAAAGGCCGCCGAGACCCTCATGGAGGCTGAGCCCAGGGCTCAGCGCCAGATCATCGCCAATCTGCGGGAGGAAAAGGCCCGCAAGATCCTTTCGGAGATGTCGACCCCGCAGCTGGCAGGCCTGTTCACGGTCCTGCCGCACGACGATGTCACCGAGCTCATGGCTTTCCTGAGCAAGGAGCAGGCCGAGCGAGTCCGCAATATCCTTTCCCAGCGTGAAATTCAGGCGAGAAATATCATGTCTTCCGATTATGTCGTTGCACAAAAATCAGACAAGGCCGGTGATGTCCTCACCGCGATCAGGGGTTCCGGCAGAGATCCCAAGAGCATCTCATACATCTATGTGGTCAATGGTGACGGCAAGACCCTGCTCGGGGTGGTTGATCTCCGTGACCTGGTTCTCGCACAGGAGCATCTGACCATGAGCGATGTCATGGTCTCGCCGGTGGTTTCAGCAGAAGAGGATGATGTACAGGATGATCTGGTGGAAATGTTTGTGAAGTATCAATACCACATGATCCCTGTTGTAGACAGGAATGACCGGATCCTTGGGGTGCTCTATCACAATGACATTGATAATCTCATATCACAATAACAGTTTCTCAAGGGGTAAAGGCATGCAAACAGTTATGGAGAGACGATTATGCCGCGCGTGAAGATAACAAAGATGAGCAGGATTGCTTTGTATTTCTTACGATTCTACCTAATCTTTCTGATTGGTCTTTTGCTGGTCAAGTTCCTGAAAGTGGTTCACTGATAATTGGTATAAGGCACTCGAATAGTACCTTCTCCTCAGGTATTACCATGAACATCCTTGTCCGGATTTTCACAACCTTCCACGGATTTGGTTACGAAAAATGATTCCCCATGTACAAATCTGTAGGCGGAACCTCTGATGGTGATATGTAACTGGCTGATAAAATAGACTGATAAAAAATGGCTCATATTTTGCGTCCATCAAATCAGTACAATGGAACTACTGGAAACAATCGTATGAGGCCAAGCTTAAAAACCCTATCGGATAAGGGGGATATCATCATGAAAAATGAAAAATTATTCTATGAGAAGAGAGAAAAGTCGGCAGGCGCAAGATACACGATCGGTAAATTTGATAAGGTACCGGAATCCTGTAAGCTTAAGAAGTGTCGATGGATTAAATGGTGCGCTACCCCTGCCGAAAACCTGATTTATGCCACAGCCGCCGATTTCACAGATCATAAGCCTGCCGATGCGGCGCAAAAAGAGAGGCTTGAGAATAAATTTATCCAGACCCGGGAAATTGAGTCTATCGAAAAAGGTGGTATTGCCCATGATTTCAATAACATCCTCACAGCCATTATGGGGTATACAGAGCTTGCAATAGATAATGCCTCAGAACCGGATAAGGTAAAGCAGAATCTGAAGAAGGCACTCATGGCGAGCACCCGGGCAAGAGACCTTGTGAGCCAGATCATAACCTTCAGCCGTCAGGCCGATAAAAAGTTCACCCCTATAAAGTTTAACTTTGCCATAATAGAATCACTCTGGATGTTACGTCCAATGATACCCTCGAACATCAAGATCAGACAGAATCTTAAGGTCCCTGCTATGGTCATGGCTGATCCCACCCAGATTCACCAGGTCATGATGAACCTCTGTTCCAATGCGGTCCATGCCATGGTCGAGGATGGGGGTGAGTTGGATGTAAGGTTGGAAAAATCGATTATTTATGGTGATACGAATGCCCATGATCCGGATCTGCCCGCAGGGTCCTATGTAAAGCTTACCATCAGTGATACCGGGCAGGGCATGCCCCCCGAGGTCATGAAACGGATCTTTGATCCTTATTTCACCACAAAAGAAAAAGAATTAGGACGCGGCAGAGGCCTGGGTTTATCGGTCGTTCATGGGATCGTGAAAAGTCATGGAGGCGCGATCACCTGTATGAGCACACCAGGAGAAGGGACTTCCTTTGTCATATATCTCCCTGAGATTGAATCCGGGAAAGAGACCATCGGAACCATCGAGGAAACGTCTCTCCCCACGGGAACCGAGCGGATTCTTTTTATAGATGATGAGCAGGTTATTGTGAATCTGGCAGAAGAGATGCTGAGTAAGCTGGGATATGATGTCGTTGCCAAAACAAGCAGCGTCGAGGCCCTTGCGTTATTTCAAGAAAACCCTGACAAATTTGACCTGATCATTACCGATATGTCCATGCCGGCCATGACAGGAGATAGTCTGGCTCAAAATATCCTTGGTCTGCGCAGCGATATCCCCATCATCCTGTGCACCGGATATAGTAAAGATATCACTGAGGAGAAGGCAAAGAGTATCGGCATTCGAGAGTTTATCATGAAGCCGGTAGAAATGAGGGTGATGGCTGAAACCATCCGGAAGGTGCTTGATTAAAACCAACTTCATGTATCAATACGTTTAAAAATTCAGCACCATTATAATAGTTCTCTTTCCTATTGACCTTGGCGGGCTGATCCGACAAGACGCTGGGTAAACCTGGTGAAGCGTGTTTTGCTCCGGCTGTTCTCCACGCTGAGCTTGACCGCCCGGGCAGAGCCAATAGTCAAAACCAGTCGCTTGCCTCTTGTCACTGCGGTATAGAGCAGGTTTCTTGCCAGCATGACATAGTGCTGCGTGTGGACAGGCAGGATCACCGAAGTATATTCAGACCCTTGAGCCTTATGGATGGTCGTTGCATAGGCGATAACCAGATCATCCGCTTCGGAGGAACTGTATAAAACGACACGATCGTCATACCCGACCTGGAATGAGCCGTCCTTCTCGTTGATGTCCATCAGATACCCGATATCACCATTAAAGACCTCCAGCTCATAATTATTGCGGGTCTGCATAACCTTGTCACCAACCCGGAATTCAGTATTGCCCCTCCTGTAAGGCCTGCCGTCCGGATTGAGGGCCTGCTGCAAATGCTTATTTAAGTTTTCAACCCCCAGGATGCCTTTATGCATGGGGCTCAACACCTGTACGTCCCACAAGGGATCCAGACCGTATTTTTGAGGCAGCTCCTCCCTCACCTGGCGGATGATCTCGGCCAGGATCTTTTCAGGGTCTTCCTCTGAAATGAAGCGATATTCTCCGTTGCCGTCTTGGCTAACCTCCGGCATCTTGCCCTGATTGATGCGGTGGCTGTTGACGATGATCCGGCTCTCCAGACCCTGCCTGAAGATCGTGTCAAGCCTCACCACAGGGATGATCCCGGATGCGATGATGTCCCTCAGGCAGTTGCCCGGGCCTACTGATGGGAGCTGATCGACATCGCCCACACATACAAGGGTGGTCCCGGGGGTAATTGCGCCGAGAAGATGGTGGAGGAGTAAGATATCCACCATGGAAAACTCATCCACAATAATAAGATCTGCCTCCAGGGGGGTTTCAGCATTGCGCTGGAAAACACCTTGGATAGGATTGAACTCGAGCAGCCTGTGGATCGTGCATGCCTCCTTGCCGGTAGCCTCGGTCATGCGCTTGGCAGCACGACCCGTCGGGGCACACAGGAGGATCTGTGCATCCACCTCCTCAAACATGTGGATAATGGCGGTGATCGTATATGTCTTCCCCGTGCCGGGCCCACCCGTGAGGACCATGCACGTGTTCTTTGCCGCACACCTTACCGCTTCTCTCTGCAGTTCGGACAGGTTGATGTTATAGCTGTCTTCCATCCATCTGGTCGCCCCATTCGGGTCTATATCGGAAGTGCTTTTATCGGCCTCGTTCATCCTCGACAGGTTCGCAGCCGCATGCTTCTCTGCCTGGTGAAGTGAAGCAAGGTATATTGCGTCTTCGGAATCCGTCTTGCCCTGGACCTTCTCTGTGTACACGTAGTTCATCGACTCGAGTTCTGTGATATTCTCCGAGATCAGCCTCCTGTCGACCCCAAGGAGTCTCGACGCCTCCTGCAGCAGGAGACGGCGGGGAAAATAGGTATGGCCCTGTGTTGCGGCAAGCTCGAGTACATAGATGATGCCTCCGCAGATTCTCTCAGGGGCATCCCTGGCAATGCCTGTCTTCTCGGCGATCCGGTCGGCGGTCATAAAGCCCACGCCCGGGATATCGACGGCGAGACGGTACGGGTTGTTTCTGATCACGTCAATCGTATTGTTCCGGTACTTCTTGAAGACCTTGGCAGCGAGGCCGGCCGTAATGCCCTGGCTGTAGAGGAAGACAAACGTATCGCGCAGGTTCGTATGGTCCTTCCAAGCCCTGAGGATGGCCTCGGCGCGCTTTCTGCCTATGCCGCTTACCTCCCTGAGGCGATACGGCTCCAGGTCGATGATCGTAAATGTGTCCATGCCGAAGGCGTCAACGATGCGCTTTGCGAGCTCCGGGCCTATCTCGTCGATCTCGGAGGTAAGATAAGCCTTTATGCCCTCCACGGTCACCGGGGGCTTGGCCTCGAACTCTACAGCCTTAAATTGCAGGCCGTACTTCGGGTGCTCCACCCAGGATCCCTTGAACTGGTAAAGGTCCCCGATGCGAGGAGAGGGAAGGAAGGCCACGACGTTTACTTTTGAATCATCATGCCCCTGGAGCCTGACCCGTGCGATGGTGTAGCCCGTATCAGAGCGGTGAAAGCGCACCTGCTCGATCTCCCCTGACAGGACCACAGGAGTATTCGCTGCGCCGTTCTTCTGTGAGGGTTTCTCAGCACCGCTCATGTCCCGGACTATTCCATCTCCTTGAGAGATTATACATCATGATGTTCCGGCAGGAACTACGAAAATCAATCTTTCCGTCATACCCGCAGAGGCGGGAATCCGGAGAAATAGCATGCAGGGTAAGTGGAGCACAGCCCGCCAGGTCCTCTTAGTATAATCCTCATAAATGACTCCACCCACCTTGCGCAAAGCACCCGTGTTGCATTATGTCATAATCGGCTTTATATGATCTGAAGGAATTGGAATGAAGTGTTTTCTTAAAAGCGCGCAGGGGTGATGCCACTTGAAATCCGGAGAAGCCAGCCGAACTGCCGAGTTTAATGCGCTGTTCCGTGCTATCGAATCATCACGCCGCCCTCGGAGCAAGCGGCTTTTTGAGGACCCTCTTGCCCCCGGCTTCCTCGATAGATTGAAGTGCGCCTATTTTATATCACGATTGCCGTTGGTCGGCCGGCTCATACCCTTATTTATCGACTGGAACTGGACCGGGGTCAGGGCCTCGGCCATCGGCCGGACATGCTGGATAGATGAGCAGCTTCGCGTTGCGCTCGAGGGCGGCATTAGACAGGTCGTAATACTCGGAGCCGGTTACGATTGCCGCGCCTACAGGCTCTCAGGCATCGAACGGACCCGGGTGTTTGAGCTCGACCATCCAAGTACCCTGGCTGTGAAAGTAAAGCGCCTGAAATATCTCTTGGGCGCTATCCCAAAGCATGTGAGCTTCGTGGAAGTGGATTTCGACCGGCAGGACTTTGCTTTACTGCTTGAAACTTCGGGATTCGATCGCTTCGTTCCCACATTCTTTCTCTGGGAAGGGGTCATGCACTATCTTAAAGCCGAGGCCGTCGACATGACTATACGCTCGATCGCGTCCTTGTCCGCACCCGGGAGCCGCCTCGTCTTCACCTACATCCACAGCGGCCTGCTCGACGGCTCGGTCCGCTTCGGAGACATGGGCCGTGTACCTGCCACACTGCGGAAGACCGGCGAGACGTGGACATTCGGACTTCGTCCGGAGGAACTCCCGGGTTATCTTGACGGGCGTGGGTTCTCGCTTGTTACAGACATCGGCTCCACCGAGTACCGGGTACGTTACATGGGGGAGAAAGGCCGCCACCTGAAGGGCTTTGAGTTCTACCGGGCAGCGCTGGCCGAGGTGAAATGAGGATAATTGGTTAGCTTGGTCCGACCCTGAACCTGACAATAATTTTAGGGTACCTCTAATAATGCAGGGGATTTCATATGAATTTATTTTTATTGTCACCCTGGTCCCCACTTTCGTGGGGATAAACTCCAGCGGGGGTCCAGAACTACTCAAAATAACTGGATTCGAAGCTTCCGCGGGAATGACACTGGGGGTGAGATCGCTCATTCTTTTTCGAGATCATCAATTTTTTGAGGTGCCTTTTAACCTTTGAGAGGTGATTCTACTCAAGGGAATCACTTCGACCTGATTCGACAATCGATAGGTCTTTTCGCCTGGATAGACCACGATCAGACGATCAAGATCCAGATCCGCAAGTGCGATCTTCATCGAGGGAGTTAACCGGGGGGCATCCATGCGTTTGCATTCAAGACCGATCTTTCGGCCGTCTATGATCATCAGGAGATCAAGTTCAGCCCCGTTATGTGTGGCCCAGAAATAGAATTCCCTGGGATGAAATGCCTTAATGGATTCTTCTATCACATAGCCTTCCCAGGATGCACCGCACTTGGGGTGGGTGAGGAGTTTCTTTTCTGTTCGTATGCCGAGCAAACTGTGTAAAAGGCCCATATCCGTGAAGTAGATCTTGGGTGCCTTAACCTGGCGTTTTTTTAGGTTTGCGTGCCACGGCATCAGCTGCCGGATCATAAACACACCATCGAGAAGATCGAGGTATCGCCTTGCTGTGGACTCATTAACACCGAGCGTCCGAGCGGGCTCGGCAGCATTCCAGATCTGCCCATGATAGTGGGCAAGAATGGTCCAGAATCTCATGAGCGTTGTTGTCGATGCCCCTATCCCCATGATAGGCAGGTCACGCTCTAAAAAAGTCCGGATGAATGCGCTCCTCCAGGAGAAGCTTTCTGATTCGCTTTCAGCAAGGAATGAAAGAGGCAGACCTCCTCTGAGCCAATGTCTGGCCTGGTTTTCAATGCCGACTTCAGACAGTGAGAACCCGCTCAACGTGATGGTTTCCATTCGCCCTGTAAGAGACTCAGATGACTGCCGGAGCCATTGCCTGGATGCACTGCCGAATACCATGATATTGCTGCATGTAAAGCGGGAATTTCATGGAAATAGAACGGGGTTGTTCAAGTGCCGTCCCAGCCCGAGTCCAGGAGTATCCTGATACCCTCAGCCCTGGTTAATCCTATACCCTCGACTTTCTGAAGCTCCTCAACAGAGGCATTCATGACCCTTGATATCGACCCGAAATGCCCCATCAATCTCTTTGCAAGCCTTGGCCCTATCAGCGGAAGCCCCTGAAGGAGATACAACTGCCGTGACCTGAGCCTCCTGGGCCGATATCCGCCTCGCAAAGGAACAACGTCCATGTCTTTATCATACTGTGATCCTATCATAATCAAAATGTCTCTGGTGTGTTCCTTTGAGCGGGAAAATATCACCGGGGTATGCCAGATCGTCTGAACCGATATGATTGACCCTCTTATGGCATTGCTGTTGAAATCAAGGTCTGTCATGTATGGATCGCCTTCTATGAGAAGGATCGGACGGCGGCAATACTTTTTCAAATTCGAGAGTTGCCTGAATAACCGCGTGTCAACTAAAGAGATGAGGAAATCCTTTGCGGTCTTTCTCTCGATGGTTATGGAATCGTTGATCACATAGTCGCCATACGGCAGAGCCTTGACCCGAATCTGGATATCATCTCGTGCAAGCTGGTCAATGAGGCCGGAGTCTTTTTCCCGATAATCTATATCTATCCTCATAGCGATTTCATTTCAGTGAATCATGGGATGAAGCTAAAACATTTTCTTGTATTGAATCCTCAAAATCTTTCCCTTATTGATATTGTCTCTAAACACCTTTTCACGGTGTCTGGGATAGAGATTCTTGCCATGTCTTCCTATCCCCTCCAATGCCTTCTCCACGCTGATGGATGTATGTTCAAGTTCCATATATGAGATTAGCTGGATGGCGGAATGATCACATGTGCAGAACAGTATGTTCTTCACTGATGTGCTCAGGTAGGCAATGGATTCCGTTTCTCCGGGATCAATTCCGAGGAAGGCTTCCCGTGCTTCCAGCTTCACCTTCTTCAGCAACTGCTCATCAAGAACATCTACAATCGTAACTTTGTCCTTGATATCAATCGGGAGGGCCTGATCTTTATATGGATAAAATCGTGCTTCCCGAAAGACTGTACGGACAACGTAAACATCATAACCTCTGGTAATAGCATCAAAGAGCTGAAGCGAGTGAAGGTCGATGATCACATCCGCATCAAGCAACACCAATTTTTTCATAGTGCTCTTCCACAAAGCCTTTCCCTGCTAAATAGGAATCTACCTCGTGGCGCTCGATGCTTAGGTATTGTGCGAACAACCCCCGTGAGATCCGTCCTTCCATCAGGCAGCGGCATGCCAGTGATACATATCTCTGTGGGAACACCGGAGGCGTCTCCTCATCCTGCGCTTCCTGCCTGAGAGACCGGTCCAACTCGCGAACCTCGGGGTCTGCAAGATGGGCCTCCACATCCTTTTTCTTCAGTTTTCCAAGATTGACCAGCCTCCACAGAATGGCTTCCATTGATACCTCAAACTCAAGGGCAAGCTCGATGAGGTCTATGATGCGTATCTCGCCTCCAACAGAGATTTCCCTGAGCGCTTCCAGAAGAGCTGTCTCGGGCAGGAGCAGGTATGAAGCAAAGATATCCGCGTACTGTTCCGGTCTCGTCTTCTTCCCTTCGCCGATCTCTTTGTGGCTGAATAACTCCCAGGTGAGTACATGAAAAAACTCATGTGCCAGGTCGTAGTTCCTTCTCCATGGCTTATCGCTGCTGTTGATGAGGATGCCCACCCCCAGGGCATCATCCACGACACAAGCCCCGGATATGGATTTATCGAACTGCATATGAAAGATCCGGTATCTGAGTGTCTGTTCAAGAATGTTCCGTAATTTAGATGCAGGCCTGCTCCCCAGATCGAGAATGCGGTGGATATCGTGTGCAAGGTTAGCCGCACACTCATATCCATGGCTGTCGAAGTTGGTACGCTCGCAGTTGACCGGAAGCCTCCGTATCTGGGGCTTTATCTGCAGGAGTCGTTCGAGCTCGGTATAATGCTCCAGGTGCTCAAGGAAGGTACGCTCCTGCTTTTTCACATCCGTATCGGGCGATTTTCTCCACAACGGCTTGGGGTCGGGCCTTATGTCCTGATCGAAGAAGTACAGGATGTCGCGTCGGTACAGACGGGCCATTGAGATGAGCTCGTGAGCATTGATGCTGCGCTTGCCCTTCTCGATGTCCGAGAGGGTCTGGTAATTGTTGAATCCGAGCTCTTTTGAAGCTTCTTTGAGGTTGTACCCTGCGGTATCCCTGGCCGTTACGAGCCGGTCTACGAGGATCTTCTGCTTTTCTTGTGTCATAAGCACCCTTTGATAGATAAGATATTCTTATCTTTTCCATTATAATATCGTCAATAGAATAAGATTAATTTATGGTCTTGTCAAGAGTTGGTTGTCTGTGAAATGTGTATCTATGTGGTATCAATTTCATGATTGATGATTATTTTGGAAAAGGAGATCTATGGGGAGGATCACTCGGTACGACCCGTTAGAAACGTCCCCTTTTTACCCCTGCTCCAGGATGAACCGGAAATCGCAATGTGGTGCTCCCTGCATGATGGTCTGAGTTCGCAACAGCCTTATCCGAGGGTTGAAGCCCCTCGCAAATGGTTCATCCCGGCTGCAGGAAAGGCAGAAGCCGAACTCCCTCAAGCCCATCCTGTCATACAGCTCGACATAGCCACAGCGGATCACATCGAAGCTCAGCTTCAGCTCGGACTCTTCACGCATACGAATCACAATGGCATCATCTTCGGACCATATTTCCTTTACCACGCGGCTCAATTCTCTCAGGGAATTCCCGCCGTACTTATCGGCCATCATCCTGCCTGAGGCCAGCGCATCGGCCTGAATAGCCGCAGTTGCGGCTTCCATGGCTTTATCATGACCCAGAACACTTCCGAATCCCCTTATGAGACACGCTGCTATCGGCGCTTGAATCTCCCGGCGCATGAGATGGCTGATCGCAAGCGAAGGTTGTTGAATGTTCTGACTGTCGGGGCTGTGCTGGTCTTCTCTGCTCATCTCTTTCCCTATATTTCAGATGGTTCCCTGCAGCCTGCTGCAGGGTCCTTAACTTCCTCGCCCCTCGAGGGAGTGATTCGGGACATCCATGTCCCTCACCCTGAAGGGCGCACGTAAAGTGCGTCCAATTCGTCTATCCTGACGAATTGTGGACCGAGGAGAGGGGGAACCGAATAACCCTTCGCTTCCCCGCAGCTTCATTTGCCCGATCTTATCGCACATCTTTCCCTGCAAACCGGGCTCCCATTTCAAAGGCCTTTCTGCAATCTTCCGGAAACACCTCTCTGCGCCTTTTAGCCTTTTTCACGGGATCAAACCGGGATGAAACCACTTTTGCATAATCCTCGAACTGATAGGTATCGAAACAGAAGAGCGACTCGGACGCGCCGAATATCATCTGCAGAACCATCTCCTGTATGCCCAGGTGCAGGGCGTAGCCCCATTCTTTCAGCTCCTCTTCCTTGATATTCATCGTATAGATCAACCCGGTATGAATCTTTCTCGGGAAGATCGCCTGGTATGGATCCGTATACGCGGTGAAGGGGAACATCAGGCGCTCCATGAACGATTTCATCTCTCCGGTAACCGTTCCGAAATAAATCGGGGAGCCAAGGATGACGGCATCGGCTTCTTCGACTTTTTTGAACACAGGAGCCAGATCATCTTTTACCGCGCACCTGCCGTAACTCTTTCCACCTATGGTCTTGCAGGCAAAACAGCTTATGCAGCCTTTATAGTTCAGATCGTAGAGATGAATGAGCTCGGTTTCAGCCCCCTGTGACGAAGCCCCTTCCAGGGCCTTTTCAAGCAGAGTTGCCGTATTCCATTTCTTTCTCGGACTTCCGTTTATTGCCATGACCTTCATAGGCTTCACCTCCTTATTTATGTTACAATACAAAAATAAAAATGGATTGACAATGAGAGTAGGGAGAGTTCTTTATTTCAGATAGAAACGTCCCCTTATATTTGAAGGTGCTTATCCAGGCAGTAAAACGTAATATCGACCGTTTTCTGATGATTTTATGTTTCAACTTTCCAGAGAAGAATTTGAAAACTTGAGGTCACAAATTGTGACCTTAAATAGAGGCGGCCGTCGCTATCTCCCTTATGCATTCACAGAACAAGGCTTGATGCAAGGCGAACAAGCCGATGAAATCCGGGGACACCATTGCTTGTGATGCTGATATATACCGTTTCAAGTTATCACCCGATGCCTAATGCCTCATCAGGAACAATTCAAGATACTTGTATATCACAAAAAGAAAACCCGTTATTGCAGTCAAGATAGCTACAAACATTTTCAGCTTTTCCATATGTACGCCCCCGCCCTTTCTTTCCAATGGGAAGAGCTATATAGATTCTTGAGCACCAATATCGATTATCCTTTGTTTAAGAGCATTTATAATATCTTGAGGAATTTCCTTGTATTTCTTAAGCAATCCTTTTACGACGTAATACGGGTTTAAAATCAGTATGTAATTGTAATCACCTGATGCACCTGGTTTCGCCTCAATAAATCCAAGTTCTGTTAATATTTTCATTCGATCTTTCCATGTCCTTTCTGCTCTTTCTCCTGTAAAGCCGGATTCAAGGGCAAACATTCTTGGATTATCGATTGTCACCATTGCCTCATCAAAAACATGGTGCCACAAGGCCATATAGGTCGATGATAAGGGTTTGCCTGAAGAGAGATGGTTCATTATGAGGCAGAAGTACGTCAATGTCCTCGGAATTGTTGTATAACCATCACTGGTTTTTCTGTTCCACAGCTTATCTTCAGGAATCTCATTCCAAAGCTGATCTCTGAGGTCCATTTTTTTCTTATGAATTCTTTGTGATCTTTTCTGTGACATTGTTTTCTCCTTTCTTTCAAGTATTATATTGCTGACTAATATATTATTAAGCAAGCAATAACAAGGACTTATGTAATACAAATAAAATAAGCATGCCCGTGTTAACTGTTATCTCGATATATCAGTAGGCAAATACATGTCAACTCAATATTCAATAGGAATAAAAAGGCGTTATAAAAATCAATTGCTCCTATAAATTCAAAATGATTGCGATTTTGCACTGTGCTCTATGTGCTTATAGTGCTTATTTGTGCTGCTTGTCCTCATGGTGCTCATGTGGGTTCCAAGGGAGGCACTATCTGATACATAAAATTATGGATCATGATAATTAAAGATACCATTACCTTAAAGAGATGAGGGTCAGGTCCCAACAATTAACACCCTTCTTGAAGCTATCACCGAATCATGACTCATGAGGCCGTGTCCCTTTGCATTTGGGAAAGGTGGAACAGCCGTAAAACAAGCTCCCAGCTGTGGGTCCCTTCTTTGCAGTACGCAACACCATAGCGCTGCCGCATAAGGGGCAAAGAATAGGGGTGGGGTTGTCGTGGACAGGCATCTTAATGACTGCCGGTTTAACTTTATGGATTGGTATTGCCGTGTTTTTGATTCTGCCGATCATTGCATACAGCTCTTTGCCGTTGACGAGCTGGATGGGGTTGCCTCTGGCAAAATCTATCGCCTCCTGGGTAAAGGTGCCCGAGGTAATGACGATCCCTCCCGATGCCTTCTTGTCATAGACCACACCGAGCAGTTGCCTGACGATGACGACGCCCACGCTCTCCATCTTCCAGTGCTTGCACTGGACAAAGATGGTCTCGCCGTTCTTCTTCAGCACAAGGTCCACCCCGCCGTCTGCCCCGCCTCCTCCTGTCTCGATGATGGTGTATCCTCTTCTTCTGTATGCCTCGCCCACGAGCCACTCGAAATCCTGCCAGCTCAACGATCGAATCGTTTCCCTGTTCTTCTGGCTCTTGAAAAGAACGATCCTCTCTTTGCGGTTGAAGACTGAATTCACGAAGGAGAGGCCTGCTATCACGAGAAAAAAGAACAAGGCCGAGTTGGCGAATGTTGGTCCTGCTTGCGCCAGGTTTCTCAAAAAGACATCGGGTGGAATGCCGTTGGGACCTGGTGCTGCATGGGAATTACCCCACATTGCCGGAATCGCATACTTCAATAATCCATAGCTGAGAACAGCAAGAATGACGATAATCCACCACGATGCTTCAATCAGGTCATCGGCGAATGAGGTATTTCTTCGTGCCATGATCGAACCCTTTCCTAGTTTCATTCATTATTATAACTTTATCGAATTCTTTTATTGTTTTATTAAAGGTACCTCTAAAATTTGATGATCTCGAAAAAGAATGAGCGATTTCACCCTCAGTGTCGTTCCCGCGGAAGCGGGAATCCAGTTATTTTGAGTAGTTCTGGACCCCCGCTTTCGCGGGGGTGACAATAAAAATAAATTCGTATGAAATCCCCTGCATTATTAGAGGTACCCTTAATATTGACTCCTACACAACATCATGAACTCTCGTTGCGTGGAGAGTCAGCAATGAAACGAGTTTCGTAGGGATGACATAATGGGACTTTTGCAATTGGTGCTTATTATTTGATTTGTATGGTTCACTGCTGCAGAATAGGAGCGGTCAAAGAATGCCAGGCCCTCATCGATGCACAGTGATATGTTTATACCACATGTGTTATCATTCTCCAGTACGATTTCTCCCGGAAGGGGAACGATGGGGGCTTTCCATGCATACTCCATCTTTCACTGCTCCGTATAACAGGAGATAGACAATGGATCAGTTTGTGCGGGTAAACAATATTCAATTGCACTATCTCGATCACCAGGGTGGCGACCCGCCCCTGGTGCTCATGCCGGGCTTGACGGCAAATGCCTGTTCGTTTGACGGCCTCATCAAGGCCGGGCTAAGTCCGGCGCTGAGGGTGTTGGCCCTTGATCTTAGGGGACGCGGCCTGAGCCACAAACCTGACAGCGGCTACAGCATGGCCGACCATGCCGCCGACGTGCTCGGCCTGCTGGATACGTTGGAGCTCCGGCAGGTCGTGCTGGGCGGCCACTCGTTCGGGGGCTTGCTGTCCATCTATATGGCTGCCAAAAATCCTGAGCGGGTCAGTAAACTGGTGATCATCGATGCTGCCGGATCGATGCACCCCCGGGTGCGGGAGTTGATCAAACCCTCTGTTGACCGCCTTGGTAAAGTGCTGCCCTCGTGGGAGGCTTACCTTGAGGCCATGAAGCAGATGCCTTTCTACCAGGGCTGGTGGGACCCGACAATCGAAAGCTACTACCGGGCAGACGTAGAAATCCGCGGCGACGGCACGGTCAAGCCCCGCTCGCGTCCCGAAGCGATCATCGAAGCGGTGGAAAAGTCCCTGGCTGAGGATTGGGCTCAACTCTTGAGAGCAGTCGGGCAGCCGGTGCTGCTGCTCAACGCCCCCGGCCCCTTCGGCCCGCCGGGGACTCCGCCGGTTCTGCCTCGTGAACAGGCAATGGATACGGTCAATATGCTCTCTGATGGGCGATACGGAGAAATCCCCGGCAACCATATGACCATGCTCTTCGGTGAAGGGGCGCAGCGGATTGTTGAGGCCATTTTAGCTTTTGTGTGCCAATAGTATGCAAGGTTCGTTCAGTAACATGAGGAGGTGTTCATAATGAAAACAATAGCCTTTGACTCCATCGTGGTGGGTGATGCACTTGAACCGGTAGTTCGAAGCGTGACACAGGAGACGTTTTGGAAATTCTCGGCTGCATCTCTTGACTATAATCCGGTTCACAACGACCTGGAATGGGTGAAAACCGCACAACCTTTCGGCATTGATCAGACGGTAGGCCACGGCATGATGACGATTGCTTTTATGATGAGTGTGGTTTCCAACTGGGCCTATCCATCAATGCTGATGATCAGAAAAAGCGAGTCAAAGCTTATCTTTCCTGTCCTGGCAGGATGGACCGTTACCTGTACCGGTATCATTGCGGAAAAGCACCTCATATGCCCCGGTAAAAATTTTGTGGTGATAGATCTTGAGGCAAAAAACCAGGATGGACAGTTACTTGGTGTATGTAAAGCAGAGGTCGTCTTCCCTGACTGAGGAGATGAAACCCTTTGAAAAAGGTTCGCCCCGAATATACGAAGGAGAAGCATAATGGGCAAAGATCTCTTTTCAAAATATATAACGACTGAAAAGCAGAAGCAGTTCGATACAAACTTCTTCAAGGATGCACAGAGCTATGAAGTATGGGATGAGATCGATTTTTCAAACATCGAAGAGGTGGATGGTGAACAGACCTTTGAGATCAAAGCTGAGGATGTTAAGTATTTTGCAGAAGCCGTCATGGATGACAATCCCCTCATGAGGGATGAATCATATGCAAAGAACTCTCCCTACGGCGGACTGGTCCCTCATCCTGTATTCGCTACCACGATCATCTTCTGGTGTATCGGCACAAAGGGGCGGGGCAACTGGATCAGGACTCCCGGCGCACGAAACCCCGGCCAGTATATGGAATTGTATGAGAATTTTCGTATCGGCGAAGTAATCCACATCAAGATGAAGCCCTTTGACCGGTACATCAAGATCAGAAGGTTCCTCCAGGGGATGCACCCCTGAAAAATTGCCTTAAGGTGAAGCTCACCGGGTTCTCGGGTGTCTCTTAAATACCGGGGAAGAAAACTGTTCACTGCTTCGGCATTGAATGCTAGTATGTGTTGCCGGGAATTCCGGCCTGAGAGGGCCGCCGGCGCAGAGTCCATAAACCGGTGAGTCGGTTCGAACGCCGTGTCCATGGGCGCGCCTCCCTGAAGATTCGGGGATCGGGGATGGGCTTTTCAACCAGGGGAGGGAGTTGTATGGGGCGTATCAATCTGAAAACCATCATTCGAAACTTTCTGTGGTTCGTCAATTTCAGGACCATGATCAAACTGAACATGTGGTGGCTGTGGCCGCGGCGCAAGCGGACCTTCTTCATCTTTGAAGGCAGGGAATATACCTATCGCGAGGTCTATCAGCAATCTCAGCGCTATGCCGGTTTCTTTCTCTCCGAGCGGCATAAACTGGTTGTAAGCGGGAAATTGGGCAAGGATGAGCGGTTGGCGCTGGGGATTTATATGGACAACACCCCGGAATTCATCTTTGCGGCCCTCGGGGCCGGATTGAGCAATTCGATCCTCTTTGCGATCAACACCGGGTTCCGCGGCGAAACGCTGGCAAAGGTCATCAACCAGGCGAAGATCGCCCGCCTGATCACGAACGCGAGCGTGGCCGCGGAGGTGGAGAGCATCATCCCGGATCTGACCGTACTCGGCCGTGAAGATATTTTGTATGCCGGAGAGGAAGGCGAGATTGTCGGCACGGGCTACCGGCTGCTGGAGCTCTCCGTTGCCGGCGCCACGTCCAAGGCCGCGCAGCAAAGCATGGTGCCCATTGACAATTTCAGCCCGGTCATCGTCATCTATACCTCCGGTACGACCAGCCTTCCCAAAGCGGTGCCCTGTACGCACATCAAGCTCGTGGGCGCGGGTGTTGTCGTTGAGAAAGATGTCCGCCTCACCAAAAAGGACCGCGGCTACATTTCCATGCCGCTCTTTCACTCGAATGCCTGGTACATCGGCATCCTCACGCAGATGGTCGCGGGAAGCAGCTTTGTGCTCAAGCGCCGCTTCAGCGCACGGGCCTTTGAGGATGACATGCTGGCCTACGGTGTGACCTTCCTGAATTATGTCGGCCAGCCGCTTCACTACATCATTGATGCCCTGGAAAAGAAATACGGAAGCGGCGAAGCGGTCGAGAAGGCCCTGGCAGGGCATCCGAAAAACCGGTTCCGGATCGCCTATGGGAACGGGGCCTCGGTCGTGGACCGCAAGAAACTGATGCGCTACCTCGGCATGGAACACATCTTTGAAATCTATGGATCAACAGAGGCGGTCATCACCACAGCAAACCGGCCCGGCGATCCGATCGAATCCGTCGGCCAAGCGCAGGATTCGGTTATGATCCTTAATGAGCAGGACAGCGAGTGCCCCCCGGGGATCGTGGATGCGGGCGGGCGGCTCAAAAACTACGATCAGGCCGTGGGTGAGATCTGCGCCAAGGTCGGCGATGACAACCTCAGATTCGAAGGCTACCTTGACAATGCCAAAGCCACCACGCAAAAGTTCCGCAACGGAATCTACCATTCAGGCGATCTGGGCCATATCCGGATCGTGAACGGCAAGCGGTACCTGTATTTCAACGGGCGTACCGATGACTGGATCCGCAAGGACGGCGAGAACTTCTCTGCCGAGAATGTCCTGCAGTTTGCCCAGCAGATGCCCTGTGTGGACTGCGCGATCGCCTACGGCGCGCCGTGTGACGTATCGGATGAAAGGGTTATGGTGACAATCCAGCTCAAGAAAGACGCTCGATTCGATCCGGATGCGGTACATGCCTGGCTGATCCGGCAGCAGAAAGAGGGCGGTATGGACCCCAAATGGATGCCCGACTTTATCCGTATCATCGAGAGCTTCCCCGTGACCGACACCCACAAGATCGTGGTGCGTCCCTATAAGCGGGAGCATTACAATATCGAGTGCAACCCCGATATGGTGGTTTATTTCAGGACCAAGAGCGATGCCACCTACACCCTTCTGACGCCGGAAAAGTACCAGGGCATGAAGGAATGCTTCATCAGGAACGGCCGGGAATCTTTACTCCTCTAGTCGTTTACGAAAGTATTACCCATGACTATACGGAAAAGGCCTTGGTGATCTCATCTGTTCTGAACTGGGGCAGGGGGGTTTGTTTCCCGTCCCGGTAGAGGATAAGACCCTGCGATGAGGTTATGGTCCCGATATTGGCGCCGCAGATGCCGGCCTGGCTCCAGGCCGCCAGGATTGCCTGAGCATATTCCGGCCTGCAGCACACGATGAGCGACCCCGATGCCAGGGCCCCCAATGGGTCTATGGAAAAGACAGGAAGAATTTTCTCGGCAAGGGCTATGAGGGGAATGTGCTCCAGATGGACCTCCATGCCGCAGCCGCTTGCGCCTGCCAGCTCGAAGAGCCCGGTGGCAAGGCCTCCCTCCGTAGGGTCATGCATGGCAGTTACCCCGCCTGTTTCCAGGGCGATCCGTGCATCGCGGGTAACGCCGATCCCGGGGTCATAGATCAGGTTTTGCGCCTGCTTCAAGGTTACTTCATCAAGGCCCAGCTTGCCGGCAAACTCACGTGCAAGGAGCGCTGTTGCCTCAATGGGAATGCCCTTGCTCAGGAGGACGGCATCACCCGGTTTCGCGCCGGAGGAGCGTATGATGCCGTGACCGGAGACTGTGCCTATCATAAATCCGATGGCGATCGGTCTTTCGATTCCGTAGGTTATCTCGGTATGGCCTCCGACCAAGGTAATGCCGTTTGCCGTACATGCCTCTTTAAGCCTTGAGAAGACGGCATGTGCACCATCCCTGGTCGTGGCTCCCTGGGGCAGGAGGAAGGTCACCAGCAGGTATTTGGGAATGCCGCCCATGCAGGCGATGTCGTTGGCATTTACCGTGACGAGATACCAGGCTATATCGTCCGTTGCAAAGGTAATGGGGTCGGTCTTGAAGACGAGCTGTTCTTGTCCGAAACGGATAACCGCGGCATCCATGCCGATGCCGGGCCCCACGATCACGTCCGGGTCGGTGGTGGCAAGCTCTTTCAGAAATTGACTGAGAAGCTCGACGGGCAGCTTGCCGATGGGCAGCTTGTCTTCAGCCATGCGGCAGCTCGCTCTCGATATATGCGTAGGCACTGTGGTTGTGGATGCTCTCGATATTTTCCGCCTCCACCGAAAACCAGGAGAACTCGCTGCGCCGGCTTAAAAGGGAGGCCGCCTGCCTCACGACATCCTCAACGAACTTGGGATTCCGGTAGGCCGATTCCGTGACAAACTTCTCATCAGGTCTCTTAAGGACTGGATAGACCGGACTGGAGCCGCACTGTTCGATGAGCTCGATGAGATCCTCCATCCAGAAAAACTTTTCATAGCGAACCACCGCCGTCACGATGCCCCGCTGATTGTGCGCCCCGAAGTCGCTTATCTCTCTCGAGCAGGGGCACAGGGTCTGGATGGGCACCTTGACGCCGACCTTGAATTCACGGCGTTGACCCACCATGCCCATGAGTGAACAGCGATATTCCATGAGCCCTACCGAACCCGTCACCGGCGCCGTCTTCTCGATGAAATAGGGGAACTCCACTTCCAGGTGGGCACTCTCGGCCTCAAGAGACCGTTTGATGTCATTGAGGATGTGTTCAAAGTTCTTGATATGGATCTCTTCCTTGTGCTCGTTGAGCACCTCGATAAAGCGGCTCATGTGGGTGCCCTTGAATTCCCGGGGCAGATCCACGTAGAGGTTGATGGAGGCAACGGTGTGCTGCGTGCCCTTTTTCTTGTCCGATACCACGATGGGGTATGAAACGCCCTTGACTCCTACCTTTTCTATATAGAGGGGATTGTCGGGTCTTTGCTTTTGCACATCCTTCATGGTTTAGGTCCAACCGAGCCGGAATAGGTCACACAGGAGGAATCGTTCTCCCAGACAGTGACTTCTTTCAGCCGCACAGGGGGCACAACCGCACCGGAGATGGAATGGAAAACATATTTGGCGATGTTCTCGGCTGAAGGGTTTAGCGTTGTGAAGGGCTCGATCTCGTTCAGGTACTGATGGTCCAGCCCGGCAAGCACCTTCTTGAGGTGCTGCTTGAGGTCGCGGAAATCCGCGACGATGCCGCACGTATCGAGCGTGGATGACTCCACCGCAATTTCCACGCGGTAGTTGTGACCGTGCAGCCTCTCACAGTCGCCCTGGTAACCCCTGAGGCTGTGTGCCGCGCTGAAGCCCTCTATGACCTTTGCCGTGAACATGTGGAGTACATAATACAATGTCATACGATCTGCAAGAGGGGCATTAGCAAAGAAGATCTTTTCATGATATGATATTCTTAACTTACACGCAGAATGACATGAGAGGGTGTTGCGGGATCATCCGGAAATGAATGGGGGAAGGTTAAGACTCATGGGCAGACAGGAAGTGAAACGTTTTGTGCGGGGTACACTGGGGTGCGCCTGCCCTGATGAGGTGTTTGAGCATATAGCTGTCAATCCTCTTAACCCCTGTCCCGGTCTCCCTGTTGACGGTTCCCTGGAGGTTGGCGGCCGTCTTCTGATCTATATCACGTTTAAAGATGATATCCAGGTACTCAAGGAGAGCCTTAAAGAGATCATCCGGCAGGGCAAAGAAATAAGGGACCGCAGGGGCTTCAACCGGTTCCGATATGTAGTTGTGGCAAATGAAGTTGAAGCGCTCAATGCGGCCTTGGTCCCGTTGTTCAATTCGATGCCGTTTATTGATGAGAAGGTCCACCTGCACATCATCACGGATGATAGTATCAGAACATGGATAACGGCCTGATAAACCCCCAGCGAGGCGAGAAAGCCGTAAGGGGAATGCCCTTGTCAGATGGGTTGAATTGGTATATTCCGAAATCAGTAAGAAGAAAAGAGGCGCTACACAACCTAAAATGCCCACGATCGATTTTGCAGACACGCATATCCTGCGGCAGCTCGCCGGCGACAGCTGTTCCCACCTGAAGATCCTCGAGGAATCCATCGGCGTTAAATGCGCGCTCAAGGGCAACACCATCGAGCTTTCGGGCGAGAGCTTCGACGTGGAGCTCGCAGAGCACGCCCTGAAAGATCTCTACAAACTCATAAAAGGCGGGTTCCCCATCTATCCGGATGACGTGTGGTATGCGGTGCGGATGATCGCCAAGGACCACAATGTCGACCTGGAGGACGTGTTCAAGGACAATATATACATTTCCTCCACCAAGAAGGTCATCTTCCCCAAGAGCCTCCAGCAGAAACGCTATATCGATGCCATGCGGTTCAAGGACATCCTCTTCGGCATAGGCCCTGCAGGCACAGGCAAAACCTACCTTGCCCTTGCCATGGGTGTACACTACCTGCTGAAAAAGAAGGTGGAACGCATCGTGCTGACCCGGCCTGCGGTGGAGGCCGGAGAAAGGCTCGGCTTTCTGCCCGGCGATCTGCAGGAAAAGGTAAACCCCTACTTAAGGCCGCTCTATGACGCGTTGTACGACATGCTGGAGCGCGACCATGTCCTGAGGCTCATGGCCAGGGATCATATCGAGGTCGCTCCGCTTGCCTTTATGCGCGGCAGGACGCTGAACGACGCCTTCATTATTTTAGATGAGGCCCAGAACACCACTTCAGAGCAGATGAAGATGTTCCTCACCCGGCTTGGTTACAACTCGAAGGCCGTGGTCACGGGAGATATCACCCAGATCGACCTGCCCCAGGGCTCGATATCGGGCCTTGTGGAGGCTTCTCAAATCCTCAAGGAAATCGATGAGCTGGGCTTCGTGTATTTCTCTGAAGATGATGTGGTTAGGCACAAGGTCGTGGCAAAGATTATTAGGGCCTATGATAAGAGCGGCAGATGAACCTCATTGACATCATCAAAGAGCAGGAGGCCTTCGAAGTCGATAGCGACCTCATCGGGCCCTGGGCGGTGAGAATCCTCGAAATCCTCGGCAGGCAGGACGTGGAGCTGTGTGTGGTGCTCACCGATAACAAGCACATAAAGGAATTGAACAAAGAATACTTGGGCAGGGACAAGCCCACCAACGTCATATCCTTTCCCCAGCAGGAGGGTGAAGGCCCTGAAGGCAGCCACCTTGGGGATATAATCATCTCGGTGGAGAAGGCTGCACAAGAGGCCCATGATGCCGGTATGGACTTGGTTGATCGCCTCAAACAGCTTCTCGTCCACGGGATATGCCACCTTTGCGGGTATGACCATGAAGGGGTCTCCGAAGAGATGGTACGCGAGATGGAGGCCGTTGAAGAGCAGGTGCTTTCCCTTCTCAATGGAGATTCTGTAGAGAGTTAGCCTGGCTTTATCATCACGGACGAAGCGAAATAACTTTAATAATTATAGTTGGTTATTTGCAATACAGGCTGCGGAAAAAGTGCTTGCCATGCCATGAGACCCTCTGCTATAAGGCTCCACTACGGGGCGTAGCGCAGTCTGGCTAGCGCACCTGCCTTGGGAGCAGGGGGTCGGAGGTTCAAATCCTCTCGCCCCGACCATAGCAGGGGCGAAGTGGGCGCCTGTAGCTCAGTTGGATAGAGCAACGGACTTCTAATCCGTAGGTCGGAGGTTCGAATCCTCTCAGGCGTGCCAGAGCATATATGGTGAGTGTAGCTCAGATGGTAGAGCGCAGGATTGTGGCTCCTGTGGCCGAGGGTTCGATCCCCTTCACTCACCCCATTATTGAAGGGAAGCGCCCGTAGCTCAGCAGGATAGAGCGTCGGACTTCGAATCCGCAGGTCGGGCGTTCGAGTCGCCCCGGGCGTACCAAAATGGTATGGGCCATTAGCTCAACTGGTAGAGCAACTGACTCTTAATCAGTAGGTCCCTGGTTCGAGCCCAGGATGGCCCACCAATTAAATTAAGGACTTAGCAGATATTGCTAGGTCCTTTTTCATTAAACTGTGCACTTTTTGTGCAGTTGATTTTTCATTCAAGACACCATCAAGTATATCCACTGCGTTCACCTTATGACTAGGGGCAAGATGTGCATATCTTAAAGTCATTGTGAGTGTCTTATGTCCTAGGAGCTCTTTCACTGTTGTGATGTCAACCCCTGCCATGACAAGGTGACTTGCAAAGGTGTGCCTGAGGTCGTGGAAGTGAAAGTCGTGGATCTTAGACCGCCGGAGTGCCCCCGCGAAACTGCGTTTTACATCCTGTAGGGCCTTCCCGGTTCTCGGATCATAGAATATATAGGGAACGTCAAGCCGTGGGATAATGCTCTGTAGTGCTGCTCTCAAGGTGCTATTAATGGGAAGCTCTCGCCGATCACCATTTTTAGTGATCTCAAGTAAGATGAAACCATGCTTCAGATCAACTTGATCCCACCTTAAGCCTAGGATCTCGCCTTTCCTCATACCCGTGTTAAGTGCAGTGATCACCACGGGCTTCAGATGTGCATCACAAGCATTAATCAGGTTCAGGCACTCATCCCGGTTAAGGTAACGCAATCGTCGGTTATTTTCTTGTAGTAGCCTTGCCCTTCTAATCCTCTTAAGTGTCTCTTCCTCAACCATGTCCCATTCAACCGCCTTGCTGAACATATGCTTAAGGGTTGCAAGTAGCCGGTTGACCGTGGAGGGTTTGTTCCCCTTTTGAAGTCTCTCGGTCTGTAACTGCTCCACAAGCATTGTATTAAACCGCCTAAGGGGTAGGGGACCATACTTCTCATTAAGCTGGTTCACAAAACCTTGTTTGCTTCTGAAACTTCGTTGCCGCTCTGCCCATACCAGATATTGCTCTGTGAGCTCCGAGAAGGTGCAATTCTTGATCTGTTTGATCTCAGGTGCTTTCCCTTCCTTGATTCCCTGCCTTCGCCTGATTAGTAGGGTCTCTGCCGCTCGGTACTTCTCAGAGCTAGAGCTTTCACGAATGATATGCCCATCCAGGCCCGCGTATCTTACCCAGTAAACATTGCCTCTTTTATAGATCCCTTTCATTGGTTATCCCCCTTATATCCGTGTTCTCCACGGTTTATTTGCACAGGGAACACACCGGAAGGGTAGAGGTATGGGGAGGGTATAGAAGGAAGATACAGATCTTGATTGAAGATTAAAAAATGATGTAAGTTCAATACCAGCCATATGCCTGCCATCCTCAGGTGTGTGGTTAGGTTCGGCGTGGTGTTATCAGCACTGCGCTGAACCGCTTTTAATAATACACCATCAAAAACAAAATTCAAGTAAAATCCGATGAAATCAACTGCACAATTTACTGCACATGGGTTAGTAACTAATTGCTTTATCATATGGTTTTTCTCTGTATGTTTGATTAGTAGTCAACGGGTCACCTTGCCAGTTTTATGGGAGAAGTGACTTGTATAGAGCTTCTTTCAAGATGCTTGTCTATTGCCGCTTTGGAAAACCTCAGATACTTGCCCAGCTTGGTATGAGGAAGTGCTCCATACTGAACCTGTTTATAGATCCATGATGTATCAACCCGGAGATAATCAGCAAGCCCATGGACATCAAAGATTGTATCTTCATACCTTTTCCCGTTGTTACTTAGAGCGGGCCTTAGAAGATCATAAACCCGTCGGGCTATCGCTTCAATGTCTTGGGCTTCAAGCTCTGTTCTCATGTTCTACCTACTAGAGAATCACCATACCCTTACCCCTGGGTTACCCTGCTAGATATGGTACATATATACTTGTCAGTCATTCTTGACTTACGGTGAAGGTTTCTATCTATCATCATGTCCCGTTTACTCTCATACGGCATCAATAAAGGTTTTTTAACCATTGCCTCTTCAATATCCCCACAGTCATTTTTGACACCCCTCCCCTCCATTATTGACTGTGGTCTCACAGTCATTTTTGACTATTAACCACAGTCATTATTGACTGGCATTTTTTGCTTTTTCTCATTTCTAGTCTTATTGAATTCATCAAATCCTGAACTATACCTTATCGTTTTCGGCCTCACACCCGGCTCAAATCCAGGCTTTCCATATTCCTTCCAATTCTCAATATACATGAACTGTGTATAGTCTTGCTTATCTCCGAGTGTTCCGCCTTGGTGTTCAACGGTAATAAACCCAAGATTGCAAAGCTGCTCAAGAGAACGGTCAAATGTCGATCCTGGAATGCCCATGATTTTGGCTTCACTATATGGGAATCTTAGTCCACCATTCTTATAATCATTGTAATCCCAATCCTTCTTCCTCCCCCTCCTATCAGTCCATGTCCGCTTCTGCATGAAGCGGTGAAGGATGTGAATAGATGATGCTGTTAAGGTTCTGTATGCATCTGAATACATCAGTTCGGAGGTAAGATTTACATGGCGTTTAAGTTCAAGATGCTTGTTCTTGAACTCTTTCACGTTAATGATATGTTTCATTTTCATTCCTGAGTCAGGATTTTGGGTGTTTTATTAACTTTACCCATAGTAGATGTCTTCAGCTGTCTCACATTCAAAACACCCTCGCCGGTGAGCGATTTTTGCAAAAGAGGCACATTCTTGGTAGTCTTCTCAACTGCTCCACGGTAAGGATAAAGTGGACATGAAGTAGTAGGACACAGACGAACCTCTCCAGGTTTATTACAACAGCACCATAAGCAATATCGACGTATAGATTTGTTCCGGTCTTTAGGGTCCTGTTTTCCTCGTCCCATTCTGAATGGGTAGAGAGGGCAATCCTTAAATATACATTCTTTAACTTCTTTCATGTTCCCTGCACTGCAATCTGTGCAGCGATAACGAATAGATCGCCGCCTGTTGATGCTAATAGTCTTTTTACCTGCTTGGGTTTGGATATGATTTTCATAGGATTTCCTACTCACTACTTGCTGGATCATCAGAGAAGGCCTCTTCTATGGTCATCCCAATGTAATCACAGAGTGCTTTTACTCGCGGATCATCAGGTCCTGGGTGGTCTATCCCAGCCGTAATCTTATAAAGTCGGTTCGGTGATAAACCACATGCCCAGGCAATTTCATGAAGAGGTTTTCCAGTAGTTCTTAATTTTTGAAAGAATTTCTGTGAAAGCATATATAACCCCCTTTTTGTTGTTGTTTCTCTAAATATGAAAAAGGGGAAAATAAGGGGGGATGCTTTTTTTATTCGGATCTATGATTCGTCTATTTGAGCTAATTCCGATAAATAGCCTTGGAGTGAATCTTTACGATATTCTTCATGCATTGACGTTCCTTGCCTCATGCCTATTTTATCTTGATTTACATATCCCAAAACATCAGGACATAGATCACGGCAATACAGTCTTACTTCACATGTGTTACAGTGACGTTTTAAGTATTCTTTTTTAATCTCAGGTTGCAGGTAGGTTGCTGAGTTATATTTTTCACCATAAATAAGTTCATAAGCACGGTAAAATTGCTTTCTTGCTGTGGCCGCTGCAATGCCTGTAATAGATTTAATCCCAGTATACGGTATCCTCTCTGCACGAAGATCCCATATGATTATGTGAGATTTCCATTTCTCAGGGGCTTGCTTTGAATCACCTCGGTTTGTTTTTGGCCTTACATGTCTTTTCAATAGTTTTTCAAAATTCGCTCTTAGATCATCACGTGTGGCAGTCAGAGAAATACCAATAAACAAAGTCTGTTGTTCTTTTTCCCTTGGTTCACTTGAACGAGGATCAGGTGCGAGAATGTCATGAACAAAGTCATACATTGCATATTCTGGATCATGAGAGTGCCAAATTTGATCATACAAAATTTTCTTTACTTTCCAAGTGTTTTTAATTGCTCGTTCAAGTTCAAAGCTAGTCAATGCCTTTATAGGTGAAACAGGCCTTCTAGTAGTTAAAGGTTTTGCTTGATCCGGAAATTTAATATATTTTAGTTTTGGGTCTGGAATGTTTAATCCATATTCTTTTGCTTTATAAAATGGCTTTATCTGAAATATTTCTTCAACATAGTAGCATTGACTCAGCGGACATTTCATTGGGCCTTGCGATTTGACTTTACATGAAAAGCAATCCAGGTTTTTACACGTATCCTCGGCATTTATTTGTAACTGTAACATTTCATCATATGCTTGTCGATAACCCTCATTTCTCCGTGTAATTTCCCAATGCCAACCATCAGCATCAAGGTTTTCCAAGTAGTCATAATCAGATAGGTTGATTTGGACTGATGGTTTATACTTCAATCCCTGCCCTCACAAGGTCCCCCAAAAGTATATCAGGGGAAGCGGTTGAGGGTTCCGTTTTCAACCCGGTTCATGACACCGAGTCTATCCCCTGCCATTACTTACCAATAATTATTATTTCATGGATAAATCCCTCTTGTGTGTGTGTTCATTGAACCCCCATATTTCTCATTTATCCTTACAAGTCCTCTTCAAGGTCGATAACCTTGATAGAATCTATGCCTAGATGCTTAAATGCCAGTTCTGCGGCTTGTTCTAGATAAACGTCATTATTTTGCTGATAGATGTTTTGAACAAATATACTCTGTGTATATGAGGCTAGAGCCCCGATGCTTTCCAGTATCTTGGCTGAGTATTTGAGCTTGAGCGGCCTGTCATCTTTCTCTTTTGAATTGATTATCTCCTTTATATTAACAAGGGCCTGCTCTGCACATTCGACAATAGTTCGTTCCCGGATTGTCTCTATAAGGACTTTTATATCAGGTTTTCTTGTGATCTGATCAACACGCTGTTGAGAAATGCCATATTCCTGTGCTACCTGTGTCTGTGAGCATCCAGAGGCAACCTTTACAGCGATATCTCTATTTCTTTCCCTGGATAGTTGCCTTTCCATGCTTTTAATATAGCATATATCACAAGGCTTTTACAAGACACCGCGCCATTCGTTTCTAACTGAATAATCCCTTTCTATGGCACATTGCATAGAGTTATTTTCAAGATCATCAGCTTATCCAAATCTTTTGAGAGCGACTATTTATCGCAGTAATCTCTGATTATGCCTGAGTGAGGTGAACCTATAGGAATCTATGCTGTGACTTTTTTTCCGCTAGTAATGATCTCCTTATCTCCTTAAACAGTTCTCAATTTCTAAATTATTTATGATTAAACCTTAAAATAAACTGATTTGAGCATCATCTCCCTTTTTTCTTTTCATTTTCATGGGATTTTTCTTTAAGAGTTCTTCAACTAGTTCATTAAGTTTATGGAGTTTTTCTACTACAATCTCCCTAGACTCTGTACGCATTTTGCCGGTTAACCCCTTCATTTTTGTTGAATATAGCGAGAGAAGATCGTGACACTCAATGGCGATGTTACTTATTTTTTTATGTACTATGTTTTCAGAATTGTAAGTGGGAATATTGCATGCTTCAAATGGGCGGCGATGAATATCACGTTCGCCTTTCAACCCATGTGTTTGTAGAGGCTTTATAGAATTATTTACTACATTAGAATTAAGTATACCTACTAGATAATGAGCTTCCTCCAGTGATTCAGTTGCATACCAATAGCATTTTGAATCAACTACAAAACCTTGTATAGGAATACCATTGATATCGTTTATTCTAGTTGTATCAAGAACAGCAGCTGATAAGTTTTTCCCAGATTGGTTATATAAAACATAATAATGTGTTTTAACAGGTTGTTTAGTCAATAGACTATCGTAGTTTAATCTTTGGTAAATCGTATAATCGTCTTTATTTCGATACTTATCCCATGTCTCTTCAGCAAGTTTGAACCAATCATATGCTTTTGTAAACCCAGTTGCTAAAGCTTCGTCTGAATCAATCATTTTCGTTTTTTCGTCTTGTGTTATTCTTATTGGCAGAACAACAAGACTATATTGCTTTATTGCAAAGGGCAAAACATCTTTCGCCAAAAGTGTACCAAAAAGAAAATCGTTTTCAATTTGGCCTTTAAACTTCATTGTCCATGGTTTTTTAGCATTAGCGTGAGCTTCCATTGAAGTGCATAAATATGGACTAGTTAGTGCCCATCCGGAAACCCTTGTTTACAAAGAGCCAACGCTCTGAAAACGGGTCGAATTATCCCCTTCTTTGCCTTTAATATGTCCGATATACGCTCAGAAGGGAAGATATCTCCATT